>ERZ1292644.1107-Hain-H14-01um-R2-1107-length-14738-cov-5_pt1 | contig 14738 bp, 6 predicted proteins | sample MGYA00564402_ERZ1292644 | MGnify/ENA primary metagenome ERZ1292644 (study PRJEB36523, sample SAMEA6512644) | groundwater metagenome | collected 2019-01-09 | study: AquaDiva: Metagenomics assemblies of 32 groundwater samples
GCCACCACCCGCCCCGTGACTAATGAGCGAACCATTGGTGCCACCAACTTTACCGTCACCCGATGGACCGGCCCCGCCACCGCCGCCTGTTCCTCCATTGGGATCGCCGCCAAGAACGCCACCGTTGCCGCCGCTATATTTTGTCGTGCCCACAGAGGAAGCCGCCGAACCGCCAGCTCCGTTAGTGGGTCCACCATTGACCCCAGCTTTAGCAAGCACTGTCCCAGTAGTCTTGAACCAAGTGTCATTGCCTGATCCGCCCGCCCCTATCTGGGTCGTGATTGATCCACTTAGTGCGACGTTGTAGATGATTGCAAACGCACCACCACCACCACCACCCAGGTTGTCAGTTGCACCGTTCCCGCCAGGACCTATGCAAGCGACGGAGTTGTTCGCATCATTCCAGTCGGCAGGTGTCGCCCAACTTGTCGTTCCAGCGGTAAGAAAGACTGTAGTGGTAGCCACAGGTAGCCCCCTCTAAGAATATTCCTCGCCCGAGCAAGTGCAAGTGCCAGAAACCGAGCGCACGTAGAAGACCGTCCCGACGTTGGCAGGAAAGAGCTTTGAAGTCTGGGGCGCGACATGGAAGGATGCCTTAGCGACGGTAATCGTAGTGTCGTCAGGAGCGGCCTCTCCGATCTTTGTAGTCCTGACAGCCAGGATAACTGAAGCGTGGTTATTGGAAACGAGCACAGCCCGCCTGTTGGGGGATGGTGTCGTGATAAGGAGCGTCCACCCGGTACTTAGCGGGCTTATATCGTAGTGAGTGTTTGGTTGGTTTAGAACGAAATCTTCGTATCCCATGGCTACTTGCCCCCCTTCTTAGATGGCTTCATCCCGCCAGGGCCTTTCTTAGCCGCGCCCTTTGGCGGCACCGGCATATGCGGCATTTCGGGATGATAAACCTTAGTCGTCTTATAGCCCTTCGGCCCATCGGAAGAGTGAGTCACTAGAAACCCGTTTTGTATCGGTTCGATATGGACCGAGCGAATTTCCTTCTGAGGCATCGGTACGGCTAACGTAGCGGCGTTCTTTGCTTTCTTCATAATAGAGACCTCGCGTGCATATTACCTTCTGCGCCGCCCCCCTCGGTTCCTGACCGCGGGCTGTTCCTTGATATTGGTGCTGCGACCTAACGGGGTAGCAGTGATTGCGATAGCCTTTTCTGCGACGGTCATCCCACTAGCGTTCCAAATGTCCCACGCTTGGTCAATGGCCATAGGCAGACCAAGATCGCGCATGATATTGCCAAATCCCTCTTTATCTAGATTGTAGGATTTCCCATACGCCTTTTCGTCTGCAATGTGCAGCCCTACGCCAAAGACCGGAGACAATTTGCCCTCACCGAATGTTCCAGTCGCCATTGCGCGGTTGCGTAGCCCAGTTTCTAGTCGCCCGTTTCTCATCGTGCCGCGGGTGATTCTTGAAAGGAACATGACAGGCTGTCTGATCTGCGGTGGTAAAAGATCGGTCGATTGCACCTCACCGTTTACGGTCTTGGTTGCCCTTCCGTAGTCGGGGTCCCTCTGGTCCGTATGAACTTCATAGCCTTGCGGGGTTAATGCCAGTTCTGCGAACTTGAGCCCCAACATGCTGATCCCGTAAGCCTGCGCGTACTTTCGCCCGATGACTCGCATTGGCCCCCAATTTTTAGTTTCACGACCGTAACTTATTGCCCTCCACAAAGGTCGGCCAAGCGCTGCTTCAAACAGGGATCCCGCATAAAGCGGTGCAAACGCCTCTACTGGGAATATCTTTGCTAATCCTTCCGTGCGCGGGCCGCGTCCCCGCCCCGTCCATGTGTCGGCGGTTTCACCAATGAGTTTCAGCCCCTTGATGTCTAGAGGTTTGCCGACGCTTTCAGCCGCCCGCAGCAGTTCTCTGGTCACCTCAACACGAGCCTGCGTCTGGAACCCTGCATACATCTGCTCGGATTGCTTAAACCCAGGCAGTTGGCCAATTAAGTGGTTCATAAGCATTTCTTCGCCAGGGTTAACCGAATAACCTGGCAGGTGAACGCCGGTTGCCACCACTTTGTCGTAATCGGGGGAGGCCCTAATCTCTGCCAGTGTGCGAGCGTATCCCTTGTCACTGAAAGATTTAAGCATTGGCCCCCAACTCCGCAGCCATGCGCCGGGGTTCGTTAGGGCAATAAATGCCCCCTGATTCAATGGGGCAGAGATATCGAACGCTGCCTTGGCAGTCTTGAATATCCCTGGTAATTGCCACATGTCGGACCAGAATCGCATAACAGGGTCCATGTTGTTCCGAGCCTTTTCCATCCTGAGCTTTAGCGCGATCTTGTCGGCCCGATTCTTGATCTCCATCTGTTGAAATACAAGGTCATTCAATTTCGCATCGTAGACCTTTCTAGCCTTCGCGCTGTATGTCCCCGATTCAAGATCACCTAGCCTCTTCTCGGCGCGTGCGATGGACTCTTTCAGCCCTACTTCTTGCCCAGGCAATGTCGCGCGAGCATCGCTTCGCAGGTGCTCCCACGCTCCTTTAGCCTTCGGGTTATGGGACTCATGCCCAGCGAGTACCTGAATCACGTCAGTCTCCGAAAGGGTAACGCCTGCAGCCTTCAATATCCCTACGGTTTTCGCCGAGACCTCTCCTGCGGTGAGTATCCCTTCGTCTACGAATGTGCGGGCAATCTCTAGGATTTCGGGCGCAATATCCTTCACTCGGGCACCTAATTCATAGGCGGACTGCAACCCTACTGGGTCCGCCATCATCTTCCCAGGCCTAGAGGACGCCGACCATTTAGCGACCAGCTTCGCAGTAGCGTCCCTTCGCCGTGCGTAGATATTCGCTCTAGAGACATTGGGACGTGGAACAAACGATCGTGGAGCCACATCGGGGCCTCTCGCTTCCAGTGCGTCGTATTTTGCCTGCAATTCCTCAAGCCGCCTCCCCATCGTGCTTGCCTGGTCCATTTCAGACTGAGTGAGCCTTCTCCCGCCAATGTGGGCCCACTCAGCTTTGAGTTCAGGCGCGGTGTAATCCATCGCGTCAATCTTTGCCTTGCGCACATTCAAAGCTCGGCCTGTTGTGGTCCCCACGAGGGTGTTAGCCTGCCTCGCAGTTTCTAGGTAATCATCCCACCGCTTAACCGTGTTTGCAAGGGCGGCCGTATCACCACCTGACTCCGTCGCTAGATTTTCAGCCTTGACCGCCAGCCTGCGGTTTGCCTTGATGTTCAATATGTGATCGAGCATGACGGCCTGCTCGGAATCGTTGAATGCTGAAACGGGCCTGCCCTTTTCTTGCGCAGCAAGCATGTCCGTCAGCGAATCCTGATACCGCTGAAATTCATAGGCTTTCCGGCCCTGCCGCAAAGTGTCTTCCCACGATTTCGGACCGCCTGCTGGGTGTTCAATCGGCGGTAGCCCCTCCGCCGTCCGCTCCGCATCTATCGCGGCGTTCTTAATGCCTTGCATTTCAGGAGCGAGGTCGGCACTTGTCTTACCATTCATCAACCGATCGAACATCGGGCGCAACTGTTCGTCGGTCACATTGCCGATCTTTTCTCGAACTGCGCTTGCCCAGGCCCCGAACTCACGGATGCCACCTTCGAAATAGTAGCCGCCAAGCTCATACATCGCCTGATACATCTTGGGGTCAACGAACGGGTTGCTACTCAATTTCCCGAGGTCTTTGAGAATTTGCTCAGGCGTCTTCGTGAACACCGTATTCGAAGCGCCAAAGTCTAGCCCGCCCTGCCCCGCCATCTCCGGCTCCATGCTTGGTGTCGTCGGCCCCTCGACCTTCTGCTTAATCCACTGGGGTACGGGTTCATCGAGGCTTCCAATGCCGATGTCTTGAGGGACATCCACTAGCGATTCCTGCGTTGGGGCTCTGGCCGGTTCTGGCGCGGTGAGTTGGAAATCGTCAGCCGTGCGCGATCGGAGCGGAAGAGCTTCGGCGTCTTGCAGTTGCTTGACGCTCCTGGATGCGCTCAGGGTGTCCAGGTCTTTCATGGACGCTCCCGCTACAGAGTCAATGCCCTTGACGCTGGCTCCAAGATCCAACATGCGGTTGCCAACTCTCGTCGCCAACGCATTCTCGATTCCCAGGTTCGGGGCAAACAACCACCTAATCAATGCTTTGGACTTCAGGCCGTAGCGCGCAACCCGCCCTGCGACCTGGTCCACCTTTGTAGCAGACCACGGGAGGTTAATGTTAAGCTGCACGGTTGGTCGATTACCGACTGTGTCATGGAGCGAAAGACCTGTTCCGCCCTTAGCCATCGTCGCTACCAGCACCCGCTTCTTCCCGGCAAGGAATGCCACCTTGTCCGCCGATGCCGCCGACTGCGTAGCGTTCCCGGTATACACCCCGACCTTGTCTTTTCCGCCGAGAGCTTGTACAATCTCCTGTTCAACCGAAGGCAACTCGTATCGGACCTTGTTGTCGTGCATCGCCGCCGCAATCTTCACGATGTCGGGATGAAATGGCGGCGGGTCTGGACGTTCCCCCGGCATCTTACTAGCTTCCCAGGCATCCATCATTTCTTGCATTTCAGGATAGTCGTAGAGTTTCCCCCTGGCATCGCCGCTTTGTCGAAACTTGCCGATACTGCGGTCGGATTTAGTTTCGACAAAGAGCACGACATTGTAAGGGTTGCCGTTCTCGTCAACCTTGCCGAGCCATTGCTTCGCCTGGTCAATGCCGGAATGGACCTTTGCGGCCTCAAGTATGCGCTTAACGGTATTGATCTGATGCGCAGCGATGATGCCGCTTTTGCGCCCGCCACCATCTTCCGCATCGCCCATGGCGTCATCGTAAGCCTGCAGAACACGGTCATAGATATTCTTGTATTCGTCTGGAGCCTGCACTCGCACGTGCTCCGATTCAACCATCGATGGGTCAAGTTCCATCTTACGGTAGGACAGCACCCCTTCTCGCTCCAGCCAAGACCGTGCGCTGTGGGCGCTCTCCGTATTGCCACTCGGCCATTTAAGGATGTAGGTAGGATCGCCGTACTTGTCTTTACCGACAAACTGAGTTCCCGCGCCATAGGCACGGCTCCACTGCCCGTGGGCGTCTAAATCGATTGCCCAACCTTTCGGGTTATCAATGTTATCGAATATGCCCGTCGCGCCAAGGAATGCCGCCTGGGTCGGGTCTTCGTAGGGCGTGGCAGACGCCATTACGGTCATTTTGGCGTCCGCGATCATCTTCTTCGCCGCAGCCCCAGCTTTGGCGTCCAGGTTCTTCGCGTTGTGTGTTTCATCGAATAGCAAGATGCCACCGCGATCTCCGCCAGCCCCGTGAGTGCTCATGTCGCTGTAGGTGCGGAACTTTACATGGTCAATGCCGTAGGATTTTAGGTCGTTTTTGATCTGCGCAATCAAATCTTGACTTTGTGTAACATAGGTCACATCCATTTCGCCGCGTTGCGCTAACTCTCGGATGATCCCGCCGAGCATGAACGTCTTGCCCGTCCCTGGCTCATTCGTAATGAGAAAGACCTTCTTCCCGTTCTCGTAGGCGTAAATCGCTCGCCCGACATCTTCAATCTGATTAGCAATTACTCGCTCGGGGATACCGTGCTTAATGCCAGCGCTGATAAGCGCCCTTGTTGTCTGTCCGACTTCTCGGAGAGCCAAATCGCTAGTTGGACGAGTGTCGGGAGTGGCGTCGAGCCATCGTCTGAGTCCGGATATTCTCTCAGCATCGCCGCCATCATTTCTTCCGCGAGCGCCGGGTTCTTTTGTAGCTCCCCCAGAATCGACTGCACCTGCGGCACCTGCTCGTACATCGCTTCCAGTTCCTCCATCGATTGCTCGGGCGAGCGCGTCTGCGGGGTTGTTATCGCCCCATATTGTCCAAGAGTTTCCTGGTGCGTACCATCTTGCATTGAATTTCTCCTTCAGTAGATCCTTAATGTCAAACGTGCGCCCTGATACGCGCCAAACAGTTTTGCCATTGACGGTATCCTGCTTAACAAAGATGCCTGCCCTGGCAAGGACTTCGGACATATCGCGCGGGACGTCCACGGGCGAGACGGAAGCGACGTTTGCGACATCGGGGACCGGGGCGGGTTCGGCTCGCTGTACAACCCCTCCTACAGGCTCGGGGGACGTGAGTTGGAAGTCGGGTTCGGTCGGTACCACCCTTGGCGCGGCTGGAACTTCAGGCTGCCGTCCTGCGCCGATTTCAGGGTTTGCAACATCGCTCCCATTTGGTCCTTCTCTACTTGCAACAACGGGGTTTTCCGCAGATGCGCCACGGGATCGCCGGAAGCCGAGTTCGTCAATGCGTCGCTCGGCGGCTCGTTCAGCGATGGGCTCAATGGTGTCGATGGCTCTTGAAAGTTGGGTGGGGGTTGGATTGGCTGCATATTTGTCTGCCTCGGCCGCAATGGTGGTGGCCACGTCATGGTCGGAGTTAATGACTTGCTTGGCAATCTCTTGAACAAACGCGGCGTCAAGTTGCCCTTGCTTATTGATGGTTGTGCCCTCAACAGGGCGTCCCTTTAGGTATCTACGAAGCAACGTGCGGTTCTGATTCAGCCTTGATTCGAGTCCTGCCGCAATCATTGATTCTTCGGCAAGGTGTAAGACCTCTCCATCTTCGCCCTCGAAGATAATCTTCCCTTGAGCGCCCTGGGCAGGGGCGCGCATCTTGCCGTGTCGCGCACGTTCGGCTAGTTGAGCACCTTCTGCATAAGTCTTGAGGTGGACGCGCTCCGCGTCTTTCATTGCCGCAAGTTGGCGGTCTGCCGGGAGGTTTGCGTCCCCGATTGCCACCGCGACCTTTTCGTGAACTCTCTGCTGGCGAACAAAATCAAAGGCGGGGTCAGAAAGTGCATTGAGCCCCTTTATCTCCCTGCCCATTCCCTTCTTGATATTGACCCCGTAATTCTCTAATGCGTCAATCGTAATATCCAGGTCACGGGCCGCTGCCGCCGCGTCGAGAGAGCTACCTTGGTTGTCGAGGATATTCTGTATCGCGCCAAGTCCGCGAGCCTGACGGATCGTTACCCCATCAATTTCCTTGAAGTACTTGATGCCGATGTCTGGCGTATTCGTGTTGATGCCGATGAACCGGCGATGGTGCCCGTTCATGGCCCATAGCCTGCTATCCTTGTCCATCCACGCGGTCATATCTGGAGCCGCCTGGTCGAAGGTTTTAATGCCAACAACTTTCGCGCGATCAATCATGTTCACGAAATCATCAATCCCCGACGAACTACCCTTATGCTGCATGATCGGGTGAACACCGATGTCGGCGGGATTGACGCGCCGAGCGTAAATCGGGAATCCCTGAGGACTGACCCCGAGTTGTTCGTTGGCTGTGTAGACGCCTGCCGGGTTTCTCGGTGGAGCCGTAGACGGCTGAACAGGTGGCACGCTCGTCCCCGTGGGTTTTGCCTTCGGGAGAAAATCTGCTTCCGATGGATTCCCGCTAATGTAATCCTGAGCTTCAATGGGATTGTCGAATTCGGGTCCCATGCGCCCCTGCGCGTCCACGGGTCGGAACTTATCGTTCTCGTCCATCGTGAGACTGTACGTTGGTTTATCGGCGGGCGCAATAGCAGGCGGAGTCGCAGGCTCGGGCGGTAGAGGACTTGGCTCTGGTGCCCTAGGTGGCGCTGCGCTGACTGGAACGGGTGGCTCAAGAGGCTGCGCGCTCAACATCTCCGGTGTGCTCATTGCCTTTTCGATCGCGGCGACGTGTTCCGGCGTAAGCGTTTGCCCTGCCTTTTCAAAGGATTTGAGAACCTTGGCCCGAGCGTTCAGATGCAATTTAGCCGCGCCCTTTATAAACTTCGCCCCAGTTGCAGTGAGCCCGATATTGGCAAGATACAGTAGCACCTGCTCGGTGTCGTTCCAGTCCACCGTGCGGGGATCAAAGGATTCGACAATCTGCGCTGGCAGTTGCATCAACTCTTCGGGCGAGCTCCCGGCGATCAATGCCGGAAATGTGCCCACACCAGATACAAGTGTGCCTGCGGCTTTGCCGGCCGCTGCGAATTGACCGAAATCGGTAACGATCCCCGCCCTGTTGAGTAAGTGCGAGAGTTTCAGCCCAAGATCGCCTCCAATTTGCCGCCACTGCTCGATTACCGTAGATACTGCTTCCTTTATTGTGAGTCCATCGGGCGCATCGCTGAACTGTCCGTATGGCGTAGCCCCAGGCGGGGTCGCCATTCTCGCCGCAACAACCTGCGCATCTTCTTCTTGCTGGCGGCTCGGTACACGCTTCCCAAGTTCTGTATCCTTACGATCCTTCGGCAAGAGGATAGTCGGGCCTGTGTCGACAGGAAAGCCAAGGAGCGCCCGCATCGCGGCAGGACCGTTCGGGTTGTCGTTGGCATTGCGCCATGCGTCCATGTCGGCAGCTTTCCGCCCTTGAATAAATTGAGATGTCGCCGCCTGCGATTGCTTCAACCCCTCGCCTAGCCCCCCATACTCCGCGCGCAAACTCACATTCGCACCCAGCGCGTCGAAAGGCTTGATCTCGCCCTTCGGCAGTTTCGGATTCCCGCGCACGGTGCCTTTTTTGGTGATTGCGCCCGTGAGCGCGGGCACATCCCCATCAGCATACGGCAACGAATCGAATGGGTTGTTGCTTGTCCCCGGCGCAGACCTAGCCTTAGACCCATCCATGTACGGCAGCGAATCGAATGGGTTGGCTGCTTGGTACATGATAGTTCATTAAGGAGAAATCGCCTGGAGTCCTTCGTCCATCAAGTCGTAATCGAGCTGCCGGCCGATTATCCTTTTTGTTTCAGCGGCAAACAAGGCGCGTACCAGTTCGGGCTTCCTCTTTTCTGCGAGGGCTTTCTTCGCGCGAAGGTAAACCTCCCGGATTTTAGGGTTCCGAATTTCACGCGCGGCGACTCTTTTGGGCAAACTCATTAGTTGCGCCTGTTCCCCGGCGATTTCCTTGATATTCGTTTGGTACTTCTCAATTTCGCTTCTAATTGTGGCCAGTTGGTCGTCCTTTAACTTCGGGTCGCCCAGCGCATAACTTAGCCCTTTAACAGCTTCGATGGCTGGTTTCACCATCAACTCCATCCCCTCCAACATACTTTTGGCGTCAATGGCGGTCAACTCGCTTTCGAGCTCCATCATCCTCGTATCGGCGTTGCGCTCATGCGTTGCAGCGTTCCGTCCGCTAGTCGCGGCGTTCTGCCGCCCAATGGATGTCAGATCGCGCCAACGCGCCCATTTGTTCTGCAGGTCCTGACCCCAATGCTTCGTGACCTCTGCCAACCTAGCGGCCTGAGCATCCTTCAGCGCCGTGCTAGCCTCAAGATTGGAAACCTTCCCGCCCCGTGTAGCATCCTCTGTCGTCGCCCGAGCCGCAGTCAACTTACCCTCTTCGAGTGCCTTGATCTCAAACGGTTGCAGTGCGTCCAAAGCCATCCCAAGTGCGCGATCGTCTTCGTTGTTCGGGTCGAACTTGCCGGTGCGGAAAAGGAGACCTGACCTTGCCCCCGGACCCGCTGTTCTCATCGCGTTTAGCAGCGCCACGTCAACCCTGCTATCATGGGTAAGCCTTGCTTTGGCAAGATCAACCACACCGCGCCTGTCAACAAGGTCGAGCCGACCCTGACGTTCAAGAGCCTTATCGTTGCTGACCCTCAGTTGCTCGTTAAACCTGGTCTTCATTGCGGCTTGCTCACGCTCGGCGTTGGCGCGGGCCATGAATTCTCGTTGTTGGGCGACTACCTGATTCATGCTGTTGGCGAACTCCTCGCCGTGCCGCGCTGCAGTCGATTCTTCCGCGCTTCGAACAATGTTCGCGCCAGCGTTCGAAAATTTGCCGCTGAACTTTTGCGCAAGACCGGCGAGGACCGCCATAAGTGCGGCATTGCCAGGGCGCATACCGCTCCGTCGCACTGGAACCGCAAGTTCATTTGCGGATTGCTCATGGGTCGCGGCGTTCGTCAAGTGCCCCTGGATTTCCTCCATTGAGTACGGCGATTGGGCGACTTGGGCGGCTGCACCCGTGGAGGCAGACGGCGCAAGCGATGGGTCACGAGGGGTTGCAAAGATATTTGGCGCAGCACCAGACGGCGGCGAAAATGGAGCCGCCCACGGAACGTATGGCGGCTCAGCCAATGGCCCAGCGTTTTGGTCACTTGCATAATTATCACCAGCGGTAGGTGCGAATCCGCCTCCGAGAGCATGAGCGAGTGTAGCCGCACCGACATGAGCAAGATCCTTTGCCCCAACATGACTCAGCAAACTCGCCAGTAGTGGCGAATGCGCATCCTTTTCAGTTGGCGCGGTCGGCGGCTTCGTCTTAGCTATCCCGGCGAGATTGAATGGTACGCCCATTATTTCCACAACCTCATGGAATCAAAGGGATAGCCTGAAGGCGTGGGCGGACCATACACCCCTTGCGGGTTCCCCCACCCAGCAGCGCCAGGTGGAAGCGTCGGCGGCGCACTTGTGCCTCTACCAGCAGGCTGACCGCCGAGGAAAGAGGCCGCGTAATCAAGAAAACCTGGGCCGACCGTCACCGGCTTTTGCCCCTGCACCATTCCAAAGAGTGATCCCGCGGGTCCGAGCGCGGGGGCGGAATTGTTGATAGCGTTCAGCCCTTGTCCTGCAAGCGCGACTTGGTGTTGAGGGTTAAAGAGTTCGGTGAGGAAATCGTTCTCCGCCTGCGTCCCCATGTTAATCCCGCGAATTGCCGCGCCCTTGGCTATGCCGCTGTCTTGGCCGTAAAGCCCAGCCGCGTAATTGGCGTTGGCGAGTCCTTTGGCGCGGGCCTTATTGCCGACCGATGCCGCCATATGTTGGTAACTTGCGGGATTGGAAAGGTTGAGTATCCGGTTGACGAGGCTCTGACGAAAAGGCTCCAAGTTCGCCATAAACGAAAATTGGCTCTTGAGATTCGGGAATAGTTGATCCCAAAGCGCGGCGGCGTCGTTGCCAAGTTTAACCTGCTTGGATTCCTGAGACAACCGGGCGTTGGTACCACTCGGCGTGAGCAAGGACTGGATCGGTTTGGTGATAAAATCTAAGAACCCCATCTAGCACACCCTTTTCGCTCGTTTTCGCGCTCTAGCGACATTTTACACGGCTATTCGACGGAATGGGAGGATTCCTTCGGAAAAGTCTCTCCTTATTTACGATGTATAATGGTTGCACATGGGGGCGAACGGGTTCGACAGGGCTTGTTCGACTTTCGATTGCAAGGGGTGGATGATCCTTGGACACCTTAAAACGGATCGACAATCAAACGGCGAAAATCTCGCTCTCGCTGCCTAGTAGTAGGTGGCCGCAAAATCTCTAGCCCGGTCGCGGGGCGAAGGTGAGCGTAAACAATCTGCGACTCGGTGCCCGGTTGGGACTTGTCCACCCGAAGGTGCGCGACTGGAGAAATGGACTCGCCCGGAAGACCGCTCGCTGGTAGCCAGCCAGAGAACCTTGTGGAAATCGAAGGAATCGAGAGCTTTGGAAGGGGTTTCAATTACCCCCGCCTCCACCATCCTCGTACACTTAAATATGACCTAATCCCCGACCACGGGAGATGGGCTATGCGCTAGTCCGCGCAACACGATCCGATTCGATGACCTCAGCCCGTATCCCAAAGATTCGCGTTGCGCCTGCGATCGTCCCTGTGATGCCAATGCTCCCGGCTACCCCGGTTCCCTGCTTGCCAGCCTGCACGGTCGGCTTCGCAGACACCACCCAATCAAAGGCGCTCGAGTTCGACAAAATCACCGAAATTGTCCCTGTCCCGCCATCAATCTTGTACGTGTAGGTCACTGTTAGCGTAGCGGCAACGGCATCGGTCAGGAAATGGATCTTGTCGTAGGCTATTGTGCGCTGGTAGCCGTCAACTACGGAGCCTTGCAACTCACCTGTCGTTAGCGCAATGGCGATATTTGCCGTGAGGTCAGTCGTCCCCGTTTCGAACTGGTAGATGTTCATGTCCTGGGAGAGCATGAGCACCTTGGGCGCTGCTATGGCCTGATATGTGCCGATGTTGCCATCCCTTTGAATCACGACGAATTCAGCGGACATTGGCGCGGGAAGTGCATCATCAGACTCCCACCCTTGGGCCCTCTCACTCCAAACAAGAATTCGAGTATTGCGCGTACCGCCAGACGGCGTATATGGCAGGTAGAACCGGTCCTTGCTATAAAAGCCTGCCGCTCGCATGGACCGTGTGTTAGGAATCCCGTTGAGTTTATCATCGATCAGCCCGAGCGAAATAGGGTCCGACTTATAGCCGCCGAGCCGCTGTACTCGCAGGTTCGTGTCCAGATAATAGATCGTGCCTGCGTATTCAGCGACGCTATCGGCGGCGAGGAGTCCATTGCTGGAAATGCGGCGGAGGAACGCCGGGGTGCCGATCAGCGATACATCGGCAAGGAATACCGACGAGTCAGTGAACGCATAGATCGTGGGCGAGGCAAACGTGCTGGCTGCTGACGGCGTGAACGCCTGGATGTTTTCGGTAGGGATGCGATCTTCATAAGAAGTCACGGGATTGTCTAGGTTAGGCGCGGAAGCAAACCGGAAGCAAAGACCATTGCCGCCTTCGCCAACCGCCGCTCGCGGGAAGCTGTCTTGCGCTTCGTGCCGAGCTCCAACCAGAAGCCGAGATGCCGCACCAACAATGGCTGACTTAGCGATTGGGATTGGCTGGATGAAATCATCCGGACTTGGTAGCCACAGTAGCCGAGCGGTGGGGATTGCGGTAATGGCCTGCCTGTAGAGTCCCGTGTTTCCGAGAGCTGACGCCCTAGTCCAAGCCGCACCACTCCATGTTGCGATAGTGAACGACTGGACATACGAGTACATAGGCTCACCAGTATAAGGATTTTCCTCACCTGTAAGTTGGGCGTAAGCCCGCCTGATGTCCACGCCTAGGTCAGCATCAGCTTGTGTCTGCTGGCTTGATTCAAGATCAACATTGTACGAGATTTGGTCAGAGAGTGGCCACTGTGCAGTGCCCAGAGCGGTAGACATCCCGTCGTAAGACAATGGGCGGGAACCTTTGAGTAGCTTGAGTCCCGGGCCTTCAGCCTTCGATGCTGAATTGACATCTCCGACTTTCCAATTCGTGGCACCTGGCCACGGGCCTGAAGCGTTCACCCCGTAAATCTTCATGCTGAGATTCGCGCCGAGCGCAGGGGCCGACGATCCGATTGGTGTAAGCCTGAGCCGTTCGATCGTTGTTTCCGCAGTCACGGTCAGGTAATCCAAAGGAAATAACACATGAGTTATAGCAAGGGTCAGGTCTCCGAGTACCTGCAATGGCGTACTCCCGAAGGCCGCCGAAGCGAGTGGATCGTGAACGGTATACCATGCGGCGGTTGCCGTCCCGTACACCTCAATCTTGAAATTGGCGAGCCAATCATTTATCATCGCGGTTGAAGCCTGCACGGTGACGATCAGGTGGGCAGGATCCGTGATGAAGATGATGGGGGTACCGGCCGTGTAATAGATAGCCCCAGACAACCCTGTCGTTGCGGTGCTTGCAATCAACCAGTAACAGGATGTCCCAGAGCCGACCGTTGTCCAATCCCAATTCGTCCCGGTGCCCGTTTTAGTCGGGGATCCTTCCGCAAGAGCCATTGACCCATTCGCTTTAATGCGGCTGACACATAGTTGCTTAGGTGCTGGCTGGGAGATCGCACGGTTGATCGCGCAGCTCCATACTTCGTACTTGCTCGTGCTATCTGGTGTGGTAGTCCAGGTGGTGCTGATAGTTAGCACAGTAGCGGTATTCGAAGCAATTAGGGCGGTTTGACCCGAGCCGAGCCCCGACGTGATCGTGACGTATAACCCACGGTATGCGTTGGTTGTCCATGCCTTACCGGTGTCGTTCAGGGTAGACGCCGTGTTACCCCCGGTGGACGTTCCAGTGTCTTGATTGGTGTAGACCCTCGGGTTGTCGTACCCGTTCTCCATAACAAGAACGTCCTTGCCCGTGAACCTATCAGACAGTATCGCAAAGCGAATCGGGTAGTCATGTCCGCTACCGTCAGAGGCAAAACGTGTGTCACCATACCGACCGCTTGAAGGAGTGATCGTCGTCCCGAAACTTGTCGGGTCGCCCGTTAGATAGACCGAGGTCTTGTAGGTCACCCAATCCTTTGCCGCGAGCAGGAGTTTCCCGTTAAGCCCTTGCCAGGTGACGGCCTTGAACCCGCGAGGCTCCGCCGCAATCTTGTATGTGCTCGTAGCATCAGGAGTCGTAGTCCAGACAGGCGAAACGGTAAGGATGGTTGCTGTGTTGCTGACAATGAAACTGGTCTGCCCCGATCCCGTACCGCCGTCAATGATGACCGCCGCGCCAGCGAAAATGTTGGTCGTCCAGGACTTGCCCGTATCCCGGAGCGTCGATGTCGTGTTGCTCCCGGTTGATGTGCCGCTGTCGGAAGTCTGTATCGGGGCGCTCGTGAGTTTGCTTGTGCCAGAACGAACGGTGAGTATGCCGTCATCGCCCCATCGCAGGTTGCTGATGCTTGGAAAGATGCCAGACCCAGGTGGAGATTGAAGGCTACTGCGAGCAGAAGCAAGCGTCCTTGCCGGCGCGTAGAGCGGATCGTAAACTGTCAGGAGTCTGTCTGCCATCCTGTCTCCATTGTAGCAGGAAGAACTCGCCGCCTTCGGCGTCGTTTGGATTTAGCAGGTGATGGCGGATTGCTCATAACCTCTTGGGAAGTATTATCAGAAGCACCCCTACAGCCCCGCTCAGCTCTAAAATCAGCGGTCTAGGTCCGTCTGATAATCCAGGTTATAACAATCCGA
>ERZ1292644.1111-Hain-H14-01um-R2-1111-length-14721-cov-6_pt1 | contig 14721 bp, 19 predicted proteins | sample MGYA00564402_ERZ1292644 | MGnify/ENA primary metagenome ERZ1292644 (study PRJEB36523, sample SAMEA6512644) | groundwater metagenome | collected 2019-01-09 | study: AquaDiva: Metagenomics assemblies of 32 groundwater samples
GGTGCCTGGAGAAGCGTTTGCGCCGGCCCCATGCGCATCGTACAGACGGCCTGGACATACCTGCCCATGATGTCTTGCGTGACGTGTGCCGACACATTCCCGGCGGCTATCTTGAAAGAACCGATGCGGTTTATCAACACTTCTTTGGCCACTCGTATCAGCGTGCTGCGCCGGCTGCGGCGATTTCCCCAGACGTTGACGGTGATTTGCTGCATCCCGCGCGGGACGTTGTTGTATGCCACGTCGATGGCGTGCCTCGCCAGCATAGCAGCGCCCAGAGCAATGCCGCGAAGGCAGCCCCAACTGCCAGGATACGATCCGTATACTGAGGGTTGACGGCCCGTATCATCCGACGCGCGACGAGGAACAGGAGCCCTGCATTCGCCGCGTGGAGGAGCACGTTGGTCCGGTGGTAGGCCACCGGGTCGAGGCCCCAGAGCGTGAAGTCTATGGCCCAACTCAGCCATGTCAGGGGCATCCACTGGCCGAGAAATGGCTGTGCCATCCACCACAGATACGTGAGGCTCAGGCCCTTGTACTGCTCGTTCCACATCAGGTGCGCGCCGTCGTCCCAATACTTGAGCCACTCGAACTGGGTGGACGGCCAGAAGATCAGTGCCGTAATCCCACTCACGACCAGTGAGATCGCCAAGCGATTAGACACCTTCATGTCTTTGGCGACTCCTCCACTTCGATCTCGGGAATGCCAGCATCGCAGACCGAGCACGGGGATGGATCGCCGTAATGATTCTCCCAGAAGTAATCCTTCCTGTTCAGCGGCGCAGGATGCAGAACTCGGCGTGCCCACTCTTCAGCCCAGCCCTTCAGCAAGTCTCTGCCGAGAACACGCTGCCGGTCATCAACAGATTGTCGAAGCCGAACCGCGTTCCTCGCCGTCTCTCCAGTTTCCCGGTCGGTCACGGTCGCTTGGTAACTGACGACGGACTCGCCCTCGTGCTCATACGCCACTTCCGTGAAGTCGCCGAGGAGGAAGCGGGGCGGACTCACGTCGATTCCACTCGGCCCGCTCACCGCTTGTAGGCGTCCAGCGTCGAGACATGTTGGGCGAACTCGCGCAGGGAACATCCGAGGGCCCGAACCCAACGGGCTAAGGCGAGCAGCGTGATGCTCTTCTTGCCGTGCTCGACCTCGGAGAGGTAGGCGTACGAGAGATGCGCCCGTCGAGCAACCGTCCGGAGAGATTCTGAGCCTCGCATCCCGCGCAGTCGACGACCCATCTGGGATCGGACGCTGATCTCTTTCGCCGTCAACCGCACCTACAGCCTCCCCTCGGCAACCCGCTGAGCCCGGACGCGCGCCTTGACCTCATCGGTGAGCCGACGGACCTCGGGATCAACCAAGCGTATGGAGGGCCCGGCTCCATCGAGCGTATCGGTGCCTCGCACCCACGCCATCCGCCGCTTCTTCTCGTCGGACGACAGATCCTTCCACCGCCTGACGGGGGGCGTCGGTCGCGTGGTCGGAGTTCGCGCGCCATGAGTTCCTCTTCCGGTCATGGATTGTCACCGCCGAAGAAATTCGGCGGCATCGCCGGCTCGTGCAGCATGCCCAGGAGCCAGTTGAACAGGATCTTCCCGACCCGACCGTTGCCGTCACTGAATGGGTGAATCTCCTCGAACTCCTTGTAGGCCATCGCCGGCGAGAGTGCGCCGAGCCGCGCGACGAACCGCTCCATGAGCGAGGGCACCTCCTGCTAGGGCGGGCAGAGATGGGGCCCCACCCGCACGGCAACACGACGGAACCCATGGGGATTCTGATCGGGCTCGACGAGATGTCCTAACTGCTCAATCCGGTCGACCGTCACGGCGACGTTCGCCGCGACCCAGGCAAGCGCCTGATTCCACGCACGCAGCATCCACTCGACCGCAATCGGCCCATCCCCCTGACGCTCGACCTCTTCGGCGCAATACTTGATGATCTCCAACTGAGGCCGCGAGAGCAGCGAGGCCGCAGCTAAGACGCCGGGGAAATAGTGAGAGGAGATTTCTGCGCTCACCGCCGGCACGTCCGTATGTTCATCTCTTCGATGAATCGCCCGCCACGCTCGGGCAGGTCGGTCCAGAGTTCGTCCCATTCCCAGATCGAGAAGGAGTTCACCGAGTAAGAGTAGGCGAACCGCTCGGGCTTGGGATAGGCGTACGTGCCGTCCGCGGATCGGTTCGGGGTCGGATGTGACGGCGGAGCCGGGCAGGGGCCAGACTCGGTCTGCACAACGTGGATCGCCACGAACAACACCACGGCGAATACGATGCGCGCCACACTCATCTATTTCGGCTTCCCGACCGTGTCCCGGAGTTCGGGGTCAAAGCCAGAAGGGAAACAGCCAATCCGCTTCTGGAAATCCGGGGGAGGATCTGGTTTGACGTCGTACCAGTTTATGAGTTCTGTCCGCCGCCGACCTGTGATGGTCCGGATAAGGTCCAGACATTTCGGAGATGACATCGCCGTCGGGTGGGACTTCCAGACCCGATACCAGAACGGCCGCGCGTCCTCACGTCCAGTCGTGTCTGAGTGCATCTCCCACGCCACCCAATACGGGGAGCCGGTTGGCCAGCACCCGATCCATTTCGCAAAGCCTGGACGGGCATCGGGCAGGACCGACAGCCACTGGAGCAGCATCACGGTCTGCGTGTGCTCCGGCTCCGTCGGTCGCTTGTGTGCCGTGAACGCCTGCTGGAGGGTGTGGAAGCAGGCACGCGCCGTCAGCGGCGGTTGCCCAGGGGACACCACCTCGTACGTATACGGCGGGTACGCCGGCGTCACCTGGCGCATGGCCCAGAGGCGGTAGAAGGTGATGCGATCCCGTGCCGGTCGTGGCCTCGGATGATCGGGCACCTCCACGCTGGGCACTTCCGCGCTGATGGCAGGGATGGGGATAGTGAGCAGGGAGAGACCGACGATCAGTGCGGCGATCCAGAGAGGATGTCGCATCAGAAGTAGACCTTCCCTCCAGGCATGCGATCCTCGGCCTGAGCGCCGTACCCAGGCTCCTTCGTGTCGAGCGGCATCAGCACGGGACCGAGTACGTTGCCGTGGGAGTGGTGACGCATCTGGTAGCGGAGCTCCTCCAGTCGGCGCCAGTGCTCATGCGAGGTGGCGTCGATCCCCTTCACGATCTCCCGCATCCGCTCGAGCTTCTGCTCGACCGTCAGCTCGTCCCAGCCGAGGCGGTGTAGCGACACGCGTTCGATCGCGGGCCCGTCGTGGGCAGCAGTGGTGGGACTGATACCCAAGTTCACGTTCACGTTTGCCCGTTGTGCTGCGATGTTGTCAGGTTCCATAGACCGGTTGCCCGTCGACGCTTCGACTGCCGGTTCGACTCGTTGTGCCGCTCACGGTGCACCAAGCAGAAGGACCTGTTCTTGGGAGCCCGCGGCTTTCCGCAGATCCGGCACTTGCCTTGGGCCAGCTGCCGCGCCTCCCACGCTCGGTTCGCCGCAGTCCGTTGGCACGATCGGGAGCAAAACTTCTGCGTGGGCTTGGGCGTCACGGGCTTGCGGCAGTGGGCACAGAGAATTGCGACACTCATGCGAAAAGTAGGGTATCATCCACAACCACGGTGTCAAGAAAAAGATGGAGGCGGCAGATGGCCAGCAAACCGAAGGCGAAGACCAACCTGAACTTCGCGTGGGTTCACGAAACGTCGCTCGATCTGGCCCTGAGGTGTCTCCCCTCTGATTTTCTCATCGAAGTGGGGCGGACGGAGATCCGTCGGGCCGTTCTGCGGTGGCAGGGAATGAGACAAGTAGATCGCCTCGTCAGAGCCGAGACCGAGTTAAGCCTCGCCAACGGCAAGACGCCGAAGCGGAAGAAGGTCAAGAAGAAGAAGTAAACTCGGGATGGGTCAGCACAAGCTCGTCAGGTTTCGGATCTGCTCGCACTGCGGCGCTCAGGAGACGACGGATGCCGCCGGGATCGCGTTACACCTCTGTCAGCCCGATCCACGAGGCAAGCAGGCGGCGTGGCGGGCTCGGATGCGGCGGCAAGGGCGGTGCATGAAGTGTGGCCGACGCTGCTTGCCGTATACCGAGTGTTCAGATCACCGTTTCACGCGACGGCTGCGCTACGCCCTAAGCCGGGGCGTCCGATACGGCCTCTTCGTCCGACCTGAGAAGGGCTACTACGCGATGGGCGACGAGCACGCCAAGGTTGGCGTCCGCGGCTGGTACAAGACGAACTGGGGCGGGAGGGCCCCACGGGGCTTCTACGGATACGCCCAAGCGATCCTGCACGAGCGCGGACCGATGACGGGGACCGCGATCGCCGCTGGGTTCACCGAGTACCGACGTGAACGAGCCGCTCAAGGACATCTCGAAGCGACGGCACCGGGTCAGGACGAGACTCGCCTGACATCAGCCGAGCATCCTGAGTGACCTCAGCCGCTCTCTCAACCTCGTGTGGGCAGTGGCCATAGAAGCCTCGAGCGAGGTTGCAGTTCCAACAAAGAATCCGAAGATCAGATGGGTACCCGTTCTGGACGATCCAGCGATAAAACTGTGTACCCTTCCCCATTGCGCCCAACGAACGACGGTGTTTGAGGCCTCCGCCGTGGATGTGGTCGACCCCAAGGAACTCCTTTTCTGTCTCGCCGCAGCAGGTGCAGCGCCTTCCGTAGTGATCGAGGACTGCGTCACGGGCTTTCTTGCGGAGTGTCCGGTAACCCCGCCGCCGTCGCATTCGATCTGGATCGTTGTGGGCAAGTGTCTTTTGCTGGTGACTCCTGGCGCAGTCTCGGCACCGAGTTTCTCGCCATGCATACTCACCTCGACGTCCATGCGCCTTTTTCCACACGACGCGCTGGAACTCGGCAATTGGCTTGCGCTTGTCACAGAGCCGACACACCCGGTCTTCAGGATCAGCTTGGCGGGTATAGATTCGACCAGGACCGCCGGTATACCGATGACCGCCGGTGATCATGGAGATCATCGTCCGGCTCACATTGAACGAGAGGGCGAGTTGACCTTGCGTGACGCCGCCACCAGTATAACGACGACGGATTTCTGCGGCTTGTTCAGTGGTGAGGACTTGACCTTTTCTCATAGCGACGAGGGTAGCACACCATCGTTCGGTGTGCTACCCTCGTCGCTGGAGGCCAGCCCAAGTAGCCGGAAAGTAAGGCTAAGGGCTTGAGTAAATGCAGGACTGGATGATACTGGTCACTCCCGCGATCGACGCCACCACGAGCGTGGGCGCCGTGTTGCCGTTGGCCTTGATGGGCGGGTTGAAGACCATCGCGGATCCGCCGAGGCCGCCGGTGACCAGGGTCGCGGTGGTGGCGGTGTTGACCGGCATCCAGCCCGGGGTCGTGCCGGTGAAGCCGGTGCTCGAGAGCACGGTCGGCGTCGCGGCGACCACGGATCCGGAGACGGCGCCCCAGTTGCCGATGTAGGTCACGTAGTCTGACAGGCCCGCGCCGGGGTTGGCGAGGGTCTGGGTGTTGGTGCCCGTCGCGGCGACCGTCGATGAGCACGCCATCGCGGCGTCGCCCCGGCTGCCGCTCTGGTTGACCACGGCCGCGCCGGCGGGGTTCGGGTTCGTCTGGGCCACCAAGTCGCTGGTCGGGGCCAGGATGTCGCCGGCCGCCAGAGCCACGAGCAGGGCACACGCGAGCAGAAGGCGCTTCATCTTCGTGATCTCCTTTTGTGCGACGTTCCACGCACGCCGCTCGCGTCCAAGGCACCCGCCCTGGTTGTACGACCTACCCTAGCCCGAATGGGCCGTTCCGTCCAAATATTTTTCTCAGCCCTCGTCAGCAAGACGAACCCACATTGTCCGCAATCGTGACCTCGCCCGTCGAGGTGCCTGCGGCGGCCACGAGCTTACAGGTGCCTGGGTTTGAGCCAGGTCGAACCCGAAGCGTCAAGGCACCGAACCCAGGGCCAACGGCCGAGGAGAGGGTCTTGCCGATCGTCACATCTCCCGCCAACTGGAACGTCCCCGCCACGGTCGCAAGAGTCTGGAACGGCGGTGCACTCACGATGCCCACCACCGTTGTCGTCAGGGCACCGAGGGTGTTGGTGAAGACGAGGGAACTCGCCGTCAGACCGGTCAGCGTCAGGCTGTCGACCGTCAGCCCACCGGTCACGGTCGCGCCGCCACTCACCGTCACGCCACCAGTCACCACCGGCGATACCAAGGCTGCGCTGGTGCCGGTGATCATCGGGTTCCACGCCGTACCGTTCCACCAGGAGAGCGTGTTGTTGTCCGTCCGCCAGCAGAGTCCGCCGGCGAGAGGACCGACTCCCCCGCCCGTGACCAGTGCGCAGGCGCCGTCGTTGTACACCAAACTTGGGGGAACTGCTCGCATAAAGTTTTGGGCTTCAACTGGCCCCGCGAAGGCGAGCACCAGCAGACCGGTGAGAAGCAGTCGCTTCATGCGAGCATCTCCTTTAGTTGCCGCCCTGCGTGACGTAGAACACGCTGAGGAAGCCAGTGACCGCAGTGTTGCTCGTCTGGTACTGGAGGGCCACAGCCGCACTCCCGACGTTGACACTGAGCGCCATGCTACAGATGGCAAAGCCTGCGGTGGTCGTCCCCACCGCGTTGCAGAACGATGTCAGACTGAGCGGCGACGCCGCGCCGAAGGAGACGGAACCGGTCGCGGCCGTGGTCACCTCGACGACCGCCGCCGTGACGACAGCCCCCGCTGGGAGCTGCACCGTCGAGGTCTGCGTGTTCGTGTTCTGCGTGAAGGGAATCGACTTCACCCGATAGGGATATGCGCGGGTGAAGCGCGCCTGCTTGAGGCTCTGGCGGGTGACGCCGTCAACGCGGGCGCGCAGGCCGGCGTAGGTGCCGGAGGCGAGGTACACGATGACATCGAACGAGTCCGTACCGGTCGGAGCGTACCACTTGCAGCGTCCGCTGCTGTCGAGCGCGATGGTCGGGGCGTAGCCAGCGACGGTGAGGGTGGTGGATCGGGTGGTCTGGTTCTGGTCCGTGTACACGACCGCGTCCGTGTTGAACGTGCCAGCGGTCAGGATACGGCACCGACCGACTGCGCCGAGGGCCTCGTACACATCGGCCTCGCCACGCGCTTGGAGTTGGAAGGAATAGGACCCCGGGGGCGCAGTCACCTGTGCGTAGGCCACACTCGGCGCGATCAAGACGGCGACGAGTACCGAGAACAACCCCATGAGTCTCCGCATCAGTTCCTCCTTGGCATCATGCCACTCTTACCCTACCGTGACTGCGCCTGCACCCCAAGGTTTTTTTGCCACCAACGACTACTTCGTCTTGGCCACACCCATGCGCAAGAAGGCGAGTCCGCCGCCTGTCAGGAGGCCCTGAAAGGACTGGTACATGCTGTCGTTGAGATACCCTTGCGAGTGGAGCCCCCCGAGGAGCACCATCGCCACCGCGATTATGTACGTCCTGTATCCGCTCATGTTAGTCCTCCTGTGATGGTCACGCTGACCGTGCCCCGAGCAAGACCGGCCTTGAGCTTCACCAGGACTAGGTTGAGCGCCCGTCGGCTATTGCCGATCGTGAACGAGGGGCCTGGGGCCAGGCCCGTGAGGACCTGCCCGACCAGGATACATCCTTCGGTGTCCTCATGCGTATTCCCGGCGTGGATCCGGACGCCCTCGAACCCGGGAACACCCACGAGAAGCGGCAGGTCTTCCTTGAACCGCTGCGACGGCGTGATGATGACCTCGTAGCGACCGACCGGGATCGCAGTCTGGCCAGGCACCTTGACGCCGGGCTCCCGGACCTGATCCTCAAGAACGAAGCACTCGAACAGGCCGTCGATCAGGAACGTGCCGATGGTATCGAGGGGCGCGAGCCAGAGACGCTCAAGGCGAAGATCCACTACCGAACCCGACGCAGAAGTTCGTCCAGCTTCCTTCCCGTCTCCTTCTGCTGATCCTTCACCTCTCCCACAACTTTCTCGATGTTGTTGATCTGCTGCTGCATCACGCGAAGGTCGCCCTTCTGGTCAGCCGTCTCTTTCGTGATGGCCTTCTGCTGCTGATCGAGGGCCTTCACCTGCCCGTAGATCGTCCCGAGCCAAGCCGAGCCGCCAAGAACCAAGATGCTCACGAGCACGCCGATCACTTTCACCGCGAGTGCCGGGAACATCACGACGACGCGCTTCACATCCTCATCCGACGATTGGGTCATGGACACGCGATCCTTGATCTGAAAGTCCGCAGGGTCGCTGCGGTGCGAACTGATTGGGCAAAGAAGACCATGCGGTGACTAGTATCGCGGATTCACGGCGATTCCCGGTACTATTTCCGCCATTCGTACCCGTTACGGTCCAATCTTCTCCAAGATGCCACGAGTCGGGCCCACCCCTTCCCGCTCCTCGCGGCGCCGCTTCCGGCCCATCGGCTGCGCTTCAAACCGCCGCTGGATGGCGCGGGACTGCTCGTAGGTCCGGACGGCATAGGCCGGGGCAGGCACGATGCCGAAGAAGGTCTCCAGGGCCTCGGTGGCGGGCCGCCCGAGTTCAATCTCCCGCTGGAATCCGGTCACAGAGAAGGGATAGAACTGCTCGATCACATGGTCCACCGAGTCGGCCAGTTGCCGCACCAGCGGGTCGTCGGGGTTACGGATGGCCCCTTCCCGGTAGTCCCGGTTGTTGAAGAGGTCCACGATCAACCGGAGCTCGGGGTGGATCTTGTGCAGGAGGGTCCGTAGCGGGTGCCCAAGGGCAAGGTCGGAGGCATAAGCCACTACGTCCTTCATGTACGTCGGGAGCGCGACCCGGTCGGCGGAGCCATCCTTCCGCGTCCGACCAGTGCGAGGCATGATGAAGTCGAACGGCTGGTCGGGCAACTCCCCGGTGTGGAGATACTGATAGATAGCCGACCAGATGGCGTTGACCAGTGGCAGGGCCAACAGGTAGGCCAAGCGTCGCGGCAACGGCGAGGCCGTGCGTAGGTCGCGGTAGCGATCCTGGTCGCGGCCAGCTTGTGCGGCCTCGGACTCCCCAGAGAGGCGTCCGTGGATGCGGGCGGCCTCATAGCCCAGCATCTTCGGCAAGTCGGTGATAGCGGCAGATAGGATCTCCCGCTTGGTGCCAAGGTTCCAGCCGACCGCACGGACGGAGCCCATTAACGCGTCCTTGAACTTCGGGTGCCAGAAGAGGTTGTTGTAGGTAAGTTGCCCCAATCTGTTCTCCGTGCTGTCCCACACGAAGCCGAGCGTGGCGACGACATCCTCTTCGGTGGCCCACGTCGGGAGTTGCTCAAGCTCGAAGCGAGCCATGTCGGCGAATACGGCGAGCTTCATGCGCGGCACCGCGAACTCCATCGTCGGCCACGCAATGGCCTCGATGAAGGCCGGCAGGCCCCACCGAGCCATGCCCAGGGCATTCCGAGCCCGTGCCGCTTCGCCGAAGTGCTCAAGAGCCTGAGTCGTATACCAGCGATCCATCCGCGCCCGCCCGCCGCCCTTGACGAGGGCATCGATCACCCGACCGACCAGTTCCCCCTGCGACCCAGGCTCGTAGTATTCGCGGAGGATACGGTTCCCGCGCACGATGGCGGTGAAGGGAGCCGTGGGGGAGAAGAGCGCCCGGGTCGTTCCCTTGATGACAAGGCCCGGGTCGAGGTCGCGGAGGCCGACCGCAGCTTCCTGCAATCCCAGGGCCACGGCGCTGATCTGGGTATCGAGGGCGACGAAGCCCAAGTGGAAGAAGGAGAAGCCGAGCTGGAATTGGTTCAGAAGGTTGCCGGCCCCGCGATAGGCGTCGAAGAGGGCGTTGCCGCGCAGGCCCGGGGCGAGATAGTTGTTGAGCAACCGCGCGGCTTCCTCGGGGGCCATCCACTGGCCCCGCTCGATGAACCCACGCTCTTCCGGCACGAACTGGCGTACACGCACGATCCGATCGTTGATCTCGGCCATGCCGGTCTCGCGCGCCTCGGCGATGTCGCGCTCGCGCACAAACCGGGCAAGTCCCTTGTCTTTCATCTCCTGGAAGACCTTCTGCCCCATGACGTACTTGTCCATCTCGCGGAGCTTGAGAAGGGTCAGTGTCACCGGGTTCGTGCTTACCGGTCGGAAGCCCGCCCGCAGGCCATCCCGCGTCATCGGGATCGTTCGCTTCCGCAGGAAGGCCTTACTTCCCTCCAGCGGTCGCTTGCTGAAGAAGCGCCGCACTGCCTCGGTGAATCCCTTCTCCCGGCGCTCCCAGATGTGCGGGAAGTAGTCCTCGATGAAGTGCTCCAGCTTCCCGGTGCCGAGGGCTTGGACGGCCTCCCGGTGGCCGTCGAGGGCCTCCCGGAGCGCCTGACCGACTTGGCGGTACTGGGCCGGGAGGTTGTCGATCTCGCCCCGCTCAATGAAGTCGATGAAGGCAAACCGCCGGGCCTCGGGTACGCGATCCATCTCGTGCGCGGCGCGGCGGAACCGCCACCGAGCCATCTCCGTCTCGTGGACGAGTTCGGCGTCGTTCTTGCGGATGATCCCAGCCATCTGGCGCGCCACTGGCCCGCGACTGGCCGGCGCGACGAGGCGTCGGAGACCGTCGAGGATGCCCCGACGCCAATGCACGCGGAACCGGCCCTCGGTCCCTGGCGTGATGTCGGCCTCGTCGCCCCGCGCCCGCATCTCCTCGGCGATGCGTTCGGCCTCGGCCCGGAAGAATTCCTCACGCTCACCTTCGGTGTGCAGGCGTGGGCGGTCGGTCTCGCGCTCCGGCGGGGCGTCCCCAGGATCCTCGGCGGCAGGATCCGGCCCAGGCCCTGGCTCTTCCGGCGGGCCTGCGTCCGTCGGTGGTGCCGGAGGTCCAGGGGGAACAACTGGTGGAGTGGCGCCCCCAGCGGCCTCGGTCTCGGCGACGGGAGCGACCGGCGTCGGCACCTCTGCGACGGGGCGCTCCCAGACGACCCCCAAGCGGGGGCTCAGGCGCTGGATTAGAGCTTCGCTCCCAGTGCCACGAGTGGTTTCAGCGGTCGCCCGCGCCATGTCCATCGGAAGCACCCCGATTCCGGGCTTGCGGCGCCATCCCTCGCGCTCGAGATCTTTGGGCGGCGTGTCAACTACTCGGGCTGGCTCGGGTTGACCTCGGCCCAGCTCGGCGCCGGTGGCCATTCCGGAGACCTCACCAGGAGTGCCACGTCCCAGATCACCTTCGGGTCGAGTCCCCGCTGGCTCGCCCGACGGAGCACCGCCTTCGCCGCCAGCGGTTCTGGCTCTGTCTGGAGCGTTGGGAGGAGTTCGGCCAGTGCGTTGAGCTGCGGCGCGCTCAGCTTGGAGCTGGCTGGCTTCAGTGAGGAACGACTCGTAGTAGGCATTGGGATCTCCAAGGACGCCACCCACGGCGTCAACCAACTGAGATCGGAGTTCCTCCGTGGTATCGAGATTCCGAGCATACGCCTCCGCGAAGTCGGTGTCTGGATCATCGTGGCCCCGCACTTCTTGATGAGTTGCCTCGTGAAGCAGGACGTTCACGAGCAAGCGAGCCGCTTCCCGTGGCTGGTCAGACTCGTCGATAGCGCCGACGGCCCTCCATCGGTCGACCGTGCCGACGATCGCGTGGGCGTTGACGAGCACGGCGGACATAAACGTCGCTCGTCGGTGGTTGAGCCCGTAATACGTGGGGTCCACACCGAGACCGAAGAAGAAGGAGTCTGCGTACTTCGCGTTGTCCAGGGCGAGCCGGTCCACGAGTTGCCGGTAGGCATCGTCCAGTGCGGGGGCGAGAGCTTTGACGTGCGCAGACTCGGCGATGGCCTGGAGACGCGACGGACGGAGCAGACCCGTCGTGTCCGCAACGCGCTGGTGCGATGTGCCTGGTACATGCGGTGCGAACCACAGCGCCTCCACCACGGAGTCCGTGGACGGGAACTTCCCCCTACCCATGAACAGCGGCTGGCCTTCGCGCAGCACGGAGTTCCGCATAGCAGGCGTAATGTCAATGGCGTGGACGAGAGCCGATTGTGGCCTTGTGCCAATGGCGATCGCTTCACGCGCAGTGGTGGGCTCGACCGGAATTTCAGTCTGCCCGACCCGCGCCCCCCATTTCTTCCCGTACTTATTCAGGAAGGCGGGGAGGATCTGGTCGTAGAAACCCTTCATCCCACGGTCTCCAACTTTGAGGTCAAGGCCGGTGAACTCGCGCCAGTATTGCTGGGAGTCTAAAGGACCAGGGAGTACCGGTCTGCCCTCGCGATGGATGATCTTGTCGGCAAGATCCTTCCCGACGTGATCGGACAACTTCGCTTCTGGAACCCGAGTGGCAAAGTCATAGATACGACGATCACCAAGGGTTCTACCGGAAAGATCGTAGGTACCGTCACCATGTGAACGGTAGCGGACTGATTCAAGTTGCTTGCTCAGGTCGTACCGCTCCGCCTGCTGCGCGCCCGTCGTCCACCCCACCCGGTCGTAGCCGTTCTCCGCGGCCCAGCGGAGGATGCGCTTGAAGGCGAGCTCGTGCCAGGTCTTGGCGAATGGCATCGGAGGTACGCGCCCACTCATGTAACCTTCGCCAGCACGAGCGTAATCCATCGTTGTGCCGCGCCGCCCTGTCTCGGCCCGTGCAAACGCCTGTGCTTCTGCCTCAGTGTCGAACCCTCGTATCGCTCGCAGATCGGCTGGATCGAACACTTCCCATGTTCCGAGCGGTCTCTCCTGAAAGCCACCGCGTCGACCAGTCTGGGCCCAGTCCGATTGAAGCTCTTCCAGGAACAGCACGCGCCGCCCCTCGGCGTCTGTCCGGTCGTTGAAGCGGACGTGGGCGAGGATGTTGGGCTCGTCGAAGTGGGGAGAGCGGTAGGCGGTCGGGTCGCGCGTCTCCTTCATCGCTAGATCTATCTGGGTTTCGACGTTGCGGAGGTCGCGGTATCGCTGCGCGGCGATTCCCGAGCGCACATTCTCCGGATCGGCGATCTGACGCTGGAGGTCGTCGCGCTGGGCGATGAGTTCCTTCACGCGCGCCGATCGCGCCGCCGCCACTGCGTTTTGGTCGGCCGGCAGCGTCAGCAGCAGCTCCCGGTAGTTCTGCCCGCCGGGAAGTTGCCACTGGCGAAACTTCGTAGCACCAGTTTCAGCAGCAACTGGCACACCACGATACGTTCGCTCCTGACTGAGATCCCTTTCCTCTACCCGCACTTCGTTCTGGCGGAGGAAATCCAGAACGTCTTGACGGGAAACCGTCGTTCTGCCTTCCAAGAAGTCCTCAATCCCCGTCCACTTGACTTCCTCGGCTTTGACGCCTGGGCCCCGCAGGATCGCCCGCACCTGCTCGACGCTAGCCCGCTCCGGCATACGCTCCTCGATGGCCCGCTGGAGAGCGGAGAAGAAGGGCGGGGCGAGTGCTTCCCCCTCGGGCTCCACAGGCATGAAGGAGACCTCTGGGGCGACTGCGGCATCGCGGATGAACTCCTGCTGCGAGGTCCCCGATGCGAGAACCTCACCGCGCCGTAATCCCTGAATATCGTAGACGAACTCACCAGCGTCACGAGCGAGCCGAGCGATCATGCGCTTCTGTGCGTCAGTCAATTGACTGGCGACATCGACGTACAGTCGATCCTCAAGCAGATTCAGGCGAACAAAACCCAGGCGTTGAAGCGCAAAGACGGCGTCATCTGGATCCAAGGCAGCGCGGCCCAGGGCACCCAGCACCTGCGTCGCGGACTCCTGATGGTCGCCTAAGTTTCCGACGAGCCGACCGCTCGGCGCGATCCAGGCGGCATTGTGGGCGTCCTGGACTCGAGTCTCACCATACTGGCTCACGAGTAACCGTTCAGCCTCCGTCGCCTCCTCAGGCGGTGTCGCCATGAAGGACACTTCGGGGGCTGGCGGTGGCTTGACCGGATACCCCTCAAGGAACTGCGCCAGCTTGGCATCCGGCACGAACCAGAAGTTGCCGACTGGTGCGTAAACGGCACCGGCCCGCAGGAGCGAATCCTTGTCCGCCATCTTCGCGCCCTGCACCAAGACGCGCTTGTCCGAAGGCCGCATCCTGAGGATGTAGGCCGCAGCACCCTCGAGCGGCACCTTGTCCCCGGCCCGTAGCGCCTCCAGCACGTGCTCGGGCGTGTCGAGTTGCCGTGCCGTCGATTTGCCAAAGCTCTCCATGAGCGGCGCCATTGAGCCCGCCCGGATCTCGAGGCCAGCCAATTGCCGGTCACCCGCCTGGAACGTGACGTATTTCCGGATCGGCAGGCCCGTGCGCTCCGACTGCTCGAGGAAGCGGGCGATGCGAGCGAGCTGCGGCGTCACGATGCCCTGGAGGAGTCCGTAGTGCTGGCCGTGCTCATCCCGCACCTCATGGAGTGTGAGGTCGGGCCGGAGGTTCACGGAGCGGACGATCTCGCCACGGTACGCCCTGGTCCGACCGGACCGCCGCTCCTCGGTCTCCTCATGCTCAGCGATCAGGCGCGTCCGCTCTGCCCAGAACTTCTCGAAGGCTTGGTTCCCATCCTCGGGCTCCAGGAACTGGATGTCGAGCAGGAAGTCCTTGAGGCTCGCGTTCTGCGGGTAGGCAGAGGTGTTCTGCTCGCGGTTGTTCGGGTCGCGGAAGGACGAGGCAAGGAACTTCTGCTGGATGTCGGGGTCAAGGGCTCGGTAGGCGAGGCGCATCGCATGCGTATCGAGCCCGCCGCCGATCTCGAACTCCGCCAACTTGTCGTTCGACGCCGACTCCGCTGAGCCCTTCGACAGGGCGCCGAGGTTCCGCATCCGGTTCGCGATCGTGGCGAGGAACTTCTTCTCGCCAGCCTGGCCAGTGGAGAGCGGCGTGAT
>ERZ1292644.980-Hain-H14-01um-R2-980-length-15902-cov-4_pt2 | contig 14714 bp, 21 predicted proteins | sample MGYA00564402_ERZ1292644 | MGnify/ENA primary metagenome ERZ1292644 (study PRJEB36523, sample SAMEA6512644) | groundwater metagenome | collected 2019-01-09 | study: AquaDiva: Metagenomics assemblies of 32 groundwater samples
CAAGGGGCTCACCCCCGCGCAGGCGAAACGGCTGGTCGGGGCCACCCGTGAGGAGCTCGAGGCGGACGCCGACGAGGTCCTGCGGGACTTCCCGGCGGTCGCAGCAGCGAACGGATCACGGACACCCAAGCAAGACCCGTCGCAGGGAGCCCGCGGCGGCGCCGCCCTGTCCGGCCGCGACGCCGGCCTGGCGGAAGCGCAGAAGAGGTTCGGCAAGAAGCCGGCCGCCATCTGAACCAGAACCCCTTCGCCTGTCGACGGGGACGAACCGGCCCCATCCTCAGGAAAGGAAACCGACCATGACGGACATTTCTGTCAGCACGACCGCATACCAAGTCGAGCGCCGATCGTGGCTGCTCAGCTCGCACGGTACCGACCCCGGTACCACGCCGAGCGTGACTCTGGACGTGAGCGCGTTCACCGCGGGCACGCACTACCCGAACGGGTACATCCCATCGGGTTGCCCACTGGCGAAGATCACCGCGTCTGGCCTGTACGGCCCGTACAGCGTGTCCGACGAGGTGCAGACCCTGACCGAGGGAGGTTCCGGGCTGACCTCGTTCACCATCACGTACTCGGGTCAGACCACCGCCAGCATCGACGACGACGCGACCGCCGCGCAGGTGCAGGCCGCCCTGGAGGCCCTGTCGAACTTGGCCCCCGGCGACGTCACCGTGACTGGCGGCCCACTGGCGACCGGACCGTTCAGCGTGACGTTCGGCGGCACCCTCGCCGACACGGACGTGGCGGCGATGACGACCACCCCGACCGGTGGCACCGGCACCGTCGTGGTTGCCACCGCCACCGCCGGCGGCGCGGAAGGCTCCGGCGGTCTGGAGACCGCCGCCGGGCTGCTGTTCTCCTCGGTGAAGGTCCCGAATTTGCTGGACACCACCAAGGACGTCGGCGCGGCGATGCTGGTCCACGGCTTCGTGGACCTGTCGAAGTTGCCGTTCACGCTCGACACGAACGGCCAGACCGACCTCAAGCTCATCCACTTCGTGGCCTGACCGGAAAGGAGATTCATCATGGCTATTTTCTTCGACGCTCCGGTCTCGCCGGACGCTTTGACCGCGTTCATCCGGGGGGTTCCGACCCCGTCCGAGTTCGCCCTGTCCAACACGTTCGACACTGTCACCGAAGCCACGAACACCGTGGACTTCGCGGAGATCGTCAGGACCAACCGGACCGCCCGGTACCGGGCTTTCGACGGCCGGATCCACGTGTCCGAGCGGGACACCGGCAGTGAGAAGCGGGTCAAGCTGGCCCCGCTGTCCACGTCGCTGTCCATGGGTGAGCTGGAACGCCTTCAGCTGGAGTTCGCCCGCACGTCCGGCACCAATCAGCAGGCCATGGCCGCCGCGATCTACAACGACGCGCAGAACCTGACCCGTGAGGTCCAGGCCCGCGTGGAACAGGCGTGGGGTGACACCCTCACCGACGGCAAGCTGTCCATCAACGAGAACGGTCTGGTGTCCGAGGCGGACTACGGGGTTCCTGCGAACCACATCGTGTCCGCGTCCACCACGTGGGTCACGATCGCGTCGGCTTTGGCACTGACGGAACTCCTGGCGTGGGTCGACGTGTACGTGGACACGAACGGCTTCTCGCCCGGGTCGATGCAGACGTCTCAGCGGGTCCAGCGGCTGCTGCAGACCAACGCGCAGATCGTCGGTGCGATCGCGGGCACCACGTCGGGCCGGACCCGGGTCACGGTGCCGGAGCTGAACGACCTGTTCGCGTCCGAGGGCATCCCCACGTTGCGGCCGGCGTACGACACCCGGGTAGATATCGACGGTGTCAGCACGCGGGTCATCGCCGATGACAAGCTGATGTTCTTCCCGCCGAACATCCGCGACTTGGGCTACATGCGGTACGGCCTGTCCGCGACCGCGCTGGAGTTGGTCAACTCGAACGTGGCGGACCTGTCGTTTGAGGAAGCCCCGGGCATCGTAGGTGTGGTCGAAAAGATCGGGCCCCCATACCGTGAGTTCGTCTACTGCGATGCGGTTGGCCAGCCCATTCTCGCCAACGCGAGCCTTCTGCTGGTCGCGGACGTCGCATGATCGGTCACCGGCTGAACACCTACGTCCATGCCGCCGAGGTGGACGAGAACGGCAAACCGACCGGACGGGCAGGCAACTTCGGCCCGGACGACGATCTGCCGGACTGGGCGGTCGCCGCGATTACCAACCCGGATGTGTGGGCGGGCGAGAAGCCGGCCGCACCGGTGTCCGAGGATCCGCCACCGGCCAAGATGGCGGCGGCAACCCGCAAGACCGGAACCGGCAAGCAGTAAGCACCCCGGGCCGAGGCTGGACCGGCATCCGCCCGGCCCGGGTCCCCACCGCGTGATCATGTGAGAGGCGGTGCCGGTCGTGGCTGATCTGTTCACCCTGGAGCAGTTGGTCAGCTTCATGCAGGTGCCGGAGTTCGACACCGTCACTCTCGAGTTGGCGCGTGAGCTGACCACGATCGCGATCCGTGAAGAGGTCGGCCCGGTCACCTACGACGCGCTGACCGACCTGTCACCGTTCAAACCGATCGCGCTGGCCGTGGCGAAACGGTTGGTGTCGAACCCGGACGGGTTGAGGTCGGAGCAGATCGACGACTACTCCCGCACGTTCGCGTCGGAAACCCTGGTCGGGGCTGATCTGACCGAGTCGGAGAAAGCCCGGATCGCGGTCATCCTGGGCCGCCCCGACGGTGCTTTCACGATCCGGGCGCTGGCTGAGCCGTTCTGCCCGGAGACCGCTGCGCCGTGCCAGGCCTTGTGACCATCTGGAGAGGGGCCGGTCGTGGCGGCTTCGGTCGTGCAGAACCTCGAAGGCGCGCAGAACACCGGCCTGGCCACGGTCACCGTCTCCCATTCCGCGGCGTCGGCGGGGAACCTGCTGATCCTGATCGTCGGCGCGGACGACTACAAAACCGGTGATCCGACGGGTTACACCCTGCCCACCGGGGGGTCGCAGGAGACGTTCCTGGGCCACTACCTGTGGTACAAGGTGGCCGCCGGCGGGGAAACGTCCGTGCAGTACACGATCGGTTCGGCTAGCCCGTCGTGTTGGCAGTTCTACGAGGTCGACGGGTTGGACGCCGCCCCGTTCGACGTCTCCAACGGGCAGCTGGCCGGGTCGTCGGGTACCACGTACACCACCCCGGCGATTACCCCGAGCTCCGGTGACCGGTGGATCATCGCGTCGATCGGTGGGTCGCTGAGCGCAGCGTTCACCGGGGTCGACACCTGGCTCAACTCGTTCACCGAGCTGAACGACACCTTCACCACGCTGGGCTCCGGCACCCGGGATGTGATCGGCGGCGCCGACCTGTCGGTGACGGCGAACGGTTCGACGTCGTATTCGTCCGGCGCCACGTATTCGGGTTCGGTGACCGCTCAGTCCCGGACTGGGATCATCGCCGCGTTCAAGGTGGCGGCGGCTGGTCTGACCGTTACCCCATCTGAGGCCTCCGCGACTGGCACCGCCTACGCGGGCGCCGCCGCGGCGGACGCCGCCGCTTCCGCGGCCACGGGCGCGGGTACCGCCCTCACCGCGCAGTCGGCCACGATCGTCGCCGCGGCCCTCGCGGAGGGCACGGGTACCGCTTACGACCCGTCGGCCGTGTCGGGGCTGACCGTCACCCCGGGCGAAGCCGCAGGCACGGGCACGGCGTCCACGCCGAGTGTGGCCGCCGAAGTGCCGGCCGCCGAGGCCACCGGCACGGGCGCCGCGTACGCCCCGCCACCGGCTGTCACGGTTACCGCTGCTGAGGCGTCCGGCACGGGTGTCGCGTACTTCGACGCGGGCTCGGCGGTGTCGCTGGAGCTCATCGCCGACGACGCGGTCTACGGTGTCGGCACGGCGTATGACGCGGTCGCTTCGACCTCGTCGGATACCACGGTCAGCCCGGCCGAAGCAGCCAGCACGGGCGTCGCGTATGCCGCGTCACCGGATACCACCGCCGCGCCGGCCCACGCCGCAGGGACGGGCGCCGCCTACGCGGCCGCACCGGCTGCCACCGCCGACGCCGCTGAGGGTGCCGCCACCGGCACGGCGTACACCCCGGCCCCGGGTGTCACCATCGCCGCCACCGAGGCGTCCGCCACGGGTGTCGCCTACCCTGCCACCGCCGCGTCGGCCGGTGAGGTCGCCGCGGCCGAAGCCTCCGGAACGGGTACCGCCCACCAGCCGACGGCAGCCGTCGACACCCAACCGTCCGAAGCGTCCGGCGCCGGTGTGGCCCTGGACGCCTCGGCATCGCCCACCGTCGACGCGGGCACCGCGTCCGGCACCGGTACCGGATTCGACCCGGCCGTGGTGGTCGGCGGCCCGGGAATGGTCACCGCGGATGTTGCGTCGGGGTCCGGGGTTGCGTACGACGCCCGAACCCGCAAGCTGATCATCCGCCCGTTCACCGGTGTCGTGACCAGGCCCTACACGGGTGTCACCTTGCGTCCCTGAGGAGGTTGCCGTGGACCTGCCGTTGCTGACCTCCGAGCACCGCTGGGAATGCGTGAACTGCGATTTCACCGATGTGACTCGCCAGGTGGAGCCGCATACCCGTTTCCACCCGTGCCGGGGTTTGCGCGGGCTGAACGCGCCGATGGTCCCGGCGGGGACCCGGTGCAAGGTCGAGGCCCTGGACCGTGAGGACTACGTGGGCGGCGAGTTGGTGCAGACCGACGGTGAGGGCCGCCCGGTGATGAGTGTGCAGACCACCCGCGATGACGGCACCGATCTGGCCGTGTACGCCCCGACAGCGACGAACGTGAGGGAGTCAGCGTGAGCAGTGTTGCTATCGGCGGGCCGTTGTCCCCTGAGCAGGAAGCTGCCCTGCGGCGTCAGCAGCGCGCCGAGCTGGTCGACCAGCTCGAGGCCGAGGTCGCCGCCGTTGAGGAAAAGCTGTCCGGCTGGAAAGAAGCACTGTCCGCGAAGAAGGCAGAGCTCAGGGAAGCCCGCTCCGCCAAGAAGGGTGACGAGTAATGGCCTGGACCGATTCACGAATCTTCCGCGAGTGGCCGATCCAGATGTTCCAGGTGTCCGGCACCGGGTACACCGGGCTCGACTCGGACACGGTGAAGCTCGCCAACTACGGCAACACCGGCACCCCCGACAAGGACGCTGCCGTGGGGCTGACCGGCTACGCCGCGGCGACGTCTGCGTGGGTGACGGGCAATGAGGTGGTGGACGCCACGAACTGGCCGGCGGGTGGTTTGGCGTTGGCGTCGAAGACGTTCACGGCCCCGGCGACGGGTGTGGCGATGTTCGACGCCGCCGACCGGGCCGGTTCGGGCACGCTGACGCTGACCGCGTTCTACGGCGGTCTGGTCTATGACGACACGGTCACCGCTGGGACTGTCGCCGATCAGGGTGTGTGTTTCCTCTACTACGGCGGATCACAGACAGTAACGGCGGGCACGCTCACCGTGATTTTCAGTGCGAACGGAATTGCCAGGTTCACGGTTTAGCCGATGCCGCTGGCAATCCTGAACCGCGCGCATTTCAACCCCGCCCCAACCGCCGCGTACGGCCACCTCGCGGACCCGTCATGGCCGGGCACCTTCACCGGCGGCACCTTCACCGAGTTCGTCACCGCCACCACCGGGCAGACGTACACCTACTGCGACTTCCAGGGGGGTGTCGACGTCGGCACCACCGGTGTCGACGCGGTCGGGGTCACTTTCCAGGGGTGCCGGTTCCAGCAGTCGGCGGGCGTGTCGAACCAGGGCAACAACAGCGTGGCGCAGGTGCTCCTGTTCGGCGACAACGTCACCTTCGACTACTGCACGTTCCAACCGTCGACGGCGAACTACCCGGCTGGGCTGGCCGGCGAGGAACTGTCAGGTGACACGGCCACGTACGTCGAGTACGGCAAGGGCTACCAGTACGCCATCAACGGCGGCGGCGGGTTCAACACCAGCATCGGTGACCTGCTGGTGGACCACTGCGACTTCTGGGGCTTCGGCAACGCCCTGGAGTTGGCCGGGTCGACCCTGGCCAGCCCGCACATTGTGCGGAACTCGTGGTTCCACCACGGCGCGGACCCGTTCGTGGTGAACCAGACAGCGAACCAGTTCCACAACGACTGCTGGCTGGTCAACGACGGTAACTATCACGGCGCCCGCTGTGAGAACAACGTGATGGAGATCTGGGGTAACACGAACCTGCTGGCCTGGCAGGGCGTCGGCGCGTACAACGACTCGACGATCACCGGTAACCGGTTCTCCGGCGACCAGGAGTCGATCAGCCTTTCCGCGTCCGGCACGTCGGCGCGGGTGACGTTCACCGACAACTCGTTCTCGACCCGGATCGGCCGGGCGGTCGGCACGGGTAAGCCGCTGCGGTGGTGGGCGGGGTCGGACTCGGGCACGGGCAGCATGGGGCGGCGCAACACGTGGCTGGTCCCCGGCGCCGCGGCGACGGGCAACTACCCGGGCGCGGACTGGGGTGACCCGTCGTGGAACGGCCTGTTCTGGCATCCCGGCGACACGGACTCGGGGTCGGGCCACGCCGTCGACTACACCGGCTAAGGGGGTTGTGATGCTGACCAGCTTGCTGGCCGATGAGGTGACCCGGCTACGCGCCCCGCTGACCTCCGCCGGTTACGGAAACCAGGCCCGCGACTGGTCGGCACCTGCTTCGGCGACGTACCCGGCCAGGGTGTCGGTGGTGTCGTCGACGGAGGACGTGTCGGGGGAGCCGAGGACGGTGACCCGCTGGAAGTGCACGGTGGGCCCTGACGCCGACCTGGCCGCCACGGACCGCATCGAGTGGGACAGCTTGGTCTACGAGGTCGACGGTGACGTGGAGCGCCACAAGAGCCCGCGCGGCCTGCATCACCAGACGGTAATCCTGAAGCGCGTCGCGACCGGGGTCTAGTACGAGTCGGCTAGTTCCTGATTGCGGTTGACCGCGGGCATGACCTCGATGTCATCACCGTGCCGCACGGCAGCGTGCTTGGTCAGGTAGCTGACCTCCTGACCGCACCGCTTGCAGACGTACTGGCCGTGGGGATCGTCGGGCGTGTCGTAGCGCTGTTCCAGCCAGCCGATGAAGTTCTCCTGCGGCGTCGTCATATTCCCAGCGTACGGAGGGTCTAGCGCCGCTTCGTCTTGCGCCGGTACGCGGCACGCATGGCCTTGATGCGCGGGTGCTTCCGCCGGAAGAAAACCCAGTACCCGTAGGGGCTGAAGGCATCCACCGAGAACGACACGACGCAGTGGCCATCGGGGTCGAAGCCGATCAGCGGACCTATGGGGGCATCGGGTTCGAGGTACTGCATCGAGCAGTCCTCGGTGTACCCGAGATCGATCCACTCGGCGCTGTCGAGAGACGTTCCGGTCGGTGCCCACGAGACGGTCATTCGTCCAGCGTACTGAGGGTTTGAGTAGCGGCCGCCCATCCCGCCGGGCACTGTCGGGTAGGGCTTGCACTATCCCCGAGAAGGCCATCGCGCTGGGGTCCGCGCTAGCAACGGTCCTGGCTGGCCTACGTGCGAACGCTAGGACCTGGACTCGAACCAGGACTACCGGACGCAGGCCCGGCGTGCTACCGACCGCCACTCACTCCCGAGCATAAGACACTGCGAGGTGAGCAGGCGATGCCGTATGCGCTGCTGCCCGACATGGAGCAGGAACTCATCGACTGGCTGACCGCCCACGCCGGCCTGGCCGCCTTGCACGGCGGCCGGGTCGCCACGGAGCTCCAGTCGGACCTGACGTGCCTGCAGGTGACCTCGCTCGGCGGGGGCCAGCCGTGGCCGTGGGAAGCCTCACCCGAGTTTCAGGTCTCGTCGTGGGGCGGCACGAAAGCCCGGGCGAGCCTCCTGGACCGCACCCTGATCGCCGCCGCCTACGAGCTCGTGGGGACGCCGGTCGACGGTGGCCACGTCTCCGGGGGGGCCGTGCGGCTGAAGTCGCTGTGGTCGCCCGACGAGGAAACCAACCGGCCCCGATACCGCAGCGACCTGAGTTTCCTGATCCATCCCGCCTAACCAGGAAGGACACCCCGTGGCCGAACGCCAACTCGTGGTGATCGAGAACATCCCGTTCGGCGGGGTGCTCGCCTACACCCGAGGTCAGACCATCAGTGAGCAGGCCGTTGCGGACAACGGCTGGCAGGACCACGTGGCCGCTGTGGGCACGAAGGCCGCCGCCGAGGTTCAGGCCGAGATCACCGGCCGCGACGTCGCCGAGTTCACCACGTCCAGCCGCTCGGCTGCCGCCAGCACCGAGAAGAAGGGCTGACCCGTGGCTATTGCCCCTATTACGCCCGGTTTGATCCAAACGGGCCCTGGCAGGATTCGGTACGCCCCGCTCGGGACGACCATCCCCACCGTCGTCCCGGTCGCGTCGGTGTACACGGCGGTCGCCTGGACGTCCTGGTTGGACGTCGGCGCGACCGACTCCGGTTTGACGTACACCGAGGGCACCGAAACCGCAGACATCCGCGTCTGCGAGTCGAAGTATCCCGTACGCACGGTGACCACCACGAAGTCTTCGCGGATCGCGTTCACCGCGAACGAGGTCTCTGACCTGATCTGGAAGCTGGCCCAGAACGGCGGGACGCTCACCGTCACCGGCACCGCGGGCACAAAGCAGACGGAGTACTCGCCGCCGTTGGCCGACGCCGAGGTTCGGGTGATGTTGGCGTTCCAGTCGAACCTCGACACGGAGATCATCGTGTGGCCGCAGGTGTTCCAGGTCGGGTCCGTGGAGTTCGTGCGCGGCGATTTCGAGACCAAAGCCGGTTTGAGCATGGAGTTCAACGCAGAGCTACCCGCGACCGGCTACACGACGCCGTACAAGCGGTTCACGACCGGTGGGCTGTCGCTCGGCGTCTGACCGTTCTGATCGTGCGGGGCCGCGTTCCTGGCGGCGCGTGGTCCCGCACCCTGCCGCCAGCGCCGCCAGGAGGAGAAGTCATGTCAGACGAACCGTCGGAAGGTCTGTCGTTCATCGAACCCCCCGTGCTGACGTTCGGGTCAGGGGACTACCGGTCGCTTCACATCGCCAGTCCGGCGGATGTCCGCAACAACCTCGACCCGGCCGTAGTCGACGCTTTGGCCGATCAGCTCCACATGCTGCGCTGCCTGGTGATCGGGGCACCACCCCAACAGTGGCCGGATCACCACCGCGACGCCGACCGCAGCCACGCCCGTTTCCTCCTGCTCGGCCTGCGTGAAACGGGCTGGCAATTGGTGCGGGGTTCCTGATGGCCAGCATCGGCAGTTTCGGCGCCGCTGTCCGCGAGTTGGACCCGGACGCCGAGCGCGCAACGTTCGACTTCTTCGACACCGAGTTCACGATCCACGGCACCATCCCGCCGATGCTCAGCCTGCAACTGGGTGCGGCGATGGTGGGGAAGGTGTCCGAGCTTGAGGGCAACGCGGCCATGTATGAGGCGTTCCGCTGTTGCCTGACGAAACCCGCGGCCGGCGACGTCAAGGCTGATGATGCCCAGTTCGACCTGTTCTACCGCCTGGCTGTGGACCGCCGGTGCACCACCGATGAGCTGATCCGGCTGGTGTTCGCCCTGCTGGGTGCGCAGGCGGATCTCCCTACCGAGCGGCAGCCCACCTCGCAGGATGGGCCGCCGCAAACTTCGGAGACCTTGAGCTCGTCGTCCTCGGATACCCCGGACTTGGTGTCGGTCGAGGACCGTGTGGCTGGCTTGACCTGATCACAACCCGGCTGCTGCTGAACATCACCCACCGGCACCTGCGGGACCGGTACGGGGAGATCGACGAGTGGCTGGCCGAGCCGGTCACAGCGTCCGACAGGCGGCGCGAGGAGCGGCTGCAGAAAGCGTTCCAGGGCCGGATCCGATGAAGGGGGCAGGCGATGCGCGTCGACAACAAGCCCAGTGACCCGCGCGCGTTGCGGGATATCGCGAACTCGGCCGAGGTGCAGGACGTGGCCCGCAAGCTCGCGAAGGACATCCAGCGTGATGCCCGCCGGCTCGCCCCGGTCCGGTCTGGGAACCTTCGCCGTCACATCGTGGTCGAGGAGACCACCGACCTGGAGACAGGCATTGAGGGGTTCGTGGTCGGCTGGGACGACAGCGCGTTTTACGGGCCGTTCCTCGAGTTCGGAGGAGAGGGGCGGGCACCTCAGCCGCACCTGGTCCCGGCGGCTTTGAAACATGGCGCTCTCGGTTCCGGTGATTCCCGGTGACCGGGAGCGCGCTTCGTCGCGCGTTTGTCGAGGTGGATCCTGACGTTGAGGGCTTAGACGCCAGCCTGCAAGCGAAGCTCCGCAAGGCCGACCCGGGCGGTAAGGCCGGGAAGCAGGTCGGGGGGCAACTCAACCGGGCGTTGAAGCGGTTCGACCTTGACCCGATCGACATCAAGGCCGACCCGAAATCCGCCCTCGCCGGGATCGCCGTTGCCGAGGCCCGCCTACGGGAACTGTCGGGGCAGGCCGCCACCGTCGAGGTGAAAATCCAGACGGAGAAGGCGTTGGGCCAGCTGGCCCGGTTCCGGAAGCAGATCGGCGACGTCACCGCCGACGCCGGCCCGGAAGCCGCCACCGGTTTCACCACCAGCCTGGTCGGCCGTCTCGGCCCGCTGCTGGCGAAGATGCCGATCTCCCCGCCGCTCATCGCCGCCCTCGGTGCGGCCGGCGCGGCCGGCGCCCCGCTGCTCGCGGCGGCCATTTCCAGTGCGGTAGTCGGCGCGGCCGGTGTCGGCGGTGTCGTCGGCGGGCTGGCCCTGGCACGGCGGGATGAGCGGGTCGAGGCTGAGATCAAGGGTCTCGGTGACCGCCTGGAACGGCGCCTGCTCACCGCGGCGGGTGGGTTTGTGCAGCCCGCCCTGGCCGGGATCAAGGAGATCGACCGGGCACTGGCCACGGTCGACATTGAGGGCATCTTCCGGGACTCCGCGAAGTACGTGCCGGCCCTCACCGCCGGTGTCAGTTCGGCGATCACCGACTTGGGTGATGGTGTGGAGGCGCTGGTCGCGAACGCTAACGGCCCGGTGCAGGTGATCGCCCGTGGGATCGCGGGGATCGGTGACCACGTCGGTTCGGCCCTGGAGTCCATGGCCAGTAACGCCGATGTGGCTTCGTCCGCGCTGGACACCCTGTTCGGGGTCATGAACAGCACCGTCGATTCCACGGCGAACCTGGTCGGCATGCTGACCACCTTGTACGACTGGACGCAGAAACTGGGCGGCGAGTCGGGTCTACAGCTGATTCTGAGGGCCACCGGGGCTTCCACCAAGGATCTGACCGCGGAGACGAAAGCCCTGACACTGAGCCAGATCGACGCTTCGAGTGGTATCCGGCTGACCGGTGACGCCGCCGCGGACCTGAAGATCCGCCAGGAGGCTTTGACCGTCGCGCAGAAGGCGGCGACGTCGGCGCAGGACGCCTTGTCGGCGTCTTTGGATGCCATGGCCCCGAAGCAGGGCCGGGCCGCGGACCTGTCGAACAATTTGCGCACCGCCAGCCAGAACCTGTTCGGCGCGGCGATTGCCGGGACGGAGGCCAACGAGGCGTACGCGACGTCGTGGGATGCCCTGTCGGTTTCGGTGAAGAGCAACAAGGGGTCGCTGGACCTGAACACCGCGGCGGGCCGGGCGAACCGGGACAGTCTGCAGGGCCTGCTGGGCGCGTCGAATGAGATGTACTTCGCCAACGTGGCACAAGGCCAGTCCACCGACAGTGCCCGCAAGAAGCACGAGACCCGCACCGAAGCTGTCCGTAAGGAGGCCCGCCAGCTCGGCCTGAACAAGACCGAGACCGACAAGCTGATCGCGACGTACGGGAAGATCCCGGGTCGTAAGGAAACCGACCTGGTCCTGGACGGGATGAACACCGTCGTCGAGGCCCTGAACCGCCTGTACTGGGCTCAGCGCGCGCTGGCCGAGGGTAAGACGGTGGAGCAGATCCGCAAGACCGGCCTGAGTTTCACCGGCCACGCCGACGGCGGCTGGACCGGCCCCGGGTCGAAGTATCAGCCCGCCGGCATCGTCCACGCCGACGAGTACGTCATCAAGAAGGAATCCCGGCAGAAGCTCGAGCGGGCAAACCCGGGCCTGTTGCAGGAGATGAACGCGACCGGTCAGCTTCCGGGTCACGCCGCCGGTGGGCAGGTCGCCCCGGTGGACACGTCCCGGAGTTGGCCGTACAAGGTCAACGTGTCGAAGACGTACCTGATGTCGATGGAGCAGGCACTGGCGAAGGTCGCCCCGAAGTTCGGGGACTGGCCGTCGTCGCCGTCCGCGCAGCGCGGTGACTCCGGCGTGTGGAAACGGGTCTTGCAGCTCATCAAGTCCGGTCCCAAGATGGGCAGCTTCGGCAACGCATATCGCCCAGGTGACCCCAAATGGCACGGCAGTGGACGCGCGATTGACTGGATGGGGTTCAACATGGACCCCCTCGCGTCGTACCTAGCGTCCAAACGCCCCCTTGAGTTGATCCACCGGACCCGGAAACGGGACTACGCCTACACCCGCGGCAAGAACCAGGGCAGCTTCTCCGAAGGGCTGATGAACGCCCACCGAAACCACATCCACATCGCCATGGACGACGGCGGATTCAGGACCCTGCAACCCGGCATGAACCTCATCCCGAATGGGACCGGGAAGCCGGAGCCGATCGCCGGCCCGCAGGCCATGGCCGCCATGGCCGGTGGCGGAATGGACGTCGGCGCGCTGATCGCAGAGCTACGCGCGGTCCGGTCCGCGATCGAACGTAACGGCGACGTCGTCGGCCAGCACGTGCGCCGCGGCGTTGGCGGAGTCGACGCCCGAATGGGCGCTGCCGTTGACCTATACGCGAGGACCGCATGAGTACCTGGCAGTTCGTCGACTCCATCGCATCGTCGCCCACGGTCCGGCTGGACCTGAACTCCCGGTCCGGTGGGCTGATGCTGGCGGAGGACCCGGACGTGTCACCGCCGCGGACCCGGTCGGCGTCGGTGGCGTCGATGCTCGCCGACGGTGAGCTGATGCCCGCCCGCGCGTTCACGAACCGCGTCATCCGGATGACGCTGCAGCTGGTGGACCACACCACCAAGGATCTCGCCGCCGCGAAGCTGCAGACCCTGGCGAGGGAGTTGACCCGCCCGGCCGGGAACTTCTTGCGCGTAACCGTCGCCACCAACGCCATGTTCTTCCGCACCCTGCCGGCCCCGGACGCCGCGTACAACCTGCTCCTCAACGCGGCGGAGTGGGGGTCGGCGACGATCGAGATTCCCTGCGAACCGTTCGGGTACGGGCTGAGGGAAACCCTGACCGGGGTTTCGGTCACGAACAACCCGGCCGCCGGGTCCAACGGCATGTTCTTCGACATCACCTCCCCGAAGGGGGACGTCGAGTGCCCGCTGGATCTGCGGATCGCCAACGACTCGACCGGGCTCGGCGCGACTGGCCGGTTAGTGTCGATGTTCTCGGTGCGCCGCCGCGGCACCCCATCGGCGACGCCGTTCTTCCTGCAGGCCGAGGCGATGACGGCCGGCTCTAACACGTCGGTCCAGGCCAACTCGGCGGCCATGTCGGGTTCCGGGTCGAACTACATGCAGGTGGCCTCAGGCGCCGCGTCCATGGCGACGCGACTGTCGACGACGACCCGGTTCCCGACCACATCCAGCGTGGACGCCCGGGGTTCGTACCGGGTTTTGGCCAGGTGCCGGCAGTCCGCGACGGCGGACGTGTGGGACATGCGCCTGCAGTACGGCACCACCAATGTGGTGATCACCAACGACACGGTGCGCCTGCCGACCCCGGCATCGGCGTCGAACTGTTTCTACGTGGACCTGACCCCGGGGCAGCAGCTGATGCAGATCCCGATCGGGATCGACCCGGTCTACGACGGCATCTCCGGTGTGGAGCTCCCCGCGGAGGGGAACTTCCTCGGCGTGCAGATCCAGCACATCTCCGGCGCCGGAACCCTCGACGTTGACGTCCTGCTGTTCCCGCCGGCTGACGACCGGCTGGGCTACGTCAAGTTCCCCACCGTGCAGAACTTCTCCTCCGACACATTCACGGTGACCGGCGGCCCCCGCCCGACCGTGTTCTGCCGCAACACCGCCGGCGACGTCAGTTCGGTGGAGCCGATGGAGAACCCGGGAGGCGGCCTGATGATCACCCCTGGTCGCACGAACAGGATCTACTACATCCGCGACGTCGGGACGGGCACGGCCACCCTGGGCGGCGGCGACTCGGTCACCGCGTCGCAGTACATCACCGCGAGCTACACACCCCGGTATTTGTTCCCGCTGAAACCGGCGACGACATGACCGCGTCTGTGAAATTCCGCAGGTGCTCCCTGTGCCCGTTCCTGATGCTCGCTGTCCTGGTCGGCACGGACTGGATCGTCTACTGGTGCGAGCACTGCGACCGCGCGGCTAAGCCGTCATGACGATCCCGGTGCCGCTGACGGTGGCGATCAAAACGTCCCGGGGGTTGTACCGGCACATCGGCGACGAGGTCGACGACCTGACCTTCGGGTCCACCAGCCCCGGCGGCTACTCGGAGTGCACCGTCAGCCTGCACCGGCCCATCGCGTTCACCCCCGGCGAGGTGACACCTTTCGCACGCCTGTACGTGTTCGACGCCCGCAGCGGGGCCACCGCGTGGGAAGGCCGCCTGCAAGACCCGGGCCGCACCGCAGGCTCCGACGGTGAGACGTACCAGCTCGCCGCCGTGGGCGGGTCCGCGCACCTGTCCGACGACACCCGGATGCTGTACTACGTCGACACCGACCCGTC
>ERZ1292644.1113-Hain-H14-01um-R2-1113-length-14711-cov-5_pt1 | contig 14711 bp, 23 predicted proteins | sample MGYA00564402_ERZ1292644 | MGnify/ENA primary metagenome ERZ1292644 (study PRJEB36523, sample SAMEA6512644) | groundwater metagenome | collected 2019-01-09 | study: AquaDiva: Metagenomics assemblies of 32 groundwater samples
ATCGCAAGGATCTGAGCGCATCACTAGAGGAACTCGCGGTTATGTTTGGTCTACAAGCGCGTAAAGCCCACATGTCGAACACCGACTGGCGTGAGGCTAACCGACTCAAGCCATCTGGTATCAAGAAGGCCAAGGAACGCGCAATGAGCGACGTGCGGTTACACATGGAGATTTACAAGAAGCTTGTAGACGGAGAGTATCTGAGTGCCCCGAAGGTGTGGCGTCCGTGATCGTCTACTGCATCGGCTCGCTCAAGAACCCCGCCATCCCCGACGTGGCTAACCGTCTTCGCCAAGCCGGGCACGAAGCCTTTGACGATTGGTGGTCCTCATCCGAAGACTGCGACGACTGGTGGCAGGCACATGAGAAAGTCAAGGGGCGGGGCTACCGAGAGGCCATCTATGGCTACCACGCCTCCAATGTTTACCACTTCGACAAGTACCATCTGGACCGCGCAGATGCCGGGGTCCTCATCATGCCGGCTGGACGGTCAGGGCACGCAGAGTTCGGCTATCTCATCGGGCAACGGAAACCTGTCTGGGTCCTCTTTCTCCAAGACCCTGAGCGATTCGATGTGATGCACCGGCTAAGCACGCGGATCGTGTTCAGCCTTGATGAACTCATTGAGCAGGTCCACGTAGCCGCAAGCGGCTTTGGCCTCCGCACCGTGGACCACGCCCCCTGGAATGCCTAATGTCTTGGAACTATCGTCTTGTTCGCCGTAGATGGGATACTGGCGAGGCAACATACGGTGTTCATGAAGCTTACTATGAAGGCGAAACGGTTTCTTCAATAACCTCAGAGCCCATAGAAGTTGTTGGAGACACGCGAGTACAAGTACAGCGTACATGGATTATGATGGCAGAGGCATTTACAAAGCCTACGTTAGACTGGGAAACGCGGCAGGAGCTAAAGAAATGAGCCTCGAATCCACCCTCGCCGACGATGGTTACATGACCCTCGTGTGCTTTGGGTTCAAGGAGCGCGCGGATGGCCAATACGTGCTCCGCATCGCCTCGCATATGGCCATCAAGACCATGAGCGAACCCACGTGGGAGAAGGTGCGTGAGTGCATGGTCGCCGCGCTGGACAAGCTCCGCGAGACCCCGCTCGATGACCTAGAGATGCGGACGCTATGAAGACCGTGCTCATGTGGGCCGGCGTCGCAGTCGCCATCCTCGTGATCGACGCCGTGGTGATCTATCTCGTCGGGATCTATCTCATCGGTCAGCGCGTGAGCACGTTCTGGGACTACGTGCGGAAGGCGCCGCGCATTGATCAGAGCACGTACGAGGGTCAGATGGAGTTAGCCCGGCGGATTCAAGCTGAGGAGGATGCGCGTGGGGACTAAGTTTATGACAGTAGCAGAACTACGGGCTGCGCTCGTAGCTCTTGGTCCAGAGTGGGATGATGCCGAAGTGTCCCTCAATAGTGAATATGGTGCTACGGCAGTAGAACCCCGCGACTTTGGTAAAGAGCGAGTATTTTACTCATATGGCAAGAAGTGTCGGGCTCCGCGTTATCACGTGGATATCAATGGCTACTAATTACTCAGCCGAGCCCTTCCCACACTGGGTCATCGATGACTTCCTCCCACCTGAGGACGCGTGGGCGGCGTACCAGCACTTCTACGAGGGTGATGGAGCGTGGACCAAGCGCGAGCACCTCTACTGCCACGCCAAGGAGACGCGGACCGAAAGCCTACATCCTGCTGTCGAACGGGCTCTTACTCAGCTTGAGTCGCCCGGCATCCGACAGTACGTGGGCCAAATTAGCGACCTCCCCGGCTTGCTCCATGACCCGGAGCGCTTCGGTGGGGGCCAGCACGTCATTCGGCGGGGTGGGTTCCTGGGGGTACACGCAGATTTTACTCACAGCCCCACGACCGGCCACCGCCGCGTGCTCAACCTACTCCTCTACCTTAACGCACACTGGCATAAAGGTGACGGCGGGGAGTTGGAGCTGTGGGCCTCAGACATGAGCCAGTGCGCGGTCAAGGTAGAGCCAATCTTCAACCGAGCGGTGCTCTTTCGCACGTCTACTACATCGTTCCATGGGCACCCGGAGCCGTTGAAGGGAGAAGAGCGACGGAGCTTAGCGGTGTACTACTACAACCCAGATGAGCCCAAGCAGTATATCGTGACTACCGGTCCTAGCGCTACTCAGTACAACACGTTACAGTGGATCACTACGACCGAAGGGCATCTCCGCACCACCGACTACCGCCCCCGCCCGTGGGAGTACAAGTTGAGGCTGCGGCGGTGGCTATCAAAGAGGATCAAGGGATGAAATATCCACTCGTGGAAGTGACGTGGAAAGATGCCGCGCACTACGCCAAGGGATCATGGATCACTAATACCGACACGGCTAAGCCCGTCATTGCTAAGACCATTGGCTGGCTTCTCCGACGGAATAGACTGGAGATCGCCGTTGCACAGACACGCTCTGACGACCTCGATCAATGGGGTGGGGTATGGGTGATTCCCGCTGGATGGGTCACGAAAGTACGCCGACTCAAGGGATGACGGACGAAGAGCGACAATGGTATCCCATCCTCCGCTACACCGGGCCGGTGATCGAGTGGGGTATACGGTGCTGCTGGCGCTTACTGTGGTCATGGCGGGGATGACGTGGGCGTTGTGGCAGGTAAGTGTGAAGCAGGCGGCGATTCTGCATGTGCTCAATGGGGGGTGTTTGCCGTGAGCAAGCCAGGAGGAGAGTTCGTGTACACATGCGGTCATCGTGCGACCTGTTATGTCGTGCTCGGGCCGCCCTCTCCGAATAAGGTCACGCACATCCCATGGATCTGTCCAGACTGCGACTGGGCGAAGTGCCTCTTAACGGGAGATACTAAATGAGCCGCGTCCGTGAATCCTGCGAACGCCTCATGGACGCGGCACAAGCACGCTATGGGGCCTTGATCGTGCAAAACGTGGAGTGTGTACTAGTGGTGCGGGAGGACTTAGAGTTGCTACTAGCGACGTGGAGTGAGAAACGTGACGAGGGATGACGCGCTGATCTTAGCGGGGAAGGTGCGTGATGGGCTCCCGTGGGTGCTGCGTCAACGGTTGAAGGCGATCCATGTCTCTCCGCACGCTCACCAAGGGCACACGACCGTCCGCATCTTCACCGTGCCCCAGGCCATCGACGATCCTGAGCCTTTCATCTTTACCGTGGAGGAGTTGCCATGATCCTCACTCTGATCCCCAGCCGGCGTGGCGTGGATCTCTTCGCCCGGCATAAGGTACGTGGCATGCTGCTCATTCAATCGATTGGCCCGGCATGACAGATCCACGAGTCACCTCCCGTGAGCGAATGCTAGCACAGTTGGAACGGTGTGCGAACGGGCAGCGCTATTGGGATACGATCACCCCTCCTGACGTGCCCCGAGCCGATGATTGGTGTCCTGGCTCGACGGAGTGTATCCCTGAGGAGCCGATGGGGCAGGGAGGGCCTGTGGAAGAACTTCCCATGTACGAGGGGGGATGGGCATGATCCACTTTCTCCTCGTCACGCTGGGCGGGCGGGACCTCGTGGAACTCGCGCTGGCCTCCATTGACAAGTACGCGGGCGAGTGTGAAGTGGATCTCGTTGATCTCCCCAAGGACACCACCGATCCGTGGGCACATGGGCGGGCCATCGACTTCTGGCGTCAGCGGCAGAAGGTGGGCATCCACGATAGTGATCTCATCGCCATCATGGACCCGGATTGCGCGCTGCTCAGTGAGTGGTGGCGGCACGAGGTGGATCAAGTGTTTAACGACCCCACGATCGGCATCTGGGGCGCAGGGTCACAGAAGGATTGGGGCCCCCGGGTCCACGCGAGCATGATGGTTATACGCGGGGCCCTGTTCAATAACTACGAGTATTCCTTCATGCCGCAGAGCCTCGACTCACGCTGGCGGGATACAGGGGGAAACTATTGTCGGCTCGCACAGGGGGCGGGGTGGCTGATCCATCAAGTCCCACGCAACGATGACTGGCACGGGTTCTCATGCTGGCGACATACTGATAAGTTAGCGCTCGTCACCGACTTTCCCCTTTGGACCCACCTCGGCGGCGGCTCGCACTCTGACATAACCCGCATGACGTGGAAGCAACGCTATCTCGTGCCGTGGCGAAGGCGGGCCATCTGGCAACGGGAGCGGTTCAAGCGAGTCGTAAGGGAGCACTTAAGCAAATGATCCTACGCGCGTGTCTGTTAGGCTCCTCACTTCTCCTCGCTGCGGTCGCTTTACTCTTCGCGGGGGCAGGACTCTCTGAGTGGTCAAGAGCAAGCTGGGGTGATCGTATCATCGCCGGTCTCATGATCGCTGGCTTCTGCCAAGCACTAATCGGCCTAGCTCTCGGGCTTGGTTGGGCAGCGATCTTCGGTGATCCGTGACCTGGCTCATCCTCTTCGGCTACGTGGCCCTTGCAACGTACATTGCCCGTTCCATGCCCGCGACGGACTTTGAGCGGGATTATCTCGGACTCGATACTGAGCGCATGGCGGCTGACTACCAACATGACTTCGGGCTGCCCATGCCTGCGCGGAAGCCATGGCGGTTACCTGGTGAGTATTACCTGTACGCCTGGACGCGAACGCTCTGGAAGGCGCGGGCCGCAGCCATCGGCGTGAGTAGCCTCGGGGTCTGGCTCGCCATGCAGTATGCGCAGACGCTTGGCGGGCCGAGAGCCGGGCTCATCACGGGGCTCGTGATCGTCGCCAGCCCCTACTTCGTGAGCCAGCTTGCAGCAGCAAGCTACAAGGCTCCCGTGGCGACGCTGTGGGTCGGAGGGCTCTATGCGCTGGCGACGGGGCATCCGTTCGTCGCGGGCCTCGCCGGAATCATCCTCGCTCTCCTGCGCCCCACAAGCTGGTGGATGGCTGGATGGCTTCTCTGGTGGGCTGGAGGCGCATGGCCCGTCATAACCATGAGCATAACCCTTTGGTGCTGGTATCCTCGCATGGTCCGCTCGCAAGGCTGGTGGTTCCTAATCAGCGGCCAACCCTGCCCCATATTCGGCATGCCCCGTGACGGCTGGCTCTTCGGGCTCAAGACGCTTGGGCAACGCTACGAAGCGTGGGGCGTGTGGCTCACAGTGGCGGGGGTGCTCGGGCACTGGTCAGGCGAGGCCACGTGGCTACTGGGGCTAACGGGGGCCCTGTTCACGCTCACGCACCTCCCGCGCGCGCTCATCCGGCCCAAGTGGGTGATCGGGTATCTAGCGGAATGGCTGCTCCCGGTAGCGATAGCCATCGGATTGGCCCTCGCATGATTGAATATTAACGCCGTCCAAGGCCGCATGCTCAACACATGTACCCTCGGACGGCGTGTTGTTTCTCAAACTGGGGCAGGGGTAGCGCCGGAGCGACCGTAGGTCGCGTAGGCGCGTAGGGGACAGCGTCCCCTCTAGCGATCACACGACGCCCGACCCCCGATACACCCGCCACACGTTCCGAGACCAATTGGCATTGAGCCCGTTCGGATCGTTGTCAGCTCCAATAGGGGCCCAGCGAGATTGCATGAATTTCACGAAGCCTTCACTAAGAAACCCAGTACCATCTACCGGCCATTCTTTAAAACGTAAAACGTGTCGCCATTGGTTATTTCTAATGCTGAGCGCCGCGATGCGCGCTTGAGCCTCGTACGTATCAGCGGCCTCACTCAGCACGCCGAACTCCCGCCCGGCCCGCCCATTCTCCGCGATGCGGATGGCCGCGAGGAACGTGGCCGGTACACCGATCTCAGCAGCGGTCAGGAGGATCTGCGCCTGCTCAGCCTCCGGGAGTCCCGCCGCCTCACCCGTGAACTTCACTTGAACACTCCCGTGGCGTGGTCCCGGACATGCTCATCAATCTTCTCCTCGATACGGGTGACCGTGCTCATCGTGACCTCGTGGTGAAGATCCATCTTCTGGTCCAGGTGCGTGAGGTCATTCGCCCGCATGGTATGGATCATCTTGAACACGAAGCCGAGCGACGCGCCGACCAGGGCGATGATAGCGAGGTAGTCGGCTATTGAGAGCGTCGGCCAGCTCATCGACCGAGCCCGGGGATGCCTTGGGTCTGGTTCGCTAGATACTGGGCAACCGGGGCGCTCATCTGACTTCCCATGACGTTCACTCCCGTTCGTTGCGCCTGAGAGAGCGCCAACGGGGCCGGGTTGACGAGATTGGGACGAGCGACGTAGGGGGCTACGCCTCCGAGCCCTGGCACGGATCGGGTGGTGTTGTAGAGGAACCCACCTGGTTTATAAATGTCTACGGTGCCAGGAGTCTCGCGCGGAACGCCCGCCGCCTCAGAGAATCGCCAATACTCCTGCTCGCCGAGTCGATTCACGCCTTCAGCACGGGAGCGCTGAGTCTTGGAAAGAGCCTTCTGCACATTCCCAGAGTTGAACTCAACTTGAGCGCCCTTTCGCTTGAACCCCTCCTCAATCATCTTGAGGTAATACTGTCCAGTCTCATACGTCGCCCGAGCGTCATTGAACGCGGTGAGGGCCTCCGGGCCGACGCGGTTCAATTGCTGCTGGAACCCACGGAGGCTACTCGCGTACAACTGCTTCACCTCGGCCCCGTTCATGGTTTGCCCGCCGATGGTGTACGTCATGTGTGGCTTCGCGGCGCCGGCAATCGCTCCGAGATCGCTAAGTTGCGTCCGAGCATCAGCCCAGGTGCCCCATTGACCGGGAGTCTTCTCTGTCACGAGCGGGAAGCGCACGTTGACGCCATTCTGCGCCTGTTGCTGAATCGCCGCGCCAATCTGCTGGTCAGCCTGCTCCATTTGAGCGCTCAAGAGCGCCTGACCCTTCGCCGTCGCTCGCTTGGTAACGGGGTTGGTGACATAGCCCTTCACCAAGTCTTCAAGCCCCGCTTGGGTCGGCTCGACGTTCGCAAAGGCCCCCTTGAGACGCGGGTTGGTCTTGATCACCTTAGCAACCTCGGAGGCATGGAGGTCGTGCATCTGACTTCGCACGCGCTCAGGACCGATTCCCCGAGCATAGTTCCATATAGTCCCGGCTGATTCACCGATGCCAGCTTGAACAAGACCTTGACCGGAGCCGGTCAAGGCTCCGCGCGTGGTTCCAGTCTCGGCGTAACCGCCTGCCGCGCCCCCAGCCGTTCCTCCCATGACCCGAAGTGCTGGGCCAAATCCAGCGGGCGCCGCTGCGGCTCCGAGACCCCCCGCAAGGACTCCTGCCATCACGCCAGCTTGTGTAAGGTTCTGCGGGACTGTAACGGAGGCGATGCCGTGTGAAATTGCCTTATTTGTCTCGGGTGAGAGGAGCCCCGTGGCTTCAGCGACTTTCGAGATTGGATTGGTCGAGATGAAGTCTCCGAGCGCGTTAGTCACAGGTTCTGCGACGTAGTTGCGATACCCTTGGCTGAGTTGCGTACGTTGCTGTTCTGCGCCAAAACCCTGAGGATTGTTCGCTTGCTGGTTGAACCAAGTATCGACTGTTGGGACTGTCCGCCCATCTGGGAGTACCACATAGCCCTGCGCCGTTGGCGTTTGAGGGTTCTGTTCGTTAGCCATTACTGTTTCGTCCATCCTTTCCCAGGATGGGACTGCCCCCGTGGGATAGCGATAGACTGGCCCTTCTCATCTTTGTAGATATCGACACCTCCCATACGAGCCACATCCTTCTTCGCTGCCTCAATCTGGTCTAGGAGTTTTGAGGGGGGCATCTTGCCCATTTGTACGTCTTTCATGTTCTGGACGATGCGGGCGCTGATCTCTAATCGTCTTAGAGCGGTCGGCATGCTATCCGTGGTCGAAGGGAGCATTCCACTGATACTCCGCACGTCAAGGTTAGATAATTGAGATGAGGAACCTTGCATCGCTCGGGCCATGCGAAGGAGCGTCCCGTTGAGCGCATCGAAAGCGACGCCGGGGTTATCCACGCCCATCTTGGTCTTTGCGTAGAAGGTGAGGGCTTGAGGCCAGTTCGCACCGGGCGTTGTGGTGAGTGAGCGGGCGATATCAAGGTATTGGCCGAGTACCGCATCGGATTCCTTCGCGGCTTGGAATGCCTCGTAGGACTTCCCGTTCATCACCGCGAATTTCGTCTCCCCGCCGCCTTTTTGGAGCATATCAAGGGTAGTCACGATGCGGTCTACGGGCTGCTCGGTGTCCTTGTTAATCACGTGAACGTCTTTCATCCCATCTACCTGCACGAGTGGAACCTGACGCTCCGCACCGGCTTTCGCAAGAACCGTACGGAAACCCTGACGTTCGCTAATGTCCAGCTTATTCTCAAACACCTGTTGCTTGGCCAGATCAAACACATCTGCTCCGCCACGGGGGAGAGGGACTACTTTCCCGCCCTTAAGCGTGATTGTCGCTCCGGGTGCGAGGGCTCCTGCCGACGCCGGGGTTAGCGGCGTACCGTCTGGACCCATGATGCTCGCCAGTACATCTTTCACTTCACCCGTGGACTCCGGGCCCTTTGCACGTTGCTCCATGGACTTGACACTCACCGACCCCGGCTTGAGTCCCACGGACGCGAGGAAGTCTTCGTTCGCCTTGTTCGACACGTACGCATTGAACGTGCGCTTGAGGATCGGCGATTGGTCGAGGATTTGCTTAATCTGAGGGCTCGTGAGGAACGTTTGCATGTCGAGCGGCTTCTGCGCGGAGCCACCCATCTGCGCGACGACTTGAGGGAGCGCGGATTGGATCGTGCTGAGGGCGTGCTGCTCGATCTCCTTGCTCACTAGCGCGGAGGCGTCGTCACGTTCCTTACCAGGCTTGGCCGCGCCGATGCGGCTCAGGTAGGCCTGCTGGGCCTGTGGGTTCACGAGCGGATCATTGATGATCGACGCATACGTGCCCGCGAGGTTGGGCGAGGTGAGCGCGTGGGTGACGGATTCGTCATCGAGATCCATGCCCGCGAGCTTGGACGTGTTCTTGAGATACCCCGACATAAACGGACGGAGCGCGGCCTGCTGCTCCGGGGGCATGGCGTGGAATTTCTCAAGCTGCGACGCAGACTCCTTGAGGTACTGGGCTTGGAGCTGACGATCCTGCGATTTGACGCTGGCGAGTCCTTGGAGCTTCGGCAGCGCGTGCATGGCATACGCATAGGCGTCTTCGGCCTGGGGCGTATTCTTCGCCATCGGGTTGAACCCTTGGATAGCCTGAAGGCGCTCAGCGATCATCGCGTTGAGATCGGGGGCTTGCCCGCCCAACTGCATGAGCGGCGCACGCTGGAAGGAGGGCGGAGGCACCGCACGCGGGGGCACCGAAGGTGACGCCCCAAGCGGGAGCCCACCCTGAGCAGCCACGGGAAGCCCAGACCCTTGCTGGGGCGAGTAGGCCCCCGGGCCAATGCCCGATGCGAAGTCTTCGAGGTCTCGTTCGTTCGCCATTAGAACCAGAGGTTCTTCAAGCCGCCTGTGGCCCCGCGTCCAGCCCCGGTGATGGGGTTCTGGCCCTGCCCGTACCACAGATTCGCGGCGCCCTGCGCGCCCTTCATCACGTCGCCTGCTCCCAAGGTCCACGCTGGGGCGTTGCTCGTGCCGCCGCCGCGCGTGGTCTGCGTCGTGGGTGCGCTAGCGATACGTTGCTGAGCGAGCTGATTGCTAAGCCCGTAGGAGCCAGGCTGCGCGTTCGCCAACTGAAGCCGGTTCTGATCCGCCTGCCCACGTAAGGCATTGCCAAAATTGAGCACATCCTGGTACATACCACGGTTCTGCTGGCTCAACTGGAGCGCGGAGCCGGCTTGCTGCCCGCCCATCTGGGCCTGGTAGTTGGCGAGCTGACGTAGATAGTCCCCACCAATCGGCGAGTCGCTGATGGTCATCCCACGCCGGGCAGCTTCGGACCCCGCCGTCTGCTGCATCTGGGCGAGCTGCGGGGCCATGATGGACTGGTAATACTGCTGCAAGGCCTGCTGCTGGGCGGGGTTCACTAGCTGCCCACCCATGATTCCCTCAAGCCCCGTGGCGGCCTTGCCCTGGAGTCCTTGCAACTGGCCCATGAGCGGGCTCGACTCAAACTGCTGCTGCTGCTGCATGGCGCGCTGGAGCTGCTCCACCTGTTGCTGACCAACTTGCAGATTGAGCTGCTGGAGCATCGCCTCCCCCGCTGAAGGAGGCGCCACGTTCCGCGTCATCGTTTGCGTCGTGGGCTTGGTCTTGCTACCGCCGCCGAATGATACGGACATTTAGAGTCTCCTTAACCACATGCTGCCTACTCCAGTGCTCTCTGCGCCCCAGGACTTCAGCGTGCTCTCCAAGCCACGCGATTCACCCACGTACCCAGCCCACGCACGGCACCCGGCGAGCCGTAGCGCCAACTCCGCCGCCTTTATCAACTCCGTACACGCCCGGCCCTTTTGATGCTCAGGCAACACGCCAATCTCTGTGATGACCGCATAGGGTTTGGCTGGGAGTGCGGCGACGAATCCCACGACCTCGCTCTGCCGCACGGCTACGAGCACGATGCCTGACCACTGCGTGTAGTCAAGCCCGTCTACTCCGAGCCCACACCGCTCCACGATCTCCACGATGGCGGGGATATCCTCTTGCCGCGCGGGTCGGACGATCACTTACGGCTCCGTCGCCACAACTTGCACGGCCCCGGTGGCAAACCGCGCCACCAACTGCGTCTTGGTGCTACTCACGGTGCGCGTGAACATCACGCATGTGCCATCAGGCGGCGCCGCGTGATCGGCTGAGGACTTCGCGTCGAAGCGGATGCCTGCGCCCGAGTTCTCCTGCGTGATGACGAGCTTAGACGTGCCGGCGGAATCGAGCACTTGTATGACAGGGGCGGTCTGGCTACTGTGCGCGCGGATGCTCAGTTGCGTCTCATTCGCGCTGCCACGCACATCCACCTTCGCGGCTGGCACCGTCGTCTCGTTGGGGAGCCCAAAGCCCACCTTGCCACTCGCATCGATGACGAAGGGAAGTGGAGCCTGCCCATCACGGAAGATCATGAAGCTATAGAGGTCACTCGCCCCGCGCGAGGTATCGATGCCAAGAATCCAATCACCAGGCACTAGCACGCCGGCCGTGTTCTTGCGACGAAAGCGCACGAACACTTCGCCACTTGACAGATTCTCTAGCGTCCAGATGGGGGCCTGGCCCTGATCATGGGCGTTATTAATATTGCCGCGTAGCTCACGCAACGCGCCGCTCGGCGCGTCCTTGTTGAACGCCTGGATATTATCAGCCTGGCGCTCCCACGTGCCCGCCGTGCCGAGGGTAACTTTGTCGCCGTCAAATTGAATGGTCATGCTAGGCTCGCTCCGTCGTATTCCATGGTGACGCTAAACCCCGTGGTGGTGGCCGTCGTAGACAGCGTGACTTGGCAGGTGACAAATTGGAATTGGCTTACGTAATACGTTTCGTTAGTAAGTGATCCCTCTGATTGCCCGGCCCCAATCGTGATGGTTGAAAAGACACTCGCCCCGTTTACGCGAAGGGTAATCTTATAGTCTTGGTTCGCTCCCGGAGAGGACCCAGCACTCACAAAGATATTCTTAAGGCGTCCCGCGTAGGGGAGATACTGTCGTTCAATCACACCCTCGCTGCCTGAGTTTCCCCACACCTGCAAGTAATTGACTGAATTAGATGACAGATTGTTGGGCGTCCCGAAGTTCATCCGCGACTTGGGGAAGGCGTCAACGTACGCAGGCAGGCCACCCGAAACGCCGAGGTACTGCGTCGCGCCACCTACTTGTACTCGGCCATAGGTGGTGGCTCCATCGAGCGGTACACCCGTGATGAGATCCCCCGCTTGGAGCCCAGTGATAGCAGGAACACGCGCGATGAGTGTCCCCGCGCTGATGTGCAGCGTCCCTTCAGCCGTTTGCCAATATACTCGTCCCGTAATGGTGGGGGATTGTGTAGCACTAAACCCTTCGAGAACGTAGTTGCTGGCTTGGACGTAGCCAGTTCCCTTCCCGCGTAGCAGGAGGGACACATTGGTATCCCCACCAGCCCCTTCAACGAGCACGGGCTGTGCGCTCTGGCTCGGGGTGACCCGAAGGAAGTTCGTGGCGTTCGCATAGGCCGAGGCTTGGAGCACGCGCCGTCCGCCTGCCACGAGGTCAAGCGCGCCAGTCGAGAAGCTCCCCACGCCTTCATCGCTCGTGCTGAACGCGAGTCCAGGGTAGAATCGAGTGTTGACGCTCAGCCCAGCGGGCGCTTGGGCATAGCCTGTACCCTTGGTACGGAGCAGGAGGTTGACGTTCGTATCCCCGCCCGCAGTCTCCAACACGGCTGGCGTCCCAGCCTGCCCCGGGGTGAACACGAGGTAGTTGGTGGCGTTAGCATAGGCCGAGGCTTGGGCTGCGCGCACGCCAGCGGTGATGAAGTCGAGCGTGCCTGCCGTAAGCGCCGAGATGCCATCGTTGGGCCCGCCGAACGTGAGCGCGGGGTAGTGTCGAGTGCTATCCGTGACGCCCCGACCGAACCACGCCGACGCTGTGCCCGTGCTCGTGCGGGTGACGGTGAACGCGGTAGCTCCGCCAGCCACCAAGGCCACTTGGTCTGCGCCCTGGCGATAAATTCCTGTGTTCGTGTCATTGCTAAACTTGAGCCCGGGAGTTGTGAGCGAGCCATCACCGATATCCCCGCTGAGTGCGAAGGATAAGTTGTCGATCAAATTGTTGAACTCACCGTTGAGATCCGACGCGGTGAGGACTTCCCCAGCGATCCAGACCTTAATCCGAGTAATCGCCATCAGTTATCCCCGTTCGGGGTGGTATACGCCTGCACGTAAACCGTGGCGAGTCGGGTCTCAGTGACGCCGAGCTTGTCTTCCCATAGGTAGTAGGCGGTCTGGGTGGCGGGGAGGATGACGGCACTCCCGCCGATGGCCGCGAGCCCGGCACCGTTATTGAACCCGCCGACGCGATGGAGGTAGCCTGTCGCCCCTGAGACCGTGCGGAGGTTGAAGAGGTCATCGTGGGTAGCTGATTGCCCGCCGATGGTGTCGATTCGGAGTTCCGTCGCCAACTGCATATTGACAGCCTGCACGGGGACGAAGGCTGAGCAGTCAATTGAGGTCTCAGTGGTCCCCGTGCCGGCGCTGAGCACCCGTCGCCCGCCCTGGTAATGCACCCAGCTCCCAGCGAGCGTGGCGAGGTAGAAGTTCGACGAGGCATTCCACGGGGCTGGGATGATATAGGCCCAGTACGTGTACCCAGCGAACCCCGCGAGCGTCGTGAGATCCGGGCCAGTCGGCGGGGCGCTATCCGCGAGCACGGTGGCGAGGGTCGTCTCATTGCTAATGTAGTACGCATGGAGCGTCTGGCTCGCGCTGAAGGCCCCGGCTTGGTCACGCCCGTTCAACCCGCTCGCACCCGAGTCGAGCAGGAGCCCGCCTGCGTCATGGTGGACCACGGTCTCACCATTGTTGTTACGGAGCACGACGGAGTGGGCGTCTACAGAGATCGTGGTGGCGGTAACGTTCCCGCTTAGCCCACGGATCGCCCAGGATCCACTCGCCTGCGTGACGCTGCTCGCGGAGAGTACTGTGTTACTAAGGCTGAGCCCCGTGCCAAGCTGAATGCGTGAGTACGTCGTCGCCCCGTTGTTCCCGCTGCCAGAGGGGCTGATGATCCCGACGAGTTCTCCATGCTGGATGGCGGCGAGGGCGGGCACGCGCAGTTGAACGGTGCCGCTGCTGATGTGGAGCGCATTCTCGGTAGATTGCCAGTAGACAACGCCCTCAGCGGCGGCAGACTGCGTAGCCGATTGGTTCTCAAAGCGGAGGTTCGTGGCGAGGTTGCCGTTGAAGTTCAGCGTACCCGTGAGCGGAGATACGAGGCTCAGGGCGTTATCCAGGACGTTGTTGAACTCCGCGTTCAACTCACTCGCGGTGAGCACCTCATTCGCGGACCAGACCTTAACCCGCGCGATAGACATTAGCTAGGCAAACTCTCGTCTACACCGAGCACGTCGATGAATAGCTCAAGGTAATGGGGCTCCATATCCTGCGATGCCACAGACTGATACCAACGTAACTGAAGATCCCGGAACTCCCCGTTCATGCGGAAGGCCCGCGTGGTGAACTGGCCTCCGCCGAGGACGCCGAGGATTGGATCATTGAGTGTGAATGTTCCCATTACGCTAAAGTATTCCCCCCACCCTGAGCCACGGTGACGGCCTGCGCGGCATTCGAATCCCGCGTGTACTCAAAGCTGAAGTTATAGTTCCCCTTGGGCAAGAGTGACCAGAACCCTGCGTGAGCATTCTTCTTCATGGCCGAGGAGCCAAAGTTGAGGAAGGGCGTGAGCACGTCGCCCGTGTAGGCGGTCCCGCTAGCGATGCTCCGGGCGGCTACGCCAAGTTGGTGAACGTAGCCACCTGACGTGCCCGCGAACAAGGTATGCTTGCGCCCGGTCGTCTGGAGAACCGCCAAGCAATTCGCCCCCACATAGGGCGTGTTCACCCCCCACGAGGCCCACCGTCCAGGCTGGAAGCGGTAATCGTACACGAGATAAACGCTCTTGGCGCTAGAGCCTGACGGCGCGAAGGACCAGATGGCTAAGCCCTTGGATTGGAAGTTTGCCCCCCAGTTCGTATTGAGCACGCTATGGTTCAGCGAGTCCTGGTAGTAGGAGAGGATGGGCCGAGCGAGGAATGCCTCGACGTAATCACCAAAAGCCGCAGTAGCAGCCAAGCTGTGTATGCCACGAGGGCTAGGGAAAACCAAGTCATCGTTGATTCTAAATAGGCCATTATGATTAATCCCACCCACTCCAGTGACG
>ERZ1292644.890-Hain-H14-01um-R2-890-length-17148-cov-5_pt1 | contig 14703 bp, 15 predicted proteins | sample MGYA00564402_ERZ1292644 | MGnify/ENA primary metagenome ERZ1292644 (study PRJEB36523, sample SAMEA6512644) | groundwater metagenome | collected 2019-01-09 | study: AquaDiva: Metagenomics assemblies of 32 groundwater samples
CTGGTCTACCATAGATGGGAAATTCAGGGGGCTCTGGTTTAACCTCTACCCACGGCATTTGGTTTAATCCTTCCAGAGCATCTCTTTGCCGTCAGGGGTGCGGTAGATAGGCTGTCCATCGGGGGTTGTTTTGTGTGTGTCGATCCATCCGGCTGGAACTGGCGGGCTGCCTGCACCTGGTACTCCACCTATGGCTCCCCGCCACATCTCCGGCGGAATCTGCCAGGCAGTTCCTAGTTGCTCCAGGGTCCTGGTAACATCCTGAGCAATGGCTTGCCGGACCTCTGCCGCCTTTTTGATGATGGTAACCATCTGAGTCCTTGTCGCGGGCAGCAGCCGCCTTCCGGCCGTTGCGTGCTGGAGCCAGAGGTCCAGCTTTTGAGGAGCCGAGATAGAGTCTTGCACAAAGTTGAACTCTGCCTGGGTCATCCGGGCTATACCTAAACTTCGCCCAAAAGCGTTCATAATGCGGATATACTGCATAATGATCTCTGCGTCTCCTACAGGGGGATGACTCGGATCATTGGCTATCCCTTCCACAAAAGCCGCTACCGAGGGTAAATCAGCCGTCTGTTGCTGTATCTTGTGATATTCCTGCATGAGAGACTTGGCAACCTGGAACGCTTGGGAACTGAGAGGCGCTTTGGAGGGAGCCATAGTCAACCCTCCCTCAGCATCCCGTGTTACGACATTCCCCCTGGACTCCATCATCTTAAGCGTATCAGAAGGTGGCTGCGAGACCCCGGGCGGGAAGTAGAGAGAACCGTCGGGGAGTTTTATAATCTTTGCCGCTGCTTCAGGACTCTCTGAGGTCAGCCCGCCCGCGGTAAACTGGGTCGGCTTAAAGCCTTGCGGGGTAAAAAGGGATGTCCCTTGCTCCCTTTGCAGGATGAGGTTACGGGTCTGTATGGCTTCATTCAGAGAGAGCCGTTTTTGCTCCTCTGAGATGAAAGGTAGCTGCTGAATTTGGCCGATGGTCTGGTCAGCCTCTTGCAAAGTCATCTCAGGCCGTACCAGGGGGATATTGCTTTGCCGCTTCTCCATCAGGGCCATACGCCGCGGCCCAAAGGGGACCTGTACCACATTTGGACCAGTCGGGAGTTCCGTGGTGGGAGTGGGAGTAGTGAGAGTCCCTTCGCTCGTGGACATAGGAGCTGGCGTAAATCGCCATTGAGCGGGGGTCCCCTGAGTTGGCGGCTGTGCCGCAGGGGCGGGAGTAGAGGCTACAGCTTCTTTCCCCAGAAGGAAATTGCCAAGCGCTGTGGGCATGAATCCTCTAGCTGTGCGCTCGACTGCGCCTTCTGCTTGAGTAGGGGTCCCCGTAAAGAACGGGATCTGGCTGCTAAGCCCTGGCTGCTCAGCCATGCCCATATAGGTGTTACCCTGCTTGATCATGTCCTGTACTGTCTGGAATCCCTTCTGAATCTCCGGCTTGTTTTGTTTGATTACATTCCCTATCCCGCCCATCATCCCCTCGGCCTGATCGGCGGTAAACCCAAACTGCTGCATCCCAACAAGGAGCTTGTTGCGTATCATCTCCGCCTGATCCCAGTTCCCAGAGTCAATGGCGGCTTTGAGGGCCGGGGTTTGCGCCATGAAATACTGCTCCCCTCTCCGCCTAGCCTCCGGCAGGATGGTGGAGTTGGGGTTGATAAACCCGCCAACTCCCTGGACAACGTTCTCCAGGAATCCCTGTGTCTCCGGGCCACGCCGCCCCATTATGGAGGCAACAAGCTCCCTTACTGAGAGCGGTAATACTTCAGGGTTGATCCCTACTCCAATCGGCACTAAATGAGCCCTCCTTTTGTCTGTTGTCGCTGTCTGGTAATGCTAGTGGGGCTTTGCTGTGCGAGGTAGTTCAGGAGAAACTCGTACTGATGTACATTGAGCTGAAAGGCTTTCATGGCAAAGTCATTTTGCTGCCAGTTATCGCCCAAAAGTGTCCGCATCTGGTTAGCTTCATTATTTATAACGCCCAAGATTGCGTTGACGCTCAGGCCCGTGGTGTTGGAGTAGGCATTGAGGTAAGCACGATATGACTCAAGTTGCTGGTTCCCAGTTGTCTTAATCATATCGTTTAGCTGGGCAGCATTGCTGACAGCAAGGGAGAGCAGCCCTTTGTACACGATCTCATTGGACGCCTGGGTAAAGCCCGCAGTCGTTACCCTGGCTTCAAAGTCAAGCTTTGCGTTCGTCCGCTGCGTCTCCATGTCGGCGAGACCCCACTGAAGCCCAAACTGGTTCGTTAGCTGCTGCCGTGTCGTATCCCAGTTACCCACCTGAATTTGCATGTCTTTGGAGAGCCCGGAGTTGAAGATCCTGCGGTTTAGCTCATCTTCATACGCTTTGCGAGCCTGGGTCGCATTCTGTACCTGGGCCTCAAAGAATTTCTGGGCCTCAAACTCATTTGCCTGCTGTTCGTAGAGAGCGTTTTGCTGCCGCCGCCAGTACTCCCGGTGGTAGATATCAAGGTCTGCCTTTTGATTCGCATTCTCAACATCGAAGGCAAGTTCAGCCTGCCGCTGCATAGCCTGCTGGGCCAGCTGGGTATTGGTGAGCTCTAACTTATTGGCAATTTCGTAGAAGTTCGCCAGGGCCGAGTCGTTGGCGGTTCTTGTCTCGTTGCTGACACGGGTCATTATGTCTTCCCGCATCCTGCCAAGTGTTCCCTCTTCCACGCCACTTCCAGCAAGACCTGATGCGGCCATCCTTGCCCGGGCAGCGTCCACTTCTATCTTGTACTGCCGGAATTGCTCATCAAGTACTGGCCCCAGCTTAGCCTCTCTATCGGCCTGGATAAACTGGGCTGGGGACATCCCAAGAGGTAGTTGCCCCTGTGCTATAGGAAGTTGCGGAACATAGAGACTTGCCGGGGTAACACCTAGCTGCTGAATATACGACGGGTTGTAGAACGAGGGCATAATGGTATTAACATCCATTGCCCCAGGGATCGGCTGCACATAGTCAGGCTGTAATCCTGGCGTCTGCATGGGCGAAAGGTACTGGGACCTGTCCAGAAAAGAAATCTGCGGAGCTGTCACCCACGGCGGAACTATCGGGGGTGGAGCGGCTGCCTGCGCGACCCCTGGCATAGTGGGAGTGTAAGTAGGGATATTTGAGGGGTTAAGGAAGGAGAAGTCGGGGCGTTGCAGGCTGCGGTTAAGAAACTCCTGCATAGCCGCCTCTTCGGCGGTTCTGGGGGCAGAGTTGAACGGGTACTGAGTGGATGCACCTGGTCCCTGCTGGAGTAGAGACTCAACTTGTGGTGATGTCAGCTTCTGGCCCTGATAGAAGGTTTCATTAGTAGGACCCCACCACAGCAGGTCAGGAACTCCGGTTGTCTGCACCCACGCTTGAGTCACAGGATCCCATGATAGCCCCTGCGCAGTGCCGTTCTTGTATTGATCCTGCACCACGGGCGGTAGGAGAGCGGGACTCCATTGGTTGTAAGGCGATCCCTGCTGAAGCAACTGCTCAGTCTGCGGTGACGTTAGTTTCTGGCCATGGTAAAATGTTTCATTGGTTGGCCCCCACCAGAGCAGCTCCGGCGCTCCTTGCGCCTGAACCCAGCTCTTTGTCACCGGATTCCAGGATAGCCCTGTTGCGTTACCGCTCTGTAGAGATTGCTGAACTTCCGGTGGCACAGAGGGCTGTGTCCCCTGCCAGTTCGGCTGGGAACCGCCCATCCCCCCTAGTCCCCCACCTGGTAGGCCACCTAAGTAAGCCAAGTCCGACAGGTGAGCTAACGCCCCAAAGAGATCCCCCTTGGATCGACCGCTCAGGCCGGTAGCACTGCCAAATGCATCACTCAATTCCGAGGTTGTATATTTCTTGCTGGGGTCAAGCCCTGCCTCCCTGAACACTCTTGGCAGATCCCCGCTCTTCTCCGGATCCATAGTGTTGTAGTAGTCAAGGAGTTCAGGGAGGCCAAACAGCGGTTCCTGCATCGTCCCAGTCCCGCCGCCGCCCATGATGGATACTCCCGGCTGTCGCCAGTCCATGGGACCAGGAGTCCATCCACCGTCACTGGGAAACGCGCCAGGAGATGGTGTACCCCAACCCCCCTGGTTGCCACCAAAGGCACTCTGCCACATCGGGGCGGGCTGAAAGAAAGTATTGAACAGCGGGAAGGAGTAGGGAATCATCCGGGCCAGGATATCGGAGGGGAACCTCCTGCCACTTGCCGATATGCTTGAGCTCCTGCTGCCACCACCAAATAGAAACTGCAAGGGACTGAAGAGACTCCTGCCAGCTCCCTGTCCGAACCCTGTCCAAAAGCCTGGATCAGCCGGGCCTTCGGTTTGGGCAGCCTCCAGGCTTCCCTGCCACCATGGCCTTGCTCTTCTGGCTGTTCTTGTCTCAGTAAAATCAAGCACGATTCTGTTCCCCCATCATTGACGGCCGCCAGAGGTTCCCTATCCGTATTCCTTCACCCGGATACACCCGGGTGCCCGGGGTTTGCTCTACGTTTCCTGTCTCTTCTCCCATTGGGGTAGGAACCTGCACCTGACTCAGTAGTTGCTGCTGGGTTCTCTGGGCAAGAGACTGAGGGGCAATCTCTGCCGGGGGTACCTCTCCTCCAGTCTCCGGCAGAGAGGGAGCGTTAAACTGGAGAGGGGGGAGAGAGGACGGCAACATCCCTGGTAAATTCTCTTCGTTCATACCAGAAGCCGTGGAGAGAAAATTGCTCTGCGGTGTCTTGGGTGGTGTGAAATCAAAGTCAAGGCCGCCGAATGTGTCATTTCCCTGGGGGTTAAGGATAGAATCCACGGCTTGCTGTAAAGGAGATGAAGAGGGAGGAGGTGGCGCAAAGTCCTCATAGGGAGTTTTGCTTACAGGCGGAGATGACATCCAGGAGGGGCCAATGTCGGACCAGCTTGGTTTTGAAGGTGGTGAAGATGTAAACGAAAAAGGAGAAGGCAGAAACCTAGACAAGGAGTTCCACCAGTCTCCCAGACTCCAGCCGGGTGAACCGCCCACTCCAGGAATGCCAGCGGGGATTGCACCAGAACCCCCTCCAAAACCAGTACTCACCCCCGCTCCACCGCCTGCACTTCCAGTCCCCGGGTTATTTGCCCCTGAAGCCGCCACCGCAGCAGCATTTCCACCGCCGGTGGCGGGAGCTCCCGCCCCTACCTGCATGGCTATGCGGCTTCCCTGCCACCAGGGCTTCGCTCGGCTTGCTGCTCGTGTAGAAGTATAGTCAAACATCTAGAACCTCTTTACACATACACTGGGGCCATCGCATAGGCCCAGCCGGTTGTGGGGTCGAAAAGCATCTGATAGCTCCCGGTCGTGGATTCCAAGGTGGCTACATGATTGGCTGGGTTGTAGTTTCCGAAGTCTGACATGTACGCGAAATTTCCGTGAGAATCGTACGTAGGGAATAGCATCTTGTTAGTGGCAGGGTCAAAATAAATGGCACTGTAGCCTTGGGCGAATCCGGGGTAGATCACGTTCATGTATGATGGGCCGCCTTTCTGGAATGTCTGATAAGTAGCTCCTACGGAATTAGGAGCTATCGCCCACATCTGGCCGGTAATCGTGTCAATGTACATGCCAGTTGGCCCGTTTGGCTGCTCAGTCCAGGTTGTCTCCCATTCCCCTGTAGTGGGATTGAAATTTGCAGTAGGAACCATTTGGGTCCCAAGGTCAGTTAGCTGTTGATCAGCTCCTACTGAAAAGAGGGGAGTATTAGGGTCGTCCTTATAGTAGAGCATGTGGGAGTTCGGGTCATAGATCAGGTCAGCCGTGGAGAACCACTCAGAATTCGATTGTCCAACCGGATCCAGTACATAGACAGGAGCGGTAGGCGGCGGCCCTCTCCAGTCCCAGGCACCTGTATCACCAGTGCCACCATCACCACCTGTATCACCGCCGCCAGTATCGCTAGTTGCAGACCAAGGGGTGATATCCTCACCAGTCTGCGGATTAAAAGTCTTTTCGTAGACGAGATCGTCATTACCCGTGACGGTTATACTGGCCGAGCTGTCTGAGTCAATAGAGAACTGGTCCACCGATTTTGCGCTACCGAGATTCTTCCATTGGCCATCTATGGGCGAATAAGTCCATATTCCTTGATCTCCTCCTATGACCGACACGTAAGACTGCCCATTAGCGTCGATAGCGACCTTCGGCTGAGTCCCAGGCTGAGCAAACCCACCAGTGTCAGTCGCACCACTGGCAGATGATCCGTAGAAAATCTCACCTGAGATGGGGTCCCACCATGCCAAGCCGCCAAGGTAGGAGAGGCCTCCCCCTGTAGGTGTAGGTGTAGGCGGTTGTGTCTCGCCGGTAGCAGCCCAGTCGGAGATAGTTGCACCAGAATACGAGTTAAAAGTTTTCGTGTACGCGAGATCATCATTGCCGGTAACGGTTATGCTGGCTGTACCATCGGGGTTCATAGAGAACTGATCCACTGACTTCGCGGACCCCAAGTTGGTCCATTGGTTAGTTGTGGGCGAATAGGTCCATACTCCTTGATCTCCCCCTATAACGGCAATGTGAGATTGACCATTAGCGTCGATGTTGACCTTCGGCTGAGTCCCTGGCTGAGCAAACCCACCAGTGTCAGTCGCACCACTGGCAGAAGACCCGTAAAAGATCTCACCCGAAGTGGGGTCCCACCATGCCGAGCCGCTAAGGTAGGTGAGGCCTCCCCCTGTAGGTGTAGGTGTAGGCGGTTGTGTCTCGCCGGTAGCAGCCCAATCGGAGATAGTCTGGCCGGTTTGGGCATTGTACGTTTTCTGGTACACATTATCGTCATTGCCGGTGACGGTTATGCTGTTGGTGCCATTATTATTAGGAGTAAGCTGATTTATCGACTTTGCCTCGCCCAGCTTGAACCACGTCCGGGCCGTAGGCGAGTAGGACCATACCCACTGGTCTCCCCCGATAACGGCAATATGAGAGTTACCATAAAGGTCAATGTTGACCTTCGGCTGGGTCCCTGGCTGAGCAAGCCCACCAGTGTCAGTCGCGGTGGCTGCGTCCTGCCCATAGAAAATCTCACCTGAGATGGGATCCCACCATGCCAAGCCGCCAAGGTAGGAAAGACCACCTTCACCACCGCCACCTCCACCTCCACCTCCACCACCGTCACCTCCGGCCCCGGTATCGAACATGCTTATTTGATCAATAGTCGGGTCATAACCGTAGAGAGAGGGGTTCTTGTAATCCTTGCCGTAGTAGATCCGCTTATCCTGCGGGTTCCATATCATCCCCGACAAAGTCCCATCCTGGAAATAGAACTGGTTGTCGTTGGGGTTAAAGTAGTACCCGAGGTCGCCGCCGGCGAGCCCTCCAACTGGGCCAGCATATGGCCATTTGAGAGCCGCTGGCTCCTGGCCTTGCTGTTCTTTCCACCAGGGCCACCAGTCATTCTGAAAGAAGTCGAGCATAGGATTTTGGCCCTGGTTTTTCAGGGCTTCCTGCTGCGCAGGCCACATCGTCTTCGTGAAAAAGTCGAACCAGAACGGCGCGACCGATGGGTCAGCCCCCCCTTGTTGGCCTAGCGAGTTGAATAGGCCTGAAAAGAAGTCCGATGAGCCTCCCGCCATGCCGCCCGGGTTCATCATTGGATTGAACATATAAGGGCTTTGCATGAAGGGATTACCGCCTTGCTGTGAAAAAGGATTCCCACTAATGAATGGCATTTTAGTATCCTCCTCTGGCTGCAACGGCTGCCACAATAGCAGCCTGCCCTATATCACTATAAGGGTTCACGTTAAGTCCCAAAGCCTGTGCTGCCTGGTTCCACCCTGCATCGCTTGTCGGGTTGGCAGTAGTTCCCAGTGCTTGTGCCACAGCATTGGCCGCCTGCTGTGAGGTAGGTGGCACTGAAGTAATGCTCGCACCAGGAGGCAAGTAAGGAGATGGGTTGTAACTGGGGTAAGCTGCTGCCTCTTCTGGGGTTATCCGATGCCCCTGATTTTGCGCCGGCGATGGAGGAGGAGGCGGTGGCGGAGCTGGTGGCGGTGGGGGTGGAGAGCCGGGTGGCGGAGCTGCCATCATCTGTTTCGTCATGTCGTCTATCATTGCTTGCTGGTCGGCCATGCCCTGCGCTTGCTCCTCCCACGCTTTCTGCTGTGCGGGCCACATCGTATCCATGAAAAAACTCATCATGGGGTCTGCTGGTGGTATACCCACAGACTGGCTTGTCCCAACCGCGGGCATAGGCCCCGTAGCTGTTGTATTCCCCCACGGATTCTGGTTCGGTTGCGCTGGTTTCCCTGCGGCTTGCTGCTGGGGGGTGAACTGGTTTATCCGCTTGAAAAGATCGGGGAAAAATTGCTGATTTCCGCCTCCCTGAGAGGAGGATCCCCCAAAAGGATCGCCAAGCCCAAAAAAGTTAGCCACTGAGCGCCTCCTTTAGGGCGCGAGCCTAGCGAGGCAGTTAGCGCCGCGCTGCCAAGCGTTATCAGGGTATGGACACCCGCTCACCCGGCTTCGCATGGGGTTGCGGGAGCTTCTTCTTTCTGATACAGTAGTCACGTGCAATCTACGGTTCTCTCTTACAAACTTAAACTGTACCCCACGCGCAACAAGGCCGATACGCTGGCCCTCTTGTCGGGGTTGTTTCGACGCTTGCACGTAGATTGCACAAATCAAATGGCAAGCATGGAGCAGCCCCGTATCCCCTCGTGTAAGAGCAAGGGGGAGTTTGTAGGCCGCGCTTATCGCCGAGCTGCCGCCGACTTCCACAAGGGCACGAAGGCTGCCCGGGCACTGCGCCAGGAGTTCAAGCCCCCTCATCTCAAGGCTGAAATTATCGACGCGGCTCAGGTTCAGCAGCCAAGGCAAGCACAGAGCTTTGACCTGTGGATAATGATTCAGGGCGTGGGCAAACTCTACGTCCCGGCTAACAGGCACAGAGCCATCAACCGTGCTCTGGCTATGCCTGGAGCTACCCTGTGTGAGCAAGGGGAAGTGTTCAGGAAGAATGGCAAGTGGTACGTGCGCTGCGGAGTCCGCGTCCCCCTGCCTGAAGTAGCTGGAGCTAAGGAGTGGATTGGTGTTGACGTAGGCGTCAGGGCCAGCGTCACCCGCTCTGATGGCTATCGCGGGCCTGACCTTCGCCCCATCTTGCAACGACAAAGGAACCGGCTGGCAATGGACCAGAAGAGGGGCATTGACCGTCGGGTTGAAACTCCCCCTCAGAGACAGATTCTCGCCCGTGAAGCCCGTCTGCTGGTGTCCGTGGCATTGGCAACAGGTCGAGGCGTGAGTCTGGAAGACCCTAAAAGGCTTATCAGATGGAAAGGGCATGCAGCCCGGTACTTTGCAAAACGGGTTGTCCTGCTCTCTTCCCTGGTGGGCATTTCCGTTAGCACGGTCGCACCACCTTACACCTCCACCACCTGCTCCAGATGTGGTGCGGCACAGTGCTTTCGGGACCGGGCATGCTTTCGTTGTTATCGGTGCGGCTACACTGCCAATGCCGATTTTAACGCGAGCTGTAACATCCGGTCTAAGGCTACGCATATTTCCTGTGCGTCTCATAATGGCTCTCTCAGTCTTCCTCCTGGTGGGGGCGAAGCCGGGTGAGCTTCAGGTTAAGCCCGCCTCATCATAGTTACGTTCCAGGTCGCACTGGCTGGGGTTATACCGCCAGCGGTAGAATTATAAACTCTCACTGTCACCACATTGGCACTACTGACAAACGCACACCACGTAAGGCCTGCCTCTATTGCTGAAGGTGCCCCCAGGAAAACCGTTGATCCCACGCTACCAGAGATAGAGATTGTAAAGGTTTGTATGCTGGAAGCTGCGATTGCCCCTATGCTCACCTCGGTCGAGGCATGGCGAACGGAGTTTGAGGCTGTGGACTGCACAAACTGGGTTGAGTCCAGGGAATCCAGTTGGTCGGCGTTCAGGTTAGTCACCAGACTGGTGTTATTTGTGCTGCACACGAAGGGAGCGCCACCACTGGTGATGCTAAAGGTGTGCTGCACAGAGATAGTACGGGCCGCCGTGGTCTTAACCAGGGGGCTATCATTCGCTGCGTGCCAGACCGTAGATCCCCCTGCGGTTACGACGGTGTTAGAGACAGCACTTACCGGCGGTCCCTGGCCATCCACGCCGTTATGCACATGGCCGGTTGTACCGCTCAGGGCCGTGTCTGCCGTGGTGCCGCTGTTAAGTGCGATACGTTGGAAGTTCTCAATCCAGGTCCTGATCATGTTAGCCAGGTGTATAGGATTTGAGCTATTTATAACCGGCAGTTCACGAAAGACGTTATTAAGTGCCACTTCTCAGCCCTCTCTTAATCATGCCGCCAAACCCGCCTTGAGCTGGGTTTTATAGAATCCTCCGTTGATAAAACATGGAGCTCAAAATCATAGCTCCCGCTAGCGGTAAGGTACAGGGAAAGAAACTGGCCGTGGTTTGACTGGTTGGAAACCACCCCCCTCACATCCTGCACCCGTATCGCCCCCGTGGTCCCCAGTGTAATCGAGGTGTCGTTAGCTGTCGCATTATCATACCTTTGCCCAACACTCAACGTGCCCTCGCTACGAACCAGGGCACGAACGTAAGCCGCTCGCCCTACCTTCAGGTCGGGACTGAACGGCACGGACACGGTTTGCAGCCGGGTAGTGATAGCCGTGGCGTTGTCCGTGGTGCCGGTGTCGTACTCCCAGACCATACCGTTGTTGTCGCCTGTGTAAAGCTGACCAGCATCTGCCTCTGAGTCCCATGAGGCGGCCGCATTCATGAACAGACTATCGTGTCTGGTCCAGGCAAACTGCAGTGTGCCCTGCACAGTGTGAAGGGCAGTACACACGTAGCCCACGGTGGCCGAGGGCAACAGATTTATGTAGTAAGCGTTCTTGCGGGCGTGCCATTTCCCTACGGCGGTGGTGTAAACGGCCTGAGAGCTGCGGGACACAAAGAGAGGGCGGATAGGGGCAGAGAGTTCAACCCCCTCCGGGTCAAGGCCGTCGGTCAGCCTTACCCCGTCCCTCGCAAGGTAGATAACTCCATAGGGAGTCAGGGCCGGTGACTGATTGGCTATACAGCCCTGGTCAGAGTAGCGAGTCAACTGCCCACCAAACTGGATATCGCCAATAAACCGCCAGAGATTTGTTTCCTTGAGAATGATGAGAGCATCGGAGAAGCCGACCAAGCCGCTTATATTTCCTCCCTGTGGGTCGGATACATTTAGCTGGTTGCCAGCGGGGAAGTTTGTTTCATCGTTAACATTCGATCCATAGATGGAGCGATCCAGTTCCGTTGATAGAGAGGTCCAGAGCCGGCTTTTCCATACGGTGATAAACGGGCCGTTTACGTTTACGGCGGCATTCGTGACGGTGTTCAGGTTGGTGCCGTCGTAGCGGTAAAGCCCATTTGAGCCGTTCACCAAAAAGGTAGAGTTTCGTTGCGGCCAGAAAGCAGGGTAGACGCGCTGGGCAGTGGTCCAGGAGGTTATGAGCGTTGAGGAGAACCCCCCCGTTCCCGTGCCGTCTCGAAGGAGAGAGACCGTGGTCGAATTATCTCGGGCAGCAAGGAATGAGTTAGCAGCGGTACCGTTGGAGTAATGGCGCCAGAGAAGGACTATCTGATTGGTGAGACCCGCTGTGGCACTGGTAATGTAGCTGGTAAAGCCCCGGCGCCCCCGAATGCCGCCGGAGCGGAGAAACTCTAGATTGTCCGCGGTAAGAAGACCGTTTGGCGGTATGGCAAAATTCACGCCCTCGGGATCGAACAATCCGCCTGTGAAATCCTTGAGATCCACCTCACCCTCTCCTCCTCCGACAGTTTACGGCTTGTACCTTCTCACCACCTCTGCACTACCCAGGTGTTCCGAGACAGAAGGGATGGTCATCCAGACCGACTCCGGCATCTCCTCCTCTTCACACCACTCCTTCATCTCCACCACGAGCCCCTTGTCAGTCATTGTCGCACGGGGTGAGAGCCGCTTCCACCTCACCACGATTATATCCTCCCCTCGCCCCCTACACCACTCCTTCAAGTCGGTTATGCGCTGGCCCTGGTAATGGTAGACCTTGCTCATTGTATGTCCCCTGCCAGCATCTCGACGGCCGCTTCACCATCTTTCTTATCCAGTATCCAGAAAGTCCCTTTAGGGCACTCCGGGTCAGCCAGGATGGGAACTATCACCATGCCTTCCATCTCTGGCGGGACGTACCAGATACCATCTCCACGAAGGACCCCAAATCTCCTTACCTCAGTTTCCCGTTGGCACCGGGTGCATAGGGTAGGGGGTGCCAGGCGGTCGTGTAACTTTTTCCATAACAAGGTGGTTGTATAAGCCACCTTTCTTGACGCAGGTTCCCACTTAATATGAGCAAATAGAGAATCGATCAACGGAATGGTTAGGAATCCTCCGGTAAAATCCAGGACCTTCTCGTCCTGGACCCTCGTCTTAAATAGCTCGTCCTTTGTCATTTTGGCTCCTCCGATTTCTCCACCCTTTGCATTGCCTTCTCAAATAGCTCAGAGTCCTCCCTAAGCGTTCCTATGGCCTCGGCGACCACTTGCTCAATGTAGTCCTGAACATAGAGCCCCAGCTCGCCCCTGGCAAACCGAGCCCTGTTGATTCGCCCTTCCTCTGTATAGCTGGCAAAGTCAGGGACGAGATTTTCTCTGGGGATGCCCATTTACCACTGTCTCCCCCCCACGTTTTGGACTCCCTGACTGGGCTTGTTTACCAACGACAGCCTCTTTTTCAGCATCTTAATCCAGAGATCCGCCGTGGCCAGCCAGAACTGAGAGAGGGCAGTATCCGTCTCGTCAAGCCTCTCTTCCGCACTCTCCCTTAGAAACTCACCCGCCGTCCGGTACACAAGATAGGGTGTTATCCACGTTGGGGTTGGGGCATCGGAGTCAGGAATGGCCGACATATAGACGGTAAATCCTGCCGTGCTGGTAGCATTAGCTGAAGGGGCCGGGTACACACTGAAGGTTTCCGCGTTAAACTCCCCAACCCCATCCAGTATCGGGATCTTATCCTGCCACCAGAGCTCCGGCGTGCCCCCGGCATCCGAAATCCAGGTGTTTCTCAGGTAGTCCATCTGCCTGGCCGTCGTTTTGTATATTTGCACGCCGTTATGCAGGATTGCAAGAGTCCGGACTGCCCTGGAAGTGGTGGTGTAGGTGTGGGCAGAGGTCAAGGCGGAGATGTTCTCGCGTTCCGTGAACCACTCAACCTCCCGGCATAGGGCGTGGAGCACGCGCTCGAACACTCGCTGGATCTGTGTATCTCTGCCAGTGTCGGTGATCCTTAAAAGCGACTTGCAGTCAGAGAGAATACCCGCTGGTATGGCCATGTTTGTTCTTTAAAACCCCCCGATATATCAAAAGGCCCCTTTCGCATTATTCAATGCCCTCTATCCCACTTGTCTAAAGCATCGTAAATCTCGTCCTCTGTGCAGATGTCATCAGCCGGAAACATGTACGGCTCGCACCAGCACCAGGATGAGTCCGTGTTGTGCTCGCCAGGGAAATCCCGATGAACAATGATCAGGTCATCCGTAAAATGCATCTGCTGCTCGATCATTTCTGGGTCCCCCAGCAAACCTCAGTTAAAAGATCGTCATCCGAAGTCCTGAACATTACCCTCGCCCCGACAATCAGGCCCAGCTCCCTTGCCGATTCCCCACGATAGCCACGAATCTTATCAAACGTGGCTGGGTATATCACACCAGAATCTACCCTGATAAACATAAGTCCCGCACGTTTATTAAGACGGGTGATAGTACTCCAGTGCTCCGCCATCTTTAATCCTCCGGCTCTGCCAAGGGCGACTCAACGATATCTTCCGAGGGATGAACGGATGCCCCTGCTCCAAATCGCCAATCTTTAGCAATGCCCGCAAGTTCTACCGCTCGCTGCATATGTTCTGTAGCTCTCTGGAGGTCACCCTCAATCGCCTTGGCAATACCTGCGGCCCATTCTAACAACCATTCCTGCCACTCATCGGGGATAAGGGGCTTGATGTTAGGGTCTGCATCTCTGTCTGGCGGCACCCGGAGAAAGGTGAGATTGACACTGGTTGAAGCCGTTGGCACCGGGTGGAACCCGAGAAGCGTTGTCCCTATCCCATACCACCGCTCCGGCGTCCCCGTGGTAGTATACCAGTCCTTGTCCAGTTGGGTTAGAGAGGAAAAGTTCGACCGGAGAAGTGACGTGCCGGAGATGTCCATTCTCAAGGGCATGATGAAATCCGTCATGGCCGAGTGAATGGTATAGATGGGGGTACTGGCTGAGAGGCTTAGCGGTTGGGTGTCCTCGACAAGATACCGGTGGATCACCAGGAAGAGTTCTGCATGCTGCAGCCATCGGTAGAGGGTGGCATCGGAATGAATCTCCGTCCCAGCGTCGTCAATTATCCGCCTGAGGTCGGCTAGCAGGGTGGTCCATAGAACCCCAGCCAAGCGCCGCAGCGTGAGGGTGGCCGCAGGAGTAATGGTACCGCTCAGGGTGAGATTGGCCTGGAGCTGGAGGGTAGATGAGGGCGTAATGGTGCCGCTCAGGGTGAGATTGGCCTGGGGCTGGAGGGTAGATGAGGGCGTAATGGTGCCACTCAGGGCGACATTAGCCTGGAGCTGGAGGGTAGATGAGGGCGTAATGGTACCCGACAGGCTAACCCGTATAACCAGACCAGTAGGGCCGTTAATTGATGAGGCGTTCCCGTTTATCGGATAGCGGTTAAGTCGCATGCCCTGACTATCCCTGCGAAAA
>ERZ1292644.1114-Hain-H14-01um-R2-1114-length-14695-cov-4_pt1 | contig 14695 bp, 30 predicted proteins | sample MGYA00564402_ERZ1292644 | MGnify/ENA primary metagenome ERZ1292644 (study PRJEB36523, sample SAMEA6512644) | groundwater metagenome | collected 2019-01-09 | study: AquaDiva: Metagenomics assemblies of 32 groundwater samples
GAGGCACTGGCGGGAATGGAGCGGCTATTTTATGGCGATTGCCATAACGCGATTTCAATCGTTCTTCTCCTGTCATTTCTTTCTCCTTTTGTTGTTAAAATTTACTGCCGTGTATCGGGTATTTCTATTTCAATCGGATCGCCTATTAAATCGCTTGGCGGGAAGCCATCGCTCAGTGACTTAAAAGCTTCGTCTGGCGTATCGTATGGCTGTGTGCATGAAACAATATATCTGTCATAGTAGAACTGCACATAGACCTTGCGCATCTTGATTGGGGCCATGCGAAGATATTCTCGCGTCGTTTTTGCTAATTCACATTTGTATTCATCGCAGCAGTATTCAAAAACAATATTCAAATCTGTTGCAACTCCAAGAAATTTGACATCCTTCCATTCTTCGCCAACTTTCCATTCAATCTTCTCGCCACGCTTTGCCTTTTCTAAGTCGAATGGAATATCGGCTGGCTTTGACGGTGCTGCATTTGGCTTTGAATCATTTTCAGCGCCACGATAAGATATGGCTAAAGTTTCTTTGCCTATATCATAAATTGCAGATTGGCTTGGCACCATAGACATAATAGTGAGTATCCCATCGCGTAATATCTTTAATTTTTCTGCATCTGTCATGCTTGCTCCTTAAAATCAAATAATTTCTCTATATCCTCAGAATTAAAAACGGTATCACCAGTATTTAATTTATAACAACGTATCTCATGATCCATAAATTTAAACACGCCTTCATGTGTGGCATAGGGCATTAATTGATCACGCTCTGCGCTATCGTGAATTCCGTTTCCAGTGACATGCTTGAATTCAGTATTCTGGTCAATTAACATTTCAATTGGTGATTTCATTTTCTCATTCTTTTTCATAACAATTTGACACATATGACAAATAGGACGATTTTCACTGGTTTTTAAGATCAACCATTTCTTGCTTTTCTTTAGTCCGCCTGTTGACCACATTCTACAAGCTGTATCAATTCCATTCCAATGATGTACTGTTTTAGTGCCTTTTTCTCTACATAAAAACATGATTCAAATCTCCATACAAGTCCCAAAGGATAGATCACGTGGCCTTTGCTAACGATTCTCTATTCCATCCTAGCCATTCTTTCATCAAGAACCACTATTCCCATGAGGTACAGATTCAATCGTTAGGCAGTTGGTATCCGGCTGCTCAACTTGTTTGCTAGTCGCTCTGTCAACGCTGCATTGGCTCGCTATGAAGGATTGCATAGGCCAATCTTTTTACGATTTATACCGATTTAAGTATGTCCTCAGATTACGCACTGCTCGTTTTGCGGTCTGAAAACGACAGAAGCCCATCGGGTTTCCACATTCTCGTGCTTGGCGGCGACGATTTGGTTTTTAATCCAGAGAATGCAGAAACCGAATGGGCTTCTATTTCGTCGTCGCCGCCAAGCTGACCAACAAATTATTGCTTACTACATTGATACCCGTCAAGCGAAATATTGAGTTTTCGCAAGATTATTTCAATAATACCGCAATCAGTGATACTAGTGACATAACCGCGATGATTGCACTTACCAATAACCCAATATTGCGCTGACGTGCCAGTAAAATTACCATTGATGGAGCTGGTCGACCAGGCTCTTTTGACACACGCACCGGATTATTCAAAGAATTTTCCACATCAAAATCTGGCGTGTAGTCCTCATCAAAGCATCGTTTCATTGAAAGACCATTCATGCCTTTTCCGCAATGATGACATGCTGGAATACCGGACATTGGCGCTGGCATTGTGCCATCCAGGTACATGATATCAATGCTTCTCATGCGGTCTTCTTTCATTGTCCCGATATACAAAGCAACGACTGCGCCGCATGATCTGTGACGAATTGGTGTCATCTCAAGTGCGTCCATGAGAAGTGAATCGCTATAAGGATTAGGAATAGAATACCCATAATAAAAAGCATAACTCCAGCATTATACGTGGTTTCATCGTCAAATTGGATCATTAACAATCCAATCATGAACATCACAAAACCGATGAAAAATATCACGCTTCGCCCCATTTCTTAATCTCAGCCCCAACAACAAAGTTATTCAGCAGCCGATTACACCGCGCTACAGCTTCGCCATGCTCACGTAAAACATATTCCGTAGTTCTGTCAGCCTTTGCTCGTAGATGGCTCTCTGCGGCTTTGGCGATGGCTTTGGCTTGTTTAAATGTTCTCATTATTTGCCCTACTTAAAAGTTTTAATGATTTTGCGCATCTGTTCTTTTGAAGAAGAGTTTAGCTGTTTATAATCGCGTAAAAAATCATCATCAAGTGCGCTAATGTTGGATGACAAACATTCCTCTCCGTAAAACAATCCAGGCCCCCTTTCCTCTTTGTATTCACACAAGCTGCAATATGTGTAGGTCATTTTGCTTCTTGGATTTCCTAGAATCCTGCTTTGATGCACGCCATATTGACCAATAGGGCAGTGGTCTCTCGCTCTGTTCTTGAATACAGCGTCAAGGATTTGTTTTTTACTAAGCATTCACTCACCCCATTAGTTAATGCCTTCTCTCAGGCTGTCACCGCCTCACCTCTTCCAAGGGCTGTGAGCACACAGTTTTATTGCCACGGTTAGCATAGGACTTCACTGCTGCAATTCATAGCACCTTACGGGTGCAATTCGTGTCAGCCAATTCAGGTTTTACGATCCCGTCAACGAATCTTCATCCCTGATTGTCAATCACTGCACTATCAAATTATTAGCAAACTTTGACTGTATTCGCTTTTTCACTTTCAGCAGGTCTTCTCTCTCCAATGATCAGTTGGAACCAACAATGATGCTGACTGTAAGACTGTTATCACCTGCATGCATTAGGCCATGCGCCAAATCCCGTTGTCTTTCCGCAAGTGCAATCAGCATCATTGTTGGCCCTACTGTTCTAAGCAGGATCAGCACTTTTATTAGCTTGTGGCCTTATCGCAAGCACGCCGTTTGAGCATTTGAAAATTATTTTCATTGGCGCCCCACCGTGGATATGACGCCCCTTCGTTTTCCTTGCCGCTGCGACGGCATCAGACCGATGAACTTACTTTAAATAGTCGCCTTTTGCACGACTTCTTGCGAAATACCCTAACCGTTGATTAGGACGTGTGGCGACTGTGTTATTTTTATTGGATTTCTCTTTCCAGCCTGTCTTTGCGCTCAAGATCATGATCGCGGCCATCATCTTCTGGCTCATCATCTTCATGATGCCCGATATCTCTATCGTATTGCTTTTGTACTGTCCATAAATTATCAAACATGCTTACCTCCAATTGATAACAAATCATAGCACGCGTATTTTGCAAATGCAACGATTAATATTATTTAAATGCATTGCAATGTAAAAATAGATAAGGCATAATTGTAATTCATAAAAGCAATAAAAGGATGGTATGCAGGTAGATAACATTGACGCATCTGGAAAATTATTTGATGCGCTTAAAAAACACTACGATCTGAAATCAGATGCGGACTTAGCGAGATGGTTGGATATCTTTGCCCCATCGCCGACTATTAGCAGGATCAGGCATGGCTGGCTGGATGTGAGTGATGCGTTAATCATTGCGATACATGAGCGCTCAGGCTGGTCGATTAAGAAAATTAAGAAATTGATAGGGGGAAATAATGCCACGTAGACCACACGCCGATTTGATCATTGAATGGGCGAATGATGATTCAATTGAGATTCAAGCTAGATTAATGGATGGCGATGAATGGGTGACTTTTACTCCAGATTGGAGTCCTATCATTCAATACCGCATCAAGCCAAAAAAAGTTTATCCAGTGACTTCGATTACTTCATCTGAGGCGCGTGATTATTACACTGGCAACACTGCATGTTCAGGTGATGCTTTAGTGGCCTTATGCAACGAAGCCATCAAGCGACACATAGACGAGCAAGAGGAAAAGAAATGACGCGACAAGAAGCATGGAAAGAATATATTAGAAGAATGCGCCGCGTGAATTTGCACATGGATCATGGCAACGATGAGGCATATGTTTCTTATATTGCAAGAGAGGCGGAAGATGCGCTGATCCAATGGATGGATTTGAAAGAACAAGAGGCTAAAAATGAAGGTCAGTGAATTATCAGGCGCATTGCTCGATTACTGGGTGGCGAAAGCTGAAGGAATACCGACAGCATGGATTTCACGTAAGGAGGGCGAGGAACCTGTATGTATCCTTGGCCCCGTGGCCATGGATCGCTTTGAATGGAGTCCATCGACATCGTGGGCTCAGGGCGGACCAATCATTGAGCGAGAAGGTATTGATATTACAGTTGCAATGGAAAGCGTAACGGGCGAAAAAACCATTTTATTTTGGAGCGCTGATCGTGATGATTGGGATGGTGCATGTGGAGAAACGCCACTCACTGCTGCCATGCGAGCGTATGTGCAAAGTAAATTTGGCGCAGAAGTTACGGATATATGAAAGAGTTAATTAACGACAAAATCATGGCCATGGTCACCGAACATCCAGGCATAGATTTCCAGTTGATATTGTGCGCTTGTTTCGAGCTATTGAATTTACACAATATCAAGTGCAATGAACATAAACTCAAGCGCATCATCAAGCACCTACGCGAAAGCCATGCCATCCATTGCATTCCATTTGGACGGCAATCGCGTTACTACCCAGGCAAAAAGCCTGGTGTTGACGAGATTATGGTAATGCGCCAAAACAATATGCATGAGCGCATCAAGCAGATCGAGCAAAATCAGCATAAAAAATTAATGTCGATGCTGAAAAGTGGTGATTATTGGGTGCAATATCTAGGAATGGCCAGTGAAAAAACGCAAACAGCACAAGCCTAAGCCAGTCAATCCAATTTCTGGATTGCATGCGATATTAAAGCGCTTTGACAACGATGAAATGAAGAAGCCTTTGCGTAGTGATAAAACCATGGATTTATCACTGGCGTATCGGCTCGCATTGCAAACCATGATGACGGGTGACAGTCGTGAAGAGGACTGGTCTGTGTGCGTCACATCCTTAAACGTTGGCCTGGTGCTATGCGAAATGGGTATAGGCAGGGAATACGAAGCCTTATTTAATGAAGCCTTGCTAGGCGCATTTAAATCCAAATTAAGGGCACAAAGAACCGGCTCATGGCGCTTTGATGGCGATGCTTTGAATGCGATTAAACACGCGTTTACTGTACATGAAGAGCAAATCAAGTTTGCCACGCAAGAGGAAGTGATTCTTGCGCTGCAAACGGTGAGAAATCGGATTGATGAAGGCTTGGTGTATGAGGAGGGGGCTTGAAAACTAGCCAGCGCAGCGTAACCAAAGCAGACAAAATTCTATGGGATTTAATGGCAACAATCATCGGTTGCATTGCATGTAGAAAAGATGGAAATTTCAATCCGGAGGTGTCGATTCACCATGTTCATGGTAGAACTGCTCCAGGTTGTCATAAGAAGGTGCTTCCACTATGCGGCCCACATCATCAGCAAGATGATACCGACAAAATGGGGCGTATAGCCGTTCATCCATGGAAGTCTCAATGGGAGGCTAAATACGGCAACCAGGATGACTTGATTGAGGAAGTTTATCTACTGATTGGAATCAAGTATGCCCCATAGCACGCCAGAAGAAAGGGCGTCGTATCAGCGAGCCTACCGCTTGAAGAACGCCGCTATTCTTAGTGAAAAATCAGCCGCTCGAAGCGCCTTGAACAAGGAGCGTAAAGCTGAGGTTGATAAAGCGTATCGTGAAAGAAATGCTGACGAAATTAGAGAAAAGAAATCAGCCTGGGCAATTGCCAATCGTAAGGCCATTTATGCCAATCAGAAAAAGTGGCGCGAAAAAAACGCGGAAAAGATACGCGAGGCGGCACGCACGTGGCGGGCGGCTAATCCAGAATTATCTGCCCGCAATAGTAAGAAATGGCAGGCTGCCAATCCGGAGCGGCGTTTAGCCATTACGAAAAATAACAACACTATACGCCAGAGGTTAATCGGCGGACAAGAAATCGCCAGGGCTTATTCAAAGCAGATTGCTGAGATCTATCGCGCCTGCCCGAATGGTCATCATGTGGATCACATTATTCCACTCAGGGGCAATATCGTTTGTGGACTGCATGTCCCATGGAATATGCAGTATTTACCGGCTAAAGAAAACCAGTCTAAGGGGGCGCAATTCTCAACGCATCATCAGGACGGAACGGGCAACGATAAATCTATGATTGCAGTGCATCCACACAAGGCAAGATTCGAGGCTAAGTATGGGATTCAAGTTGATTTATTAAAAGAAACAATGGAGATATTGGAATGAATATTGAAGTATGGGCTGACATTCCTGGATATGAGGGGAAATATCAAGCTTCAAATTTCGGATTTATAAAATCAATTGCCAGGCTAAGAGATTCAAAGTGGGGAGAGAAATCAATGACAGTAAAAGAAAAAATTTTATCAAGATTTGATGATGGAACAGGGTATTGGTGCGTTAATCTTTGCGCAAATAACAAAATTAAGAAAATTGGAGTTCATCGCCTTGTTTTAATGGCATTTCATGGAATTCCAGAAAATGGAATGCAGGCTTGCCATAATGATGGAGATAGGAAAAATGCAAATCTTAATAATCTTAGATGGGATTCTGCAAAATCCAATAACTTCGATATGATTGCCCACGGTACTGCTCCAAGAGGAGCCAATACTAATAAATCCATACTTACCGAAAAACAAGTTATAGAAATCAGAAATAGGCCTGAATCATCATTAAAATTATCTGTAATTTATGGGGTTGCAAGCTCCACAATTAGAGCTGTTAGATTAAAACAGAATTGGCATTATGTGGATTGATCAATTGATTGGTATCACGCGAGAAGAAGCAAGAGAACGAGAGAAGGATTATATTTTGCAAACAATCTTAACCCTGGCGAATGCTGGGAAACTGAAAGCAGTGAAATGAACGATTATGATGAATGGCGAGCCACGCATAACCTATGGGCTGCAAAAATGGAAAAAAAACGCATGGAGTTGGCAAGATCATTGTTTGCAGTCAATCAAATCTGGACCTTCCCAGAATCCAATGCAAAAAGAGTATTAGCGTTGGCGGGTGAGTTACTCGCAATTTCCACGCAGGAGCCAAAACGATGATCAAAAAAGAAAGAATGGCGGTATTGCGAGAAATGGCTGAAGAATGCATGTTTCCAGTCAAAATTCCAACGTATGAATTGCGTGAATTATTGGATGCGATTGAAAGCGCAGATAAACGCGCCTACGATACCGTTATTCCTGCACTGGATAGGCTGCAAGACATGCTTAATGCTAGTTGCCACTTAATAAAACGCGACGCAACCACCTATGCTTTATTGGATATGAATACCATTATTGCATCGGGCAAAACCGTTCGTGAATTGATGGTTAATTTGGTGATGGTGGATTGTTGATGAGCGAAATGTACCTTGTCGATGAAAGAGAGTTTTTTGCACCCGTCGCATCGGATTTGATTGATGGATTGATGGGGCAATACGGCGCAAAAAAAAGGGATATTGAAAAAATAGCTGATTTCATTCAATCCGATATTTCATCCTCTTTGCATTATTTCATTGATGGTAATAAAGGCAGAGAGCAGTACATTCCTAGCGCATTGACGCTATTTGGAAAAACGGGGGCGCTTGCCGCTTTGAATGCTGCCTATTGGTCTAAGGCTATGTCATTGACGGATGTATTCAATTGCATGCCGCAAAAGCGCCGAGACGAGTGGCATGCATTAATCCGTGAAATGAAAGCGCCTGAGTTTGAAGAAAATGCGGTGCGTTCCACGATTGATGATTTGCTCGCTTCTCGTCACAAGTTTTTGGCGGAACGTGTCGATGGAATATTCCGATCGCTATCAAAAGAACATATCACCAACCGGCCAGAGGGCTTTAATAAACGCATGATCATTGCTGGAGTCACGAATGAGTATTCGTATTCATCCTATCGTGAATGCGGCGTGATCAATGATTTGCGCTGCGTGGTGGCGAAATTCATGGGCCGCGATGAGCCGCACTTTAGCGTATCCGAAAAGGTCGTAAAGATTGCTCGAAAAAATCATGGCGAATGGATGCTGGTCGATGGCGGGGCCATGCGCATCCGCGTGTATAAAAAAGGCACGGCGCATCTTGAAATCCATCCTGATATCGCGTGGCGCTTGAATCAAATATTGCACTTTCTGTATCCGCTTGCCATTCCGTCTGAATTCAGAACCAAGCCAGCCAAAAAGCAAAAAGAATTTGTCATGATGGGAAGGCCGCTGCCTTTCGCTGTTTTGGCATTGCTGTCAGATGTGGAGCGGGCGCAAAGCTATGCAAAAGGTCCGCGTGGAGAAGCCATCTGGACACCGATTGAACATGCCATCAAGTTTCGCTATATCTCTGACAAAACCATCGCATTTGAAGAGGCACAACGCGTCCTTGCTTCCATCGGCGGGGTCTTGCAAAAAGAAGGTCACTGGCAATTCGATTATCAGCCGAAGGATGCCATCAATGAAATCGTGTGCTCTGGCTGCTTGCCGGATCAAAAGAGCCATCAGTATTACCCCACGCCTGAAAACGTCGCCAAGGCAGCGATGGACATGGCTGGCATTGAAGACCATCACACTTGCTTGGAGCCCAGCGCAGGACAAGGCGGATTGGCGCAATTCATGCCGCAAGAACGTACAACTTGCATTGAAATATCCGAGCTGTATTGCGCCATTTTGAAGGCAAAAGGGTTTAACGCCATTCAGTCTGACTTTTTGCAATGGCATGGCCCGCAATTTGACATCATCGTCATGAATCCCCCTTTTTCCTCTGGCAGGGCAGAGGCGCACGTTAAAAAGGCGGCCAGCTTGTTGAAAGAGAATGGCCGTTTGGTTGCTATCCTGCCAGCATCGTTTAAAGGCAAGGATGTGCTGCCAGGCTGCTCGCTGGAATGGTCAGATTGCTATGCCAATGAGTTTGCCGGAACGTCTGTTAGCGTCGTGATTATGTGCGCAACGAAGTCATAACACTTACCACCCTTGTCATTCTACTTACCACCTTTGGTTACCACCAAACGAGAACCCGTGACGCGCTTATCACGGCTTGTCTAAGCCTAAAAATTTAGACAAGCTAGACCATGGCGGTGATGCCACCAATATGGTTTGTGTATCACGAACCATACGGTAATATCGTATGGTTCAACTACAGAGCAATCCTCGGTAGTTCGTTATTCAGTTTTCTTATTCCGTCGAATTCGACGGAATTAAAACTTCAGTCGGTTACGTTCTGTAACCATCTATATGCCCCCATCGTACGATTCAACCGTAGACAGTTTGTCGACGGTTAGTGGTATGTTCCAAAATGGAACATACCACTTATTCCGCCAATTTCCCATACTTTCCACATACAACTTGCATTTCATTAACACTTAAACAATCTCGTTATCAATTCGTCATAACTTGTTGATTTATTGACAAATATCATTTAAAAATATCGTCATATTGTGCTTGATCAATGTGTTTGCTGGGTGTAATATTTATTTGTTGGCGTAACGATCCATCACCATTCACATGCTGTCTAATTTCTCAATTATTCAGAATCTTTTTAGGCAACGCCAGGAGCTGCATCCTGTTTGCTTGTGCTGGTTTGTCGCTCTGTTAGGGTCGTTCCCTAGCCGTTGCCTAAAAGGATTTTGAAATGTTGATACATATACCAATTGGCCCATTCGATAACGGGCGCTATGCAGTTGCTTATTTAACGCCAGGTTGTTCTGTATTTACGCCAGTATGTAATGGGCTCACACAATCAGCGGCACACGCAGAGTCATCACGTTTAAACGCTATTCAAATCAACAATGAAATTAATAGAATTGTTGATGAAAATGTTTTGCATGGAAAGAAGCGTTGAAAGCAACTCCACAAGTTGAGGATGGATATACCAGAATAGCCAATGAGTTGTTCGAGGTGATTTTGTTTAGCAAATTCACACAACGACAATTATTGGTTATTTTTTCTATCATCAGAAAAACTTATGGATACGGAAAGAAAACAGACGATATGTCAGCGGCACAAATAGGGCAAATTTGCGGAATGGAGCGCAATCACGTAACCGAGGTGATTGGTCAGCTGGTGCAGATGAACGTCTTAACACGTGCGCCAGGGGCATATGGTTTGATACTCGGTGTTAATAAAAATCATCATGAATGGCTTGAAAAAGATGCTAGTCCTAAATCAGGACTAGTCCCAAATCGGGAGGATGCTAGTCCCAACTTAGGACAGGTCGATAGTCCCAAGTTAGGACACACAAAAGAAAACCTTCCAAAAGAAAATCAAAAGAAAGAGCCGCGCCAAGAAAAATCATTTAAAAAATGGATGGAAGAATGTCGAGAGCTAGACGTTTTGCCAATCAGAAAAGATGACTCAATTTTTGAATATGCTGAAAAACTTGGGATTGAAGTTGATTACATCCGGTACGCATGGATTGAGTTCAAACGCAAATATTCATCATCGACAAAAAAATATAAAAATTGGAGCCAGCATTTCGGCAATGCTGTTCGTGAAAATTGGTATGGACTTTGGTTTGAAAAAGATGGGGTTTGGCACTTGACAACAAGGGGCAAACAAGTTGCTCAAGAATTAAGGATGGAATCATGAAAGACATTCAAGCATCAATCCATGCCGAACAGTCATTAATCGGTGCTTTGTTAATCGACAATAACGCGCTGGACAGAATCACTGATTTTTCTGCTGAACATTTTTACCGGCATGAGCACAAGACGATTTTCAATGAGATTTGTAGGCAGGTAACGGCGGGTAAGCGCGTCGACGCTTTAACGATATTTGAGAAAGTCGGCCATCAAGTCGATGATTGCTTGCAATACCTCGTCACGATTGAGCAAAACACACCATCCAGCGCGAACATTACACAGTATGCCGCGATAACGACCGACAAGGCCATTAAACGGGCGCTTGCGGCACTTGGCGCAGAAATGCAGGACATTGCAGCATCAAACCAAGATAGTGCTGTGCTGGTTGATTTGATGGCCTCTAAGCTGGAAGCGCTGGCAAGCAAGAAAGTGACACAAGACCCGCAGCGCCTGTCTGAAATGCTCGGCGGATATGCTGACATGATTCAGTCACGCATTGACGGCAAGGTCCGGCCAGTTAAAACTGGTTTTGATGATTTGGACCGCATGTTATCCGGCGGAATTGCCAAAGGTACTTTGACTGTAATTGCTGGAAGGCCCGGGTGTGGAAAAACCGCAGCCGGTCTTTGCATAGCGCGTAATGTTGCAGAATGGGGTAGTGCATTGTTTCTTTCAATGGAAATGAGTAGGCACGAAATCAATGATAGAAATATTTCAGCTATTGGAAAATTGCCGTTGTGCTGGCTGACAAATCCAGGAGAAAAAACGCAATCAGATATCGCACACTGGGATGCAATGACGCACGCCTTTGCTAGATCGCAAGAATTGAATATTTTTATTGATGACAAAACAGCATTAAATATGCTAGCGATTCGTGGCAAAACAAAGCTGATTAAGCGCAAACATGGTTTGGATTTACTGGTGATTGACCAACTTAGTTTTATTACGGGCGGAAACTCTGATAAATCTTGGGAGGTAGTGGGAGAGCACACACGAGCATTATTGCAACTGGCAAAAGAATCAGATATCGCCGTCATACTTCTTTGCCAGCTTAATCGAAAATGTGATGATAGAACAAACAAACGACCAGGTCTGTCTGATTTGGCAGTATCTGGTTCAATCGAACAAGATGCATCGAATATTATTTTTTTATATCGGGATGAAATTTATAATCCTGATACGCAAGATAAAGGCGTGTGTGAATGGATCATTTCCAAGCAAAGGCAGGGTCAACCTGGCACCGTGGCACTTTCTTACATAGCCGATCAAACGCGATTTGAGAACATGGCGTATCAGTGGCAAGCAGAAAAAAAAGAATTGAAAAAAAGCAGGGGATTTTCCTAATGGAACCCAAAGAAATTGAAGCCTACCACGCCGACACCAAGACACGCCGTTTTTACTCAGCGGATGTCACCTGCGTTTTATGCAAAGGAAGGTTTAACGTCAGCAACAGGCGGCGGTTGACTATCCTGGGATCATGTAAAATTCGGTATGTGTGCAAGGAATGTAAGGGGAAGTTATGAAAAATTTTAGTTTTATTGATCATAAAGAATTTTTTAGCAAACATGCGAAAATCAAATTACACGATCCATACGTGGGATATATGCAGATTGGCGTTCCAGTTGGATTGAAGTTTGGCGTGAGAAAAAAGCCAAGATGGCTGACAAGATTTTTGCTAAGAATATTGCTTGAAATTGAATACAAAGATGGGCCATTATGAAAGTTGATCAAAATCCCATTTGCGTTGATGACTTCGGCAATGAAGTCCATAAATGTGGATGGACCGGCCGACTGGTTTCGATTGCTGATGCTGTGATATCTGGCGGATTTTACCCTGGGGTGAAGTCAAGCTTTTTGGCAGTAAAAGACCATCACGAAGCAAAGCGATATTCCAAGGCTTGCTTTGATGAGTCAGAGGGAAATTGCAACGCTTGCAAGCATTTGATACGTGTAAAACATGAAAAGAACAGGGCGGGTTTTTTGCATGGGAAATGCGCGATACAAAGCCAGAAGCCACAAATTTACCCGATGGCTGGAGATGTGATGATGTTTCATCCCGATGATCCGATGCATATGCCATGTTGGACGAGTCGATGACGGATTGCATAAAATGCAAAACCAAGGATGGCATAAGTTTTGAATGTAAAAATTGCTGTGTCCGGTGGCTGAAATCCATGTCATCCAACGAATATCGCAAGACCAATGCGCCCGTGATTGAAGCGATCAAGGGCAAGGAATTTTTAGATCAGGTTAGGGAGGCGTATAAGAATGATTGAGATTGTTTTGCCGTTCCCTGACAAGCGATTAAACCCAAACAGGGCCAATGGACGGCATTACAGCGCCGTGGCTTCAATAAAAAAGAAGGTTAGATGCGATACGGCAATCATTGCAAAAGTGGTGGCAAATGGCCTTAAATTTGATTTAAACGATATTTGCATAAAAGTTACTTTCGTCTATCCTGATAAGCGTCATCGAGACCTTGATAACCTTTATGCTGCCTGCAAGGCCATGGTCGATGGTATAGCGGATGGCCTGGGCATTAATGACAAACAGTTTCACCCAGTTATTTTGATGCGATAATATGGCAAAAAACCAGGCGAAACACGAATTGAAATCGGATGAAAAACGGATGTAATCGAATGGACGACGATCCCCCCATCAGCCATGAGGAATATCTCGAATTATTGCTGATCCGTGAGCGCGTCAAGAAGGAAAGAAGTCACGCACTGCCAAGGAAGTATTATCTTGATCCTGAGCTGTGCGTAAAGGTGCATAAAGATGAGCTAAAGTGATTATTCCACTTCCTTTTTGTATTGATATGCCACAATCATGTCGCTGATTGCATTCATTTCCCAGCGCATTAAATTTTTATCTTTAACGTATTGCTGGAATTCTTCGCGCATGGCTGGCGTGTCTTTTTTGTATTTTGCAACCAGCATGCGTGCAAAGTCTTTTCCGGCAGATGCTTGTTGATTGTCAAGCCACGTAACCAGTCGTTTTTTAGCTTCTGTTTTTGCTGTATCGTCCATGTTAATCATCATTCTGTGGCATATCGACAACTTTAGAAATAGGCCCGCGTTTTGGTTCGATCACTTGAAAATCATCAGGTATCACCCAGGCACCATCCACTTTTTTAGCGCCAGTTATCACGCCAGCACGACATAAGCGGCATACTTCCTGGCGTGATAGGCCAAGAGCGTTGGCAATGTCAGATGGGCGCAGCATTGATTGCCTCATCGCGTTTTTTGATAAATGCGCCAAATTCTCGGCCATCGTCAATTGCTTGATTGTATGCTTCTCGGCTTAATTTGCTTTCAATAAAAACCCGTGTGCAAGACGCCATATCATTTTGTGATGCATGATATTTTATCCATTTTAATGCGTCTGCTCGTTTCATTTTAAACCCCCAAAAAAGAAGCTATTAAAAAATAGGCTGAAACTGCAAAAGTGGCTATTAATGCATATGTAGCCATGAAAAAACCGTTGTAACTTTTCAATTGCGTCATTTGCATAATTCCTCAATGCCCAGCCAAAACACCAGGGCTATCAAGGCAAAGCCAAGTATAGCAATGATGATTTTTGATAGTGCAGAATCATTTTCAGGCTCAAATTTTGAGTCAATGTTTTCGAACTCAAAATGCTTGTATTGTTTATTCATTTCAATCTCCTAGTTTAGTTCCGCATAATTGCTGAACCGATGACGTATAGTCACATATAACTAATTACACGTAAATAGTTACGACAACTATTTTCATATTAACTGACGAACGGTAGTTTTTTAGGTGCAAGCGGTATGTTTTGGCAGATAAACGGTATAATTGCTGCATGGAAAACTATCAATTAACGAAACTTTTACCAAATCGCACAAAATTTGCGCCGCGCTGCCAAGGAACAAATCGTGAGGGTACGCAATGTGGGCAGTCTTCCATTTCAGAGAGCGCGTATTGCAAAGCGCATCAAAACGATGCGAGAGCGACAAACAAGCGTAGGCCAAAGCGCAAATTCATCACACAATCACAAGAATATTGTCATGCCGATAAAAATTGCTGGGGCATGATGGTGATGCAGCTCGTTAAAATGTCGCATCCTT
>ERZ1292644.1115-Hain-H14-01um-R2-1115-length-14686-cov-4_pt1 | contig 14686 bp, 25 predicted proteins | sample MGYA00564402_ERZ1292644 | MGnify/ENA primary metagenome ERZ1292644 (study PRJEB36523, sample SAMEA6512644) | groundwater metagenome | collected 2019-01-09 | study: AquaDiva: Metagenomics assemblies of 32 groundwater samples
GCATAGATCATCATCCCGAAGTACTGACGCAGCGCGGGCAGCCCAGGGATGATCCCGAACCACCAGAGGACGCCAAAGATGATCACTCCAGAGATCACCACGCCCTTCCAGCCCGCCTTCGGGAGCACGAAAATCGCGAAGAGCAGCAGCACGATGATGAAAATGAACGGAACGATCCACGCCTGAAGAAACTCCCCGATGTAGCAGTTGTAGTCTCCTGGGAAACAGGGCATCAGATCACACCCGCGTATGGCAGGATCGCTCCAAAGACGATCAATCCAGCACCGAGGATGATCAACAGAAGCCTGCGAGTGAACAACGCGATCACGGTTACAAGAGCCCCCACGGCCACAAGTACAATCTGCACGATCAGACGTATGCTAATGCCCGCTGCGCTTCCACCGCAGTTCGCGGTACATTTTCCACCACTGAAGGTCAACGTTGCGGAAGTTAGAACGCTGGTTCTCTTGTTTGCATCAGTGACAGCCATCGTGATCGTGTAGGTCCCGTCCGCGGCGTAGGCATGCGATTCCGTACCATCTGTGTTAGTGACATTGGTTCCATCACCCCAGTCGATCAAGAACGTGTAGGGAGGTGCCCCGCCCCTGGCTCCAACATCCAGACTGACGGCCATCCCAGACGTTGCGTAGGTAAACGACGCAGTGATCGTATAGGCGGGGGTGGTCTCAAACAGTGCTCCTGAGAAAGCCAGCACTAGGATCGCCACAACGGCGATTCCTGCCATGATGAACGTGGAACGTTTCACCATGGGATCACCCGAAAAAGACGACTCCGAGCAGGATGAGCACCACACCAATCAGTGCCAGAATCACTCGCCACAGCGGCGGAACCGAACCGCGTGGGATCAAGAATGCCACGAGCATCAGGATAATTCCCGCGATCACGAAGTACACCCAAAAGGGAATACCCAACGGTGGGGTAATATTCGGGTTGCAGAACGCCACCGACCCGAAGCAGGTGTTCGTCGGCTGGTGCTCGACGGAGATTCGGAAGTTGTGCGTTCCGCTTGGAACGCCGTCCGCCGTGAACCCGGTCAGCGCGAGGTTGACGATGCCCGCCTGCGTCGCGGTGAACGAGTATGATGTCGCAGTGCCGGGGAGAATCACAACATTGTCCGGACTGCCGTAGCCCCACTGCACCTTAATCGAGTTCACCGCGTTCTCGGGCGTGCTGTCCACGGGGACACAGCGGAACTTGTAGGTGATCACGTCGCCCTGCTTCGGGGACTGCGGCGAGAAGCCCTCGTCGTAGCACGTGGGCATCCGCGGCACGTCGGCTGCGCGGACCGCGGAGACCGCCTGGAAGTCCTTCGCCCAAAGCTCATTGGTGAGACTCACGATCAGGATGCTGTCGGTCGAATTCCGCTTGAAGTCGGCGTCCACGACCGTGTAGGAGAGGCATCCCTTCAGTTCGCTCTGGGTCTTGGCGATCTTCGTGGGACCGAGCACGATCTTGTTCTGGGCCTGCGAGAAGATGTCCATCGACCATCCGGTGCCGGTGATCTCTTCCCTGCTGTAACCGACAGACCAGCACGCCTTGATCGTCTCTCCGGTCACGACGTAGATTCCGCCACCATTGTCGGCGTGCCCGCCCTCCCAGTGGGCTGTTCCGACCCCCGTGAGAGTCACGGCGCGGTCCGTGGCGAGGATTCCGCTGCCCTGGCCGCAAGGCTGACAGTTGTCGGGACCGAACTGACTGTACCACTCCATGTAACCGATGGCCGTCACATCAACGGTCCATCCGTCGGGGATGATCGTCTTCCCGTCCGGGTGCCGCAGGTCCACAACATCGGCTCGGCTCCACGTTGCGGGGCAAGGCGTCTGAAAGAGTATACCGCGTCCGCAGAACACGGCCCCGCCCATGTCATAGGTGTTGTACTTGAGCGTAACCCGAGCGCCATCGGGGGATACGAGTTGGACAGCAACATCAACCTGCTTCAGACTAACTTGCGTGCAAGCCGCATACCGCTCCAGGCATTTTCCGTCAGTCAAGCTAACGACGACGGACCATGCGACCTGCTGGCCGTTAAGCGTGGGGTCCCACGAGGTAACGTAATTCACCCTTGCGAGAACTTCCTTCGCCGTCCCGAACTCATAGCCACCCTCGCCGACCGCGCCTGCGAAGTTGTAGGACTTCGTGGTCGTGTCGATGGCGAACGGTCCGGTGTTGGTGGCGAACAGGAATCCGCCACTGGAAAGTCCTGCAATGAGGATCACCGCGAGAGCAATCAGCAACAGCTTACTCAATTTTCGAGCCATCGCTTTATAACACACTCCTCAGGTATTTAAGGCCGTGCATCAGCATTTCAGTGGACCCTCCGGCCTATCAGGATCAGGACGATACCGCCGACGAGCAGGCCAATAAACACGGGCAGGCGAACGTCCTTGCTGCCGGTGTCGCCCGTAACCGGAGGAGCGTCAGCAACGCCGGAAACCGTGATGGTCGCCTGCGCGGAATCGTGGGCCGAGCCCGACCGCGCGTTCAGGACGACCGTGTAGGTCCCGTTCGCGGCGTAGGTGTGGGTCAGGGTCCCGGTCCCCGTGCTGAACGTGCCGTCGCCCCACGACCAGTTCGACACGTCGGCGTTCGTGCTCTCGTCGCGAACAGTCAATACGAGGCCTTTCGTCTCGTAGGAGAACCGGGCCTCAGGTCCGCGCACGATCATGTCTTTCGTGCCGCTGAGGGTGAAGCCCGGTATCGCGTTCCCGAGGGACGTGATCGAGGTGTACAGGTCTCCGCTTGGCGACGGAGGAGACAACGCCTGGAGGATCGCGGCGTTGCTGTCAAGCGCGATGAACTCGAAGCTCCAAGTCTCCCCGGCGACAGAAATGCCCGGAAGACTGACGTGGACTTTCTGGGCGACCGTTACGTCGAAGAGGTATACGAGTTGCTCAGGAGTAGAGCCCGCGTTTCTTGTCACGATGATCTTTCCTTGGCTCGGATTGACTGGTTCTTTGAAGTAGAAGTCCAGGCTTTGCGCTACCATCCCGTTAGACTTGAACGCGACTTGCCACCCGGCGTGATTGCTCACGGCGAACGCGACCTCGGTCGGCCCGGCGGGGATGTTGATGCTCGCCGGAACGGGGACGCTGGTCAATAGCGGCGCGACCGGGTTGATCAACAGCGCGATGAAAAGGAGTACAAGACCAGCGATGATAAGAATCTTCATTCGCGTCACGTCCTCTCGTTGACGTGCACGATCTTGTATTTCGGATGATGCTCGCGGAACTTTTGCCTTGCCTGCTCCCGACTGTCGGCTCGTATGATCCCGGAAACAGCATAATCGTCCTTAACGCCGCGGATGTAATAGTTCTTGCCACGGCGATGCGGACGAACTCGAACGGGCCCGCTCACACTCCGCGCTCCTCCAGGTACTGCTCGAACGTTGGGCCGTATTTCTCCCTGAGCCGCTTCTCGTGCTTTCGCACCCTGACCTTCCTAGGCGGACTGGCCACGAGCTTCGCCTTGTAGATGTCCCTGCGGTGCTCGCTGCGCGGATAGTCGCTGATGGCCTTGGTCTGTTTCAGGTTGAGCCGAAGCTCGTCGAAATCGAGGGCTGCACGTGTTCCGGGGTTGCTCGCGCCCACCTTCTCAAGAATCCAGACTCGCTCCTCCAGGCTAATCTGCGGCCAGACGAAGCGTGCGCGCCTGCGAACGCGATACTTCCGGAGTGCGCTCTCATACGACGCCTCGTTTCGGTAGTCTTCTCGATCCGGAATCTTTTCCAGTGTCATCAGAACAGCATCCTGAAGAGTGCGAATCCGGTCAGGATCAACGCCACTACGAATAGGGCGTATCTCCACTTCGCACTCATCTTGAGCACCAGAGCCGCGACCAAGGCCACGAGGCCCAGGCCGAGCAACACTCCGAAGAGGAGAAGTGCGACCACGGCTACGACTGCGATCAGGAGGAGTCGATATGTAAGTATTACTGCCATTGTGTATTCACTCCCGTTCGGTAGATATGATCGTCATGCCCGCCGGTCGCCTCCCTGGCCTTTGACCGCGTGATACTGGAACATCTCCTCGTCAACCTTCAAGTCTTCCGCGGGCTGAACGTCGAAGACCTTTCCGGCGTCGAACTCCAGCTTGCTCGCCTCCTTCTTCTTGCGTTTCTGCGGCTCCTCCATCATCTGTTCGGGGCTCATCAGATGCTTCCTCCCATCTGGCGCGAGAAGAGAAGTCCTCTCCGGGTTTCCTCGACGTGCTTTTTTGCCTCTTCGACCGAACCGGCTACACCAGATCGTATCATTGTGGGCGGACGTGTTCTATACTCCCACATGGTAGGAACCGTTCCTGCCAGTGGTCCGACTCGAATAGGAGCACCTTCCTCGATCACTGCGCTGTCCCCGTCCGGCCATCGACGTATCCTTCGGCCTGTTTCTGGATTGTAGGCCCAGCCGGGATACGGGTCGGCGGTGAACCTGTCAATTTCCGACATGAGAGCGCGCTGCGACTCGGAACGCGAGAAGTCGATTTTCTTCTCGTGGCGTCGGACTCGGACTTCAAGCGGGCTCATCAGACGCTTCCTCCTCGCATTCGAATCTTCATCCCCAGAAGTTCCATCATGAGTTGCTGCACGACGAGTTTCGTGGCGAGGTCCGTGCCCACGTCCCAGCCTCCGTTCCACTCGTCCCCGACTTCACCGAGCGCGTTATAGACGATCTGCGCCTCGGTGTAACTGATGATGCCCGAGGCGTGCGCCCAGGCCTGCGTGTCCTGGAACGCGGCGTGCTCCGTGAAGTCAATCCGACTATTCTCCTCCAGTGCACGGTAAGCAAGCGGACTGATCGGGACGCCCTTCGCCGCCCCGTAGGCCCCGACGCGCTTGTCGAGCGCCTCCCGCAAATCGGCGATCCTCTGGGACAGCAGGTCCCTGTCCTTCGGGGGCGGGCTCCGGCGCGCGTACACGCTGGGCGTTCCGTCGATGCGGCGCTGGTGTTTCTGAACACGGACTTCGAGCGGACTCATCAGCGCACCTTCCTCGGATACGACCGGACGCGGACCTCGCGGCGGCGAGTCTTGGATCGAGATTTGGAAAACGGCCCTCCCATTCCAGGATACCCGAGGTCGCTCATCATGCCTTTCATGATTGCAACCAGATAGAGCCCGCTGATCGGCGTGTTTACGAACGGTTTGAGTTCTGGAAAACGGCTCGTGTAATCCACATCAGTCATGGTGAACGGTTCATTGAGCGTCAGGTCAGAGATGCGCCTCGCAATGTCGCGCTTCTGTTCGTTGGTCAAGTTCGGGCCGATCTTCTGGTCGTAATGCTGACGATAGAAAAACATTGCCATGTCCGCACCGAACATTTAGGCCACCAACTGTATTCCAAAAAGACGAATGAGCACGAGGAAAAGAGCGAGCCCGAGCAGCCCTTCGCCTGCAAGTTGCGTCGCGACCCCGCGCTTGAGGAACGCCAGAGCCGCGCCCGCGACCCCGAGTGCGACCGAAAGGACGAAGCCGATGTCGTTGACGCCCAACTTGATGGCATACGCTACGGTAACGATTATGAAAAAGATGGTCATGATTAATGAGAGAAGTTTCATCGGAAGAGCCTCCATCTGATAGTCTGCTTACGTCCTTTGGATCGTTGGCGCTGGCGAACGCGCTTCTGGTGCTCGCGGACACGGACCTCGCGGGCTCGCTGCCGATCCAGGCGCGACTGCTCCTTGCGCAGCCGCTTCTCCTGCTTCTCTTGTTCCCTAATCTGTTGGAGTGCTTGGCGCGACGCTGCAGCTTGACGCTCCGCTTCGACGTGCTCGGCCTCCTGTTGAGCCTTGCGGACCCGTGCCATGCGAATCGCCTCGAAAGCGCCCGGCGTCTCACGCTTGATACGCTTCGCTTCGAGCTTTGCCTTCTCGGCTTCTGCCTTCTCGTGCTCGGCCTGGGCTTCCGCCTTGTGCTCCTCGGCCTTGGCCTGTTTCTCTGTGATCTTGCGCGCGGTCTTCAGGACTTTCCCGGACTGCTTTCGTTCCTTGAGAATCTGCTCCTCCAGGAGCGTCAGCCGCTTGTTACTGCCCTCATGCGACTGGAACTTCTGCTGGTACTCGGCGAGCCGCCGACCGAACTCGGCGTTCGCGGGGCCGCTGATGTAACGGGCGGGTTTGATCTTCTCTCCGAAGACCGCCTTCTCGATCCTCGTCGGTTCGACCACGATCTTTTGGCGTCGCGCGTAGTCCAGAAGGTCCTGCTCGGCCTTCATCATGTAGTCGTGAAGTTTTTGGTGATCCTCTTGTTCCTTCAAGAGCCGGTCATGCAAAAGCTTTTGCTGCTCGATAGAAGCCTGCGTAGCCTTCAGGGCCGCGGACTGAGTTTGGGCACCTTGATACCACTGGCCGCCAAATGACATCGATCTTTACATGCGGACAGGGTACTTAAGGATTTCCGGCGTCCTTGGAGAACGACTCCTTTGCGGTTCAATCAAGGCCAAGGGGGCCAGAAACCCTTAAGTACGGCACGCACGTGTTGCTGACGAATGCGTAGGGGCGTTCAGCTTTGGGCAACGAAGTTCTAGTCCGCAAGCACCCGCGCCGGGTTCACTGCGTCGCTGACGAGCAGAAGCCCCAGATCGACATTCCGGTCGTGCCGACCGAGGAGGCGAAGGATGAGGACAGTGTTCGTGAGACGGCACCCGCGGAAGACGCCTGAGCAGCAGGTCCACGAGGCGGAGCGCGTTCTGCGTCGCGTCGGAGCCGACGGCGACCTCTCCAACGTGTGCCACGTGCTTGTATCCGACAAGGACTCGCAAGTCCTGCCGTCGTCGGGCGGCTTCCGCAAAGGCCACTGCTCCATCGTAAACATCGAGCCGCTGGACATGGACGACTCGGTAGAGCGCGTGGCCACGCTGCAGCACGAGGCAGTACATTGCAGACAGATCAAGGAGCGCGGCGAGAAGGGCATCGACAAGGACCAGGAGATCGCCGCCCATGAGGACACGATCCACTTCCTTAAGACCTGGCGGGCCAGCGAGTCCGGGCGCAAGGTCCACTGCACTGAGCATGGGCGCGAGGAGCCGGTCAAGGACCGCATCTCTGAGGTCATCGAGGAGGAGCGCGAGTCGATCCGCGTGCTGCGGAAGGAGGGAGCGTGATGCCCGAGGAGAAGCCCGTACCAGAACGTGAAGAGATCGAGCCGGTCCCAGATGTCCGGTGGGGCGGACGACGCGAGGTCCGCGTGCGTGGTCACCTACGCCGCAGGCTCGTGAACCACTTGGTGCATCCTCCGAAGGCTTGCCTATGCCGCAAGTCGAAGACGGTGAACAAAGTTCGACTCGGCCTGATCCGGAGGCTGAAGTGATGAAACTCTACCACGGCACAACCGAGGCGGTACTTCCGTCAATCGAGGAGAGCGGACTGTGGCCTAGCAGGTGGCGAGGCGGAGGACCGTTTTACCCAACACTTACCAACGATATTGAAATTGCCCAGCGTCGCGCACAACAAAGATGGCGAGACATGCGCAATGTTGGTGTTGAAGCCGAACCCGTGGTGCTCGTCTATGAGATTCCAGCGAAATCGCCATTCGTCCGAATGGATGAGGAACGTAACCTTTATGTAGCCGTCTCACCGATACTAAAGGAATATCTTGTCGATGTTCTCTACGTCCCGCACATTGAGCTTGAGAACTATCCGTATGAGGCGTGGAGAACGCCCGTCGAACTGACTCGACCCTTTCATCCAGTTCGTGTTCGCAGATCGTGGCGGAAGCTATGGCGGAGGCTAAACTGATGTCGCTGTTCAAGAGGGCCGTGCTCTTTGCCATCGCCGTCGGAATCCTCGGTTTTATCGTGAGCAGCGCCGCCGTCCTAGACTGGCTCGCCGCGCAGGACCCCACCCTCGATTTCGTCCTGTGGTATGGGCTCCTCGCTGTGTGGTCCGCCGTGGTGTACTGGATTCTGTTCGGGAAACTGATCAGCGTGAAGCTCGATCTCGCGCTCCTGATCCTCTACTTTGCGCTTGGAACGGTCTTCTACTGGGCCGCCTCGGACGCCGCGCTCATGAACGCGAGCCTACCGAGCGGTAGAAGCGTGCCGTCATTTCTGATCGCGTCGGAGGACCAACTCATCTCCTCATTCTTCCTCTGGCTCGGCGCAAGCCCCGCGGTGGCGGTCATCCTGACATACGTTGTGGTCCCCGCGGTCCTGGTGTTCATCGCGCTGATGCTTGCCAGCAAGCGCGGGCTCGGGCTGCTCAGAGGTGTGTTCAGTGGTTAAACAGAGCGCAGGAAGACTAATGCCCCCAGTCCATGTCCGTCCGTATCTGCAACGCCGCGAAATACAGATTCACAGGGAGCGTTTGGCGCATCTCACCGGAGTGAAATATGACAGCCAAGACATCTACGTTGGGCGCGACCACGTAGGCTCCTATTCTTGGGACAACGTGGGAGACGGCATCGCGTTCATCAGTTCAGTAGACATCCGCGCTGACTGGCAGCGCAAGGGCGTTGGGCGACAGGTCGTGACGGAAATTCTGCGCGAAATGAAGTCCAAAGGAATCGAAACTGTGGAACTGGAGAGCAAGCCGAAGTCGGTCGGCTTCTGGCACAAGATGGACTTCTATGAGACAGGCGATGTCACTCCATATGGAAATGAAAATGACGAGGAAGACCCAGAGCAAATGCTCGTTGGAATGCGCTTTGACATGGAGGACTTCAATGGTTAAGTACTCGATAGGCGGCCCGATCTCCCGCGCAATGGGCGTGCGGCTGCACAGCGAGATCGGCGAGACCGGAGAGTTCATCTGGGCGAAGATTGTGGGCGGCGAGTGGGTCGGCAGGAAACAGGACCCGCTGTACAACAACAAGCCCCCGCCCATTGACGTGATCGACTACAACAGCCGGATCGGCTACCAGGTGAAAATTATATCCGATCCCAACCCGAACCACAAGGTTTCCTTCTCGGGCGCGCACAAGATCACCAAGGGGACGCGGATCGGCGGAAGACCGCAGTACGTCGGAGAACCCGAGGACAAGCTGGTCAAGATCAGGGACTACCTCAGCAAGAAGGGCCTCGACGGCGCGCTGGTGGTTATGGTGCTCCAGGAGGACACGAACCGCGCGGTCGTTTACGCGCGTCGCGGCGTCGGAAACTGGTCGCCCTCCGAGATGGAGGCCATCGGGGTCATCGACAACGACCGTGGGGAGTTCGTCGTCCCGCGGCTGCTGGAGGGCGGCATCGAGGCCTCCGGCCTCCCGATCCCGCACCGCGCGGAGAACCTTCCGCAGTTCCCGGACATCCCCGCGTTCCTGCGCAGCAGCACGAAGGGCGACCTCGCGTGGCACGAGATGAGAATCCCAGGAGTCAAGGGGATGTTCCGTCGAGTGTTCGTTCGCGGCCACCGGAGGCGAGCCTGATGGGGCTTTCGATTCACTACAGCGGCGTGATCCGCGACTCGGACATCGACGCGGCCACGCGAGCCGTGATCCGCGAGGCGGAGAACCAGGGCTTCAAGGTTTCCGCGGTCGGCGACGTGTGGGGCAAACCAGCGATGATGGGGCGCAAGACCGCAGATGAACTCGTCGCAAAGGGACTGGCAATCTACAACCCGAATACAACGACCGAAGCGCAACGTGATCGCGGCTACATCTACTGGAAGGCGCGGGGCGTGGTCATCGACCCAGGCGAGGGCAGCGAGTCCTTCGAGTTGACCTTCATGCCCTACAGCCCAGAACTGAAGGCGCGCCTGTTACGCGACGGTGTGGAGGACTTCTCCCTGACGCCGAAACCGCGGATGGGCGGCGCAGAGGATGCGAAAGTCGAACGCGAAGGCGACATGCCTGTGATAGAGTTCCGCGAGCCACTATCGAAGTCCTGGAGGAAGGGCGTGGACATCACCTCGTTGCTCGGCCTGGAGGGCGTGCGACCCGGCTACCGCTACGTGATGGCGATCTCAGAGGGACACGGCCTTCAGCGCGGCGAGGTGGATACCTATGACATCCGTCCATCAAAGAAAGGCGAGACCAGGCACGCCTACCGCTTCTTCGTTCCCTTCCAAGACCCGAAGCTGCTCGCGGAGTTCGGGCCGGGCACCTCATACGTGGACAGCGACACCAAGACCCAGTACGCCGATGAGTTCCTGCGGGCGCACGGGGGAGTCGTGGCGATGCTCGACGTGGTGAAGCCGCACCTCGTGGCGATGAAGGTGAACGACGACAGCGAGTATTACGAGACGCGCAACCCCGAGAAGTTGGCGGAGACCGAGGAGGCCTACCAGACGATGACCCGCGGTCTCGCAACTGAGATGGCCGGAAAAGGAATGAACATAGAATCCCCGACAATCGCCAAGGCGAGCGAGGACGTGAAGCCCGCGAAGATGAAGGACATCTTCGAGCGGCGCAGGCCGCGTGAGGTCCACGTGCGAGATCACCGGAGGCGAGCGTGATGATGTGGGCATATCACGGGACCCACACCGGGAACCTTGAGTCCATTGTCCACGAGGGGCTGCGCGCCCCGGTCTACTTTAGCGAGTACAGGAACAGCGCAGACTTCTATGCGAGCGGCTTTGCGCGCAAGCCGGAGACGTACCCGCTGGTCGTCCGTTTCCCGTGGCCGGATGACGCGGTGCCTAACCCGGACCTGAAAGGGGTCCCGGAAGGCGACAGGCCGACTGGCGAGTACCTGACTCGGACTCCCGTCCCACCAGAGCGCCTTCAGGTCTGGAACTGGGCGGAAGAACGGCCTCGCTGGAAACCGGTTCAGGCACGCGGGTCACAGTTGGGCCGACACATTCAGCGCAGGCCCGATGTCCACGTGCGCGGCCACCGGAGGCGAGGCTGATGCCGCGTACCATCGAACAGATGCTGGGCAACGAAGACATCGAGATCGTCCCCGTGAACGAGAAGTACATCGTCACCTGGAAGGAGTTCGATTCCGAAGAAAAGCGAGGAGAGATTTTCGAGTCTCCGAAAGCCGCGGAACGCTTTGCGATGACGCTCGACCCGACGCGTGCCATCGGGATCATGCGGCTTCGCCTGAAACGCGGACAGCCTCTGTCCTACGACGAGATACGGAACGCCCGGCGGGCAACGAAGGAACTCGAACGAGAACTCCGCACCGACCCAACAATGATGGACAAGATTCGGGCGGCCAAGGCCCTACTCGAACTGGACCTCGCACTGCGTGATGCAGAGCGGACCGAGCCTAACTACGTGGACAAAATCATTGTGGAGCAGGCCCTCCTCGACCTCCAGAACGCGCTACAAGAAGTCAAGCCCGTGCCGGAACGCGGGGAATCCGAGCCGGTCTCGGATGTCCGGTGGGGCGGGCGAAGAGAGGTCCGCGTGCGCGAGTACCGGAGGCGAGTTTGATGGTAGAGATTCCTGAAATAGAGCGCCAAAAGATTCTCGCCATTGCCCGAGAGGTTCGACGCCACGTCCGGAAGGAGACTGGCACGTATTGTCCGCCCATCGGTCTGTGCGGCGAAGCTTCTATAGCGATTTCCGCTCGCCTGACTCGTGCGGGAATACCGCATGAAATTTGGGGAGGAACGTGGCTTGGTCCGGTTGCGGAGAGCCGGGGAAGTGAACTGGCAAGCGCCGTTCTGGAGCACGACCCAGACGCCTATGACGCAAGCGCCATGTATCAGCACTCGTGGGTTCAGTTCCCGCAGTATGGCGGAGCCATTCTCGACGTGACAGCCGACCAGTATAGTGACCGCATCAACGCGATACTGTTTCCCGCAAGAGAGGACTGGTATCAGCCCGACCAAAAGTTTGACTTGGGAGACATTTTCGAAACCGCGCGGGCAGTCCAGGCCGAAGGAAAGCTGGGCAAGCCGCTCATTTCGCTCGCTGGCCCGCGCTTCCGCCGCCCCGAGGTCCGCGTGCGCCCGTGGGTAGCTGCCGGAGTCCTGAGCCGTCGGGCCGTGCACGTGCGCGAGTACCGGAGGCGGGCCTGATGTCGAACCCAGACTACAACATGGACCTGTACCACTGGCAGGACGCCAACGTCGAGATTCCCCCGAAAGACATGGAGAACCGAGACCTGGGCTTCGTGCTGGAGGCCGCTGGCGACATCTTTCGCGAACTGACCGGACGCATACACCCGGACGGCGGTTACATCGGCGAGAAGTTCGGGCGGATCGAGCGCACGCTGGCGCACCCCGCGGACCGAGCCGAGGTCTTCGCGGCGTTGTCGGACGCGGCCCAGGATCGCGTCGAAGAACTCCAACAGAAGTGGTTTTCAATCAAAGGCCTCTCCGACCGGCTCACGGCGGTCCGCAACTTGAACATCGCTTTATCGGATCAGAACGAGGCGGGCGTGCGGTTCAACTTGCGTCGCTTCAAGGAGGAGTGGATGGCGGAAGGCCCGACGATGATGTCCTGCGTGCACGAAGGCCACGAGACGCCGCATAAGCGGGTCGGTAAGGGCCACCGCGGCATCTCTCATTGGCGCTGCACCATCTGCGGCGAGACGCGAACCAGCGTGACGCCGAGCAGGCGGCCCGCGGGCCATGAGGTCCACGTGCGCGGGCACCGGAGGCAAGCACCATGAAGCCAGTGTACGTAAAACGCCATGTCCGTCATGTGCGTGGCGAAACGGTTCCGACGATCAGTCGATACCTACGACGCGATCCTCTTGAGGTCACACCGCGATCCATGACCTACACCGAGGCCGCGAGAAGAACAGGCGGCGGGACCCGAAACCTCTGGATCAAGCGGGAGAACGGCGAGAACTCGAACCGGGTGCTGCTCGTGCAGTTCTCCTCCAAGCTCCTGTCGAGCGCGGCGTTCGAGAGCCCTGAGGCGAAGCGCTACTACGACTCCGTGTACGAGAACGTGCCGGGCTACGAGCGCGCTGAAGACTTCTGGGAGGTGCCCACGTGGATGGCGCACATGGCGGGAGCGTTCCGCAACTCGGACGTGTACGTGGTGCGCAATGTTGACGAGGCAAGGCACTTCCTGAACGAAGCTGGCTACGGGGGCGTGTTCTTCAGCGCACTCGACGCGAACAAAGACTTGATCAAGGGGCTCGCCCAAAACTACGGAGGGCGGGTCTTCGTCGGCGGATATGTGCGGCGGCAGGAGTTCGACGACCAGCCCAACGTGACGTGGTTCGACACTATCGGGGAGGCCGCGGGAGCTTTCGGCGTTGAGCCTGGCGAGGGACCGGACTACCGGCACTTCGAGGGAACCGCGGTGATCCCCCGGCTCTGCATGTCCACGGGATGCGCGTATGACTGCGCGTTCTGCACCGTCGAGAAGCAGGTGAAGACGATGCCGAAGGACGAGATCGACCGCAACGTTAAGGCGATCCTCGCCAATCTGGAAGGGGACCTGGTGTACTTGAACGACAAGACCTTCGGCCAGGCCCCAAACTACACGTACCTGCGTGAACTTAACCAGCGGATCAAGGCGGCCCGGCCCTCTTTCAAGGGTTTCATCGTGCAGACCACCGCCACGCAGTTCCTGAAGATGCCCGATGACTTCCTGCGCGACTCGGGCATCCGGATCGTGGAGATCGGTGTAGAGTCGTATAACGACGACATCCTGAAGTCGATCAGGAAACCGCACCGCGTTACGCACATCGACCAAGCGGTCGCAAGGCTCCGCACCCTCGGGATCAAGTTCGTGCCGAACATCATTATCGGGCTACCTGGTGAGACCAAGGAGTCCTACGAGCGCACGCTCAAGTTCTTGCGCAACAACGAGGACATAATCTCTCACGTAAACGTATATGCGTTGGCCCTCTATGATCAAGCACGATTGAAGGATGAGATGGGGTTAGAGAACCTTAACGCGGCAGACGTGAATGAAAACGTCATCCGGAAATCGTTCCAAAAGGACCCCGAACTTCACGAGTGGTTTGCTAACGAGGTCTATCAATTCGGCACACAACAAGCCGAACGGTGGTCGTGATAGTCATGGTTCCAACACACGTTCGACCCTACATTCAGCGTCGTCGCATATATCCGCGCGGCGACCAACACCCGATGTACAAACCCCTTAATGAAGGCTATGCAGACGTGACTCCCGACTTGGCATACATCGTGGGCGTCGTGAAGGCCAGCATCACGGCTGGCAGTGTGGCACACGTCGGAGTCGTGCCCCCGAGCGAGATCGTCGCCGTCGAACGCGTGACCAAGCGTCCGAAGCAGACGATAATGTTCCTGAGCGAGCCGTATGACGTGAAGCTCGACCCGAAGGAGTTCTTCGTGAATCGACATGTACACGTGCGCGACCACCGGAGGCAAGCCTGATGCCGCTCGGTATCGTGACGGAACTTAGTTTCCGCAAGCCCTCGTATCTCACCGGCGAGCCCATACAGTATGTGACGCTTACCGTGGTGGACGACCGACTGCCTCTGGACCATCCGCTACGAGTGCAGAAGCCCACGCTTGATCCCAATGTCGTCCTGATGCTTGTAGGCGGAGACGACATCTATGGTTTGATCGGCAAGCACATACGATACAATGTTGACGACATAGGAATTGTGACAGGAATCCAAGTCGCTCCGGGAATGAAGCGCCCCTACGCTTCCCCGGACTTTTCCAATCAGCCCGAAGTTCACGTGCGCGGTCACCGGAGGCGAGCGTGATGAAGCCCGTTCACGTGAGACCGCATCTCCGTCGGCGGCAAACGAAGACCGCGCGTGCGGAGGGATATGTCCGCGCCCGCAGCCCGAAGCAGCTTGCGAAACGATTGGACGGATGGGCATTCCACGGTGATGT
>ERZ1292644.1116-Hain-H14-01um-R2-1116-length-14685-cov-15_pt1 | contig 14685 bp, 14 predicted proteins | sample MGYA00564402_ERZ1292644 | MGnify/ENA primary metagenome ERZ1292644 (study PRJEB36523, sample SAMEA6512644) | groundwater metagenome | collected 2019-01-09 | study: AquaDiva: Metagenomics assemblies of 32 groundwater samples
TTAGCGTATTGTTTTTTAAATCAATTGTAGTCAATTTACCAATATATATTTAAATTAAAATATAATATATTTCATACTATATAGTTATGTCACTTATCAAATGTCTTTTATCATGTTTAAATATATCATAGAGAAAAATATCAAAAAATACTTATCAAAAAAGAAATAAACGAATCCATATAATGCTAAATATGCTATTGACTGGATAAGCTTATTTTTTTTCTATTTAGATATAAAAATCATATATATATATAACATAGAAATGGTATCAGTAGTATATGAATATCAAAAGAAATATATTAAAGCATATTATGAAAAAAATAAAGAATTGATTAATGAAAAGAGAAGTAAACAAGTAGAATGTGATACCTGTAATTGTTTAATTAGAATTATTGGAATCGCTACACATAAAAAAACTAAAAAACATTTAAAAAATTTAGAAAAATTAGATAAACTAGATAAACCTATTAATTAATATAATCTTGATATAATTTTATTAAGAAATAAATATTATCCTTTTTATTTATATCAAAAATAGAAAGGGCCCATTTAATATATTTTTTATCTTCAAAAACAATGTCGAATTCTTCTCCTTTATATTTTCCAAATTTACAAATATTATTTTTTCTAAAATTATATTCTTTTCTTGTATTATATATTTCTTCTTGTCTTTTTCTTTCTTTTTCTTCTTCTAATATTTTATCAATTTCTTTAATATCTTCTCTACAATCTTTACAATAATTATCTTTTGAATTACGATGTGGTTTGGAACAAATAGAACAAGTTCTTCTACTAATTGTAAATTTATTAATACATTCAATACCAATTGTATAAATTTTTTTAGTTATTTTACTTTTAATAAAACATAAATGCTTAATGCAATGAAAACATAAACAATGAGATTTAATTGATTCTGGCATTTTTTCATTTTCTTCTCTACATTTAAGCCAATAATTGTAATGACTACTATATTCTAATTCTGGTTTTTTAAAATTATTTAAAATATCATAACATCCGTTAACTATTGTTTTTTCATTTTTTTGTTTATATTTTGGCGGTCCTCCATAATAAATAAATTCATTTGAATCTGCTATTAATGATGTAATCTTTCCTATAAATGCTTTATTTTGATAATCTATTTTAATTTTATCTATTATATCTTTAAGACAATCAAATTCTTGTAATAATTCAAAAACTCTATCTCTTTCATCTTTATAATTACAATTGTTATCACACATATTTAATTAACTATATATATATAACATTTTTATATTTAAATGGAATATATATATATTCCTCTTATTTAATTTTATATTAAAGATTAATATAAATATATTATATAATTCAAAGCAAAAAGGCAAAAAAAAATCAGCCACGATTTTTGATAAGGTTTGAAAATTTCTAGTAATTGAACTATATACTAGAATACATTTAATCTTTAATATAAAATTAAATAATTATGGTAAACTTTGAAAATATGATTACAATTTGGGCTAATCTTGAATTTCATAAAAATGGAAAAAAGAAAAAAGCAGATAATACAACATTTCCAAAAGGATGGAATAAAACTAAAATATCTTTATATGATGATAGATATACTAAATATAGAGCAGTTTTGACAGGAAGAATTAACAATATTATTGTTGTGGATTTTGACACTCCAAAAAATAATGAATTAGACGGAATTAAATTTTATCATGATAACTATGATTTATTTAAAGACACATTCATTGAAAAGTCAATTTCTGGTAAAGGATTTCATGTTTATTACAAATACAATCCTTTATTAAAATCTATGACTCGTATTAATGGAGATAATGGATTATCTATTGATATTCTTAATGAAAAAGGTAATAATACTTCTAATATGTGTATTATTGGAACTCCATTAAATGATAATGAAATTCAAGATATGCCAGAAGAGGTAATTACATTATTTGGTTTTAATATAAATAATACAAATGATACAAATGATACAAATGAAATCGAAGATAATATTGAAACATTTAACTTTGAATATGAAGATTTAGAAAAAGTTAAATCATTAGTTGAAATTTTAACAATAAAAGAATCAGATAATAGAACATCTTGGATTAATATTGGATTATGTTTATTTAATATTTTAGAAGATAAAAAAGAAGCATTTAATATTTGGGATAGATTCAGTAGATTATCTAAAAAATACAATGCTAGTGAAATTCAAGAACAATGGAATAGTTTTAAAGTTAATAATAAAACTATCCGAAGTTTAAAATATTATTGTAAAGAATATAAAATTAAATTTAATCTATGGAAAGATGAATATAATACTAAAGATAAAGATTTAGATATAAATAAAATTATATTAAAACATAATGTAAATGCTAATTTATCTTGTTTATTAGTTAGTGATTATTGTGATTTAGATATTGCTGAATGGTTTTTACATGAATATGAAAATAAATTTATTTACTATGATAGCAAATTATATGCTTATAATGATAAATATTGGGAAAAACATAATGGAAAAACAGTTATTTTTAATATTATTAGTGAATTATTCAATAAATTAAAACCTATTTATGATGATATATTTAATGAATTAAAAAATGATTTAAATATATCGAGTGGGGTAGGGAAAATGTGGGAAAATTCATTTAAATCTTGTAAAAAAGCATTAAAGAGTAATTCTAACTGTAATTCAGTAAATGAATTTATTAGCAATAGAATTACTAAAAATGAAGATTTGTTTGATTTAAATGAAAATTTACTTTGTTTTACAAATGGAACTTATGATTTAGATTTAGGAATTTTTAGAGAATCAAATTCATTAGATTATATTACATTATGTACTCAATATGATTATAATGAATCTTCACAATTTGAAAAAGATATGGTTTTTGAATATCTTAATAAGATTATGTCTGATTCTAAAAAACTTGATATTTTATTATTAGCATTAGCTAGCGGATTGCGAGGAATTACAATGGAAAAGTTATTTATTTTAACTGGATCTGGTAGAAATTCAAAAGATACATTAATTACTTATATTATGAAAGCAGTTTTAGGAAATTATTATTATCTTGGTAATACAAGTTGTATTACAAATATTATTAAAGAAGGACCAAATCCAGCATTAGCTAATTTAGAAAATAAACGCTTTGTTGTTTTTAATGAACCATCAGAAGGACAGACTATTAAAATTTCAACTATTAAATATATTACAGGAGGTAATAATATTAATGCACGTGGATTATATAGTAGCAAAACTGATATTTCAATTTGTCCAAGTATGTTTTTAATGTGTAATGATATTCCTAAATTAGATACAGTTGATGATGCTATTAAAGAACGTTTAGTTATTATTTCATTTGATTCTTTATTTAGAGAAGCTGATTATTTTGTAGAAAATGAAGTTGAAGTTGGAAAAAATGATATATTCATGGCTGATGATAGCGTTAAACATAAAGATTTTTTAAGTAAAATAAAATTACCATTTATGAATATATTATTAAATTATTTTAAGATTTTCAAAAACAATGGTTTCAAATTAGGAACGCTTCCAGATTCTATTAAAAATCAAAATAGTAAATATCTAATTAATAGTGATGAATTTACTAGTTGGTTAAATTCAAGTTATATTAAAACAAATGATAAAAATGATATTATTAAATTAAAAGATATTTATAATAATTATAAACAATCTGATTTATATGAAAATTTAAATAAAAAAGAAAAGAGAGAGACTAATTATAGCTATTTACAAGAAAAGATTAAAAAAAATCCTAATTTAAGAATTTTCTATCATTTACGAAAAAAAATAAATAATATAACTTATGATAATATTTTAACAAATTATAAAATAAATGATGAAGATAAAGAAAATGATTGTGATGAGAGTAATTATGACCATTTAAGATTTAGTTAAAGATTGATTAAAACGTATGATTTAATCAATTTATCTTTTTCTATTCGGGTGGGAAAAGCGGGAAATATTGCCCCCAAATTAAAAAGGTTTCTAGAAAATAATTTTCTATCTATTAGAGAATTTTTTTATTATGTGAGCTTTTTTATTTGGGGGCAATATTTCCCGCTTTTCCCACCTTTTTATTTCTTTCTATTTACTCTATTTATTCTTTTTTTTTAATAGTTTGAAAAAAAGAAAAATATAAGAGAATAAACCCTCTATTTTTAAAAAAAAGTAAATTTACTAAATGCTCATACCGTATTTTGAATTGCTTTATAAGTTCGTTCTATACGTTTTTTCATTCTGGATGCTTGCTTTTGCGGCAATTGTTGACTCTTTACAAGTTTATCTAAAATTTCATTTATTTCTTCTATTAAATCTTTGTTAATATTACCGCTCATTATAATACCTTCTAGTAAAACTAAGCGTTGTTGAATTTTCTTAAATTTTTTACTCACTGCTATCTCTAAATACTTATTATCTGGTTGATTTGTTACATGATAGCAATTACTAAACCAATCTTTATTATCATCACTGATCTGCTCCCATAATGAATCATCCCATTGACCTTCAGTAGCTTTGAACCACAGTTCAATCCAAGCAGGCTCTACAAGTCGTCGACCAAAAAGAACTGGTTTAATGGTATGTTCTCTATAAAGAGCAACATATAAGCCTTTAATTTTAATATATTTTTTAATTGCCATTTTTAATATCTTATATATTATAACGTATATAAAAAAACTATTTTAAATATATTCTATTTATTATGAAAAGTAAAAGACGAAATACGAATTTAAAAATTTTACAATCTCAACTTCAAAATTTAGCTGTTGGTGAGGAAGTTAATGAAAAAAAACCATTAGAAGTTGCAACAAGTATAAAATTAACACATATGAGCGGTGCTAGTATTAGTAACACTGAATTACCTATTATTGAAAAACTACCAAAAAAAAGAGGTATTAAAAAAGATGAATTAATTAATACCCGTAGATTACTAACAATGTAGATATACCATTTCTAAGGATTTATTTTTTTTTTGTTAACCATACATGTATGTACTTAGACTCGTCCAAAGGACAGTCGAGAGCACTACGTAGCTCACATAGACTGCATTACCATACCAGAAGCAGTATCAATCGTAATCTCACGTTCATACCAAATAATAGATACAACAGTCATAGGACATAATGTAGCATTAGTACAACTAATTTGAATAGATTTAGAGGCACCATCTTCAGAATTCATACGACGTCCAATATCACAAGTATAGTATCTATATAGCTGATTCCATGTACGTTGTGATAATAAACCAGAAGATGCTTGATCGACTAATCCACCATCTAATCCATTTTGACCAACTTCGTTAGCAAATGTTTGCCAGTCCATGGTTACAGGTTGTTGAAACATTGGAACATTTCCAACATATAATTGTAAATCTTTTAAAGCAGCGAATGGCGATGTTGTACTTGGAGTTCCATCAAAAGGTGATAATAATGGATTACTAATAAATCCAGAGTTTTGAGCAGCTGAATCAGCTCCAGTAAAGTATGGATAAAGAATAACACGTTTTGGGTTGCTAATACCAGGACTTAAAGTAGCAGTATAATTACCGGATGCTCCAATATTAAACTGAGTTACAAAACGTTCGTTATATCGAATCGTTTTTTTGAATGTTAATGCTCTATCAACTTCGGGAGTGGCAACATAATACGGAGCATATAAAACAGCATTTCTTTGAGTAGTAACAGCTAGTGGACAACCAGCAGAATCAGTACCATTAATGTCAGCTTTAAAAGTAATGGGAGCAGTTGATGCAGCTGAAAGAGTACATCCAATAGTAGCAGTATTATTAAATACAGCAGGAGAACAGCGTCCAAAAACAGCTGAGCTGGATACAGAAGTAATAGCTGCATCGGCTCCAGTATTACTAATAGTATGTGTTGAAGAGTTGTAATTAATATAAATAAACCCTTTTAATCCTTTTACTAAAGGCATTTTACTAATAGAATCCGAAATGTCTTTTAATCTAATCGTACCTAGAGCATATAAACAAAATACATCAGCTAATGCAGTTGCTGATGAATTAGCTTGAACATTAGATTTACCTAATACGGCTTGATTTGTACCTAAAATAGATTTGCCAAATGTAGTAGTAGCCGAATTACTATTAAAATTAATTAATCGTTCTTTAATACCAGGATTTTTCGTAGTCCAAATTTTAAATCCAGTAGCACCATTAATAACATTAGTAGTTAAACCAGCATTATCAAGAGAATCAGTAACAGTAGTTGCTGTATCTGCTACAGATACAAAATCATCTAAACCAAGTCCTAATGTTGGTCCATACTTCTTTAAAGTATCTTGACTCCATTCAGTAAGAATTTTATAATTAGCATCAATATTTGTAAAAATCTGGCTAGATTGGACGGTAGTGCCGCCAATTACAACCTGCATACTATCAATGAATTGATGAAATCCATTTTTAATAGTGGCAGCATTAATACCAACAGATCCAGGAGCAGTTGCTACGGTATTGGAAATAGTTAATTTAACTGGGAAAGTAATCACAGCTTGTGATAAATCAGTCCATTGATTTTGAGAACTTAAAGTATTTAAATCAAATTGCATTTGACCCGAAAATGCTCCATTGGAACTAGTTGAGTCCGTAATATAAGTCCATTTTTTAGATTCAAAAAGATTTACATTATCCTGACCCTCTACGGATTCTTCAAAAACAGTTTTATCTGATGCACTTGCCATTATTTTAATCAAGTTTTTTAATATCGTTTAATATATATAACAAGAATATTTTAATTATGAAAAAAAAATTAATTAACCTGAGTAAGCGTTATTTCGTATCTCAAATAATTAAAAAGCCAATGACTACTAGGTCAGATTTAGAATTTTTAGCAAATAAATTAAATTTAGATGTTAAAATTAATTGGTTGAAGGATGTAAATCCAAATTCTAAAGAAGCTCAAATTATAAATTTGGGCAATAATTTAATCGGAGGAACACATTGGACTGCTATGTATAATGGTATGTATTTTGATCCTTTTGGGTTAGTACCACCAGAAAAGTTAGATCATCTTGAATGGATACCTCTCCAAATCCAAAACCAAAATCATGGTGGTTGTGGGAATTATTGCATATTATGGTTATATTATGCTAAGATTGGAGAAATTGATAAATTTTATGATATATTTAATATATAAACAGCTAAGCCCCTAGCTGTTAAGGGCTTATTAACTTAAATATAAACCTTTACCCATGAGTAAAGCTTTTTTTTGTGCTTTTGTTCTACGTACTCCAAAAGCTCCTGTTTCCTTAGATAACTTATCACGAGCTAATGTAGCAAATTTACCAGCAGTGGGATTGTAAGCAGAAGCCATAGCAACCCCTTGATCCACTAAACCGCGAACAATTGGTTTGATATTTTGCTGATACATTGGAGTATCAATAACATTTTTTTTAGCCCATGAATATCCAGATTTTAATCCACTCCAAATATCTCCAAAAATACCAGATCCTTTCATATCCTCAGCAGTTGATAATAATTCACCAGGTGATAAATGTAATACACAACCAGCTCCTTTCATTGCTGCTTTTTCAACAACTTTTACATTTGCTGGATGTAAACTTAAATAATTATTACCAACTCCAAATTGCTCTTTTTTAAATGAAACTGGTTTTCCACTTAAAGCTTTATGGAGCTGTTCTCTGGTAATGTTAATCTTAATTTGTTTGTAAGGCATATTTTCAAATAGTCTTTTTACGAAATGTCTTTTTTACGAAATGATATATATAAGTAAATAAACAATTTAGTTAAAAAAATAAATAAATAAATTAAATACAATGATGCTCTTACTTATATTCTAGGTTTATTTTTAGATCCTGGTTTAGGGCCCCTTTTTTTCTTTTCTTGTCCAGTAGTAACGCTATGACCAAATTGAGATATTAATTTAGGTTCTGCTTTTGCAACCATATCTAATATTTCATCATCATTTTCACCATCACTCCCACCAATAGCTTCTAACATAGTATCCATTATAGTATTAGTTCCTTTATTTGCAACAGCAGCAATTTCATCATTTATAACTGATTTAATTTCTGGATTATTTAAATCATCACGTATTAATTGTTGTGTTTTATTTAATACATTATTAGGTAATGCTTTTATTTTATCGAATAATTGAGATAAAGTTCCATTTTCAATAGAACCTTTTAAAAATTCTAATGGAGACATATTTAATTGATTTAATTTAGATTTAAAAGAATTTGAAGATAAATCTGTAACTATTTCATTACCAATTTTATCAACAACTCGTTTAGCCAATTTACTTAATTTAGTAGCTTTTTGTTCAAAACCCAATTCTTTATCAATTGCATCATCTACTCTTTCTTGTTGATTTGCTTCATTAACTTCTTCAATTCTTCTATCTTTAATATAATTTCTTTGCTTTTTTTCATTCGATGAATAAAAAGAAGATACCATTTTTGTTAATATATATATTTAATAAATAAAAAAAAACAAAGATTTATTAAATATTTTTACTTGCTGCGACTTATCTATTTATACAACTTTGATCTCTATAGCGTAATAATAATTTAATAGTAACATCGGTATCATATTGTTCTAATGGAATTAAATTTTGATTTACTAATTGAATAGTTATGGATTGTCTCCATCCAGATTGCTGTGGTACCCAACTAATTTCTGATGGTTCGGATTTGATTAAACTAGCATATGCATATCCAGCTGGTGATATTGAATGAATTACTTTTGAATTTGGAGCAAATGGATTCATAGCAGAATCTAATGTTAAAACTACATTTGTCACATCACTTACTTGTGGAACGAGAGTTGAAGTAGACGTAGTTAATACAGTTGGTTGAACAGCTGGAAATGTACCAAGAGCAAATCCAATAACAGTTCCAAATCCAGCTTGGTTTACAATTAATTGAGGACCTTTTACAGTAGCTGGAAATGTAATAGCAGATCCTGCTGTATATCCAGAGGGTAATGCTGTAGGCATAGGATAACTAACAAATTCTACAGCATAAATAGAAGGATTAACTTGTAATTTACAATATACAATTTGTTCATTTGTTGAATTATTTTGAATATAATATCCATTATTTACTAAGTAATATCTTAGATAGTTATTTAAATCACTAATATCATAACCACCATCTGGAATAGTTAAATTTAATGTACTAGAGCCAGCTAATGTAGGGTGTATAATAGAGAATGTATTATTACCTTTTGCAGCTGTTATGTTTCTCCAAGAAAACCAAATAGAAGCAGAGCCTAATCCAATATCAATATTTCCCATATCAACATTACTGGAAAAGTTATATTTATAAGTATTAGTAGAACCTGCTACTAAATTATTACGAGTTATTATTAATGGATAAGAGACACTCATTTTAAAAAATCACTAGAATAATCTACAATTTTATTTTATCACCAATTATATTCTTAGATATATATTTTTTATCTATATTAATTAAAATAATATCTAAATTTTCTGGCGTTAAATAATGATATAAATCAACAAATTCATCTAATGACATTTCAGTTGGGAACGTGCTTAAAATTAATTTTAAATCTCTCTTTAATAAATTTCTACCCAATAAAAATAATTGACAATTATCTCTAATCATTTTAGGAATTTGATAAAAAGATTGACCAATGTAACACATACTAAATCCAAGTTTTCTACCTTTTACATAATATTCAGCAGCTAATATATTTGCTTTTTTATCAGTAATTAAATCATCAAAAACAATTAATCTTTGTTTCTTATCAAGTCGTTTCAATCTCTTAGTTTTATCATCTATTTTTGAATATTGTGATAAAGGTGGTACTTCACCTGATTCATAAACAATTATATTTTTTAATCTATTTATCATCATTTCATATAATGGTTCATCTGCTGATTTTACACAAATTATAATCTCATGAAAAGTTTTATCCATATGTGTAATTAAATTCATTAAAGCGTTCGTTTTACCAGAACCCGAAGGAGCAGCAATTAACATTCTAAATGGTATATCTATATTATGAATAGCATAATTAGGATTTATTTTTTTTTCTCCTTTTGGTATTAATTCATAAAAATTAATTTTACTCATTGTTTATTAATATATTAAACATAATATATATTTTAGTTTATTATAAAATAATGAGTTCATATCCATACGTTCCAACATCTTCTGTATTCAATACAAGTGATTATAATGTTTTAAATGAAGGATTAACAATAGAAACTGCTAATGCACTATATTTATCTCTTTCTGGAGGTAATATTGTAGGTAGTTTAAATGTTGCTGGTAATTTAGATTGTACAACTTTAACTGTTGGAGGATTGTCATTAAATGTATCTGCTATTACTGGTGTAACAGAAGGGATTTGTTCAGCATCTAAGGCTTTAATAGTAGATTCATCAAGAAATATAAATAATATTAATAGTTTAACTTCTACTACTTTGATAGCATCTACTGCATTAACATTAGGAGCCACCTCAATTTCAGAAACTGAAATAGGATATTTAGATGGAGTAACAACAGCGGGGACAATATATGCCAGTAAAGTAATTACTGTTAATTCATCATCTCAATTAAATTCTAGTTTGCAATTAGCAACTTCTAGAAAAATATTAATGAACAATTCAGCAAGTGCTTTAGCTTATATTGATATGGGAGCAACTGCTAGCGATAGATGTATTTCATTATTTTCTGATGCTGCTAGTTATTATGGATTTGGAGCAAGTGGTTCTCAATTACGATGTTTTAGTAAATTACATTTTGGTTGGTATTCTGGAGCTACTCAATCAGTAACAGGAACTGAAATAATGAGTTTAACTAGTGCTGGTTTATTAACAACAACTTCATTAGCTTTATCAGGAACTATTACTGGAATAACTGGTTTAACTTTAACTGGCGCTATTTCTGGAGTTACCACTTTAGGATTATCTGGAGTATTAACTTCATCTAATGCTACGGCAAGCACATTAAATTCTAATGGTGCTTTAGTTTTAGCTGGTGGAATTGGAATTTCAAATACTACTGATGCAACCTCATCTACAAATGGTGGAACATTTACAACAGCTGGTGGTGCTGCAATTGCTAAAGCATTATATGTTGGAACAATTACTAATACAACTGGATTAAATGTATCCGGTGTTTCTACGACATCAACTACACAAATAACAACAACAGCTAATTATAGTGGAATTATGGATACAGCCTCGATTGTTTTAAAACAGGCATCTGTAACAAATTTAAATAAAATAGGTATTGATTTTATAATATCAACTAATACAATAGATGCTGTTAATACTGCTACCTGTTCTATCGTTCATGAAAGAATAGCAGCATATCAAGGAGATTTAGTATTTTTTACAAAAAGAACAGCTGTTGCTAATTCTACTTTATTAGAAGCTTTACGTATCTCTTCAACCGGCACTTGTTCTATTGCTAATACATCAAGTGGATTTCAACTTAATTTAGGAGCTTCAGGAACAGGTATTAATACTAATGCTTTAACTACAACTTCATTAACATTAGGAGCAACTGCTATTACAGCAACTGGAACTGAAATAAATTATTTAGATTTAATAATTGGAGCTGGAACTGCCGAAGCAAGTAAAGCACTAGTTTTAAATTCTAGTAGTAATATTACTGGTATTAATAGTTTAACATCTACTACATTAATAACTACAAATTTAACATTAGGAGCAACTGCTATTACAGCTACCGGAATTGAATTAAATTATTTAGATTTAATAATTGGAGCTGGAACTGCTGAAGCTTCGAAAGCATTAGTTTTAGATTCAAGTAAAAATATAGCTACAATAAATAATTTAGGTATGTCTGGTATTTTAACTATGACAGCAGCTTCAACAACTCTAAATATGACAGTTCCATCATCAGTAACTCGTTCTAATTTTCAATGGACTGGTGATACAGGAGTTCAATGGGAATATGGTATGCGAGGATCATCTAATACTCCAGCAAATTCTTTATATTGGTATTCTGGCGGTTATAGAATGATTTTATTTAATGGTGGTCAATGTACAGTTGGGGGGCAGCAAAGTCCTTCATCGCATACGTTACAAGTAAATCATACAACTGGTTCTTGTCTTCAAATGACTTATAATTTAACATCTAATCTATGTAATTTTACTTTATCATCTGGTGGAATATTAACAATTGCTCCATCTGGTTCTGTAACTGCAATATCAGGAACTACGGGCTCTACTTCTAATACAACTGGTGCTTTAACATTAGCTGGTGGAATCGGTATTTCATTAACAACCGATTCATCAAGTATTACAAATGGTGGAAGTTTTACAACTGCTGGTGGAATGGCTATTGCTAAATCCGTATGGTGTGGAGGAACTATTTATGTAAATCGTTCAATTAGTGCTGGTTTATTTTCTGGATATTGTGGAACAAGTAATTTTACTATAAGTGGTTTATTAAATAGTGATATTACAATTCAAACAGCTGGAACAACGAATTTAAATATAGGAACTGGAAGCACAACAGCAATGACTATTGATGGTATAAATCAAAGTATTTATGGAATTAGTAGCTTAACAGCAACTACTCTGTCAGCAACTACTCTTTATGGATTAATAGGAACAGCTGCTCAAACAAGCATAACATCTCTTGGAACATTGACAGGATTAACAGTTTCTGGAACATCAACATTGGCTTCAATTATATTGGGAGCAACTTCTATTACTGCTACTGGAACTGAAATAAATTATTTAGATCTAACAACGGGGCCCGGGACAGCCGAAGCTTCTAAAGCATTAGTTTTAAATTCTAGTAGAAATATAGTAAATATTAATAGTATTACAAGTTCTTATTTAACTATATCAACTGCTATTAATAGTACTGCTGCTATTGCTTCTTTCCTAAAAGTTGATTTAAATAATATTTCTACTGCTTATGGTTTGTTCTCTGCTAAGGGTTCTACATCATATAATTCTGTATATTTTGGAACTACAAATAGCATATTATGGGCTGAATCCTCAAATGCGAGTCCAATAGAATTTGAAATTGGAATTAGTAATTTAACAAAAGCAACATCAACAAATGGAGCTCGTATTGGTACGATGACACTAAATGACTTTTCTTTTAATACAAATGCAGTAGAGAGAATGTTAATTCGTTCAGCCGGAGCGGTTGCTATTAAAACCTATTTACAAGTTGGAGATTCAGCGGATACAAGTAGAATGGTAAGTATTTTAGATAATACAATGACTGCGGGCACATCGAGATACTTAACATTAGGTAAAAGTAATGATGCTGGGAATCAAGCAGAAATTAGTTTTAATTGGGTTGGTAATAACGATAATACAAATTCTTTAACATTCGGATTCTATGGTGGTGAAAAATGCCGTGTTTCCAAGTATGGTTCATTTTTAATAAATTCCACATCATATACATATGGAGGGGCTGCAACTCGTTTTGCTGTTAATACTGATGGAACAGTGGATTGGGCAGGAATCATGAAAAATACTGCTAATAGTTCATCTAAAATGTTTGGATTTATGTCTTGGAATGATACAGAGCAAGGTAGTATTCAGTTTGGAACTGGTAGTACATCATATAACACAAGTAGTGATTATAGATTAAAAAAAGATATAATGCCAATGTTAAATGGTTTAGAATTAATAAATAGATTACGTCCCGTTAGATTTAAATGGAAAGATAATGATATTGAATCAGATGGTTTTATAGCTCATGAACTTCAAGAGGTAATCCCGTGTGTGGTGGTGGGGGAAAAAGACGCATTATACTCAAATGGTTCGATTAATCCACAAGGAGCCGATTACGGCAAGCTTACTCCCCATATCGTATCGGCAGTAAAAGAATTAACTGATATAAATATAGCATTATCAAAAAAAATAGAGGATTTAGAAAAAAAAGTAAAAAATATTCTTAGTTATGAAGATTTAAATAAACATATTAAATTAATAACGAAGCAGGTTTTGAAGGATTATACTGTCGAATAGAATTAAAAAAATAAATTTAAATTTATTTAAATATTTCATGAATTTTACATTTTTTAATATACTTATGATAATATTGATCATCCATACAATTTTCAGGAACATATCTTAACATATTTTCAAATTCATGATTTTGTAATTCAAATCCATATTTTTTCTTATATTCTTTAAATCTAATAATTTTATATTCATCTTTTGATAAATTCATTATTTGTAAATAATTATCAATATCCATTATTAATATTATATTATATATTATATAATAATTTAAATTTAAATATATATTAATATATATATTAATATATATTATTTATAAAATGAATCCATTAATAAATCCATCTGAAGATTATCTTCAATATTTAAAATTAAAGGAATCATGTAAAGATGAAATAGAAAGAGCAAAATATTTTTTAGGTATTCAAAGAGCACAAGAATATAGAAAAAGAAATTTAGAAAGGGTTAAAGCATATCAACGTAATTATAATAAGGAAAATTTAGTATATACATATTGTAATGTATGTAATCATAATATCAATTCATTACATTATGATGCACATATAATTACTAAAAAGCATATAAAAAATCAAAATGTAATTAATGGAGCTTTTAATATTAGTAGTTCAACTGATAATGAAATTATATGATTAGGGCATATTTCAAAAATTATAGGGCATATTTCAAAAAATAGGGATAGAAACAATACGCTAG
>ERZ1292644.1120-Hain-H14-01um-R2-1120-length-14667-cov-5_pt1 | contig 14667 bp, 31 predicted proteins | sample MGYA00564402_ERZ1292644 | MGnify/ENA primary metagenome ERZ1292644 (study PRJEB36523, sample SAMEA6512644) | groundwater metagenome | collected 2019-01-09 | study: AquaDiva: Metagenomics assemblies of 32 groundwater samples
ACCACATGATCCACGCATCCGAGCGCGTACACGGTGGCTGCCCGGTCGGCTTGGAGCCAAAAGGCCGTTCGCGACTTGTGCATCACGATGTACGAATCAGGGGCGATCGCCACCCAGAGAGCCTGTTGCGGGTTTAAGGCCGCGCTCGCCTGGAGGTACCGCACATGCCCGGCGTGGAGGCCATCGAAACAGCCAGACGCTAAGATCATTTCAGCGGTTAGCATCGCTCGAGAATGTATGGTGTGGGTTTCCGGTATACCGAAACTGACAGCCGTCTATAGCCCTATTTGTGGGATCTCGTAGGCGTTTTTGCACCCGCTTTCAATATAGGTGACTTCACTGGCCGCAGCGCCCGCCGTTGATCGTCGCGCTCCCAATCGAGGCCGGCAATGCACGCCGCTCGAATTGCCATCGGCACGAATCCTGACGCTAAATCCATGGCGTCGGCTTCCGTGAGCTCGAGATGGAAGATTGTCTCCTGCTCACTGGATTCGAGTTCTAACCGGTTCTGGTTTCGCAACGCGTCGATCTGGGCGGGCTTGGCCATCACTGCTTATGCCGCTGTTGGATTCTGTGCCACATCACAATCGAGCCAGCGACTGCCACATTGAGACACATCCGCGACTCAATCTGCACAACGCGGTCGCATTCCTTCAGCGCTTCATCTGACAACCCACGGTCCTCAGACCCGAGTAAATAGACTGCGCGTTCTGGGTGCGTAAACCGTTGAAGCGGCGTCGCGTGTTCATGGAGCTCTATGCCGATGAGGTAGCAATCCAGCGGACACGACGCTAGAAACGCCGCAAGATCTTCATAGTTATGCAATGGCACATGCCGCCACGCTTTCACCGTATCGCTGACCTGCGGCGGATATCGGCGATGGATCGTGAATAGAAACGCCGCGCCGAAGTTGAATGCTGAGCGCCACAGCATCCCGAGATTCGATGGCGTCTTCTGATTTTCGATGCCGATACCGAAATACCCGCGGCTCACTTTACTCTCAGAACGGCCCAATTCTCGGCGGCACCAGATGTACGGCAAGCACCACACACACACACGCGCGATCCTGGTGCAAACCAATGCTCCCGCCCACTACATGTCTTCATTTCACCCCCATCGCCCGCCTGGTGTCATTTCAATCCAATAGCCGCGAGCGCATCGGAAACCGTTCTAATCATCTGCCACTGCGTTCGCTGCTGTGCCTTGGTTCGTTTCCCTTTTAGATTTTTCACTTCGAAGCCGTACAACGTCCTCCGAAACCGCACTAATAGATCCGGCGCGCCAGGCCCACTGATGTGAAACACTTCGACGCCTTGACCACGGAGAGCCTTCACGATCTCCGCTTCGTTGCTATCGCGCTTGCGTGCCTGCCCGACTCTCATGGCTGCTCGATCCTGTCACCCCCACCGCATCTCAGGGCTGACCAACTCGCGGATCCTCTCCAAGCCCTGCTCAACATCCCGCAACCGGCCGTACAAGTATGCGCGCCTCACCTCAGTTGCCGCGTCGTGGTACTGCTCCCTGAGCTTATCTCGCGCGCGGATCCGGCTCGCCACCAGATCAGAGAGTTTCTTCCCTTTGCGCAGCAGTAAATCCGTCATCGCCCGGATCCGACTACTTGTTTGTTTCGAGGCTTGCCCAACTTTGATGCACTAACAGCCGCGCGCATCCATGGCTCTTTGTTACGTTCTCGCACTAAGGCGGCGCGTATCTCGCGACGCTGTTCAGGCGTATAACGCGGTGGATTGCGACGGCGACTATCGCATCGGACACATAGCCCATTCCGTAAGGGTTTAGCTGGCTGGCCGCATTTCTCGCACGGTTTTGGCGGTAATATGCGCCTGGGCGCGAGCCTCGGTAGGTCGGCTAACCGACCATCTAGATCCATGTGGCACTTTCGACAAAGCGGGACACAGAGTTCTATCTCTGCGTCAATCCTGCGTATCGGCGCACCTCCCCCGGCAAGGTTGGACACGCGCCACGTCGGATGCTGGACGTGCTCGTCGCGATGGAAATCAATCGGTTGCGCGCCGCATTGCCGACACACCGTCACTGTCCGAATGTTCTTCACATGCTGCTTCGCACACAGCTTTCGCCACAACCACCAGGCCCGCCGCCGAACCGGATCACGATTCACTTTCATGCGCCAGCCCCAAAACGCGAACGGCGCTGATAACTGCGGTTTATCGTGCGGCATAGACACGGCGTTACGTACGGGTGTGGTGCATGTTTTTTCGCGCGCCCACATGGTCCGTCCGCTACCCCGTCGCAGACATGCTCACGCCAGCCGGAATCTCGGCACTCGTCATCGTCGAAGTGCCAGGGCTCCTCCCGATGCGTCAGCGCAGCTTTCAACTGCGCGGTCTGAGCCATTTCCGCGGCCGTCCGCCACTCCGCCGAGGTCGGAAAAAACCGACGCCCGGACTCCCGCATCAACGCCGTGGCCCCCGCCTCCAGTGCCGTGAACGGCAGGTCGTGGAGCAGCTCGAAGTACGTTTGCTGCGTCATCCCCGTGTCATCTGGTGGTTCCCGGAGCGCCACACAGAGCCGATTGAATACCCGCAGAAAGTCCGCGTCCGTCGTCGGCGCGTAGAGGGTTGGGAGGGCAGTGTTCATGCGCCCACCTCTCTGACCTTGTCACGGAGAATGCCGCGCCCTTTGCGTCCGGCTTTCTCGCACAAGCGAATGATATGGCCCCACATACCACGTGGATCGCCGCGACGAACCTCACGGCGAGCAATGGTGTGAATATTGTCGAGTACCCACCCTTGCAGTGGTCCGCCGTCTGGCTCGTAGCAATCGCCGCCACAACGCCGACACACCGAGACACCGCCGGGAATCTTTTTGCTGCCGTTTCCGCCGCAGAGTCGGCACAATTCGCGGTTCATTTCTGCCTATTCAGAAACATCTGCCCGCCAGTCACCAGACCAGCGACACGCTTATTGAAAGGCAGGACAGACACTTGCGGCACCGCCAAACCGCCGCGATCGACCGCGCGACTTAACCACCTCACAAGAAACTTCGGCATGCCGCGGGCTGTTTTCCGACGGCTTAGATTGGCGTTACTCCACGCGCAGGCCTTCCGGCATTCTCCACGGACGTCGAGTCCAGGGAACAGTCGCTCCCACTCACACACTTGGTGTTCGGAGAGAGCCCATTCTGGTTCCGCCGAGCCGATCACTGGAAATGCAAGAAATACAGGCGACAACGATACGAGTCCGCGGGTCTCAATAGACCCTCGCGTCGTAGACATCGCGGTGGCCGGCGCGGAGTTCACCTCCGCGCAAATGTTCTTCTGTAGTTCTTTCTGAGTACTGTCTTCTGTCTTCTGACTAGAGCGTTTCATATCGGCTAAATTTGGCGTTTGTGATGTTTCACATACCGTTTCACCAACCGTTTCACGTCGTGTTTCAGGTGGCGTTTCACGTTTCGCTCGCTTCGCCTCCCGCCAGCCAGCGAGGCGTGCGCGGTCGGCGTCCCGTCCCGCGTCAAACTTTGCCTTCCGCGCCAGCACCGCTTCTCGACTCTCGTTGTGCTCGAGATATTCGTGCATCTTCCAGCCGAAGCCCTTGATCAGCTCCCAGAGCGGCCTGTAGTTGTCTTGCGCGCCTGGTTTCGGACCGGCTGATGTCGTCAGCATCACGATCGTTTTCTGGCTGAAGAACCGAAAGTGCTTCGCGGTCGCGGCGGGAATGAGGCCGTCGGTAAGCCAACGATCGCAGTAGTTTTTGCCTTCGAGCCACAACCCGATCGCGTTGACATGGATGGCTTTAAACTTATCGTGATCGATAAATCCCACTTCATACTTCGCCCACGGCTTTGCCAACGATCTACACCTTTCCGCCCCAACAGCGAAATTACCAGAAAGAAGACGTGCCGTGTTTGTTCTGCGCCACGCACACGGCTAAACGTGGTCCTTAGCGCCGCTGTCTTGAGATCAGCGCGACACCTCTCGATGTCTAAAGTCGCGGCGTGGAGTGTCGTGTCAGCTCACGTGCGCCTCGCAATCTTCTGTCGAAACCGCGTCACCTTCACTGACGGTTCGACCGATAGGATAGGCTTCGGCTGATGCGGCCGGCCGTTCACGAGGACCGGGCGGCGCAGTAACGCCCGGAGCTGCGCGACGCGATCCGGCGCGTCAAGGCGCGCGCGTCGTCGCCGAAGGACCTCCAGCCACCCTACACAAATGCCAAGCATCACGACAACAACAACCCATTTCATACAGCCGATGCCTGTTCGGCCTTCGTGGGAAGGGGCCACGGAATCTGATGGGCATCGAATAATTGAATAAACTGATCCGCTCGCGGACGGAGTAAGATCGGCACTTGCGAGAGATCTGGCGCATCGAACGCGTGCGCTATCGGGCAATTCGCCCAGTCGTGACAGGTCCAGTGGTCCGCGAAACTCGCTAGGTCTTTCCCGCCAGCGATGAGGAGTGCGGGGACCGTCTCCGTCAGGTACTCCTTCCATGTTTCGCCGGTCGGTAAATGCAGGTCTGCGCCCATGAGGGTCGCGCCCTTGAGGGTCGCGCCCGTGAGGGTCGCGCCCCTGAGGGTCGCGTCCGTGAGGGTCGCGCCCCTGAGGGTCGCGTCCGTGAGGTCCGCGCCCATGAGGTCCGCGCCCCTGAGGATCGCGTCCGTGAGGTCCGCGCCCGTGAGGTCCGCGCCCGTGAGGGCCGCGCCCGTGAGGGCCGCGCCCGTGAGGGCCGCGCCCGTGAGGTCCGCGCCCCTGAGGGTCGCGCCCATGAGGTCCGCGCTCCTGAGGGTCGCGCCCCTGAGGCCCGCGCCCGTGAGGTTCGCGCCCATGAGGTCCGCGCCACTGAGGGTCGCGCCCGTGAGGTCCGCGCCCATGAGGTCCGCGCCCGTGAGGGTCGCGCCCCTGAGGGTCGCGCCCGTGAGGTCCGCGCCCTTGAGGGTCGCGCGTGCTTTCACTGCGGCAATCACTGCCTCGCTGATCGTGTCCGCCGCGCCATCCCAGAGCACCATGTCTGGTCTCAACCACTTCACGATCTTCATACTGACCTCCGCAGAAGGCCGAGAACAAATTCCGAGAGTGCCTGGAAAAAGGCGTGAGCGTTGTCCGCGGCACGCGAGGAATTTGAGGCGGCCCAGGCGGCCATGGCGTCCCTGACGACCCAGGCGTCGTCCCTGACGACCCAGGCGTCCATGGCGTCCCTGACGACCCAGGCGTCCATGGCGTCCCTGACGTCAATGGCGTCCATGGCGGCCTCGCGTTGCTTGGCGGTCGCCTGCCTTGTGGAATCGGCATCAATGTAGACCGAGACTGCATCAACCCACTGCTTGAGGTCTTTGCGATTCGTCGCATGCTTCATCCCGCATGATGCAGGCGTATTGGGGGAAGGTAGAAACGTGTTGTTGCTCAGTACCCAGATGAGGATCTGCCCGAGGACGCGATCTGAAATGACCGCGCCCACAGGAATCGACTCCATCACTCGTCGCGGCCACATCTTCGCGAGATCATCGGGGAGCTGCTCAAAGATACTGTCTTCCAGGAACCCGAGCCACAGCGGGAGCCCGAGTTCACTCGGGAAGCGTTCGTGGAGGCCAGTGCGGGCGTTGATGTCCTCCGCGCCCTGAATGCGGTTGAGCGACCGCAGCGAGCAACCAATCGCACACCCACGCCACTGGCCATTCATGGATCCATACGTGCCCTTGGCTATTTCGTCGGCTGCTTCGTGCTTGCCGATCTCGGTGATGAGGGCCGCCTTCAGATCCGCCTGTCCTAAATACGCCTGCATCATGCGATGACCTTTCGAAACCGCACGGGATACGTGCAATCGATATACCGCTTGCCGTTCAGGGAGAAATACTTCGTGCCGACAATAAGGAGCCGGTGCCGCTCGACGGCGTCGTGGGTTTCGAAACTCAGACAGAGACCGTTACGAACGTCGTATCTCGTGTCTTCGTTCTCGCGGGGCTCGCAGTGATGGGATTCGCCGCGCAGTGGATCGAGGTCCATCGTCCGTTTTACCTTCTTGTCGGTGTAGCGGTCTTTCCAACCATCCCGTTCTTTGACAGCAAGCGCCCAAGCAGCCAGCTGCTTCTCATCCATCTGTCGTGCGATTTTCTTCGCGACTGCGCGATCGAGCTTCGTCGCGAGCGCGTGTTTCGGCACCGCCCGGCGAACGTTCTGCGCCTCAACTAATGTGCCGAGGTGTTCCAAGTGCCTCATCTCAAGTCTTCCGCCGTCAATTGTGCGCTCACCGAATATCCTCGTCTTGCATCCGCTGGAGCGCCTGGAGGCATACCTGACATGTTGGTGTGCGTGAGAACTGCTCGGGCGCGATCCGTTCGCCGCACAGGGCTTTCCATGGATCGTCGAAATAGCTCCAGTGACTGTAACCGACTGGCCGACGCGACGGCCGCGGTTTGAAGTGTTGCAGTGCGTTGTTCACAGCGATGTCGAAGAAATCCGCTTTCTCAACCGACATTTACGCCCTTTTCTTACAAATGCTTCGACAGCCGTGGCTCCGACCCAGAGCCAACAACCGCTATTCGGCTCTGGCGAGATATGTTTCAGTAGTTGTTCATCAAGGTGCTTCATCGCGTGAGTCTCAGTTCCTCTTCTTTAACCCGCAAGAAATACTTGAGCGATCGGCAGATTTCCACGACGAGTTCCTTCACATCGCGTGCTTCCTGTCGGCGCTGAAATTCTGTCGAACATTCTGCGCGAATGCGGGCGCGGTTCGCCTTCGCGTTCGTCTCGAGCTCCCGTAAGAGCACGTGCGCGTAGGCCATGTCCGCCTCTCGAATTTCATCCGCCACATTGCCGAGTAGCGCTGTCGCCTGCATCAAGAGTTCCGCGGCACGCTCCGGCAGGAGATCGCCCGTGCGTACTTCGCGTTGGATGCCACGGACCAAATGTCTGACGGTCGCCACATGCTCAAAACACTATATCGTCTGCCGTCAGCGGCGCATCTGGATCGGCCGGTCTCCAGAGGCTCAGCTTGTTCACGTAGCCTTCCCCCTTTGTGTTCTTTTTCGGCGTGTAGTCAACAATGCGCACGGGGACCCCGAACTGAAAGGCTTGGCCGGCCAGCTCACCGACCTTGAGCTTGGTAGAAAACTTGTAGCTGCCGCCTTGCGCGTCGAAATCCAACACTGTGAACTCGTGCCACGGCGCGTTGAACTGGTAACGATGGATGTAGTGATAGCCGGTAGGTGGTACCGGCCGCTCATCGGCTATCACTTCCTCGCCGGTGTTGGTATCAATGACGTGCTCAGGGGCGGCGACTTCCACGGCTGCGCCTGGCTGTGAGGCCTGCGCCATTTCGTCGGCGGTATACAGCCCCGAGAGTTCCTGCGGGAAGGCTTTGCGGAGTGCCAAGGATTCGGCACATTTCGCGATCATCAGATCCGACATCTTCAGCCACATGGGAGTCGGCGAGCCGTCGCGCTTCGTCTGCACGTAGCTCGTCCACTTGGCCACCCCCCACGCTGGTTCCTTGAAGTCGTGTCGCAAGGCTCCGACGCGCGCCGCGACTGGCGGGGTGTCCTTCAGCCAGACATCCACCCATTGCCCGTCCGTCCCGCACCAGAACGGCCCGAGCTGCCCAGCGTACTTGCCGGTGCGTTCGGCGACGAGCCTGAAGCCATCAATGGAGGTCTGGATCGCCATAACCTCACGCTGCTCCCGACTATCCCAGCGCTTCACGGAGTAGATTTGTCGCGCGAACGGATCAAGGCCCGTCCGCGTGCACTGCATCAGGAAGAGCGTGAGTTCATCGTCTGAGGCGCCCCTCATAATCGTGCGTTTGATGAGACCGACTTGTTCAGCATCAAACGAGAGAGCCTGGCTCTGGCGGTCGGCGAGTGCGGTGCTCATAGGTGCCTCTCTCAATCTCTTGGATCGACGCCGTAGGGCTCACTCGGCGTGATGACGCCCACCACTTTGTCCCGCGCGGCTTTCGCTTGCCGGATCGCCACTTCGAAATACCCAGGGCGGTGCGTCAAGCCGCGCAATTCCGTCAGCGCCAGCTCGTCATAGAAGCGCTTGATGGTGACGGAGAGGTCCGAGAAGCGCAGCGGTGCGCGGCCGTCGGCCCGCATATGCGCGACATAGAGCGCCGTGGCTAAGGGCCGAATCGCCGCGCTGATTCGTAAGTCATCTGGCCACGTCAGCGTGGGCGTACTCATGCCTGCCTCCGATCTCTTACATCGAATACGAGTCGTGCCTTTCGGACATCGCTGTAGGCGTGTTGCGCTGCCCTTTTCGACACGTATACCGCGATGATTTGCGCGCCGTTTTCTACTTGCACATGTGGGCGATAGTCCAGATAGCCGACGTACACGTCACGGTTCCGATGGGCGTCGTGTTTCTTCATAAGGTCTCTTCATCCGCCGATAACCGCTGCCGCTGCTCGGCCCGCGCCTGATCGAAGGCCACACGCTCCCGATCCGATGCCGTGGGGTCCTGCTCGTCCTCACCATCGGGCCAGAGGGTGTCTGCTTTCGAGCGTGCCGTCGCCCACGCATTGAGGCCCAGCACGAGCAACGCCATCAGACAGAAACCGAGGACGACGCCAATCACGAAGACGTCGAACGTCGAGTTCGCCGGGAGGTCCTGGAACCAGGTCATGACTGCGCACCCTCGGCATCACGCGGCCGATCGAGTCCGAGGCGTCGCGCCAGGATGAGGAGCCGCTTGTTTTCCTCGCGGTAGGCCCGCCGCTTCGCCTGCACGTCGTCGTCGCCTTTCGTCGGATCCATACTCGTGGCCTTCAGTGTTTCAGGGAACGCGACTGCTCTTCCCTTAGTCCGCCCCATGCGGCCGGCGTGCGATCCCCGTGTATCGCGGTGCCGCAGCCGCGTTCCCCGAATTGAACGGGCGAGCCAATAAACCGCCCGCGCCGAATGATGCTGATACAGGCTTTCGTCACGCCGTATCGTGCGGCCAGCGCAACGTAAAGGCCACGTCGATATGGCTGATGGTAGATGTGGAGGCGGTCCAGCAGCGACAGCACACGCCGACGCGAAACGTGTAAGCGTCCACGTCGAACAGCATCTTTCAGGTTGTCGAGCTGTGTGCCGAGATACAGATGATCAGGCCGGACACAAATCGGATTGTCGCAGTGATGATTGATTTGGCGGTCAACAGGAATCGGACCGTGTGTGAGTTCCCAGGCAATGCGATGCGCTTTCTGCGGCGTCCGATACCGAGCGCGCCACATGACCTGTCCATACTTGACCGACCCTGTCCCCGTGCGGGCCCCCAGCCAGCACCAGCAAGTAGGTGTTCGTCTGACATGCGACCAGAATCGGATGACGAAAGCGTCAGTATCATAATCGTCATTATCAGAATCAGGCCGATTCTGGCTGATGGCTGACTCGGTTCGCCTGATCTTCGCGACAATCTTCGCCTCAGAACCGAAAGGCGGAGTCTGTGTAAACATTGTTGTAAGTATAAGCGCCGGTCTCTCGTTTGTCAAGGGCCTCGTCCTCGAGATGCCGCAACGGCAGGAAATGTGGTATACTACACAGACTAGTATGGAAAAGTCAATCGCTGAATTAACCGCAAAGATTCGTTCCGACTTCGGGCGCTCTGGCGGTCTGGCGCGCGCCGCGAAGCTCACGAAGGTCGAACAATCCGCGATCGGTTCAAAAGCCGTGCGTGCCCGCTGGCGCAAATACCGCGCCGCGAAAAAGATCGCTCGCGAGGACATCAAGCGGATCATGGACCAAATTTTGAAAAGGACTTAGGGGCTGAGCGGGGGCTCACGTGCTAGTCCCCGTCTTCTTTACTGAGCCCGAGACCGAGATCCGCCCCGCATCCTGGACAGAGAAACGTCCGAGCATCCGCATCAATCACCGCCAAGCGGGTCCCCCACCCGCACGGACAGTGGGCGCGACCATATCGAACCGTGATGGCGCCACGCTGCTCCGCAGACATCGCACTCGCGGTGCAGCCCGCGTTCGTCCGAGACGAGCCAAACAGAGACTTGCCTGTCGTTCGGGTTGCACGCCTGACACGTCGGACAGACATCATCGGGAAGGGCGGGGATCCGGATGGTCATGTTGTGCGCTTCGCTGACCGCGTCTCACCGGAGCGTCCAGCGTTGCGCAGCCCGATATCGGTTCCACGTCCTCCAGCCGCCCAGACGCACCCCCCAGTAGATCACGCGCTGCTGCCACAGCGACACCCCACACACGGCGCACGCTTCCCATAACACGGCATCTGCCAGCCGGCGGGTCATGCCGTCCGTGACGTAGAGAAAGTCGTGGATGACGGCCGCGCGATCATATTTCCCGATCTTCGGCAGGACGTTCCAGAGCCCGCGCGGGATACTCGCAAAGTCCGTGATGAACCCGCCGGGGACATAGACATCCCTGGTCAGCAGATCACTGCTGTAATGGAGGGGGCCGATAAGGGTAAAATGCTTCCCATCCGTGTTATCGCGCAGTAATAATTCTGAGCGAAACAGACTCATACCGGACGCGTCCTGTCAGGCTCGAATCGCGCGCGCGGATCGTTCCGCATCCGCTCAGCTTCACCGGCGAGCGTCGTCCGCCAGTGGGTCCGTGGGACATTGATCCACCAGGACACATGTGACGGGGTATGGCGCTGCTGCCGACTCAGGGCAATTGAGGCGGTCGCGATCCGATTCATGTGCGCAATCCAGGCCGCCCTCGTCATTGCGTCTTGGCTCCCGCGAGAAACGCCACCAGTGCTGGGACGCCGTACTTCCCAACGAAGGTCAGCGCCGGCTTCATGATCCCGTCCCAGATCCCTTTGACTTTCGCCCAGTGCGCCTCTTCTTGCGCTATGTGCTGATCCAACTTCGCGTCCAGCGCGACGAGCTGCGCCTCGAGTCCAGAGAGATCGACAATCTGCACATGGGGTGGCGCTGGCGGGATCACGATGGGCGGCGGTGGCGGCGCTGGATTCTCGCTGTCCAGTGGAAATGGCGGCCGCCATGTCGTCGGCTCAGGCGTCTGCTCACAGAGATTCCACGCCGGCTCATTCCGCGTCTCGGAGCGAAACAGGATATCCACACACTGCCCGTTCACGACAATCGCGTCATGTGAGTAGCGCTGGCCGGCGTACGTGCAGCCGTTCTGTCCGGGTGATTTCGCGATCAGGAATACGGAGTAGCCGCGCTGAGCGAGCTGATACGCCGCTCGGCCGGTAATCGCGAACGCCCCACAGCGGGAGTCTTCAGACCCGTCCGGATCGGTGTCTGGCACGAGATGGAACTCGTAGTTTCGTGCGACAAGGCCCGCTTTGACCGCACGCACCACATCAACGGGTGCCTGAGCCCTGAGAACCGACGCGAACGGTGGGGCGTAGATAAAGAGCGCCAGCAACAGCCAGAACACCGCGCGTCTAATAATGTCGCGATTCGTCATCATCGTGTAGGCTCCTGTGGTGGGACTTCCGCGGTTCCACTCGGTTCGGTGGTGCATTCCTGGTCTGCGTGACAGGCGCACCGGGTTTTCGTGCAGTACAACTCACACGTACTGTCTTCGATCTGGTAGCCATGGTCGGCTGCGTCAGGCGCCGTACACATGAAGCGACACGAACAGGGATGCGCGTGTTCGCTGAGGGCCGATCCGGGAATCCCCGCGAAACAGTACGCGTGCGGGTCGTCGCGATACTTGTCGTGGCGTGGCGGATCGTCTTGCGTGTGTGCCATGACCGTGAGCACGACACACCACATGAGCAGCACGCGTGTCACACCGACGCCTTACTGAGCCACGAGAAGCCCACACATCCGAGCCGTGCATTCATCGCGATCCTCGATCGTCCGAATTTCCGTCCGTGCCTGATTGAGTTCCTGGCCCTGCGCGTCAAACACGCGGGCCGCGTAGATGTAATGGGCGGGCGGCTGGCTCCTGTTCCACCACTGAAACAGCACGCGGGCCTGTGCGCCTTCGAGATCGAACCACCGCGACCCGCCGGAGCCGTCTTCGGAGTCCCAGACGACCGACAGGCCGCGATGATGGTCATGTCGCTGGACCCTGACCTGGACGTCCACATCCCCCCGCGTGAGCATCACGGCCGGGCGGACTGTAATCGCGACACAGTGTTCAGCGGCAGAGGCCGTGCCAACCCAGAAGCCGAGGGCATAGATCAATGCGGACAATAGCACGACCCAGAGCGCACCTCTCATTGCGGATCCCATTCGACGTGCAGGTGCTCCTGTGCCTTCCCGATCGATTCGAGGATGACGTCATATTCCTTCCCGAGGCGTGTCTTCACCGTGTCTGCCAGCGCGCGCTTCTGCGTGAGCGTCTTCGTCCTGAAATCCAGCGCCCAATCGAGATAGTGCTTCGACCCCTTCATGTGCGTGCCATCGTTGCCAGAGGTAATCAACACGTCCTGCTTGAGTCCGAGGCTGTTCGCGGCGTTCACGACACCAGCGGCGATGATCAACGTGCGCGGCACGACGGCACTAGTTTTCACTTTCAGCAGACTCATGGTCGCCGGAGTAACACTTTGATGTCCTGCTTCATTTCCTGAATGTCTGCTCGGAACGTCTCCATCTGCGTTTCCATCACGGCCACACGCGCGTTGATCGCGCCGTACGTCACCACCCCTGCGACAATCCACGCCACGATCTGGAGCGCGATCGTCGGATCCAGTTTGATTCTTCCATTGGGCTCGCTCACGGGGCTAATCCGTATACCCGCTTGATTTCGACGAGATAGACATCGCCGGCGCCGCCGTCCTCGAAATAGGCCGTCGCGGGGGTCGCTAAGTCGCTCATCGCCGCCGCGCGGGCAAAGACGATCCACCCAGTCTCCCGCTCACGGCGCAGGGCCGCAAAGGCTTGACTGGGCAGGGGTTTCTGGTCCACGACGATGACCTTTTCGCACTCATCTGCGGCGAGTTGCGCGAGAGTGGCCCAGAAGCTCTCCCCTTTCGGGGTGGCCGCACTGGCGGCGGCTAACTTCGCCTCCAGACGTTTGAGTAGACTCAGGGTGGCCATCTTGGCTAGACTCTCCGCATGTCCATCTTGCGCAACTTAGTGATCGTTCTCTCGTGCTGGCTCGTTGCTGCTCCGGCCAGCGCCCAAGAGGGGCCATGGCCCCATCTCGCACTCGCGACTGGGGCCGGTCTGGATTGGGTCACGACGCATCGTGTGCTCTCACTGAGTCCGCAGTACGAAGGCAATCCACTCGTCGGTCGTAACACCTGGGGGCAATTAGCGATCAAAACGGCGAGCACCGCATTCACATCCTGGACCATGCGCAAAATCGGGAAGGCGGGCCACCCGAGGATCGCCCGCTGGCTCGGCTATAGCGCTGGCGCTGGACTCACGGTGATCGCGATTCACAATGAACGCCTCTATCGGGACCGGCGTGACTGGCGCCGGCGGTGTGTGGCACTCGGCTGTCAATAAACCACGGATGTGAATAATGCCTTCGTGGCAACGCCTCATTGATGTTGCGGACGGCATTGTCTGGTTCGTCTTCATCGTCTGTGGAACTGTCGTTCTCATTTGGTTAGTGGCTCTTCCACTGTTTGGTCTGCGTTGAGATAGGCTGCGGCCGCCTGAGCCAGTCTCGGCACTTCGCGAAGAGCCAATTGCGCCTGTTTCCCGGTCAGCATCAATCCGGTCCGCGAAATCGTGCGCGGTGATCCGATCCCACGGGCAACCGCCCATGCCACAAGCGCATTACGAACGCGATCATCAGCGCCGCTGCCTGGTGCAGCGATCGCACTAATAACGGCTGCTGCACCGCTCAAGCTTTCGGTAGCAAGCGGCAGTCGGCGTGCTTCGGCTTTCGTGATCGCGCGCGTGGCCCCGATCAGGCTCTGTGTCCGTCCCTCGGACTCAGCGATGCCCTTGATTGTTTCCAGCGCATCCTTCGCCCCAGAGGCAATCGCGGCATTGAACCGGGCACCGAGCGCTTGGTCAGCTGACACACCGCCGCCTGCCTGCTGCGCCTTGAAGATGGGTTTTGCAATCGACTGCGCTGCCTGTTTCATGTCCTTGACGGCTTGTGGCGTCATGGCCGCGCCATGCTCACGGATATACGCCATCGTCATGTCTGAGAGTCGGCGTAAGTCCGGGCCGCTGATCGGTTGCGTTCGTATCTGATCAGCCAGTTCGCTAATGCGTTTCGCAGCGATCTGCTGGGGAGCAAACGTCTGCCCCGTAGAGCTCGCTCCTTGTAAGAGTTGGCGCGTGTTGCGGCTGGACGTGCGCAGCAGCCCCTTGGCTTGCTGGCTTCCCTTCAATGTCCCCGGCACAAGTCCGCGTCCGACTGGCAGACGTTCTTTCGCGATCGTCTCCATGACGTTCGGAAATTCGCGCAAGATGGTCTCCGGAGGGCGCACTGCATTCTCTAAGAACGAGCGCCCTAATGAACCCGCGCCTTTGGCAATGCCCAGGCCAACGCCTTCGATCGCGCCCTGAGTGAGACCTTCCTTCATGATCGGCACAGCTGCTTGCATCGGTGTGGCGGGCACGTCTTGGCCGCGTAAGCGATTAATGATCTGCTCGAGAGATTCTCCAAAGGCTCCGCCAAGCGCGGCTCCGCCAATCGCCCCTGGTGCCCCCCCCACGCCGAGGCCGAACGCAGTCCCGCCGATGCCGCCCGCGATGCCCCCACCAATCCCACCCGCCGTGGGGAGCATCGAGACGAGGCGGTCCACGATGCTCTGGGACGGCTCTTGGGCCGGCGCCGGCGCGGGACGGGC
>ERZ1292644.1121-Hain-H14-01um-R2-1121-length-14647-cov-4_pt1 | contig 14647 bp, 22 predicted proteins | sample MGYA00564402_ERZ1292644 | MGnify/ENA primary metagenome ERZ1292644 (study PRJEB36523, sample SAMEA6512644) | groundwater metagenome | collected 2019-01-09 | study: AquaDiva: Metagenomics assemblies of 32 groundwater samples
ATTCCCACAAACGGAAGATATTTTTTTATTTTCATTTCATTTTATCAGCTCGCCCCAGAACAGAACAAAACCGATTATGATGATGACAAGTTGAAAGAAGTTTATCATATATACAACTTCCTTTTCATAAACTTTCCCGTTTGATTTTATCTTTTTTAGGATAAATAGCGAGAGATGCGTTAAGCTGTAAATTTTTTCACGTGGTAAATCCAAACTTCCATCTTTGTTTAATTTGGCAAAACTTTCCACTTTGAGTTTGCCTCTTATTTTTAATAATACTTCTATTATGTAGGGAATGAAAAAGAAAATCGCAATTTTCTCCACATTTCCGAGTATCGCAACCACAGCAATTAATGCACCGACGGAATAAGTTAAAACATCTCCCGGGAAAATTTCTGCAGGGTATCTGTTAAAAATGTAAAAAGCTATTAAGCTAAAAACCATAACAAGCGAAATAAGGCTAAGCCATTTTTCTCCTAAGAGCCATGTAACAAGCGATAAAGCCGACAGAATTAAAATTCCTTGGCTAGATTCCAATCCGTTTAATCCGGCAAGGAAATTAAAAGTTGCCGAAGTTGCGACAATTCCTAACGGAATGAAAAATAACGGATAAAACAACCCAAATTCTATCCCCATCATTTTTGATTCTCCGGCGTTTATGACGACAAGCGGGATTGAAGCAAATATCAACAGCAAAATTCTTGTTTTTTTATTTAATCCTATTTTCCATCCAAAAAGGTCATCCACTAATCCTATAAATGAAACTATCAAAATAACGCTAATCAGCGAGAATATTTCAATTAAATTATCTGGAGAATTAAAATAAAAAGTTTTTATTGCGATATAACTTAAAGTTCCCAAGACAAACCCAAGAAGAACGGTAATGCCTCCGAGTTCGGCAATATCTTTCTTGCGTATTTTATGCATATCCCTGCCGACAAGCCCCATATTCACAGCCCTCTTTATCCAAGCGGGAATAAAAAATAGGGTAGCAAAGAATCCCAATGCTATCGGAATAATTAATAGAGGTTCCATTAATATTCTCCCGGTACTGCAATGTCCAATACTTTATTAGGGTAATCCGTGCTTAAATATTCCTGATTTGACTCAATGCCTGCAGGATATTTAATCTCCCAAATTTTAATCGGTCCTTGAAATCCCTGGAAGTAGACAAATTCCCCTGCATTGATTCCCTGTTGTTTCAAATTATCCACAAAAAGATTGCTCTCTGTATGAACAAGTTTGAAATTATCAGAATTTTGATCAAACAAATATAATCTTGCCAGATTTGAATTAACAACTCTCGGACTTAAATAGAATGCGGCACCAATATTGTTTAGGGAGTATTGCCCGTTTGTTAAATCAACTCTAGGGAAAATAAAAATTCCAGCTTCAATTCCGGAATTAAAGTCAATTAGATTATTGTTGAGATATAGATATCTTAGTTTTTCATTGTACTGTTTCCCGTTATAGACAAAAATAACGTCCGGTTGTTTAGGGTAATCGTTTTCCATGGTTAATAATATTGCCCCGATTCCCGCGGCTTTTCTGGGGAGAAGTATCTCTTTCCCATCTTCATTTATGATTATATCATCGTCAATCGCAAATCCCGACGGATAAATGTATGTTGTTTCATTTTCCATTTCTCTTGTTTGTTTGTCATCCATTAATAAATTAGGGATGAATGAAATCCGGTCATAATTTTCATCAGAACCTATGCTTGAAAATGCGGTATATTTTCCAATGTCTGTTGAATCAATTAAAAAATGAGTCGCGTTATGAGTATACAGCCATTCCATGGTATTTTTTTCGTCTTTTTGTGTTCCTGTAAGAACTAATCTTCCCATATAATAATCCCAAGAACCCATGGAATTCCCTCCGTCGAGAATTGTTGCTCTCTCCCCTATGCTTTGAAGCCAATATCCATAATCCCACCAATGCGCAAAAACCGCGTTTTCCGGAGTTTTGTCCCTTACCCATTCCATGGCTTTTTGCCACTGCCACTGATAAGTGCCTGGAACATAAACAGAAGAGGTAGCCATGTCTGATTTGTAATAAGTCCATGCGGTGAATATGGAAGAGATGAGTATAATCAGCAGAATTCCGCCGAAGAAAATTTTGGAAAATTCTTCTTTTTCTTTTAAATATTTTTCAGACGCTTTAACGATCAGGAAAGAAATTGCAATCGGGCTGACAGCCCCTAAAACCATGATTAGTCTTATCCCTGCTCTTGCCCCGATTATTCCCAATGTCAAAACTATAAAATACAAGATGTACGAGAAATTAAATTCGTTAAACACAGAGGATTCATTTTTTTTATGTCTTATGTAATAATAATATCCAAATGTTCCCATGAAAAAAATCCAGCCGGCAAAATAAACAGTTACACTTAATCCGTTTGTTCCGTTCAAATTGCTTCCTGATGAATATTTGCTGAATATCAAACAGGTTAAAAAAATGAAATAACTGCCCGTCAAAATTAATTTTTCTTTTTTGTTCAATTTCTCTATCATATCCTTAAACAACACAATGGTGCCTGCAAAAAATAACCAGAAAAACAAGGGAATTTCCCTGAAAACAGGTCCAAAGTTTCCTTTCCAGTCGTTTATGAAATATGGTTGCTTGTTCTCCGCAACAGTCAAACCAAACCTGCTTGTTTGCGGATTGATTAATGAGTTTTTTACATTGATAGTTTGCTCGATTATGAAATTAAAACCAAGAGTTGATAATATAACAACAAGCAGTATTGCTGCGGAGATGATTAATGAAAAAATTTCTTTCGGAAGTTTTGTTTTCTTTCTTAGTTCTTCCACTTTGTTCAGCTTCATAAATATAAGGCTTAAACCGACGATAAACCACACGCCGATTGATAATCCTGTTGAATCAGAGACAATCAGATTTTCAAGGGCATATCTTGTGGAAAAAGGCATCATAACAGCGAACGATGTAAACATCCACGCGGAATAAACGATGAATTCATCTCTTTTGATTTTGCCGAGGATAAAAGAAAGCAGCACGGCAGTGGAAATTGTGAAGTAGATAAAAATAACTCCGCCCCAAACAAGTCCCATTAAAGCGGTTGAAACTCCTGCAAGAACTCCAAGAATTAATTTCCTTTTTAATTTTTCCGAAGTGAACGCTTCAAGAAAGAGATAAAAAGCAAGAAACATGAAACCAAACGCCACGGATTCTTTTTCAGGAATTCCTGCAATTGTCCTCGGTAATAGTGAAGGAACCAGCACAAACAACAAAGTTGCAATTAGCGCAATTATGTTCTTTGTATCATTGCTTTCCTTGTAAAATATTTTTCTGGTAAAAAGGAAAAATGCAATTGCTGTAAGAGCAAACATCACTACTGGAAACCAGATTGCTGCGTAAGTTATTGTCATGTCTTTGTTGAAAAAAGACAATGTGTGATAGAACCATGCAATCATATAAGAAAGCAGTTTCATTTCGCCGGCAGTATCATAACCAAGAGGAACATATCTCATTATATCATGCGCAAATAAGCTCCCGTTTCCCACAATGTATTCTGCCCATCTTAAAAACAAAAAAGGATCCAAATCAGGTCCGAGAGTCCACGTGCCGGTTGTTATATCTTTCAGTCCGGGAATGTTTCTTGTTCTTATGTAAACCCCGATAAAAACTATGAATGAAAGAACTAAATAATAAATCCATTCCCTTTTGTTTTTTAACAGCGAAAATATTTTTTCTTTCCTTTTTTTTATGGTTTCTTCTGCTGAAATTTCCATTTTAGTAAATTGTGATTAAGAGAATATAAAGATTTCCAATTTAATTGAACAGAAAGGGCGTTAGATAAACTTCGATTGCCGCGGCTATTAAAAGCAAAGCCAGAGAAACGAAAAGCAATATGACTGCATTTTCTGCGACTCTGAAAAATTTCTCGCTTCCTATTCCGTTTCTTATAACTCCTGTTCCGAAAATTCCCCCCGCCAACGCGGTTACGAAGTAAGCGGTTATTTCAGGGAAACCGTGAATCATGTATCTCAAAACCCCGAGGGGAATCTCGCTTATTTGATATTTTGTGAAAATGCCTATTGCCGCGGCTATTACACTTGCATTCCACGCCAGAACAAATATCGCCCCGGCGCCGAATATTAGGGAGAAAATCAGCGTGAATATCATTACATAAATGTTATTGCTCAAGATTGACATAAACCTGATGGCTTTTGTAGCTGCTCCCGTGGGATTTACAGAATCGAAAGAATACACCTGCAGGCATTTTTGTATTTCTCCCGGGCTGTTTATGGCGCAATAAGTTTCTATTTGCGCATTGAACAGATTTTGATCCTGCAATGCGATATACCAAAAGGAAAATGCGATGACGAATCCGAGGAAAAGCCACATGAAAGCATATATGGCGTCGCTGTGTATTTTCCACACGCTTAACAATCCGAATGTCGTTTCATCTTCCCGTTCCTCTTTTTTAATCATGTAATACATAAAAGGCAGGGAAAACATCACGGAAAAAGTTATTACAAGTATTCCCGCATATTCGTACAAGACGGCATCATTGGAAAAAAACCAGTGGACGAGAAGTATCGAAAGCGACGCGTAAATAATCCCGACGAAGAACATCTTCCACGGACCTTTTTCAACTCTTGCCGGATTTACGATTGATTCAAGCATTTAACCATAAATGAAGATAGTCTTTTAAATGTTGACAATAAAATATTAGTTTGAGATTATTTTAACAAATTAGTTCTGCCTTTTCTCAGCATCTTCAATGATTTTTCTTATTTCATTGCTTAAGATTTCGATGTTATCTTCAAGTTCTTTTTTCGCACCATCCAGTTTCTTAATTTGCTCACCGATAATGTTCTGCGTTTCAGGAATTGTTTTTTTCACAAGAATTTTATTTCCTACGTCAACTATGAAGTTATCCGAGAGAACTTTTGATTTGATAAATATCCCTCTTCCGACGGAAGCAAGAATTTCTTTGTCTTTTGAATTTTTCAATTCATCAAGATTTATTTTTAGCGAGCTTAATTCCAAAATTCCCTGTTCAACTGCCTGCACCTGCGCCTGCATTTGCCGGATTTGCTGTTCAAAAAGGCTTAATCGGTATATCAATTCTCCGTGATTTTCTTCCTGATTTTCCGTCATTAAAAAGCCAGACATTAAACTCTTTTAAACCTTATTGTTAAACCAGCTTTGTTTGATAAATAACATTTGCCCTTCGCGAAATTACTCGCTCGCGAGTTAATGTAAAAATTAATATAAATCCGGATTTGATATGTGTTAATGGAAATGATTTTCTAAACAAATCGTATTAAACCACATTCAGAACTTTTCTAAGGATAATGCTGAAGGAAATAAGCGATAAAAGATAAAACCAAAACCAGCTTAAAAATCCGAAAAACACGGGATTTCCGAGTTCTAAAAAAATTTCCATGAACCACCTGAAGAGAAGAATCATCGGGATGATTGTAAACGCAGAGCCTTTCATGTTTATTTCCATCATTTTCATCGTCGTCGGCATAAGACTGCTTTGTAGTTCCATGGATTTCTTTGGATTGTCCCTGTATTTTTTTATTTCCTCGTTTATTTCTTTCTGCTCTTTTCTTAGTTCCCTAAGCGTTTCCTGGTCTGTTAAATATTTTTGTGTAACCGTTGATACAAGTGCAATGAGGAAAAATACAAACAGCGAGCCGATAGTTGGGTTCCAGTTGATTAACATTCCTGCAGTCGGATTTAGAATTCCGTCCACGAAATTTTTTACAGCAGGAAACTTGTCCCACGATGAGGCAATAATTAAAGAAACGCCCATTAACAAAAACGTTACAATAAAAAATCTGCCCGTGCTTCCTTTACGCATTTTTATTAAATATGCATTATCCAAAATTTTTAATTTATCTTAAAACAATGAAAAATAGTTTTTAAAGTTAAGTAATTTTATCCCCCAATAAACTTTCTCTATGTAAAATTCATTTGATATCCGTGGGAATTTATCCCCCTATAAATTTCCTCATCGATGGATTTATGTCCGCAAGATGATTCTGTGCAATATTCTGGTAAAACTGGAACATAATCATTATTACAAGCAAAATTGCGGTTCCTTGAACCAGTGCGCCGAGCAAATTTGTTACTGATGCGAGAATTCCTATTGCAAGTCCGCCCATTATTGTCAACGGCATTATGTATCTATCAAGAATGCTTTCAAGAACTCTTTCATCCTGCCTGAATCCAGCCACCTGCAATCCGGACGCGGCAATTTTTTTTGCTTGGGATTTTGAATCCATGCCTGATGTTTTAACCCAGAAGACTGCAAATATCGTCGAGAAAAACATAAAGAACAAAGTATGAATCAGTCCCTGCAAAAGGTAAATCGGCAGAAATCCTCCTCTGATTGTTAGTTCCAGAAGATTCGTCGAGCCCATCCAAAATGCAAGTCCTGAAATCGGTTGTCCCTGAACAAAATGTCCGAGAAATCCAAAGTAAGATGCGAACTTTGCCATTCCAGTGCATTCTCCTCCTGAAACACACGGAGCCGCGGCATTTTCAAGCATGCCTCCGAATAATTGAATGTTTGCAATTAAGGCGGCTGTTAAAATAACTGGAATAACAGAAGCATAAAAAAATGACAAAGGCCACTTGACTCCGTAACCCCTTATTTTCCCGAATGACAGGGGAATTTCAACTTTCAGAGACTGCACCCATACAACTGCAAGGAAGACCAGCACCGTCGACAAAATTGCCGCGAACGCGGATAAAAATTCAAGAGGGTATCTGTTCACTATGGACTGAACTAAAACCAGAATTTTCCCAGAACACGGCACGCTGCCAAAGGCAAGCAAACAATTCTTTCCCTGTTGGTTTACAAACTGAAATGCGCTTGTTACGACTCTCCAACTTATTCCTGCTCCGATAAATAAACTGATTCCGTGTCCGAATCCCCATTTGTCAACTACTTCCCCCATGTAAAATATCGCAAGTCCTCCGAGAATGAGCTGTATTATGACTACATAGGTAAATCCGGGACTTGCTTGCAATCCCTGCATTACAACGTAAACGACTGCTTCAAAAATTATGAAAAATAACACAAGAAGTTTTTGCACTCCCTGAAAGAATTTTTTTCCCTCCGAGGTTGTAATATCAATATTTAAAACTCCCGCCCCTATAAGAAGTTGCAGAATAATTGAAGCCATTACAATCGGTCCCACACCGAGGGAGATTATGCTTCCGAAGTCTGTTCCAAGAATTATTGCAAGGTACTCAAATCTTTCCAGCGCATTGCTCGACAATCCAAAAAGGGAAATGTTTGCAAGAACAAAAAATAAAACAAGAATCGCAAGAGTCCATTTTAATTTTTTTCCAAATTCAACTCTTTTTTCTTCGGGCTTTGTTACTTCGGGGATAACATTAAGTATTTTTCTTAAATCCATTTTTCGTTTTTTTCGGAAAAATGATTTCTACAAAAAATTTCCAGTTTTTTAGTTAAATCCATTTTATTTTTCTATATAATCTTCTGGTATGTAACCTTTTGGGTATCCTATCTTGTCTAAAGCAGAACTAACGCTTGCTATTTCATATAATCTTTTATCTAACTTACCCGGGTCTTCGGGGGCTTTTGCAATTTCCATTGCATCTTCAGGAGTAACTCCTTCAACTTTAGTTAAATATCTGAAATCAATAATCTTTCCTCTATTAGAAGTTATCCTGAATCCATATTTAACGTCTGTATATCCTAATTCACGAGCCTTTTTTGCATGTGCTTTTTCATGAACTAATCCTTCCAATATATCCTCTAACTTTGAACCACACTTAATCAAATGATTAATAAATTCTTCCTCTGTTTCAAAATACTTGAATGCGACATATTCTGCCATTTTATTTTAGTTTGATTTCTCCGCCAATTTTTTTAATTTTCTCAATAGCGGATTTTGATGCACTCTTTGCTTTTATAATCAGTTTGCTTTTTATATTTCCATTCCCAAGAATTTTGTAAGAACTCAAATCAACTTCAAATCCCTTGTCTGTTTTTTTTGCAATTCCTTTTTTAATGTAACTTCCGAGATTTAGTTCAATGTCCTGCAAATTAATCCTATCTCTTTTGTCTCTTTGCGTTTTTTTGCTTGTTATTCCCTGCTTTCCGAAATATTTGTTTCCGTATAATTTATTCACGAGAGTTTTTTTCTGGTCAGCTCTTTTTCCCGTCCCTGCCATTCCAGTTCCTCCGCGATGCCCGGATTTTTTGTGTTTCTTCCTTGCTCCCCATCCGTGCGTTCCCATTTTTCTTCCGTGCATTCTTGAAACTTTTTTTCTTTTCTTAGTTTTTTTTAGTGACATTTTATTTACCACTCCATTTAGTCATAGTCCCTCTTCGCTGCGCATCTTTTTCTGTGAATCCCCGAGGATACCTTGCTTTCAGTTTTTTAATATTCTCCTCTAATATTTCTTCAAGACTCCAATTTAGATTATTGCAAATCATAGAAGCGTACCACATCATATCCCCCAAATTTTCTTTTATACCATCTTTTATTGATTCATTTTTATGAAAAACTAATTTCTTAATACAACTAGCAACATCCCCTGCTTCTCCAGCAATCCCCAGCCCCCAATTACATAGTTCCAATTCCTTATTGTTTGTTTTTTTTGCAGTAGTTTTGCATAGTTCCTGATATTCTTTAAAATTCATCTTACAGCATTCTCTCAACTAATTTATTTATTTTTTCTTTGTTATTTCCAAGCACGCCTTTTGGAAAATGCACCTTGCTTTTTATTCCCCCTCGTGGCGGATGCAGTCTGAAAAAGGGTTTTAGATTTAATTCCTCGTATTTCTTTCCTTTTTTCAATTCTCCCGCAATTTTTTTCAAATCTGTTTTTTTCGTTTTATCGATTAACTTTCCTCTTTTTTCAATTAACTCTCCGAGGGTTTCATCGTTTATCTCGCCGAAGGCGACAAAACTTCTAAGTTTTTTTATCATCCCGAGACTCTCATCGCTTTGATTTAAAACAACGCACGAATATTTTTTTCTTAATCTTAGTCTGTTGAAAGTCTCGGCTATGTCTTTCCTTATTCCGACTTCGCCGCTTATTCTTATTATGCAAATCATTTTATATTTTCAGATTGTGGTGCTTCTTTTATTGCTGCAGAAATGCTTGATTTCCTGTTTGTTTTTTCCAGCGCATTAATGCACGCCTTAATTAAATTAAATGTTGTTCTCTTTTTTCCGAATGTTTTGCTGTAAACATCTTTAATTCCAACAAGTTTGAGCGCTTTTTTCAGTTCGCTCGCAACAACAAGTCCTGTTCCCTGCGGAGCAGGCACGAGTCTTAGCCTTATGCTCCCAGCTTTTCCTTCTATTTTGAAAGGGATGGTGTGCGGTTCCGAACATGCGCAGTCAAATGCGCCGCATCCTCTTTTTATTTTCATTATGTTCAGTTTAGCTTTTCTTATTGACTTTTCTCTGGCAGGGAGAGTTTCTTTTGCCTTTCCCATTCCTATTCCAATATGTCCGTTTTCATCTCCGACAACAGCCAGCGTCGAGAATGTGGGGACGTTTCCCTCCTGTGTTTTTCTCTGTGTCTGCCTCCAGATTCTTCTTTTTCCTCCGCCAAATTTTCCCTTGGACTGCCCTATTAAGATTAATTCTGATTTAACATTAATCAGCGAATCAACAATTTCGCTTTCCATTATTTTCCTGTTGCTGTCAAGTATCTCGTCTATGTTTTTTATTTTTCCCTCTTTTACTTCCATGCCAAGTTTTGTTTTGGGTTTCCAGTTTTCAAGAGCCATGCTCGCATTTTTCTCTCTATTGGAATCTTCCCTGTGCTTCCTTCCTTCTTCTCTTTCTCTCTTAATGTGTTTTGTTTTTAGTTCAGCCATTTTATTTTTCTTTTCCAATATTTGATTTAATTGTTTCAAAAATTTTTGAAAACTCTTTCTTCAAATGTTTCCCAGTAATTCTGTCTTCGGAAGGGAAATTTTTTTTGTCGCACTTTATTTTAATTCCCGCGTCTGCAAGTCCCTTAAGGAACGCGTAAATTTTTGTTCCGTGCACATTCCTAATCATGCCGAAATCAGCTATCGGATTTTCTTTTTTGCCGTTGATTATTTTTTTCCCCATCAGAAATCCCGTAAGATATGACGCCGGAATTGATTTAAGGCTTCCTTGAGATTCTTTTGGCCATCCGTATTTTAGTAATTGTTTTGATGTAACGCCAAATTCTATTTTGTCATTTGTCTCGTTGCTGGTTACATATTGTGCTATTGCATACTTGTTGGTTTTTCTGAACACCACCCTCGGAACGTTGCCCTTTAACAGCCCCAATCTCCTGCCGTAATCAGTTTTATTTTGAAGTCTTCGTTTTTTTTGTATTTTCATTTTGCTTGTGTTTTAAGTTTTTAATGTAATCTTTAAGGTCGGCTCTGCTTTTGAATATCCTGTTCCTTATTTTTTTTCTTATATCATAAAAATCATCTTTTGAGATTTCCCCTCCGGACTTCAGAATCGCAACATAGTTTCTTAATCTTCTCGTTATTGTAATATATTCTTTCTTTCTTCCGGCAACTCTTTTTTTTATTTTTCCCGGCCCTCTTCTGCCCGTTCTTTTTACATTTTTTCTCTTGCCTTTTATGTTTTTTATTGTAATTGCTCCCTCGCTTCTTAAATCTCTCATGTCCTGTTTCGTTATGGCTTCTTTTATTTCATTGACTCTTGATTCGGCAAAGACAATTCTTTTTTTACCGACGTTAAATGTTCTCGCAGCCAGTTCTTTTTTTTTCTCCAGTTTCATTTTCCGCTCGCTTTTTCATTTATTTTTAAAAATTTCCGCGCATTTATGTTCTGAATTTGAATTTTCATTTCCATGGCTTTTTTTATTATCTCAATTTTTTTCCTCTTTCCGGTTTTTCCGACGATGATTTTTCCATTTCTGCCAATTTTTTCAAGTTCTTTTGCATTATGAACAATTCTCGGAACGGTTTTTTTCGCACCTTTGTATCCTATACTGACTGTTTTTGGATATCCTCTCCTTTTTTCCCGCATTTTGTTGTCTCTTCCAGTGGGCTTTCTCCATTTCTGTTTCTTTTTTCTTTTTTTCCCGAGTTTTGAATGCCTCGTCCAGTCTCTTCTTAAAAATTTCATATCTCCCTCCCTGGTTTATTTGTTATAAAAATGCCGTCTTGAAAAATTCGTCTGTCTCTTCCGATTATTACTGTCGCTTTCTCAAAATTTGCCGCGGTTTGTCCGGCAAGTTCCTTGTCATTTGATGTTACCCTAATTACATTGCCGTCAATGCTTACTTCGGTTCCCCCGAGAACTTCCGCCCTTCGCGATATTTTTTCTCCAAGGAAATTCTTTATGATTGCTTCATTCCCCTTTAATTCGACGGTAATTGGGAAATGACTGTACACTATTTTTAACTTGTATTCAAATTTTTGCTGGACGCCGTTTATCATGTTTTTGATATGGGCGACGATTGTGTTGAGAATCCTCTTGTCTTTTTTTGTCAGATCTTTTCCTCCAATTACAATGGCTCTTCCTTTTTTTTCAAACAGAAAATTATTTGAGTCAAACTTTCTTTTTAGTTTTCCTTCTTTGCCGTTTACGGAAAGCGTGTTTTTTTCTACTTCCGCATCGACTCCGTCGGGAATTTTTATTTCCTTGAAAATTTCTTTCCTCATTTTAGTAAAAGTATGCTATCAAAGCCCCTCCTTTTTTTTCTTCCATAGCCTCTTCATGCGTCAATAATCCGCCGTTCGTTGATACAAGAACAATGCCGATTCCTCTTGCAGGCAGATATCTTCTCTTGTATTTCTCAATTTGGCTGACATTTACATTAAAGCGTGGCTTTATTGCTCCGCAATCCATTAATTCTCCAATAGTTACCTCGATTGACTTTTCCTTGCTGTCTATTTTGTATTTTTTCACAGCTTCGTACCTTTTCATTATCTTTAAAATTTCTACAAGAAGATTTGAAATCCTGTTTAACTTCACAGTACTTTTACCCGCTCTCTTGGCGTTTCTTATCATATTCAATGCATCAGCAACAACATCTTGTGACATTTTATTCTCCGTTTAACTGTATTTTTGAAATCCGATTTCCTCCGCAACTTGTCTGAAACAATGCCTGCATAAATTCAGCCCGTATGAACTCACGCGCGCGCCGAATCGTCCGCATCTCTCGCATTTCCACGCCGCAATTCCTATTTTTCTGTCCTTTGGTTTGTTATGTTTAACAAATTTCTCTGCGACTGCTTTTTTTCTGCTTAGCTGTTTCAACGTTTTTCTCCAATCACTTGCGGTCATTTTATTTTCCCTAAACTATTTAAATTCTGTTCGGAATTTATCCTCCATAAATTTAATTATTTCTTCTCTTGGAATCATGTGTCTCTGCGGAATTTTTCCCCTTTTTATTTTTTTTGCTGCGGTTCTTTTCCCGGCTCTTTTCATGACAACAGTAACGTCAAATCCCCTGTTTCCTATGCCCCTCTGATATTCCATTCCGGGAATCTCTATGTATTCCTTTATTCCAAAAGAAAAATTATTTTCGCTTATTTGTTTTCTTTTCAAGATATTATCTACTGCGGCAAGAAGTCTTCGGAGCAATTCCTCAAAATTTTTTCTTATTGTTACAACGGCGCCGATTTCAAGTTTTGGCCTGACGCCCAGTGTTGGAATTCTCTTTGATGATTTCATTTTTGCGGGATTTCTTCCAGAAATAAGTTTTAACAGCATAAATCCTTTTTCAAGTTCCTCTCCGATTCCGCCCACATTTAATACAATCTTCTCAATTTTTATTTCTCTCATCTTGTTTTCATTATTTTTCATTTTATTCAACAACCATTATTTGTTTTATTAAAACCTTTACAGGATTTCCGCTTATTTTTAATTCCGCCATTTTATTTGTTTTGTCCATTTTTGTTATTGTTCCTTTTTTTCCAGCGTGTTTGCCTTCAAATACAATGACGTTTGCATTTTCCTTAAGTTCAAGGCATTTCTCGAGCTTTCCGTTTTGAAAATTAATCAAAACAGAATCGTTTGTGTTGCACTTCATGTTTGAGATGACATTTCTTCCGTCGCTGAAATTAATCTGCGTTTTTTTGCCGCGCAGAATTTTTTTGTCTGTTACTTTTGCGATTTTTCTGTCGTAATTGTTTTTTATTTCATTCAGGCTGAATTTTTTATTCTCCGACATTTCAATCCTGTAATGTTTTCCCGTCGGAATCATTGAAACAACATCAAACAAAACAGCGCCGTTTTTTTCGTCTCTAACGAGTTTGCTGTTAAGCATGATTTGTTTTCCTGTTATTGCTTTCTTTACCTCTTTTCTGCTTCCCGCCATTTTTAAAAGGTCTCTAAGGATAATCAGAATAGGAAGTCCTTTGCTTGGGCTGAATTTTGGATTAACTATGTATCTTGTTCCCTTCCTTGGCACAGGCCAGTTCTTCGGCGCCTGCTGTCTTTTCATGTGCATTTTATTTTTTCTTTTCCTCCTGTTTTTTATTTTGCGTTTTTGTTTTCAATCTTTTTTTATCGCTTAGATTTAATTCAGTTATCATAAGATTTGAAGGCTGCAATTTTATGTTTGTCTTTGAGCCGTCCTGTTTCTTAATTTGGATTCCTTCCACGATAATTTTTGATTTTTTAAGTTTTACTTCGCTTACCTTTCCCTGCTTCCCCTTGAATTTGCCGCGCATTATTTTAACTTCATCGCCCTTTCTTGCAGGAATGTTTCTCTTTCCGTATTTTTTTCTTAACTCCTTGGACAGATTCACGCTGACAAATTTTCTTCTTAAATGCAGCGGAGCGTTCGCCAGATATTTTCTTTGCTTTCTCGGTTGTTTGCTTTCTTTCCAGTGCGTTGAAAATTTATTTTTCATTTTAATATATGCCGGATGCCTTCCCTCCAAGGCAGATTTTTTCTAGCTCTTTAATTGCATTATCACAATCACTTGCGTCTATACAATAATCTCTTCCAAGAAGTTTCGCAGTATCTGTATATAATCTTTTTTGAGTTTCATATTTATGTTTGTCAAAATTTTCTTGAGGAACATTTAGGGTGGAAGCTAATTCAAGTGCATTGAATATTAAATATACTCTTGCTTTTTTGGGTGTATTAACATCTGTAATTTTCATTTTAATATACAAATTGTGCGATTTTAGCTACTGACTGCCAACGTTCCATAATCTCTCGCGCGACAGCGCCCTTGATTTGTGTTCCCTTTGGATTTCCCTTGTCATCTTTTAATATCGCCGCGGCATTGTCCTCAAATGCAATTCTCTCGCCGTTAAGTCTTCTGTAAGGTTTTTTCTGTCTTATTATAATTGCATCAAACACTTTTCCCTTCATGTCGGGAATTCCTTTCTTAACGCTTACTTTTACCATGTCGGCGATTTTCGCCCTTCCTTGCCTTCCTTTTTTTCCCTTACCCCCTTTTACAGAGACAAGTCTGACTATCTTCGCTCCGCTGTTGTCGGCCGCGATTAATCTTGCTCCCAAATTCAAACCCGCTGTTGTTTTAGCTCCTACTGCTTTCATTTGACATGCCTCCTATGGCGAATGAATGAAAATATTCTTTTTTCATTTTTCTTCTTTGCTTTTTATTTTATTTAAAACCACAAAGTGGATTATTTTGCTCAATGGCCTGCATTCCTGAACTCTTATTAAATCACCTAAA
>ERZ1292644.400-Hain-H14-01um-R2-400-length-30778-cov-5_pt1 | contig 14646 bp, 34 predicted proteins | sample MGYA00564402_ERZ1292644 | MGnify/ENA primary metagenome ERZ1292644 (study PRJEB36523, sample SAMEA6512644) | groundwater metagenome | collected 2019-01-09 | study: AquaDiva: Metagenomics assemblies of 32 groundwater samples
TGATCTCGGGCCCGCTCACGATGCCGCGCTCGAGCCCATCGCAGAGGGAGCACACGTGCGTGATCGGAAGGCCGTGCCGGCAGACGTCTCCGAGCTTTCGCAGCTGCCGGACCGCGTCCAGCACCGCCGCGGTGTTGTTCATCCCCCCGCCCGGGGTCGGGTCGCGCACGAGCACGACCTGGCGCCCGTCGTCGCTCGTGACGTCGACCACACGCCCGTCCGAGAGCTCGACGCGGCTGTGGGGGAGCTGCGGCATACCGTACGGGATGTCGAACCTCGTGCCCGCGTCCTCGTCCTTCTTCACGAGGTACTCCTCGATCGAGCGCAGGACCGCGCGCTCTCCGTCGGACGGAGCGGACTTCGGTTCGAGGTACTCCTCGAGCGGGCGCATCTTCTTCTCGTCGGTCATACGCATCCCCCGCAGTGCCATTCAGCAAGCCCCGTGTGGTGGGCTTCCGCATCGTGCCATCCGAACGGGCGGATGATCTTCATCGTCTGTCGTTCGTCTTCGAGGTAGGCGTTCGCGGTCGTGCCGCTCTGTTGTCCGACCGAAACGGAAGCGCGCGTCGTCGCCCAGCGACCGCAGGCGCATCTGACCTCGATCGGGATGAAGAACTCGGTGCTCACAGCCGTTCGCCTCCGCGCATGATCTCGATCTGCTGTTCGAGCGTGTTCACGGCTGCGCCTTCCACGTCTCGACCGGCCCGGTAAAGCCCAGGCGGCGCATCGCGTGCTGGAGGTTCGCCGTCGACACAGGCCCTTTCGCGTTTGCCTCGTGGTACAGGTGCTCTCGGACGGATTCGATCAGGCCCTTCACCTCCGGCAGCCCCGCGATCGCGCCGAGCTCGATGGCGATCGTGCCCGCTTCGTCGTGCCCGAGCACGTACGTCTCGGACTTCCCGGCGCTCGTGAGCACCTTGCCCTCGAGCATCGTGTGGACCCTCCTGCAGATCGACGCCTGCCCGCCGGTGTAGCGAGGATCTTCCTCCGTGCCGTCGATGAAGCCGAAGTGCTCCGCGTCCGGCGCGAGCTTCATCAGCTGCGCCACGACGTCCTCGCGCACCGCGTCCTTCTGCGTGACCGTGATCCCGATGCCGTTGCCGTACCGCTCGAGCACGATGCGGCATCCGTTGCGGGTTTGCAGTTCCTTCTTGATCATCGCTTCCCTTTCCTCTTTCCCATCCACGAGCACGCAACGGCGTTCAGGAGCCCCGCGACCGTCCCAACGATCTGCAGTCCCGTCCACCACAACTCGCCGTCGCTGTAGTGGTGCAGCGCCGCAGCGAACGTGGACACCGCGAAGAGGGACCAGCCCACCATGCAGTGGCTCACGATCGCACCGTGAACTTCCGCGACTTGAAGTCCTTGTCGCGCTCGGGCTCGCCGCGCTGGATGTTCTCCTTGTCGACCATGTCCAGGTGCCGGGCCAGCACCCTCTCGCACGCCGCGATGATGGCCGGCTCGGTCAGCGGGGCCGGTGCCTGTGCGCGGTCCCTGAACATGCCGTCGTGCTCGCGCAGGCGCGGGACAGGAATCGCGATCGAGGTCTGCGCACGCGCCGGCGCACCGGTGTACGCGGGCAGGACCGCGTGCTTGGGAGGCGCGATGGGATCGACGTTGACGTACGCGCGGAGAACGGGAACGCTGCCCTTCGGGTACGACGCGAGGTTCGGGGCACCCAGCACCTGGAAGTCGATGCCGCGCCGGAACGGGCCTTCGTTCCAGACGTCGAGCACTTCGATCTCGTAGGAGACCTTGGACGGCCGCAGCGCCTCTCGTGCGACCTCCTGGGCGTGCTTCTGCGAGACGAGGGCGGCGTGTTGCGCGACGGCGACGACCTGTCGGGCCGCTTTGATCTTGACGTCTAGCTCGCGCTCGCGTTCTTCCGCGCCCGCGATCGTGGCCGCGATCGCAGCTGCTTCCTTCGCGAGACGTTCGCGTTCGTCCTCCGCGGCCTTGAGCAGGCGCTCGGCCTCTTCGAGCTCGGGGGTGTAGATCGAAAGCACGTCGCCCTTCGGCGACTCGGCGGTGATGTACTCGGGCTGCTCGTACGCCTCGACCTCTTCGCCGTCGACCTCGCCGTCGATGAAGTTGTCGTGGGTCAGGTTCGGCACGGCACGCGCTGCCATGACCGCTACGGGTTTCTTGGATGTCATGTCTTCCTCACGCGAAACTCTTCTTCGACAGGATCGCGAGCTGCTCCGCGATCTTCTCAAGCGCTTCGACCTTGCGTCGTTCGAGCGTAAGCGGTTCGATTGCTTGTGCGATACGAGCACGAGAGCTTTCGGCATAGTCGATGCTGCTGACCTTCGGCTCGTAGTTCTTTGCGATGCGCTCGGCGTCGAGCCTCTTCTTGTACGCGGCGAGAGTCTCGTCGACCGTGACGTCGCGAAGTGTGTCGAGCGGAGAGAGGCGGCTCTTCGATCGCAGACGTTCGATCTCGCGACAGAGCCGACCGACGAGATCGCTCGCGACCGTGTCGCCGTACTCGGCCACGTACGCGCGCCCCTCTTGGAGCAGTGCGGTTCGAGCGCGGGTCATGACGCGGGCCACTGCGACGGGTCGAGCAGGAGGTAGCCCAGGAGGATCTTGGCCGCCGCTGTCGCGTCGGTCGTCCTCTTGATATTGCCTGCGTTCCACGCGAGGCGCGAGGGCGCGATCAGGTACGTGCCCCTCTCGAAGTGAAAGCGCACACCACGCACGTCGTTCACTTCGCTGGTCGTCTCGGCGGCCTGCAGCAGAAACGAGACGAGGTCGACGACCTTCTCCGCGATGAAGGGACTGTCATTCTTCGGCGGCGTGCAGACCTCCTCGACCTCGATCCAGTCGGTGGCGAGCGCGTGTCCGGCCAAGATCTCGCGCACCCTCTTGTCGCCCCCGTAACGCGTCCAGATGGCTTCGTCCTTCATGTACCAGCCCTGGGCTTTCTCGGTCCACACAGCCCTCTTCACGCTCTTGCCCGCGCGCATGCGCACGAGCGCCTCGGCGAAGGAGAAGGTCGTCGTGTTGACGCCCTGCATGAACTCCAGGCTTCGCGTCATCACGGCCTGTTCCGCGGCGGTGAGACGTCCCCGCGCCGCGCGCCGTTCTGCGGTGCGCTGAGCGACGCCCATCGCTTCGTTGTGCCACTCCTCGAACGAGCGGCGGCCTGTCTCTACCGTACCGAGCACGGCCTCGATGAGATCGCGTCGGCGATCGTGCTCGCGGTCTCTGTCGGCGCGCACGGTCGCGAGCTGGCTCTCCGCCTCGACGAGCTTGTCGGCGAGCTTGTTCGTGATGACGAAGTGCTTCGCGATGGTCAGCTCCCTGTCGACGTGCTCTCTCCCGTTCACGTAGAAGACGAAACACGCTCGCGTCACGTGCCAGCGAACCGCGAGCGCGAAAGTCGAGCCCCCGATGCTCATGGTGACGTCTCGGACCGGGTCCTCGAACTTGAGCGCGGGCGCGGGCGCGGGCTTCGCCGGAGTCTCCACCGGCTCGCGAACGGTGCTCTGATAGACGACCGACTCCATCGTGAGGTCGGGCTCGAGCCGGGCCATGCGCACGATCTTGCACGCCCAGGAGTGCAGATCGGGATCGAGAAGACCGTTCGGCAGCCCGCCCAAGATTCGACTCGCGATGGTGGAGGGCTCTTCCTCCCGCCCCATCGCGAACCGCGCTGCCTCTTCGAGGAGCGGACGCAGCGACGCGCGGGTGTAGTACGCGCCGGGTACGTTCTCGACCGGCACCTCGGCGACGAGCGCGTTGACCGTCTCGTCGTTGCTGCGAACGACGCTCCGTCCCACGGCCCGGAGTGCCCCGCCCTCCCAACCACTCACGAACGCGCGGCTCAGCAACGAACGCAGCGCAGCTTGATCAAGACGTACTTCACCCATCTTCAACGCTCCTGAGCCTGTATACACCCGTCGTCGGACGTCTGTCTAGGGACTGTTTTGCCAGTAACTGAGGTTCTCGGCAAGGGGATAACACATGCCAAAATCCTCAATGATATCAACGAGATAACGGTTTTTGGCAAAGATGTTTACGAGCCTACTACGGCCCTTCGTTTTCGTCCGAATCCGAGCCTTCGGTCGAGGCGCTTGAAGCCTCAGCAGCCTCGTGCTGGGCTTGATCAAGGGCGATGAAGCGTTGACGCGCTTGCGCGACGAAGCGCTTGTTCGCTTCGAGGCGCAAGAGCTCGGCCTGGTGCGAGAGCGCGTTGCGGATCGTCACCAGCGTGTCCGCGGTCGACGGGCTTCCGGTTTCTTCTTCGAGCACGCGTTCGTACTCCATCACGCGATCCTGCACGAGCGCCTGCGCGTCCTGCATCCCCTTCGCGAGCCCGGCGGCCTCACGCGAGCGGCCGTAGTCCTCGAAGAGGCTCATCCAGAATCCGAACACGTCCTCTTCGGTCTCGTCTCCGCTCTCGACATCCGGCGCGACCTGCGCCATCAGACGCACGTGCGAGCTGATCTTGTCCAGCATCAGCGGCGGATTGGTACCACACTCCCGAGCCAAGAACGTCTCGCCGCGATCCGGCACGTAGACCTCCTCGCCGTCGACCACGACCGTGCTGTCGGCCAGGTGCTTCTCGACCACAGCCCAGGACTCCGCGGTGTAGCCGGGCGGGAGAGGGTGGTCCGCGAGCGACTTCCCCACGATCGGATTCTCGATGAGCGTCTTCTGCGCGGCGTCGAGAAGCGTGTGCTCGACGACGTGCTCTCCGATGAGCCTGATCAGCAGAGCTCGCGCGCTCGGGTTCTCGTGCGTGATCTCGCGGCACTGCGCCGCGAACGCTTCGATCGTCTCCTGAATGCGCGACTCGGGGACCGGCATCCCGGCGAGGGACTGGATCATCGCCATGAGCACGTACGCGTCGCTGTCGTCGACCTCGCCCGCGACCGTGCGCGACATGCCGGGCGTCGGCCCGGTCGTGTGGCCGCGCTTGCCGCTGAGGGAGATCCTTGCCCTGTAGCCTTCGGTCATCGCTTTCCCTCTCTGACGAACACGATGGTGTTGAGGTCGACCCAGCCCGTGTGCCCGTCGGGCCACCGCAGCTTCGCCTCGACGTGGCTCTTGACGTTGTCCAGGTGCACGACACGACACTCGAAACCGCCGCGGGCGGTGACGATGTCGCCCGCCTTGACGTGGATGCGCCCGGAGGGACTGATGCCGCGGACCCACTGCTTCTTCGGCTGCGGGGGTAGCATTTATGGGTCGATCACCTTCACGAGTAGCGCGATGCGCGGGTTCGTGCGTCCGTTCGCCTGGAGGTACCGCGCCGCGCGCCGGAGCCCGCGCATGCGTACCTTGTCGCTCTCGCTGAACAAGCATTCGAGCAGCGCTTCGATCTCGTCGAGGTGCGAGTCGGCTTCCCACTGCAAGCGGATGTGGGGACCGCTGTCGCTGCCTTCGCTCACTTCAACCTCTCCAACCCGACCGCGTACGCGTGCCCGCAGCACCCACAGCCGGGCGCGAACGTCACGTCCTCTGGGTCGAGCCCGTTCTCGTTCGCCCAGGCGATGACCTGCGCTAGCGTCGCCCACGGCTTGTCCTGTCCCTCGCCGTCGTATCCGACCTCGAAGTCGAACGTGACGCACTTGCGCTGTGTCGGGGCCGGACGCGACTCCGCCTCGCGCTTCGCCTCGGCCGCATGCATGGCCTCGCACTCGGCGTCGGTCACGTCGGACAGCTCACGCTTCTGCGTCTGCGCGATCCACATCCGCATGTTCTCGAGCCAGTCGATGGTCACGATCGCACCATGCGACGAAGCGCGGCGAACCTACCGGCCTCATTCCAGGCCGAGACCTCGCACCGGCGGCACGGCGGGTCCGTGTGCCTTCGATGCCCGAGAGCGTCGGCGCGTAAGTCGTCGAGCAGTGAGCCGTAGTAGTGGAGCGCGGATATCGCGGCCCAGAATCGCGCACGGAACGTCACGTCGGCGGCTCCTTCTTCGGCAGGAAGTCCACGACCTCCATACCGCACGCCCAGGCCGTGATCCGCGCGACACGATGAACCTGACGATCGATCGTCTCCGCGGCCGTGCTGACCATCAGCAGCCCCAAGATCTGCCGCTGCTTGAACGTCATCGGCTTCGTGATCACGGGACGCACGCTGAGGTGACGTCCCGCGCTCTTTCCGTCCCGGGCGCTCACGTCGGCGGCTCCTCGTCCGGGTTCGAGTGCGCCTTGATCTGATCGACCGTGAAGATGTCGAGCATCCACAGGCCGCACTGGATGAAGCCGTACCAGCGCATCGCCTTCTCGCGACGTGTCTCCGTGTCGATCAGATCGAAGAGGCGCGGGATCATGTTGTGCAGGTGCACGACCTTATCGCGCTGCTGGACGCGCTCGTCGTGCACGTCGCCGATCGAATCGATCAGCACGAGCCGCTCGGAGAGGACGCGCTCGTAGTACGAGCACACCGTGCGGATTCTGGCGAGTTCCATGGCCATCAGAGTGCCTTCACCGCGAGCTTGCGGATGGTCTTGGTCAGCGTGCGGATGTTGTCACGGAGGATGTTCTCGACCTTGGCCGCCTCGCCGATGAGCGCGCCCGAGATCTCGTGCTCTTCGAGCAGACGCTGGTGCGCATTGCTCTGCTCCCGGAGCTGGTTCTTGAGCCCGTCGATCTGCCCGCGCAGTTCCTCGCGCTCGCGCCGGAGCGCGGTGGCGGTGTCGAGCGCCGCGTGCATGTCCGTCCGATAGCGCTCGGCGGTGTCGCGCAGCGCGATGAACAGATCTCGCATGGCTTCGTACATCGCCATCCACTCGTGATGGCCGCGCTTGTTCACACGCGGAGGCGGCAGCGGAAACAGCTCGTGGAACTTCTTCGTGTTGTCGATCATGTGCTTCTCCGCGAGTCGTTTTCCCAAGAGGTAGGTCGCCGGTCCGAGCACGGCTCCTGCCACGGCCATCAACCAGTAGTTGGGCGGAAGGCCCTTCGCGTGCTGTCGATCCCCGGGAGGGCCCATGCCCGCGAGCGCGCCCAGGATCCCGTTCACGGCAGCCCCTGCAGATGTCCCTTCGCCTGACGAAGAGACGAGAGCGCTTCCTCGAGCTTGCGCAGGGCGCGGTTTGCTCGCATGCCGTTGTGATCCTGGGTGTGCCCGGCGAGCTTCACGCGCTCGATCAAGAGCGTGAAGTCGAGCTCGATCCTGCTCGCCGAGACCGCGTACTCCGCGAGGTCCGAAGGGATGGCGCTCATGACGACCTCGGTGCTTCGATGTGCTCGATCACGTCCGCGAGCAGCTCGACCGGCACGAACGCGGCGTTGCCCGCGGCCGTGAGATCGTGCCGGCACGCCTTCAACCGCGAGAGCAAGATCGCGTCCGCCTCGACGTTGCCGTGGTCCGGCATCGGCGGAATGCCCTTGGCCTCCTCCGGGAACGCCGACAGGAGCATGCGCGTGATCAGGCGCCAGACGTTGTAGGAGAGCCGAGGGTAGTCCTTCACCTCTCCCGAGCGGGTGGGCGACGGCCCTTCCGGGTCGACCGGGCTCGGGCAATCCATCGACACGGCGCCCGTGTAGTCGCCGCGATCGGGCACGCGGTCCTGGCCGGTGTTGGCGATGAACATGCGCCCGATCTCGCGCATGCGCTCCTCGTTGCCCCACGGCCAGAGCTCGATCTTGACGACGATCACATCGGCCTCCGATCCTTCCCGATCCTCTTGTCTACGATGCACATCACGATTCCGAGGGCGAGACACGCGGGCCAGATCATCACGCCGAGACCGGCCACGGTGACGCACGTGCCCGTGTCGTGGCCGTGCGGGTGCTTCATCTGCCGCCGGCGCAGGTTCAGCGCGACCGGCACCCACATCGCGAGCGCGATGATGAAGTAGACCAGCACGGCGATCTCGACCGCGTTCACCGGAACGGTCCTTGTTCGGGCGGCGGCGGAGGCGGCTCCGGCTCGCGCTCGGGGCGGCTGATGAACCGCATGACGAGCATGCCTGCCATTGCGAACGGCCAGACCAGCGCGAGCATGAAACCGAAGAACGTGGAATCGGCAGGCCCCGAGTATCTCTCGTCCCGCAGGATCTTCCGCGCGAGGAAAGGCCACGACACGAGCCAGCCGATCAGATACGTGATCCAGAACGCGGCGATCACATCGGCCTCCGCACGTCGATGTCGAGCGCGATGCGATCGAGCGCGTCGATGTCGATGTGCGGGCCGAAGACCCGGCGCCCGCGGTAGGTGAAGTGCTCGCCCAGACGGTGCTCGAGCGAGCACAGGACCGCCTTCCAGGCCGTGCGCACGATCTCCGTGTCGGTCGAGTGCGCCGAGACGTACCACTTCCGAGCGCTCTGCAGCTCGGGCGGACTGCCGGGGCGCTCGACGTCCGCCTCGTAGTAGGTGAGCTGGACGAGGAAACCGTCGCCCTTGTGGAACACGCGCCACGCCACGCGATCGTAGAGCCCGCTGAGCGCGATGTTGTCGAGGATCTCGCGGATGTGAACGGTGTCGATCATCATCGCGGTCCGGGCCCGCGACGCGGATCGAAGTTCGGGGGCAGCTGCATCTGCTGCACCTGGATCTGCCGGATCTGCCCGAGCTCGCGGAGCCGCTTGTCGAGCGCTCGCACGATCGCTTCCGTGCGCGCGACGACCTCTTCCGGCGCGTGCGTCGGCATGCTCGACGCGACGGAGCCGACCAGGCCCATCATGTCGTTCGCGGCGATCAGGTCCAGCTCGCGCTCCTCGCGGCTCTTCATCATTTCGGCGGGCGGCTTCTCGATCAGGCTCATGGCTCACTCCTCGGGTTGAACGCACACGACGCCAGCGGCGTCAGACTGGATGTATCCCCCTGCCATCAGGCAATCCTCCTCGAACCGCGACGGCACTCCGTAGACGACGAGAACGAACCCGACCGCGATCAGGATCGTCAGCCACAGGAGCGAGATCGAGTCGGGCTCGTGCTCGTCGTCGCGGTGGGTCACGGCCGCTTGCGCCCCGAGTCGGTGATCGACGAGACGACGCCAGCACACGCCTCGAGCGCGATCCGAACGCCGAACTTCTGCATGCGCAGGTACATGTCGTCGAACCGGAGAAGCTCGTCGCTGTCGTCGAGGTTGAAGGTGAGGCTCAGGGTCGGACCGCCGTCCGCGCGGCCGATTGCGATGCCCGCGATCCCCGCGGCGGTGGGCATCAGAGCGCCCTCGCCGAGGTACTGGTGCTTGAGCACGCTCGGCGCGTCGAGAACGTGCGACATGTCCGGCGCGATCGGGCGCTTCCCGATCTCCCGACCCGCCGCGGCGACCTTGTAGAGGTAGCCCTTCGTGAAGTCGAGATCCTTCGCGATCTTCTCGAGCTTCGCGTACTCGCGGTGGCGGTCGACGAACTGGGCGACCATGCTCTTGAGCTGGTCCGGCACCTTCGTGCGCGGTCCGCCGGCCGCGAGCTTCGCCTGGTACGCCCCGTACGAGAGCAGAACCATCTGGAGGTCCGTCATGTAGCGGGTCTTCTGTTCGTTGGTCATCTTCTTCATCACTGTCTTTCCGGGTTCGTGGTCGCGGCGAGGCACGACGGTTTCTTCTGCAGGTGCTCGACGTGTGCTTTGCAGCTCGTGTGCTTCGCTCCGCAACCGGGGCACTGCCATACGGTCGGCGGCGCGGGCTTATTCATGTGCGAGCCCGAGAATCATGTCGAGCGCCTCGGGCCAGCACATGAAGCCGCGCTGCCCGTGATCGTCGATCATGTGAGCGCCCTCGCGATCGAGTAGCTCGACGGTCATGATCTGCTCGTTGTCCCAGCCGTTCTGCACGCGCACGCGAGTGCCCTGCGGGTAGAACTCTTGCGCGAGGTCGTACGCGGCCTCTTCGTCGTGCGAGTAGATCACTCGTCGTCCCCGACACGCACGTGCACGCACGCGATGTGGCCCATGACGAGCCCGAGCGCCGAGACGCGAGCGCCCGTGCGCGAGAGCATGTTCTCGGTACGGAACGAGTGCGCTCCGATCGACGCGCGGCCGATCCACCGCTCGCCCGAGTCGCCCAGGGTCTCCGTCCATACCTCGATCGTCGTCTTCCGCGACAGCTGCCCGTGCATGCTCCCGCACCGGGTCGCGTCCATCTTCTCGCACGCGCGCTTGGCCAGGCTCTCGGAGACGAACGCAGAGCGATCTTCGGGGATCGTAGCGGGACGTCGCGTGCCGACGTGCATGTACGCGTACCAGTGCCCTCCGTCGCGCTCCGCGCCTGTGCAGACCGAGTAGAAGACGTAGTCGCGCACGAGAGACTTCGCCTTGTGCGTGATACGCGACGGCGACAGGCGGCTCCTGTCCTTCTCCCTAGCCCACTGGAGCTTGGGGTACTTCATCGGGCAGCTCCGCCGTCGCGCACGGCCGTCGCGATCGCGAGCAGCGCCGGAGTGCTCAGCACGTACCAGCTAGCGCGGTGGATCGTCGCCAACGCTGAGACGCGGGCACGATCGTCGGCCAGCGTCTCCTCGGTGAAAAGACGCCCCGCGGCGCCGGCCGCGACCTTCTCGACGCCGTCCTCGCGGCCGTACTTCGCGCCGACCGACCATGTGTTGGTCGCGATGCGCGCCGTGATCCAGACGCGGCCTACCTTCATGACGACGCCGGGATAGATGGTGAGGCGATCGCCTTGCCTCAGCAGACACGTGTCGCCGACCTTGAGCGCCGCGAGGGGTGAGGGGATCTTGAGAGGCTCGTTCATTCGTCCCCCGGCGTGATCGTGGTCAGGTCCAAGCGTTTCAGCGCGGCGCGGATGAGCCGGCTCCGGTTCATCTTTGTGAGCCCACTCTTCTTGCAGTGCGTGACCTGCCGGTCGAGCTCGGCGAGGTTCTCGTGGTAGAGACAGACGCAGATCGTGACGTAGGTCTTCTTGGGCATCAGAACCGCGACCCCAGGCAGTCCTGATGCTTGCCGACGTTCCCGGCGTCGAGCCACGCGAGATACTTGAGCGCGTCCTCCTTCGAGAGCTTCGTGCGGCCCTGATAGCTGATGTAGAGGATCCCCACCTTCTGCCCGTGTTCGTGAGACGCGTTTGCCCAGTAGTACTGGCCGAGCCCCTCGCCGTGCTTGACGGTCGGTTCCCACTGGCGCGGTTCTTTATTGAAGATCTTCCTGACGTTGATCGCAGGATCCTTCTCGAACCGCTGCAGGTGCTTCGTGATGCGCGCGGCGATCTCTCGCGTCGTCAGCTCTGCAGTCTCCGCGATCTTCTTACCCACAGAGGCGGTTCTATACGTGACTACAGACGTCGTCAAGCGGAAAAGCACGGCGCGTGATCTCTTCGAGGAAAGCGGCCGATTCCTCTACCTGCGTCGAAAACCGCCACTCCATCGCGATGTTCTCCTCCGCGTAGAACACTTCGGGGAGCGGGCCGCGAAAATCGCGGGTGCGATGATCGTCATCGTGCTGCGCGTCGAGCAGTTCCTTGTGAGCTCGCATTTCCTCGGTCGGGCCCGTCGCAAGCGGGCTCGTGCTTCTCTCCGCGATCCCGTGCTCTCGTTGCTGGAGGTAGAAGAGAATGTCCTCGGGCTCCAGGCCCAGCTCGATGCACTTCCAGCGCAGCTTCCTGAGCGCTATGTGCTCGATCTGCCTGATCCTCTCGCGCGAGACGCCGAACATCCCGCCGACGAGATCGAGCGTGGCTCCCTTGGTAATCATCACGAAGAGGCGAGCGTTCGTGTCCTCGAGATACGGCAGCGTCATGTGGGCGAGCGCGCCTGGGACCACGTGTATGTTGTGACAGCACGGGCCACGACCACCTCGCTGCCCTCTGTTTGCGTACTGCTTACCGCACATGCAGCAGTGCCTGATCTTGCGCGCTGTGTACGTGCGATCGGTGCAGCACGCGCCGCGTCCCGTGGAGCCGACGGAGGTCTGCTGCGTTCCGCAGATGGTGCAGTAGCGGATCATCGTCGACCTCGTAGAAAGATACTCACGTCGCCGGGATGACGCTGCATGCGCTTGCAGAGGGAGCGGTAGTCGATCTTGAGCTTCTTCGCCCAGGCCGCGAGCGACAGCGAGTGCTCGAGCCCGTCCGGGCCGATCGCGGTGCGCACGTGGTGCTCTCTCCCGTCCACGTGGTTCCGCGTCTTCCACTTCACATTGCCGGGCTCGTAGCCCTTCGTCGGGTCCGTGCGAGCGAGCGTGTGCTTCTTCGTGGGGCGCTCGCCGACGTGCACGAGGAAGCGCTCGAACCCGCCAGGCCCTAGCCAGTCGGCGTGGACGGTGATGCCGTCGCCGCCGTAGCAGTAGAACATGGCGTGGTTCGAGTCGGTGCAGCGGCGGATCATGCAGCGCCAGGACGTGTATGTCGGCGTCACGCGTCTGCCGCGGGCGTGGCCGTGAGAAACCACTAGGAGGCCGCGGGATCGCCAGGCAACAGACCGACGGCCCGCGCACCGCAGGCGATGTTGTCGACAGAGCATATCGCTCTTTCGGCGAGGAGCTGCGCGCCCGCTAGATCGCACGGGACCGGATCTGTCGCTTCGTTGAGCAGCACGTGCGTGATCGTTCCCCACGCGCCGTTGCCACCTACGAGAACCGTGAGGACGAGACCAGGGCACTCGCCGACGCGGACCGAGCGCGCGAGCTCTTCGAGCGCTTCGACCATCGTCTCCCGCCCCTCCAGGCCGAGCGTGGTTTCGATCTTAGGCCTCACGGCTTGTTCGCTCCTGCGAGCGGGTCCGTGGGGTCGTAGTTCGCTTCGATGAACTCCATGCGGCTTCCGCGCACTGTCGGCTCCTCGTTCACGAGATCGAATCCGACGAACGTATCGCCGGGCTTCATCGAGCCGACCTTCCAGCCCTTGTCGTCGAGGATGGACTTGAGGTCCTTCGCGTAGAAGCCGACGAACGTGTAGGGCTGCGAGTGCATGATCTTGCTGAACTGCAGCTCGGCCTCGGCCGTGGGCAGCTTCGCCGCGATCAGCGCCCTCGTGAGCTGGATGGCGAGGTACGGGTCCTGCGGACGCACGACGAAGAGTCGATCTCCGTCTCGCATGGCGAACGGCTTCTTCACAGCGCCCTCCGCCACGCGAACGCCGCCCCCGAAAGGTTATGCGACGGAACGATGTCCGCATCGATCCCGCGTCGAGCCGCTTCGTCGTCTCCTTCTCGGCAGAGCTTCTGCATCAGCACCGAGATCGCGTTCGCTGCGTTTCCGAAGTGCGCGGACACGATCGCACGGCGATGAAGGCCGTTCCGTCCGTGCACCTCCGACTCCGCTTGGCAGCGCTCGCGATCACGCGCCTCGGTGTTGAGCGTGTTCACGGCCTTCGACGCCCGCACGAGCGGCGGGACCCTCATCCACGCTTCACCGAAGTCGATCAAGGCGTCGCGCACGTCCGGCGGCAGCGCCGCGAACTTCTCGGCCTGGAGCCGGTTCGCTTCGCGGAGCTGCTCGCGCGCCTCCTCGGGCGTCGGGCCGGGCAGGGGCGGCGCGACCGGCTCGGGCTCCACCTCCACCTCCGAGACCTTCGGCAGCGCCTCGGCGCTCTGGGCGTCCTTGATCGCCTTGCGCCTCATGCCGGGTTTTCTGCTCATGCTCTTCATGCTCCGTCGTCCTCTTGGTCTGCGATGTAGATCTTGATCGGCGCTTCCCACGTGATGCCGACCATGCGCCTGCGCTCGGTCCTGTGCGCGCCCTCGTGGCCCTGCAGGCGCTCGCAGTGGTGATCGCCCGAGGGGGAGACCGACGTACAACGCACGGCCGCGAGCGCGAGCCAGGGGCTTTCGTCGGGGGAGGCGGGGCGGATCTGCCCGCGAGTCGCCTTCCACGCGAGCATCGCCGCGAAGTTCGCGACGTCGGCACATTCGAGCGCGATCTCGTCACCCGTCCCGTCGTCGAGCGCCTGTGCCAGCTCGTCGACCTCCTCGCGCAGGAGCTTGAGCAGGAGCCGAGCGTCGAGCTCGTCCCAGTGCGGCTTGCGGCTGTTGGCTCGGAACTTCTTGAGCATCGGCGTCGCGAGCTCTGCGACCACGAGCTGTTCGTCTTCGATTCGGCTCATGTGATCTCCTCGAGCTGCAGCTCGCCTCCCACGACGTAGTGTCCCTTGCGCTGTCCGGTCGCCGGGCCGTCGTAGAACGAGCGGCACGGCTGTTTCACGCGCAGCACGCGATAGGGCTTGCCCTTGTGCTCGTACGTGTCGCCGGGCGCGACGTCGAGACGGGAGAGGAGGACGACGGCGATCACCTGACCCTCACGAACGCGCGACCGTAGATCCTGGGACCGTGCGGAGGCTGCACGAACTCGCGCTGGGCCTGTGCGTAGAGCGTCTCGAAGATGTCGTCCTGCGTGGGAGGCGTGGCGTCGATCATTTCGACGAGGTACGCGCCGGGGCCGAACAAGCGACGGATCTCGCTGTACTCGATCTCGACGTCGCCGCCCTGCGGAGGTTGGGGCCGTCGATTGCGCTGGAGCACGACCTCGCCGTTGTCACGGCTGATGCGGATCGCGAACATCGTCCCGACGAACTGTTCGGTAAGGCGATCGAGCGCCGCCTCTTCTTCGTTCCAGATCATCGCCTCCGCACCTCGGGCTCGCCCACGATCTCCGCGTCGATGATGTCCTCGACCACCTTCACGTCCGACTTCACCATCGTGCCGTTCTTCGCCTTGATCGTGAGGTCGAGGAGCTTGCCCCCTACCTTGAAGAGGCCCTCCCAGTCGAACGGCTTCTTCGCGGCCTCCCG
>ERZ1292644.1028-Hain-H14-01um-R2-1028-length-15410-cov-5_pt2 | contig 14625 bp, 27 predicted proteins | sample MGYA00564402_ERZ1292644 | MGnify/ENA primary metagenome ERZ1292644 (study PRJEB36523, sample SAMEA6512644) | groundwater metagenome | collected 2019-01-09 | study: AquaDiva: Metagenomics assemblies of 32 groundwater samples
CGCAAGGACACAATGCGATGACCACCACAGCCACCCCGCCGGCGGCGCAGGCGCACGCGCAGACTGACCGCGTGCTCGCGCTCCTGGCCGCCGGCCACACCGTCACACAAACCGCCGACGTGAGCGGCTGGCCCGAGCGTTCAATCCGCAAACTCGTCGAAAACCAGTCGGGCTGGCTCATCGACCCCGAAGGCCGTGCCTACGACCCGGGCCGGACCGGGTACACCGTCCAGCTGCCCGCCGACGTCGACCCCAGCCTGCTCGCGTGGGCCAAAGGCATGCTGCGAGAGCCCACGGCGGTGCGGGCGGAGGCGAAACCGCTCCGGCCAGCAGCCCCGGCGCCTTCTGCTGCCCCGCTGGCCACGCCGACCGCGGCGCCGGGAGGTGGTGCTCAGCAGACGCGCGGGCGGCAGATCGGTGCGCTTGAGGAGCTCCTGGCCGACGCTAAGGCGTGCGATGACAAACGCGTCCAGGCCGCGCTGCTGAAGGCTCGTACTGCGCTCGACGGCCTGCGGGAACGCCTGACCGCAGTCAAGGAACGCCACGTTGCTGAACAAGCCCGGGCGCAGGCGAAGGCGGCGGCGCGGGCCGAGGTCGAACGCCTCGAACAGGAGTTGGCCGACGCGCGGGCACGAGCGAAGCAGCTGACTCGTAGCCCCGCCAAGCAGGCCGCTCCGACTGGCACCGGAAAACCGAAGCCGTCCGGGGCCGACAAGGCGCGCAACGCCGCCATCCGGGCGTGGGCCGCCGAGCAGGGCATTCAGGTGGCGCCGCTCGGCCGGCTCCCCGTATCCGTCGCCGCGCAGTACGACGCCGCGGTGGCAGCCGCCGGAACCGGCGGAGCAGCCCCATGAACGGCCAACCACGACCCGTCTGCGCCGAGATGGACCCGGACGCCTTCTTCCCGGGCTCGGGCACGACGCCGCGGGCGATCAGCGACGCCTGCCGCAGGTGTGCCCTGCTCATCGGCTGCACATTCAAGGCGCTCCGCCGCCCGGGCGATGGCTACCAGGCTGGGCTGACCCGGGCCGAGCGGGACCGTATCCGGGCGTGGGACCGGCGCGCGAAGGCACGCAGGGCAGATGCCCGCCGTGAGGCGGCCGCGTCATGACCAGCCTCGCGCTCCCCGCGCACCTCGACGGCTGGGCATCCATGCCGTCCGGTTTGCTCATACCCTCCGCAGCAGAACCCGGGCCATGCAGAGACAAGCTGATCGGCGTCGACCTGTTCGCCGGCGCTGGCGGATTCTCCCTCGGCATGAAGTACGCCGGGTTCCACGTGGCCGCCGCAGTCGAATGGGACCTGTACGCCGCCATGACCTACCTGTGCAACCTCGGCGGTCCCGAAACCCTCATTCACCTCGACGACCCAGACCGCTGGCCTGTCTGGAAGAAGCTCCAAGGAGACGAACGGCGGCGATGGGCGCGCGCCGGAGCGCCCGACGGTTTTTCCGAAGCCGGCAGCGGGTGGATCGCCTCCCGACCGCACGAGATGGGCCCCGCGCCCGCGGACTGCCATTGCGCGGCATGTGTCGACGCGGTCCCCTGCGAACACTTCTGGATCGCCGACGTACGCAACCTGACCGGCGCCGAGATCCTCGACGCCTTGGGCCTGGCAGTCGGCGAGGTGGACTGCGTGTTCGGCGGGCCGCCCTGCCAGGGCTTCTCCACCTCCGGGAAGCGCAACGTCATGGACCCCAGGAACTCGCTCATCTTCGAGTTCGCCCGCCTGATCCTGGAGATCAACCCAAAGACGTTCGTCATGGAGAACGTCGTGGGCCTCCTGTCCATGGTCACGGCCGAGGGCATCCCCGTCCTCGACGCGTTCTGCCGCGTGCTTTCCGACGGCGGGTTCTCCACCTATGACGCGCTGAAGCAGACCCTCAAGGCGCAGGCCGGGGCGACCGGGTTCGTGCGCGACGACAACGCCCGCAATGGGCGCGGAGGAAACAAACCCAGCAAACCGAAGAGGGCTTCGCAGCCGCAGCTTGATCTGTTCGGAGGGGACACGTGACGCGTCTCACCCTGGCCGCGCTCGCGAAACTCGCCCGCACCGCCAGCGCCACCGACAAGGCCACCCTCACCATCACCACCCACCCCCAATCAGGGGACCGGTACGCCTGCTGGCCGTACGGCTGCACCCTGCTCCCACCCGGCCTGATCGAAGACCTCATGTGGCCGGCGGACGGCCCCTACGCGCTCGTCAAAGGGCAGCTGACGCCGTGCGAGATGAAGGGATTCAGCGTCCCGTTCGTGGTCGAGCGCATGCTGCCACTGCTCGACACCACGCCGCGTCGCCGGGTCGAGCCGAACGGCTGGCTCCACGAACGGTTCCCACTGACCCTGCGCTACCTGGCCAACCCGGAAAACGCGGACGCCCCAGAGCTGGTCGTCGCCGTCAACGACGACCTGTGGCAAGCCTGGACCAAACATGCAACCGGGCCTGTGTGGCACCCGAATCACGCCTTCCTGCTGTGGGCGGCCGACGACACGAGCCGCGCTACCGCGCTCCTCGGCACCATCCACCGAACGTTCGCCCCCACCATCCCCGACCTCCCCACGGAAGCGAGCTAACCGATGGCCCGCATAGATCTCACCACCAGCGAGCTGCACGGCCTGCTCGCCCCCGTCCTCCCACACGCCTGCACCGACAAGGACGTCCCCGAACTCGGCGTCGTCCGCCTCGAGGCCCGCGATCGCGTGCTCACCGCGGTCGCCACCGACCGCTACACCATCGCATCCTCCCGGCTGCCCGCCCCCGACGTCGACGACGACTTCGTCCTGACCATCGGCCGCGAGGACGTCGCCGGCCTACTCAAGCTGTTCAAATACTCCAAGACCGACGACCCGCAGCTGGTCGCCATCGTCGACCAGCTGAACCTCCCCGGCGGCCCGTCCACGTTCGGAATCCGAATCACGTCCGAAACGGGCAAACGGCTGGAGTTCCACGACATCACGCCGCTCGACCCGCCGAAGATCTTCAGCCGCTGGCGATCCATACTGGCGGCCCTGGTCGCGCGGCCAATCGGACCGGCCACCCCGACGATCACCGTTCAACCGTGGCTGATGGCCCGCTGGGTGAAGTCGGCGGGCAAGTCGCCGGTGACGTTCCTGCCCGGCCCGGAGCCGAGGTCGCCTCTGCTGGTCGTGGTCGATGACGATGTGCTGGGCGCGCTCATGCCGACAACGCATCTAGTCGACGACCCGGCCGAGGTGCTGTCGGGTAACCCGTGGCGGGTCGACCTGGCGTCCGTGGAGCCGATCGACCTGGATGAGCTTCACACGCCGGCGCGTCCGGAGCCGGCTGAGGTCGAGGCGGACCTGTTGGTCCAGGCGGCCGAGCTGGTCGTCACCTCTCAGTTCGGGTCGACAGGGATGCTCCAGCGCAAGCTCCGGGTCGGATTCGCCATCGCTGGGCGGCTCATGTCGGCCCTCGAGGAGCACGGTGTGGTCGGCCCGGCCGAGGGGTCGAAGTCCCGCGAGGTCCTCGTACGGCCGGACGACCTCACCAAGGTCGTGGAGAAGATCCGTGCCGGCGAGGTGGTGACGGCCGATGTCTGACGCCCTGCCCGAGCCCGCGACCCCGGCGGCGGTCGAGCTGCTCGCCCAAATCGAGGCCTACATCACCGAATACCGGCACCACCCCGGCGCCGCGCTGGCCGCCATCACCGGGCTCCTCGACGACGCGGCCCAGGTGCCCGCCGTCGACTCCGACGCCTTCAACGACTACCACCTGCAGGCAACCCGCAACCGGCTCCTGGTCACCTGCCCACGCCCCGACTGCCGGAGCGGCGACCTGATCCCCGGCATCACCGGGGTCACGCTCACGCTGGGCGAGTTCATGGACGCCGCCATCGACCACGAGGCGTGCGCGCACGGCGGCTACCGGCCCTCGAACGTCGACCTCGTCGACACCCCGTCCGGGAGCGTCGCCGTCCACGGCCAGCAGCCTCTCACCGACCAAGGCCGGACGGCCGTAGGCGAGGTGGTGGCGGCCGTCCGCGCGCGCCAGTCCCTGTCTGTGCGCGGCCTGTGGGAGGCGCGTCGCGACCGATACGCGCGGCGCCGCGACACCGCCGGCGACAGCGTCGACGCGGCGATCGCGGGCCTCGTGCACGACCTGTGCGTCCGCATCGTCGCCGACCTCGATGATGCCGAGCAGCTGACGCCGGCGCAGTCGAAGGAGGCGGCGGGCCGTGGCTGACTACGACAACCGGCAGCAGCTCGCCAACCATGCCGACGACGAAGGCGGCCTCCACGGGCTGCTGCGTCGCGGCACCCGCACCAACGACCTGCCCGAAGACGACGGCGAGCTCAAGACGGCGTGGCAGGTCATGCAGGACGCCTACCTCGTGTTCGACGCGGCCCGCGACCGGGTCGCAGAGCTGCTGCCCGAGCCCTGCGAGATCAACTACGACGACGGCGAGGAGCTGTAGATGGGCTGGAGTTCCGCGGGCCAAATCTTCGACCCGGTCGCCCGCGCCCTGATCGAAGCCGGCGCCTCCGACGACCTCAAGCGGAAGACGCTCAGCGCCCTGATCGGCCAGTTGCAGGAAGGCGACTGGGACACCGAGGACGCGAGCCTCGACGAATTCGCAGACGACCCGGCAATCGTCCAAGCCTTCCGCGACAACGGCGTCATCCTGCGCTGCGACAACGAGGACGGTCCGGCCGATGCCGACGTCTGCGAGCTCGAGGTCGGCCACTGGGAGGACCACAAGGACTACGACGGCCGCACATGGCCCAAGACCGTGGGGGAGGGACCGTGAACCCGGACGCCGAAGCGGCGGTCATCACCATCGCCGCGCTAGTCGTCCTCATCCTGCTGTCCGGCTACATCGGCTGGGAACTACACGCCCACCGCGTCAAGGTCCGCCGCATCCGCCGCGCCCGCCGTATCCGTCAGCGCCGCTTTATCCGCCTACGCGCCTGGCGGCTCCTGCGCCGCCCCGTCACCCTCCCCGCCGGGCATCCCGAAGGTTGGAGCGCCGCTATCACCGACGAAAGCGACGTCGCCGTGCTGATGCGCCTGCAAGGCGAAACCTGGCCGCTCGGCGACTACACCCGGCGCGCCGTACGGCCCACCAACCACCTGAACGAGAGACGGCCATGAGCTACGAGTCCCGCGCGTACGACAACGAACACGGCGATCCGGTCGTCGTGCTGGTCACCACGGGCACCCACGACGTGTCACGCCTGGTCAACCTGCTGGCCGGGAACCGCATGGCCCTGTGCGAGCACATGACCGTGTCCGAACGGATCCTCCGGCAGGTGCCCGAACGGATCCTCCGGCAGGTGCGACGCCACAACGGCGGCCGGGCAGCCCTCGAACTTCTCGCCGCGCACGGCGGCCCTGACCTGAGGGACGCAGACGATGACGAGCGGGCGACCATGCGGTCCCTGCTCGACATCCTGTCGTCCGACGAACCGTGCAGCCTCGACGAGCACGGCGGCTGTAATGAGCACGGCTGGTCTCACCATCAAGGCCCCGCCTGCCCGCACGGGCGCGTCCAGGCCCTGCTCGACCCGTCAGCGGCTGAGGCGGTCGCCCGATGAGCGACGTCTACGCCTACCAGGTCGGTGAACGCGTCCGCGTTACCATCGACGCCGAGATCTGGGAGATACGACCCGGCGGTGAGGAAGGCGTCTGGCCTGCCCTGCTGCTCCAAATGACCAGCGATCTCGGCCGCGCGCGCCAGGCAGTCCCGATCGGCTGGCCCAGCGTTCAAATCGAGCGGCTCACGCCCGCCGACGGAGAGCCCCAGCCTGGGGAGATCTGGGTCGACCAGACGGGCGGCGAATGGTACGCGACCGGCTGCTCCGAGCTCGGCGTGGTCATGTGCGCCCCGGACGGCAACCGCGAGATCTGGACCTTCCTACATCAGGGCGAGGCCACGGGCCCCATCCGCCGCGTCCGCCCCGCGCCGGACGAGCCCCCGGCCGCGCTGGCTGACGCCCTCGGGAGCGTACGGGGAGGCCTCGATGGGTGACCTCAACGTCTACCGCAGCACCCACCCCGACGTCCTCGCCACCTGGCATGCCACGCTCGCCGCGATCGAAGCCTGGCGGCCCAAGGTCGAGACTCTCATGGAAGAGCTCGGCGTCGGCGGACGCAAGATCTTGTACGACCGCATATCCGGCCAAGTGCACGGCGTCTCCCGCGACGGCGACACCATCCCCGCGCACTGGCGATACGACCAGCGCAAGCACTGCCTGGTACCCCGCCGCTCCACCAAGCAGGGCAAGGCGATCGGCGCCCACCTCGACACGATGCGCCGCCCTGACCCGCGCAACCTGAAGGGCATGCCCGCCACCACCTTCGCCGCAGACGAGCCCGCCCTGCTTACGTGCGGGCTCGAGGAGATGGACGGCGCCCTGTACGTCATTTGGAGCGCGCCGATCCGCGAAGCCGAGATCGACCCCGAGGTCTGGGAGCGGATCAAGCTCAGCGAGTACTATGGCGTCGTCGAGGCCCACGAAGCGGCCAAGGCGGTGAGCACCGATGGGTGACCTGCCATTGGTCCGCATCGACATACCCGCCCACCGAGCATGGCTCGGCAGCCGAGAACTGCACCTAACACCCCTCCAGTTCCGCGTCGCCGCCCTCTTAACCGCCGAAGCCGGCAAGAACATCAGCGCGGAGCGGCTGATCCGCAGAGCCTGGAACACCGAATGGATGGGCCCGCGCAAGACCCTCCACATGCACGTCTCGCACCTACGTCTCAAACTCGGCGACGACGCTGCCAACCCGCGCTACATCGTCACCGCGCCCAGCCTCGGATACCGCTTCGAACCGGAGATGCTCGACCCGGCCAGCGTCTTCGACACCCCCGACCCGGCCACAGCCCCTGATGCGATGGGGTTGGTCGACCAGCTCGCCGACATGATCGCGAACCTGGACAAGCACATCCAGGAACGCGCCGAGCAGATCGCCACCCCATTGATCGCGGCCGCGCGCACAGAAGTCGACGAGACGGTGGCTGCCGCCGAACGCGACGTCGCAGGGATCACGCAGCGCTGGCAGGACCTCGAGGTCGAGCTGCGCCGCCAGATCACGTATCTCCAGGCCAAGGCAGGTCGTACGACGGCAAGTCAGCCGCCGCTGGGCCGCCAGGTGACCCTCGGGGAGGCGACATGAGCCATTTCCTCCGCTACCTGTCACGCATTCCTGGCCGCCTGTGGCGGCGGTTCGACTCCTGGATGAGTCCCGAATATGTGGACGACAAGACGTGTGCCGACACCCAGGACGAACCCGGCGGTGCCACATGATCCGCCACCTCCTCGCCACCCTCCGCAACCCCTGGGACAACAAGGACCTCATCCGCCACTACGACAAACAACTCGCCGACGCACACCAGCAGATCAAGCAGCTCAATGACCGGCTGGCCGCCGCGATCCTCAGAGACGTCCTCGACCGCGTGACGCCGATACGCGTCGACCCAGGCGACGCAGCCCTGCGTCGCCAGCTCGCCGACACGACCGCCGAACGCGACCAAATCCGCCACGCCCTCGACGAGCACACCCTGACGCGGGCCGCGCAGGCCGCACAAGCCTCCCGTACGGCCGATGTGATGCTCAACCGGATCGGGACAGCGCTGCGGCAGCCGGCCGGAGTCGGGCAGCCGGCGCTATCCGAGACGGTGATTTGCGGCCAGGCACGAGAAGACTGCCTCCGCGACCAGGAGACGATGCGCCGGCTGCTCGTTGAACGGGGTCGGCCGTGAGCGGCTCCACGGTGGTGCGCCCATTCCGGGACCTGCGGAGGTGCCCGTGAGCCCCGAAGACGCCATCACGCACGCCCTGCTGCGCTGGGTGGAGCCGATCAGCCGGAACGCCCGCGCCATCGCCAAGGCGGCGCTCGCTGCTCTGGACGGGCACGCCTACGCGGTCGAGCCAGTCGACCGCACGACCACAGTCCGCCAAGGCCTAGCCTGCGAAGCGCGAGCCGCTGGCGGAAGCGTCGAGCTGGTCTTCAACGTGTGTCCCTGCTGCGGGCAGGGGGAGACCTCGGTGCGCTTCTCGGTTCAGCACGCGGACAGCCTCGGTGCCGACCTCCAGGCCGTCGCCGCTCAGGCCAGGGCGGATGACGTCGACCCCGCCCGACACCAGGCGAGGCAACCGTGACCGACCTCACCCGCCAACGCTCCTGCACCGGGAAACACCACTACCGAACCCGCGCCACCGCCACAGCAGGACTGACCTGGCTCATCTCACAAGGCCGCCGCCCCGCCAACCGCCTCCACGCCTACAAATGCGAATGGTGCGGCGGCTGGCACCTCGGACACAAGCCGGGGGAGACATGATGGACACAACCGGTGAAGGCATGAGACGGCAGCCCGCGACACTAACCCCGGCCACCCAACATGATGAGCTCATGGCAGGTCAACGTGGTTCAGAACGGCGGCTCATCCTCGGGCAACAGCAGCAGACGCGCTTCCTCGAGGAGCTGGACAGCGCGCCGGACACGCGGCTCACCCACTACACCCTCCTCAGACTCGGCCGCCTCGAAGCCTTCCTCCTCGGCGTGATACCACGACGGCCTCGCCGGCGACCACGACAAACCATGCACCCGAGCCGCCGCCTGAGCCCGCTCCACAAACTCCCCCCGCGGACGAAGCGGCAACGCCAAACCCAACAGGTCCAGACGCCGCACCTCCTGACCCCCGTCCTCCACCGGGAACCCCTCGTCCTTACCCGCCGTGTCCGGCGGCAGGAAGAAGTACGCCAACGGCAGATCGAACACCCGGCAGAACGCCACCAACTCCCCGGAATCGAACTTCCGGACCCGCGTCGTCTCCCACGACCGCTCCGCCAACCCCACCCCGTTGGCCGTCCACCGCCGCCCCGTCAACTCCGTAAGAGCCTTAGCGACCTCTCCCTGCGTCATCCCCGACCGCCGCCGTGCACGATTGAGGTTGAACGCCACCAGCTCGCTGACCGTCATAGATTCCTCCCAGGCGGAACCATAAACCGCGACCCGTCGCTCCTGCAAGGTTCCCCGTCGCCACTGTTTTGACAACCAGATCAAGACCGCTATCTTGGCAAGGTGCCGTCGATGACGAAACAAAACACACCCCCACAGACGGGTGGCCAGGCGCAGCCCGACCGCGTCTTCAATATCGACCAGGTCGTCGCCTACAACCTCGGCCAAGCCCGCCGCCGCAAAGGCTGGACCCAAGAACAAACCGCCGCCCGGCTCACCGCCGTAACCGGCACCCCCTGGACCGGCAACGGCGTCGGCCTCGCCGAACGCTCCTGGGCCACCGGCCGGCGCCGCATCTTCGACGCCACCGAACTCCTCGCCCTCAGCGAAGCATTCGGCATGCCCGTCGCCAGGTTCCTCCTGCCACCCGACACCGGCGAACCCTGCGAATACGTCCTCGGCCCCCAGCACAGCGCCAAACGCATCGGCCGCGGCCGGCTCCTCGACCACGCCCTGGCCCGACGCGCCCGCGGCGAATACCGCGACCTCGTCGAAGACGCCACCCAAGCCGCCGAGACGAGTCAGTCATGAATAAGCAGGCGGTCACAGGACGCCGCGACACGTGGATCAGCGCCGAGACCGAGGCCAAGGAAGCCGACTTCCGTGGACTCCTGTCCATGCACGTCACGATGTGCAAAGGCATCATCAGGCGCCAGGGGAGCCGCCCCTACCTCTACGCCGACCTTTACGCCGGACCCGGCCATCTCGAGTACCACGGTCGCAACTTCCTCGGCTCCCCACTCATCGCCCAGGACCTCCTCACGCGCGAAGGAATTCGTTACGAGTCGATCCACTTCGATCACGACCCCGAAGTGGCAGCCCGACTCGCCGAGGCCCTGTGGACCCCGACCAGCCTCCTGGACTGCCCGGACGCCCACACCGCCCCGATCTACAACGAACGGTGCGAAGCAGGCTTCTCGCGCTGGCTGGACCAGGCCGGGAGTCAGCCTGACCGATACGGGCTGATCTACTCCGACCCAGTCGACGACGAGATCAACCACGAGCTGCTGAACAAGGCCGCTCGGCTGCTCCCCAAAGTCGACCTGCTGTCGTACGTCGCCGCCACCCAGTACAAGCGGCGACGCGGTGGAGAGCTCAAGCGAAACGGAGCCTCCAGCAGGCCGCTACTGGAAGAGCACATCCGCGCCGTTAACAAGCGCATCGTCTTGGTCCGAACACCCAGAGGCGGCAACCAATACACGTTCATCGTCTGGTCCAACTGGGTGAAATTCCCAGACTGGCAAGGGCGCGGCTTCCACCACATCGACTCCGTGCGCGGCAAGCAGATCCTGGACAAGATCAACCTCACCGCACAGCAGCTCCATGAGAAAGCAAACACTCCACTACCGCTGGAGATCGGTCCGGCGCCCTATCGCACCTACCGCGAATACCTGAAGCATCCAGAGTTCCTCAAGGTGCGCGCCCAGGTGTTCCACCGTGCCGCCGGCCGGTGTGAACGCTGCCACGAATGGCCTCCGACCGAGCCACACCACCTGCGATATCCGCCATGGGGCACCTTCGACGTCCCCGAAAACATGATCGCCGTCTGCCATCCCTGCCACTGCGACATCCACGGGAAGAAGTACCGATGACCGAGACGACGTTCGTCGACGCTGCCCAGACGGTGACCGCGCCCGATTATCGGGTCCTGCCCTTCGATGAGGACTTCTGTCATTTCCAGGAGGGCGGCCGGGCCCTGGCCGAGGTTGCCGATTCCGTGACGCCCGAGGAGTTCGACGAGTTCTGCCGCTCGCATGAGTGGATAGGCGGAGACGCCGCAACCGTCCGTCCGCTGCTCGACATCCTGCGCAGGTCCGAGGAGGACCTGTGACCACACTCGGCCCCTACGAGGTTCATCCTGCCGCGGATGCGTATCCCCTGATCGACGGGGATGAGTTCACGAAACTCGTGGCGAGCATCAAGGAGAACGGTCTCCGTGAGCCGATCATCTTGAATCACGACAGGACGATGCTGATCGATGGCCGGAACCGCTATCGAGCCTGCCAACTCGCGGGTCGGGAACCAACGTACGAGGTCCTCGCACGCGGCGTGGGTGAACTGGAGATCCTCAAGCTCATCGTTGACCGCAACGAGCGACGTCGCGACTTGAACCCTGGGCAAAAGGCGATGGTTGCGCTGGCGCTTGAGCCGATGTTCGCGGCCGCCGCCAAGGATGCCCAGCGTGATTCGGGGCGGAAGACTGCGGAACAGCTGAATATGCAGGTAGGCGGCTCGTCGGTTCGGGCAGATCTGCCCGAACCTGCTGCGGAGATGCGCGTCCATCACGCGGAAGAGCGGCGTTCGCGCGAGCAAGTGGCGCGGGTTGTGGGTGCCTCCGGCCGGGCAGTCCAACAGGCGAAAGCCGTACAGCGCGACGCACCTGACCTCGCCGAAAAGGTCCGGAGCGGCGAACTCGCGCTCGATGCAGCCGACCGGCAACGAAAGCAACGGGTCGCTGCACTGCCCAAACCAGAGCCCGCGCCCAAGCCAACTGCCGTCATGCTCACCCTCCGCACCCACACCGGCGAAGAGGTGCCTTACCCGAAGCCGAGCGGGAAAGCCACGTTCAACGAGTCCAAGGGCGACGGCATCTCCTGGGCAGCATGGTCATGGAACCCCGTCACCGGCTGCCTTCACGGCTGCGAATACTGCTACGCACGAGCCAATGCCCACGACGAGCGATATGCATCCGCATTCCCCGCAGGATTCACCCCGCTTTTCCACCACGAACGCCTCGACGCGCCGGCGAACACCGTCATTCCGGCCATCCGCCGTGATGATCCCGCCTACCAGCGCGTGTTCGTCTGCTCCATGGCCGACCTGTACGGCCGCTGGGTCCCCGACGAGTGGATCGCCCAAGTCCACGAGTCAATGAACGCGAGCCCATGGTGGGAGTACCTGCTCCTGACCAAGTTCCCCTCACGCTACGTCGGCCTGGACCTGCCCAAGAACGCGTGGGTAGGCACCTCGGTAGACGAGCAGAAACGTGTCCGGATCGCCGAGGACGCCTTCCGGAAGATCGACGGCGTAAAGGTCAAGTGGCTGTCCCTCGAGCCGCTCAAAGAGCCGCTCGAGTTCACAGACCTGTCGATGTTCGACTGGGTCGTCATCGGCGCCCAGACCGCTACCCGGCAGCCCGACGGCGTCGTTCCTGCCTTCGCCCCGCCGTTCGAGTGGGTCGCCCGCATCGTCGTCCAGGCCCTCGACGCCGGATGCAAGGTCCACCTCAAACCGAACCTGCGAGGCCAGCCCGGCATGCGCTGGCTCGACCAGTACCCCGACGACAACACCGGGAGGCCAGCGTGATCAAACCCACACGAAGACAGGGCCAGCCCCGCACCCACTGAGCCCCATAAGCACGAAAGGCCCTCCCCTTGGACTGGGTGAAGCTGGCTTGCCGGTACTACCTCGACCCAGCAGTGGCGAGCCTCCCGGACGCGGACACCGAAATGATGTTCGTCCGCTCCCTCGCCTATGCCGGAGACCAGGAGACCAGCGGCTTCATCCCCGCCAACATCGTGCCCACGCTGTGCCGCAAACGTCGGTATGAGGCCTACGTAGAGGCGCTCGTAGCCGCGTCGCTGTGGAGACGCACCAGAGGTGGATATCAGATCACCCGCTGGAGCGACTGGCAGGACGAGCTCGACGCACTCTCACGTCGCCGATCAGCCGACCGGGAGCGCAAGCGTCGCGAGCGCGACAGACGCCGGGATGAGCAAGAGCAGCTTCGCCGCGAAGTCCAGCAACGGACAGACGGGCCTGTGGACAACCGTGTGGACAACTGGAGGGATACCCCCCGGGGGGTACCCCCTGATTTGAGCCATACCCCCCCGGGGGTATCCCCGAATTTGGGAGAGGAGAAATCCCAGCTCACAGACCTGTCACGTGATGCGTCACGTGACGTGTCACGTGACCGTCCGCACAAAAGAGAGAAAGAGTCCCCCCTACCCCCCCAAAGGGGGGACGGACGCCCCTGCCCCGACCACAAACGCGTGCGCCGCGACTGCGTCGCGTGCGCCGCGAACGCACCCCCACCCACCACCCGGCCCGACACCAAAACCGTCCACGAAGCCATCGGCCCCACCCTGCCGCTCGGCCAACGCGACAACCCCGCCAACAGCCGCGGCCTCGCCACAGCCCGAGCCGCCCTGACCAAACCCGCACGTCCCGGCAAGGACAACCCGTGACCATCCCCACCCACGCCGCCCAAGACCTCCTCGACCAGGCCGATCGCGACCTCAGAACAGCCCGGACCGCCTTCGACACCGCCGCAGTCGCCTTCGACCGCGTCCGCACCGGACCACCCAGCGACACCTACCAGCAAGCCCGCGCCGCCTGGGTCATAGCCGGACACACCTGGCTCACAGCCCTGATCGCCCGCACCGACGCCGAGCACCGCCAGCGCTGCCTCCGACACGACTGGACCCAGCCATGACCAAACCCGCACCGCCCCGCCACCGAGCAGCACCCCTCGAACTCGCGGCGTTCATCGCAGCCACCCGCCGCGACTGGGAACCCCTCCACATCCAGCAGGCGATCGACCGGGCCCGCGGCAACGGCTGGGCCTACGAAAACTTCGTCTCGTCGCTGATCCGCACTGCCTTCGACAGCCACGCCACCAGCCCCCGCGAAGTGGATCACATGCGCCCCAAGACCCCGCCACGCATCGAGTCGTGGACCCCGGACGTGATCGGACGTGATGTCACGTGACCCGCCCGCCGTGTCGGGCCTGCCAGCGGGCCGGCCTCACCCACCGCGGACGCGGCCTATGCCACACCTGCCACCGGCTCCACACCGCCAGCGGCACTCTGCATTGGTTCCCCGCCCCGCCCCGCGGCCGTGCCGCCGAAGCAGCCGAACGCCTGGCCGACTACGCCGAACTCCGCTCTCAGGGCGAGCAGGTTCCGGTTGCCGCCGCTCGCGCCGGTGTCTGCGAACGCACCGGCTGGCGCTACCAGGCGCGACTCCGGCAGGAGGCGGCAGCATGATCGCCGCCCCGGCCCTGCTCGGCGCCTGCATCGCCCACGCCATGATCGGCACCACCATCGCTCTGGCCACGTGGCACCGCCTCCACATCCGCTGGAAGCACACGCCGATCCCCGCCGACCTGGCCGGTGAGCTCGTCGAAGTCATCACCCTCGCTCTGCGCGGCCTCATCGCCCTGCTCGCCGGGCTTGGCTGGCCCATCACCGTGATCGTCTACGCCGCGGGGAGGACCCGATGAGCCGCCGCGCACCCACCCTGAAGCAGCCCGGCCTCTGGGACGACCCCGCTCCCGAGCCGCTCCCGGTGCACCCCCCCGCACGCACCCGCCCCCGCCGCGTCCCGACGCACACCCCGCAACCCCACCGCAGCAAAGACTTCCAGGCCGAACCCTGCGACCCCGCCTGCCTGATCTGCGGCAAACCCGAAGGCTGCGGCCTCTGCCACCCCCGCTGCACGGTGGTATGCACCCACAACCGCGAACCCTGGCAAGCCGGAATCTGCCTCACCACCCTCAAGGTGACCGCCCGACTCGTACGCGGCACCCGCACCGTCGTCGGCCACAGCGAACACGCCGTCGTCGACCCCTGCCCCACCTGCCAACGCCTCCACTGGCACCCCCCCCAAAACGGCCAACACCGGCGCAAACACCCCAGCCCC
>ERZ1292644.820-Hain-H14-01um-R2-820-length-18144-cov-5_pt1 | contig 14593 bp, 16 predicted proteins | sample MGYA00564402_ERZ1292644 | MGnify/ENA primary metagenome ERZ1292644 (study PRJEB36523, sample SAMEA6512644) | groundwater metagenome | collected 2019-01-09 | study: AquaDiva: Metagenomics assemblies of 32 groundwater samples
GTGTGGACACCCTGAAACTCCAGATGGGTGAGAAGCGAGGTCTACGCTCCGTCGCTCACGTCATGGAGGAAATTGACGACCTCATTGCCCACGGCTACCGAGAAGTGTTCGATGACTCCGGCACCTTTCCAGTGGGCAAGTGGCTGGAGGAGTTTCACCTCGCCATGCAATCCCGCAAGTCCAAGATTCGGCTCGGCGTGAACATGAAACCCATCAAGATGGATTACCAGCTCCTCGCCGACTGCGGAGTTGGGTTTACCTTAGTCGGAATTGAGTCTGCCAATCAGGTCACGGTGGATAGAATCAAGAAAGGTCAGCGCTCGGAAGATATCATCCCCATCATCAAATCCATGAACGAGGCCGGGCTTCAAGTCCACCTCACCACCATGTTCGGCTACGAGTGGGAAACCCACGAGGACGCCATGTGCACCGGCTCCCTCGTCCACTATCTGCTCAAGAAAGGCTACGCCAAAACCGCCCAGGCGTCCGTCTACTCGCCTCCCCGCACCCCCCCTGACCCTGCCTCGCCAGGACACCGCTACGTCCCCATGATTTATGAGGCGTATCGGAGTCCCCAATTCTGGGCACATAAGCTGGCCGATATTCGACGGTGGGAGGATGTGGCGTACCTTCTGCGGGGAGCTCGCTTGGTGGTCGAGGAAAAGGTGAGGAAGCATGCTCTGCGAATTCGCCAAACCTGACTTCGGCCAAGCCGAACGGGACGCCGTGAACCGCGTGCTGGCTGGCTCTTGGCTCGCGGCGGGGCCGGAGAACGAAGCGTTTGAACGAGAGTTTGCTGCCTACGTCGGAGCCAAGTACGCCGTCTGCGTGAACTCGGGGTCGTCCGGGAACCTGCTCGCCCTCGCCTCCTTAGCCCTCCCCAGGGGGAGCCGAGTGCTGACCTCCGCCTGCGGGTTCCCGGCGACCCTTGCCCCTATCCTCCACTTGGGGTTGGAGCCGGTGTTGGTGGATTATGACTTGACGACGCTGAATATTGATGTGGGACAGGTGTTGGAGAAAGTCAAAGACGTAGAAGCTATTTTGTTCGCACACACGCTCGGAAATCCTGTTGATATGCCAAAACTTCGACCATGTTTCGAGAAAGGGATTCCGATTATTGAAGATTGCTGTGAGGCGTTAGGAACGAAGATTCAAGATGTTTGGCCTGTATCTGTTGGCACATACGGACAACTTGGCACGTTCTCTTTCTACCCTTCACATCAGATAACTGCTCTCGGTGGGGGCGGTATGGTCGTTACCGACAACCCTTCGTTGGTTCGCAAGATGAAATCCATGCGCGATTGGGGCAAGCTGGTGCCAGAGGGGTATCGGCAGGGCGAAGTGCTGACGACATACGAGGGCGGCTACTACCCCGGCTACACCTATGAAACAGTGGGGTTTAATTTCAAGCTGCCGGATGCGAATGCGGCGTTTGGACGAGTCCAACTGACTCGGTTGGCAGAGTTCAGCCGTCTTCGACAGAAGCATTACTACCACCTCTGGCGTTCCTTGAAAGACGTGTCGTGGCTCCATCCTGCCCCGGCTACATCACAGAGCCAGACCAGTTGGTTCGGCTACCCGTTGGTCTTGCGGGAAGGCAGTCGAGATGCGTTCGGGACATACCTCGAAGCACATGAGATTCGCCACCGCCCCTTCTTTGCCGGAAACATCCTCAGGCACAAACCATTTCAACACCTTGGACGAGCCGAGGACTTTCCAGTGGCGGACTACCTGATGAAGAATGCGTGTTTCGTCGGAGTCTGGCAGGGGTTGACGATAGCCCACCTCGACTACATGGTGGAGACGATACGGGGATGGACGCCGACGACCTAACGATTTGCGTCCTGACCCACAACGGGCGTGAGGTGCTGAAGCGGTGCCTCGACGCCATCTTCCTCGCTCGACCAGACGGAACGCAGCTCACCGTGATTGACAACGGCTCAACGGACGGGGCGGGGTCGGTGGGACTCGACTACGGCGCAACGGTCATCTATGCCGATAACCAGCATGGCTTCATCACGGGATTGAACGCCGCCTTTCAGACCGCCTCCACCCCCTGGGTCTGCTTCCTCCAGAACGATGTGCTGATACATCCCTATAACCTTCAGCCATTCTTTTACGACGACTTTCCAATAAATGGAGTCACCCAGTTACATTTGAAGAACGAGGATGGGACAGTCAACCACATCGGAGGGCAATACGTCTGGCCTGGGGTCGGGATGGGCAACCGTCGCCTCTGTCCCGACTACGCCTTCCTCCCCGTTGACCTCTTCGCCACCGCCGCCTTCGTCATGTCCACCCATACCTACAAGGTCGTCGGAGCCTTCGATACCGCCTTAGCCCCCGCCTACTACGAGGATGTGGACTACTCGCTCCGATTGGAACAGCATGGGATAGGACGGTATGTCGCCAGGGATGCCATCGCCACCCACCTCTCGACCTACACCTTTCACCAGACGCACACCAAGCTACAGCTCTCCGCATTGTGCAGGAGAAACCGTCGGGCTGTAGTACAGAAGCACTTCACTGGGCTAAATCGGATGGCGCGATTAGCAGGACTTCGTGTCCTCGATACACTCACGACTGACCGTTTCCACGGGGATACCTATTGCCCTTCCTCCATTACTTGAGCCACCCATCGAGGCCAACCATGTCCCCTATTCCGTTTTACTTGTCGGGCATGATGCCATCCACAATGCACGTATCCTTCGTTCTGGTAATGCAATTCGATGACGTAGCCAGGTTGGCGTGTCCAATCCCCACCGCTGCCTCCAAGTAACCCTTCCGAAAGACAGCCACGGTGGTACACAATTCCTTCAATCCCGCGAAGCGAGTCCCAGCAAAAGTGTAAGATACAGCAGAGAGGATACCCTGCCTGGCAACCCATCCAGAACTCACGTAAAACGGACGGACGCCCTTCGAGAAACTGAACTCTCATCCCCGTCCCTCCCCCCCTCGGTAGTAGACGTGCCCATTGGTCTTCAGCCACTCGTAGAGCCTCGGTAAGCCTTCGTCTAACCCGACTGTTGGCTTCCACCCTAGCAACGCCTCCACCTTCGTTCCATCCCCACGTAGATGCTTGACGTACCCCCAACGGTCATCCACATGGTTGACCAGCACCACCTTGCTCTCCACTCGCCCTAACATCTTCTGAATCTTCTCGACCACCTCCAGCACGCTATAACTCTGCCCCGTCGCCACATTGACCACCGTGCCTGCGGGAAGGTCGAGCGATTTCCACACCGCCTCCACGAAATCATCCACCCACACCCAATCGCGTGTGCTCAACCCGTCCCCATAGACGGTAATCAACTCCCCCGTGCTGATTTGCTTGAAGAACTTCGGTATCATCTTGCGGATATCCTGTCCCGGCCCCCATTGGTTGAACGGACGCAACACCCGCACATCCGTTCCGTAGGTGTGGTGCCACGCCGTACACATGGTATCCTGGGCAACCTTGGTGGCGGCGTAGGGGGATTGGGGGTTCAGACGAAAAGACTCGTCCTGTCTGACTCCGTTGGCGTATTCGGCGTCTGTCAGCGAGCCGTAGATTTCGGAGGAGGAGATTTGGACGAGCTTCACCTTGGCCTTCGTACACGCTTCCAAGATGTTCAGCGTCCCCCCGACGTTCGTGGAGACAAACGGACGGGGGGTGGTAATCGAAGTATCAATGTGAGTGAGCGCCCCGAAGTGAAAGACGGCGTCCACGCCTGCCACCGCTGACTCCACATCCTCCTGCAAGGTCAAGTCCTGCCCGTGCGCTCGGTCAAACCCGATGGTGGTCACGTCATTGTGCTCTCGCGCCATGTACTGGAAGAACCGTCCCGCCATAAAACCACTCATTCCCGTACAAAGTATCCGAGTCACCGTATCACCTCCACACGAAAGGCGGTAGCAAGCGATGGACTCCACGTGGTCAACAGTCGGTCAACCCACTGGATGAAGCGAGGACACGGGGCGGTCGAAGGTTCCCCCACCAGACGGGTGATGATGAACCCGTGCGCTTCCAACAACTGCACGAACGCTCCGACGCTAAAGACCCGCGTATGCCCGCCCAACCCGTCGTGATTCCACCCAAACGGCTTGCCGACATTGTAGCGGGTCGAGACTTCGTACGGACGGGGGAGATAGCCGAACAGGAACAGGAGGCGGCTCACCCACGAGGCGAGGTTTGGCATCCCGATAATCAGCTTCGTGTAGCCAGGCACCATGACATCGGCACAGGTATCGAGAAACCTGTCCACATCCCAGAGGTGCTCCAGCAGATGGTGGGCAAAGAGCACATCCCAAATGCCTTCGGGCAATCCGTCCCGTTCCACATCCCAATCGTCTTCAATGTCAATCCCGACCACGTCCGCACGCGGGAATTCCGCTCGTCCCCGCTCCCGATTCCCGCACCCGATGTCAAGGACTCTCATCTAGCCGTGAAGTTGACTCGTCCAGTAACGCCAGAGCCGCATCAGGTAGTAACGGAATGGCGGTGAATATGAAATCGACTGGAACAACTCGGCATCTCGGATACAACGATGTGCCTGCACCGACCGCCGTTTTCGACGGTGCGATGGTAGGCGGCGTACCAAACCATCCCAGAGTCCAGCGAGAACCATCCCAGCCCTCGCGGGGTGTCCCCTAAGCGCGAAACCCGCCGCAGCGCATACCCACGCGCACACCTGACAACATAGCATGAGTCCAAGACGCCACGCACCGCAATTGGTAATGAGCATCGAGCAGTAGTTCGACGGGCCTCTGAAGAAGATGCGCTCATCCACGTAAAACTCCTGTTTCGGCTTAAGAGTTGGACACCCGAACGCGTGCCAACTCACGGCGCTGGGGACGTACCAGCACTCCCATCCTCGGAGCCAACAACGCCACGCCAAGTCGGATTCCTCACCGAGAATGAAATAACTAGCGTCGAATCCTCCGGCTTGTAGGAAACTCGTACGTTTGATAGCGCAGGTGGCAGATTTAGACGACAGTATTCTTTCAGCTTGGTCATACTGTCCCGTATCTCTTTGATGGTTTCCAGCTCGGTCGTATAAGAATCCGGTAAACGTAAGCCAACTCCCAGCCGCATCGAACTCATCCCGTCGCCCCTCCTCCATCTTGTAGATTTTGGCAAACCCCATTGCACATTTCGGAGTCGCCTGCAAGAACTTCCAGAACTCATAGGCACAATAGGGGCCGATTTCTACGTCGTCATCGAGGAACACAATCACCGGCGCACGGGTCAGCGTCACCCCCACGTTGCGTTTGTGGGCCGGGCCACCTTCCACGAAGTATTGCCGCGCCCGGTCGGTGGTGTAGGTGGGGTCGGAGGTCAGCACCACCGTTTCGTAGGTGACCCCGATTGTCTGCACCACCGAGGCCAAGCAGCGGTCAATAAGGCGTCCCGTCAAATGACAGATGACGAACGCCACTTCAGGTGTTGCAACAGGGGGAGCCACCTCCTACGCCGTCACCCGCTCCACGACTCGGTGGTGCGTCTGCCGATGTGACGCCCACGTAAAGAACTTCTCCCGAAACGCATCCGCATCAATCTCCAACCCGAAGGTCGCAATGACGTGCTCTAACCCTGACCCCCGCACAAACGCCATCGCCTCGGAGAGTTCCTGCGCTCGATACGCGGGGGTGGCCGCATGGAACAGCAGGTAGGCGGCAGATTTAAGTTCGTGCTTGAGAATCGCCACCCCCATTTTTTCGAGGCGGTACTCGTAGTTGGCGTCACGCTTGATGAAGTAATCGCCCATGCGCCAGGTCATCCCAGGTTGGAACGGGTTCAGGCAACTCCACCTGATAGAAGTGGGGGACATCCGTTGTCTGTCCATTCAAGACGGGTCGGTACGAAAAAACATGCCCAACCCCCCACCCCTTCAGCCGACCCCCATGCCCTTCGTCGGGTCGTAACCGTGCCATCCATCGTGGACGCGCCGCCCCGTTGTAGCCCAAGGTACGCACCTGCATCAGCAAGCCCGTGCGGTGCGGGTAGGGCAGACCGCTGACGCGACGGTCTGTGGGATGGGCCTGAAAGTACCGCGCCACAGGCTGGGAGAGGGCATCGGACGGTTTCATCCATCGCTGACAGTACGGGGTGGTCGGGGAAAGCGACGGAAACCGCACCAGCAGCTCCCACACGGTCAGCAGGCAGACCACGGCATACTGGGGGTCGGTAAGGTGAAGATGCCCCCACCCGCCAATCCCTAAGACCACCAGCGAGAGGTTGGTTAAGGCAAGGTAGCGACAGGGTAGACGGAGATGAAGCCAGTGCGTCCATCCAAACAGGGGGGTGTGCCGACCCATCGCCAAGAGAATCGACACCAACAAAACCCCATGCCACCACGAGAGAGGGCAGAAGATGGCTCCTACCAGCATGGTCGCCCCAGGGTAGCAGGTCGTCTCGGACGGAGCGACTCCATCCACCCAATGGTAGCGTTCTAGAGCTAACAGACGGCGTACTACTGTCCAGAAGGGAATACTACCCAGGGTTTGCTTCTCCCCCGCCGTCTGCTCGCTCCGCACACACTCCGGCAGGTAGCGCATCGTCGCCACCAGTTGAGGCCAAGCCAGCCCTACGCCCACGGTAAGGGCAGCCACCAACTCAAGCATCCGAGTCCTCCGAACACCACCACCATCGGCCAGTAGCCCGCAAGCAACATCATCCCCAGACTAATTCCGGCAAGCCACCAGCAATGGTTTGCCATACTCAACAGGTAGAGCGGTATCCAGCTCATGGTGTAGACGATGCACGGTGTCGGCTTCACGGCATACGCGAGAGAGGAAGTTGAGAGTGCCAACAGCCCAGCAGACCAAGGGGGAAGCGCAGACCACGCGCTCAAGAGGGTGAACACACTCATGGAACAAAGCCAGGAGTGTAGTGCCATCGTGAGCATAAGGCACCGATACGCCCCATTCAGGGTCAGGAAACTCCCAAGGTACGCCTGTAGGCAATGGGGTGGATACCATGTGCTTAGGAACGGTAAAGCCGTGGGATTCGCATAGTAGTAGGGGTCGTCCCCCCAGCGTCGTTGACCACGAAGCCATTGTCCCAAGAGGCGACTCTCGCCAAGAAACGTCTCCAAGACTTCCGCTGTACTGGCGTGGTAGGGCTGCTCGACATACGTCCGCCGGAAGAACGCCAGATGAAAGACGGTGAGGAGCGCATAGGCTACCACGGAAACCTCAACTGGCGCTTCACCAAGACCTCTTGGCACTTCAACCCCACAATCTCCGCGAGGTACTGCGCTCGATGAATGGTGAGGTGGTGCTGGATGAGCCATGCCGTGCCCGCCTTCGCAATCTCCTCAGCTTCCGTTGGGTGGTCGAGCGCCCACGTCACGGTTTCCAACAACTCCTGTGGAGTGAGGTAGAACAGGGCATGGGTGCCGCGCTGAAAGTTGTGCGGGATGAGAATGGGGGGCGGCTGGGCGACCAGCAATGCGCCATGCGCGGGAACTTCCCAGTAGCGGTACGAGGCGAACCCCGCCCCGTAGCAGGCGACCCCGACCTTGGTGTTCGCGAGCATCTGCCGGTACTGGGTGCGGTCAATGCGTTCATTGAACAGCACCTTGGCGTTCGGAAGGGTTTGCAGGGCTTCCGCCAAGGCACGGCGCGTGAGGTTCGTTTCGCCTCCCAGAAAGAGGACGGGGATAGTGCGGTCGGCATACGGCATCAGCGGAGGGGTGTCTTCCAGCACATACCCATGCGGACACGCAAAGGTCACGCACTCCGGGTCAGCCGTATAGGGCAACTCCAGCTTAAAGGACACCTGCACGGGACTTAAGCCCGTTAAGACTTCAATCTCATCACAGGGCTTATCCCGAGGGTCGAGGCTCGCTACCGGACAGAGGAACTTCCCCGCCGCGACCCAATCATGGATTTTTGGTACGCTCCGAGTCGACACCACCAACAACTCCGTCTGCTCGGTCGTCCACTCCCACGTGCCAGTCCGCGCCCAGTCATAGACGGGACGGAAGTATTCAAACTCCGGGATGTCGGCAGAATCCCCGATGACGAGATGGAGACGCACCCGCTCCTTCCCTAGCCACCGCATGAACCCATCCGCCAACCCGTCCATCCCCCGACACGGACTCTCCCCGGACACCAAGGTCACGTACTTCGGCTCCCACCCCTTGCTCATTTATTGATGACCGCCAAGCCGACCCCGTGCGGGTAGTAGGTGCAGACTCGCCGCTCCCGCGTCACCCACTCCCGCCACGCCCGGTGGACATCATCCATGAGGGTGACATCATGGACGAGCATCCGCCCTCCCTCACGCACCCGAGGCCACCACACCGCTAAGTCCGTTGACACCGCTGGGTACTCGTGCGCCCCGTCAATCAGGAGCAGGTCAATCGGTGGCTCCCAGGGGTAGGTGGCTGAATCCCCGACGAGGAAGGTGATGTTCGAGCAGTCCCAGGACTCGACCCAGTTCCCCGCAATCCCCGTGCAGTTCGCCCCTTGCGTATCGAGCGTCCAAAGATGACCTCCCGTATGCCGTAAGGCCGTGGAGAAAATCCTCGCCGAGTCCCCGATGTTCGTCCCAATCTCCACGACGACCTGGGCATTCAGGGACATCACGCTCTCGTAGAGAACTTCCTTCAAGGGGGACGCCCACTGGTCGCAAGCTTGGTAGATGGCCTCAGCGGGGTGGGTCATCGCTTCTGCCATTGAGTCATGTAATGGCGGTGAATGGATTTCAATTCTGAAAGAGTTTTACATTCTATCTCTTGCATAACCCGGTGAATATGTGATAGGTCGAAGTCCCACATTCCAACGGCTCTTCGTAAAATGCGATATTTCATGTCAATTAGTTTATATCTGACTATGTCTATTTCTTCTGCCATGCAAAGAAGAGTTTATCTATCACGGTGACATCTTGGGCATAATGTCCGTCCATTTGCAATGTCCCAAAATGGTTTCCAGTTATACGCAGCTTTTACTAATTCTTCTTTATTAAGATGTGGGTCAAAATAGTTGTGAGCTGCTAAAAACTGCTCGATTAACGTACCTAATGATATTTTATGGTCAACATGAAGGCGGTTTTGATTACCGCAATTCACGCACCTATTATTGTCTCGTTGTAGTATTGACACTCTCCATCGGTTATATTCTTGAAGTCTACGGATTCGTTTAGGTAAGGAAGTCTTCCCACCACGCCAGTTATAATGGCGGTTTCCTTGATGAGATTTACGTAACTTCTCCCTAGTCTCTATTGATGCTTTGCTGCCTTTTCTACAACCTGGTTGGCCTGGGTGATGTTTTCCACGCAGTCCCCAATTCGGATATTTTAAAATGTCCATCTTCATGCCTTTATTCCATCTACGAGGAGGATGAGATAAGAGAGCAGTAAGCATTTTCTCTCGCATAACAGGATTACGCCATCGCGCTAACTGTGCCTGTCGGCGTGTTTCTCTAATTATAGGGTCACGTTGGTAGATTCCTCTCGCCATCCAGCTTTCCTCCGTTGAAAATTAAAGTGTAATGAGGGATATTGTTTCCACACATCACAGCCCGCACATATTCCCCCATACTCCCCTTTCAAATGACTCTCCCGAATCGCCTGCAACCGCTCCCCCTGCCAGGCCTCAGCAATCGTTACGGACGGGAACCGCCCGAGCACTTCCTTGCGATGTGGGTCGGCGCAGCACAGGAGGATGTCCCCAGTCCAGGCGACGGCAGGGGCGAGCCAAAGATGGTAGCACGGCCATCGCGCCACAGACTTGACAGCAGTAGAACCATTGCCAGCGTCGGGTGACGTGCTGAACTTTGACAAATCGATGTTCCCTGCGTAGTTGTGGAGATGACGTCCTTCGACGTTCGGCCAGTCGTGCCATTCTTCGTAGGCTTCTTTTGGTGTTATTTCTTGGATGAATCGGACACGGAACTTCCCCCAACGCCTGAGCTTCGCCTTCGTTTCTGGGGTGAACGTGGCTTCGGGACGCCACGACCAGAGCACGAGGTCGGGATTGGCTCTGAGCAGGTCATCCACCCGAGCGTTAAGGGTGGTACCGTTCGTGGTGAGGAGGACAGTATGGCGTACAGGTGCCGCTTTAATGTACCGGATGGCCTCCGTCCACTGCGGGTAGAGGGTGGGCTCACCGAATAGATGCAGACTGAATGACCGCGCCCCGTACGATGTCGCTTCATCCACAACGTCCCGAAACAGCGCCCACGCCATGTGAGACGCACGCTTTTCTCTCGGACAGTAGGCACAAGCCAAGTTACACGCACTGGTGGTTTCAATGAAGAGGTGGCGAGGATACGTGCGGTCAATCCACGCTTGCCCCGCGAGCTTGTAGAGCCACGGCGGAAGAGTCTTAACCCATGGCGCATGGGACGTGACATTCATCCAATCCGATGGGACTCAAATCGACTCACGAGATACTTCAAGAAGGGCAGGAGTTGGTGTTTTTGTGACAAGTTTGACTGAACCGTAATCGTATTATCCACTTCCACCGTCATGGTAATCGTGAGTTTCCCCTCGGTGCTTTCAAAACACTCCCCGGTAGACGCCGTAAACTTCATCATTTGCATGCGTCATCCTCCGAGGTGGGATTTGATAACCTGATAGAAGAACCGCGCATACCGTGGTCGCCACGCCTGCGCGAAGAACTTCACCCCGCGCCAAGAGCCGTACCACGAGAGGTACGCTTTCCGTTGGAAGGCGAGCACCGCCTGATGGGACAAGCCCGGCTGGTCAACGATGGCGGAGGTATTCTGGTCGTAATCCTCCCACCGCGACGACGCGAGCCAACCGTTATCTTGAGCGACCCGTCCCCACTCCGTACCAGGGTAAGGCGCGGCAAGGGAGAAATTGACGAGGTCGCACGGCAGCTCTTGCGCCAGAAGGCGAGTTCGTTCGAGGCTCGCTGGAGTATCGCCGTACAGCCCAAGCATAAAGTAGCCCCACACGCGCAATCCGGCCTGCTTTGCCAGTGATACGGCTCGTCGGGCATCGGCGACCGTCGCCTCCTTCTTATTCAACCGCAAGACCTCGTCATCCCCGGACTCAATCCCATAGCAGACCATCCAGCAGCCTGCCGACTTCATCGCCTGAAGCATCTCTAAATCCACGGTGTCCACCCGGCTGTTACAAATCCAGCGCACCTTCCAGGGCAGGGTGCGTATCCCATCACAGATAGCGAGCATCTGTTTCCGGTTCACGGTGGCGGTGTCGGCGTGGAAGGCGATGTTCGTCAATCGGTATTGGGCGATTTCTCCCACAATCGATTCAGGACTTCGATATCGGACGCGGGACTGCCAGGTAATTCCCTGGCGACAGTAAATGCACTTCCAAGGACACCCCCGTGATGTGAGCACAAACGTATACCCAACACCAATGAGCGGGAGAGTGTAACGCGACACCGGGAGCAAGTGCTGAGCTGCGGGAGGTAGTGTGCTAAAATCTTCTTGAATCGTTCGCGCTCTGCCGGTGATGAGCCGACGGATTTCATATTCTGGTTCCCCATGCTTCTCGTAATGCACGATTTCATCCACCGCTGGAAACCGTCGAGCAGTCTCATCGGCTAATGCCTCCCCATGCGGACTAATCAGAATCGTCACCGCCCCCAGATACTTGGCGTAATGCGCCACCACCATGTCGTGGACAATCGTGCAGGAAACGCTTTCGATAATCACATAGGTTGGTTGCCACTCCTGCATCCGACGGTAGAGCGTCTGATAGTCCGTCCGCTCGGCAATGCAATCCTCAATCTTGACCGCACACCCCGCTTCATCGAGGACGGCGGCGATGAGGGCGAGGCTGGTTTGTGGCCAAATTGTTCCTTCGCGTGAGACGCGACCAGAACGGTTCACGTCCCTTATGTACACCTGACCGTCTGGACTGGGAGGATTTACAAGTAAGACCCGTTTCGACGACCCGGACGGCACACCCTCCACAGATGGGGTAACCGCCCTCGACGGAGATAACAACATCGGGTTTGCGGTCATGGCAGAAGATACATCTTAATGAATCAACCCCACCTTCCCACTGTGGGTGCGGAGCGTCGTCTTGCGTCCCAGCGTTACCTTGAGGAACGATTTCACGGCCAGCCATAGCCGATACACTCCTTCCCACGAGTGAATCTTCCGCATCTCTTGCCACAGCACACGAGGTCTGAGGTAGAACGAACGCCAGAACGCCTTGGAGTACCAGACTAAGTCCCTCCGCGTAAATCCGAAGGGAATGAAATTGATAAGTAGAGTATTCATCTTCGACCACGAGGGGTCGAACGTCCCGTGCTTGCCTGCCGTTTCGTAAATCTCCGACCCAGGCAAGGGCACGAGATGGGTGTGCTGGACGTAATTGACATTGAGGGACTTCGCAAAGGTAATAGTTTCCTGGATGGAATCATGCGTTTCCCCCAAATGTCCGAGGATAAAGTTCGCCTTCGTAATAATCCCAACATCGGTTGTTCTAGAAATCACCTCTCGCACCTTCTCCTTGGTCGTGTTCTTCCGCATTGAGTCGAGAATCCGTTGCGACCCCGATTCCACCCCGAACTCGATGGTATGGCACCCCGCATCCTTCATAAGTTTGAGGAGGTCGAGGTAGGAGACAAAGTCCACCCGCGAACAGCACGACCACGTAAATGGCGTACCCGCCTCGACCATCGCCTGACAGAAGGTTTCGAGCCGCTTCCTGTTCCCGGTGAACATGTCGTCATAAAAGAGCAAATCATTGACCTGATACCGCTCATTCAGTTCCTTCAGGTGGTTGATGAGGTACTCCGAGGACATGAACCGGTAGCCTCGCCCCACCACGCCGAGGTCACAATTATGAGAAACTAGTCCTCCAGCAAGAAATGTATGAGAAGTCGTCTCTAGATTATAAACATATCGAATATCAGACTTCTCAACTGACTGTACGATAGCAGATTGAGTCGCACGTAACGCAATAGATGATTTATTCCATCGTTTCCATTTTCGTATAACCTTTGGTTGAGCCCAACTTATAAATCTGACTTCTTCTGGAATGCCACCAACTAATGTAAGAGTAGCTCCACGTCCATCCTTACGTAAAGTTATGTTACCCAAAAAATCAGCTTTACCAAGTCTTCCAAGGATACGAGACAACCGTTCTGCTGTTCCATGAAATCGAATAGCAGATGTCCAGCTACCATCTCCATCAAAGAATCCCGCAAGGAATCCACGGTTAAATTCTGGACTCTTATTTTCAAACCAACTTTCTAGTTCCCAAAATGATGGCTCATCATAACAGGAGGCTTTCCATGTTATGTGTTTATACATCCCACCATTAAACGGAGATTTCTTTAATGGAACACCAAGAGAGTTAGCATACTTAATACAAGTTTCCATCATCTCATGGTCGCCAACAATCTGGCATCGGTGGTGGACTCTACCGTTTTTCTTAATATATCGCTTAAAATACCCGTCACTTTCAATCGCTCCACAAACATAGCCTTGACGGTAATCCTGGGTTTCTTCTGGCGATAATTCTGCTTGACCAATTGAGACTATTTTCCAACCTGGTCTTAATTGAACAGTCGTCCTCCAACGATTTGCTCCTGTAAGCCACGGATGTTCAGCAGTAGCAAAGACAATACCTTGAGTGGTTGTAATTTTATAGACTCGTTGATTACGATGGAAAATCTTTGTCACTTTAGTCGGAATATATCGACGATAATGTCCTTTAGCATTCTGCTCATCAACTCCAACCAATATATCTCCAATAGCTACCTTATCGAGACGAACCCATTTTAAATTCTGCGTAAGGACTGGAGTTGACCCATCGAGGCAGAAGGTGCACATCCCGGTGCACCCACGGCTTGTCACCAACCCCACACTCCGAAACTGCTTGGTGCCGAAGACCGAGAGGCGGTAATGGGAGAACAAGTGGTCGCCCACAAGGTCAAACGCCGGGAAGGGAAACTCATCGAGGTTCTTGAAGAAACTCCGCCGGGGATTGACCCGCATCTGCTCCCCATCCTTCCACACCAAGGATTGCACGCTCGCAAACGGTCGGTGAGTAAGCACCGCGTCCAAGAAGTCAATCAGGACAATCTCGCCCTCCCCGACCACTCCGAAGTCAAACTGGGGGTACTGCTGAAGCGTCTTGGTCGGCTCGGCGGTCAGGTGCACCCCACCAATCATGGTGCTGACCTGTGGGAAGAACTCCTTGACCGCTTTAGCGAGGGCGGCGGAGGCATCAATCATAATCGTCATGGCAGTCAGACAAAGGACGTGCGGTTGATACTCCGCCACGATTTTGAGCATCTGCTGAATCGTGACCCCTTCCGCATGGGCATCGACGAGCTTCACCTCGTAGCCGTACTCGCGTGCCATCGCCGCGAGGTGAAGAATCCCAATCGGGGGGCTGGAGGATTTGGTGTCGGATAAGTCCATGTCGGAGTAAAACACTGAAAAGTCGACGGGAGGGTTGACAAACAGGATGCGAAAGTCTTTCTTGGACTTGTCAAAGTCCATCTGCGCCAACGGCAAGGCTTCGTACCCAATCTCCTTCCCGATAGTCAGCACACCCGTGCCGGAGCGTTTCGTTTCAAAGCCAGCGTGGAGACTTGACATCAGCAACTACACTCCCGTCCGCACTTCACCACCCCAACCTGGCGCAGACAGC
>ERZ1292644.1126-Hain-H14-01um-R2-1126-length-14592-cov-7_pt1 | contig 14592 bp, 11 predicted proteins | sample MGYA00564402_ERZ1292644 | MGnify/ENA primary metagenome ERZ1292644 (study PRJEB36523, sample SAMEA6512644) | groundwater metagenome | collected 2019-01-09 | study: AquaDiva: Metagenomics assemblies of 32 groundwater samples
CGGCGATGCGCCGACAGAGTAGGGCAGCGGACATAACCAGGAGGGTAGGACGATGGGTTACAAGGGGCGACATCTTGTGGAAGGGGAAAGCCGAGGGTATAGGCCCAGCAGCGTGATGCTGGAGCACGTTAGAAGCGCTAGGCCGTTGACATAACGACGGGAGTGCCGGGTGCCGGGGGGTGAGCTAGCGCGGGGGCGGGCATGCGGGATTCAGGATACTGCCTCACGGGGTACACAGTAAAGTGGTGATTTCGGGGTGACATAACGCACTGAAGGCAGCGACGAGAACTGCCTACATGCGCATCCTAGCTGACATGCGGGAAGCAGGGTCATGACGATGATTGGGGCGGAGTTACTACCGAGAGAACCTGAGCAGCGGGAGCTCTGGAGGCTGCGTGGGGAGCTGGTATTGGGGAATCCGGTGCCGTACATCGAGCGGTACTTCAGGATCAAAGACATCCGGGGGCAGCTCGTCTCGATGGTGTTGAAGCCCTTACAGCGGCGGTATCACGAGGCGATATTTGGGGGTAATTGGGAACGTGGGAAGCCGAGGGAGGCGGTATTCGTGAAGCCGCGAAAGGCGTATGTGACGGCGTACTGCGCGGCGATTGAGACGGCGAACTTCTTTGAGTGGCCTGGGTGCGACGTGGTCGTGATAGCGAACCACAAAGACACCTTAACGCCGATCTCCGACATGGTGAACACTTTTTATGCGAACATGCCGGAGTACGCGAAGCCGGAGATATACAACCAGGTGTGGGGGACGGAGCGGCGGCAGGTGGTGTTTCGTGATTCTGGGAGTGGGGAGACGGTGATCAACACGATGGTGATGTCGAGTTCCCAGAGCCCGGATTTTGGGCGTGGGTTCACGATACGGTTCGTACACTACTCAGAGAAGGCGTACTTTGAGGGTAGTTTTGACGCCTCGGCGTTGGAGGACTCGGTGGGTGGGAGCGCGATCTTCTTTCACGACTCGACGGCGAACGGGGAGGACCGGCACTTCTGGCCGGTGGTCCAGGCGGCGAAACGGCACGAGAAGCGGAGCCATGTCTACATATTCTACGGGTGGTGGCAGAACCCGGAGAACTGGTACGGGTCGGAGGACGAGAACCGCCGCACGGTAGACGTAGGGGAATTGACGCCTGGGGTAGCGGAGGGCTTACCGGCGCTTCTAGTGCGGGACGAGGTGTTCCTGGCGGCGAGGATACTGGAGGTTTGCACGCCGGAGCGGGGCTTGAGCGGCTATCTGGCGTTCCGGCGGCGCAAGATGGCGGACAAGCTGGCGTCGTCGGCGCAGCATGCTCCCACGGCCCTCTCGAAGTTCTATCAGGAGTTCCCGGAAGCCGACGTGCGCCCCTTCTCCAGCCTAGTCAATCCGGTATTCGACGGGCTTATCTTGGAGCAGCAGCTTGAAGCGGCGGGTCGGGGTCTAGTGGTGGAGAACTGGACGGATAAAGGTATGGCGTTCCGGGCGTGGCGAAAGCCTGTTCCGGGTCACTCGTATGCCGGTGGGTTGGACTACTCGGCCATGAAGGGGAGGGACGCCGCCTGCCTGGTGGTCAAGGACCTCTCGGAGGGCGAGTACGTGGCGGAGCTTTACGGCACGGAGGGCAACACTGTTCCTGACGTGACCGCTCTTGCCTGCAAGATACTGCGGACCTATAACGAGGGGCTGCTGATACCCGAGACCAACAACATGGGACGCACCCAGGGCAACTTTGCTCATCGGGACTTGGGCTACCCGCGTGTTTACATGCGACCCCGCAAGCCCGGTGAGGGGACTGAGGAATATCATCGGGCGAGGATTGCGGGCAAGATCGAGTACGGGTTCGAGACCACGCAGGATGCTCGCACCGACATGGTGGTGGCGGGGCAGACCAGATTCAATGCGGGGGCCATCCGGATTCTGATACCGGAGCTGCTGGAGGACATGCGGGCATGGAACCCCGAGAGGCCCCGCGACGGGGTTGACGGGACAAAAAAGCACTTCCCGGATCGGCTTTCCGCCTTCTTTCTCATTGAGGTAGTGAATCCGCCAGCGGACAAGGGCGCCCTCTACGGCATGGCGAGCCCAACTGGGAAGGCTGATGGGAATAGGCGAAGGCCCAGCGAGATGGCAGGGACGCTCCCTGGGCATGTGGGTTGGGGGTACTAGATGCTGGGCGAAAAGACTATATCGATCTCCTTTACTAACGAAAAATACCCTGTATTCCCGAAACTGGGTACTGCCGCGGAAGGGCCGGACTTTCTGGTATTTACCTTCGTACACGATGAGGAAATCCGTCGGAGTGGGCTCGACAAGCAAAGAATCGAGGAGCTACTTCGGATTGGTTTCCTTGTGGAGACATGGAACTGGGAACGTGATGCTGGTTGCCGTGGGTATTGGCTTTCCGGGCGCAAGAGTATGTTCCGTGATGACGTGAGTAAGAAGTCCTTGTCTGTGCAAATTCCCTTCTACACTGACGTAAACGATGTCCGGTAGCACTATGGTCACAACAGGCATCGGCGGCAACGGCAGTGGAGTCTCGCTCCTGCTCCCGACCTATGACCATGACGCTCTGGAACAGGTGCTGCGCGACCGGAAAGAGCTCTGGGACAGCTTTGCGGGCTGGCGGACGCGCTACACCGAGTGGATGGGATTCGCCTTCCCCATGGGGCCGCGCGCCACGAGGATCGCCAGCCTGGGGACGTTCTTCCAGAACAGCACCATCGAGGAGGTCGAGGACCGGCGCAGCAAGTACGTGAGCTCGTGGGTGCCGTCGCGGGGCAGGGCGTTGACCAACCTGCGGCTCTTGTCCAAGACCAACGTGCTGCCATCGCTCTATACGGACCAGGAGGATACGAAAGCGGGCGAGGCCCTCGTGGCCCTGGCCCTGGGCATTTTTGGGATGCTGGACGACCAGAAGATCGAGGGGATGGGCGGCTTCTCCTTCGACCAGCAGTTGAAGCAGATGTTGACCTGGACGGGCAAGGTCGCGTTCCAGCCACGGGTGTTCAAGAAGGGCGAGGGGATCGCCGGCGTCCAGGTCCGCTTCCATGATCCGTTTAATTTAGCGCATGACATCGACACCCTTCCTGGGGACCGGCACCGCCTGGTCAGGGAGTTCGAGATACCCTGGGCCGATGTTCCCAAGCTCCTGCGGGACTTCGGCGGCGATGCCCCCCTCCAGGTGCCGATGCCAGGCGATAAGAAGCCCGCCGATTTGGTGAAATGCGTTGATTACTGGCTCCGGCAACCCAAAGGGGAGATACACCACGCCATCCTCGTCAACGAGCAGCCCATCCGCTCCAGCGTGAGTTGGGTTGATCCGGACTGCAAGCGACTCCCCATCGTGGTGGTCTCCAACCCAGCCGCATCGCACGGGTTCGTGGGGGTCAAAGACAAGGTGGCGCAGTCTGTGGGGGATACTCGCATCGAATACCATGCCGAGCCGTTCTATGCGCCCGCGATACCGGAGCTGGTCTTCCTCCAGGGACTCGAATCTCTCCAGGCGGACAACGCCGTGGCCGCCCTGCCGATATTCCTGAGCCGGATGGAGAACGGGAGTGTGGGGGGGAAAGAAACCAGCGACCTCAAACCCTTTGCCGTGCTCAAGATGGCCGAGGGGGAGCAACTGGAGGAGCTGCGGAAGATCGCGGCGGGGTTGACTACCATCGATACCGCCGTCCAGAGGGTGTACGGGCGGCTCAATGACATCTTCTCCGACTATCTCGTGGGGATGAGCGCCCCCGCCACCATCTCCAGCCTCTCCTGGAACGCCCAGTATATCGCCACGGCGAGGGCGCAGATCGCGACCTGGAGCCGCTGCGACGAGGCGGCGAAGCGGGAGCTTATCCGCATCGTCATCGACCAGCACAAGAACAGGTGGCCCAGCCTGGCCTTCAACCTCACGGGCATCCTGCCGGAGGGGGGCCAGTCACCCTACGGGCGAAGGTTCGGGACGAAGGACTACCCCAAGGGCGAGTTCGACATCGACATCCGGGAGCCGGCGGAAATCCCCGGCCAGTCCCAGGCGAACGAGGCTTCCGCGGTCAGCCTGACCCAGGCGGGCGTCATTGACATGCGGACGGCGCGGGTTGTGAAGCTGGGCATGAGCCAGCCGGACAAGGTGCAGGAGCAGGTGGACAGGGAAGCTGTCCACAACTCGGCTGAGAACCAGAATCTTCTCAAACTACAACATTGGGGGAATCTCGCCGACGAGAAGCGGGCCGACGTGAAGAAGTATGAGGTAGGGACCAACGCGCATCTGGCCGCCGTCACCGCCGCGCTCTTCGCCGAACGTTGGCTTGAAGCGCAAACGCAGGCCCTTCGAGCAGCCCCCCTGACCGGCTACACCATGCCGCAGGAGCCGGGGAACCCGTCCCCAGCGGTCAACCCGCCTGGCAACACGCTGGAGAACCCCGCGGCTGCGGCGGTGGCGGCGGGCAGGCCCCCGACAGGGACTCAGGGTAGGCCCAGACCGAAGGGACAGCGCTAAATGAAAGTGAAGCCGAACCCCGACGGTTCCTGGACGATCGTGAACTCGAAGGGAAAACCTATGCTGGGCCTGGACGGGCAACCGGTTCGTTACCTCACAGAGGCGGAGGCGCAGGAGACCCTGAAGCTGCTGCCTCCTGAAGACTCCGCGGTCTCGCCGAGACAGCAGGCCATGGACATGATCAAGAAGATGGCGGAGTTTTACGGGTGGGACATCGTGGAGCGGGCCGAGAACATCCTGGCGAAGCGACTCGAAGGCGCATCGGATGACATGATCCTCAAGACCTTCATTCCGCAACTCTTGAGCGGGCTGGGGGATGAACTGCTGGCTGAGGCGGGTGAGCAGCAATGGCGGCTCGACGTGGGCGCCGCCATCAAGACATTCAAAGACGAGTACGACCACGTTTTCAAGCAACCGCTCCGGCTGCGTCGGTCCCTCTCCACGAGCGTGCGGGAGACCGCGTTGATTGACATCACCCTCGATCTCCTGGAGCGCGACTTCATGCGCTACCTCGACCTGTATGACGACTATCTGACCGTGCAAGCGGCGGAAGGGTTGACGCCCGACATGATTCGGGTAGGCCCGCTGGACTACTTCCGCGGCGCGGCGCCCTCCCTCATGAAGGCGCTCTTCCCGGCCCTGGACGCGCGCGACACGCAGGGGCTCCAGGACGAGATCACCCAGAGTTACCTCCAGCGGGCCGAGGTCGTCCAGATCGAGAGCGACAATCGGAAAGCGTTCCGAGCCCGTCTCAAGGTCTTCCAGGATACCCTGGATGCGCAACGGAATGACCTGGACCTGGACCCGGCGGACCGCGACCGGTTATCGAAGGCATTCGAGGACGTCGCGAAGGGGGCTGACGACGCCGAGACCCAGTGGATCGCGTCGGGGGCGCTCGACATGGAGACGGCGGTCAACGCCTACTTCACCCAGCAGCTCCAGATAGCCACGACCGGGACTCCCCTCTATAGTCTCCTCGTGCCGGGCCTTGCCATCGATTCGCTGGACGCTATCGGCCAGGTGGCGGGGGCAAAGGCGACGGCGGAGGCGGAGGCGAAGGCGGAGGCAAAGGCGACGGCGACGAAGGTGCAGGCCACCGGCGACATCTTGGTGGCCCAGTGGAAGGAGTGGCGGACGGCGATCCAGGCTCGGCTTCCCTCGGCCACTCCCGAGATGATCGAGCGCATCATTACGGCGGCCCTCGACGAGGGACGAGACCCCATGGAGGCGCTGCTGAACCAGCAGACTGCGGACGCCGCGCTGGTGAAGGTGCAAGAGGCCGAGCGAGTCCGCTTCGAGCGGGATACGCAACGGGCGCAGATCATCAACACGCAGTATCAGGCCTCGCTGAAGGGACAGGGAGTGTCTGGGCTGGCAACCGGCCTGGGGCTCCCCCATGCGCTCATCCCAGGCGGAACCACCACCCTGGATATTGTTGCGGGGAGCCCGCGCCTGGTGGCGGACTTCGGGAGCATCGAGGCGGCGCGGGCCGCTCTCCTCAAGGCAGGGCTCGTGGAGACGGATGGGGTTGTGCAGGTGGACCAGGTCGGGCTGGCAATCACGGCGGCTCAGGCTGCGGCGGATGAGCAGCGTCGGGCGAAGGAGCTGGAGAGGGTCACTTCCGAAGTGGAAACGGGGTTGACGCCGGAGGAGGCGAAGGAGGAGAGAGACCTGGCCGCGTTCCGTGCTGATCCCACAGTCTTCGGAGCGACTGAAGCGCCCACGGCGGCGGAGACTGCCGCGATGGAGCAGCGCCGGGTGGCGTTAGAGGCGAAGCGGCTGTCGCACGTCAGGCGACCTGTGCCTTCGCCGCCTCTTGGCCCGCCGAGCCGGGAGGCGCGGGGCAGGCCGCCCATTCGTGTGGGTCCCCCGCCATGATGATGCGGCGACCTTGGGGACGCAGACGCAGCGGGCGGGGGCGCTTCGGCCTGGCGGCCCTGGCGGAGGCTCCCCCGCTGCTCCCCGTTCCCAGGCCCTCTCAGCCGCCGTCGCTAACCAAAGAGGGCGTCGAGGCAATTGAGGCGTACAGCGCAAGTCTGAAACGGTTGGACCTCGACCGAGTACGGGGCGCGGCGACCGGCCCGCAGGGACGCTACGAGCTTATACCCGAAGCCCGTCCGATAGGGCCTCCGCTCGATGCGGGAGTGCTTGCGGCTGACGCCGGGGAGGAGCCGCCGCTGAGCGGGCTGTCCTTCCTCCAGCGGGCGCGGCGTGAGCAGCCCGCCCTGGGCCTTCTCGCAGGCGTCGGGCGGGACCTTGTGCGGGGAGCTTATGGCTCGGTGGGGCAGGAGCCCCCGAGGGCGTTTCGGTCTACGCAACCGCCCACGGGATTCGAGACGGCGGGGGAGATGCTGGCGGGGCTTGTTCCGTTCCCTCCCAAGGAGGGCGCGGGCGCCCTGGAGCTTGCCACGCTACCCCTCTTTGGTGGCGTGGGGGCGGCAGGAGTCTCGGCGGGACGGCTGGCTGCGCTGCGAGCGGCGGCGCCTGGGGCTGCGGGGCGCATGGCGGCGGCTGATCTGGCGGCTGGAACGCGGGGCATCCGGGCGCTGACGGCTGCCCCCGAGATGCGCGGCGCGGCGCGGGGTCTGGGGCGGCTGCTGCCAGCGGGGGAGGACATACCGCTTGAGGGTGGCGCTGGTAAGACGCCAAGGCGTCCCTCTTTAGACACTGCCCTTCGGGAGTTTGAGGCTAGTCTTGCAGCGGAAGCGCAGCAAGAGATCGTCAAGAAGGGCAAGGCGGCATATGTTCAGGCTGGTTTAAGGCAAGCGCGAGAGGATTTCAAAGGAACAGGCTTTGGTTTAGACGAAAAGTCGATACGCCGTGAACTTGGCCGTGAGTTTGACAAATTGCTCCCAGGTGGTGCCGCTGGCGGTGGCCGTGTGCCCCCCGTGCGCCCGCCTGCGGCGGCTGGCGGCGGTGGGCAGGATGCCCTTGGGCGGCTCGTCGCAGCGATCAAGGGAGCCAAGCCAGCCAGGGCCGAAACCGAGGCGCTGCGCCATGAGGTAAGGGCAAAGCAGGCGGGAGAACTCGCAGGGGTCTTCGCCAAAGGCAGGGGCGAGGCTGGGGTCCCGGAGGCGCTTGGAAAACTGAAGGGGACACTTCCCAAGGTCGATGTCGAACCTGTCCGTCCGCAGTTTACACCGGACGACATCCTGGAACTGTCCCGCCAGATAGACTTTTCCCAGGACATCCCCTCGTTCACGAAACTCAACACCCACAGGGCCTTCACGAATCTTCTCAATGGCGAACTGCCAACGAAAAGCGAGTTGAAGTTGCTCGACGTGGTCTTTGGGGAGAAGCTGACCCAGGCGATCCTGGGGAAAGAGCCGCTTTCCAAGAGGGCGTGGCGGGAGTTCGTGGAGTTGGCAGGGCTTCCCAGGGCGACCCTTTCTACGGCGGACTTCAGCGCCACCTATCGTCAGGGAGGGGTGCTTGTTCCAGGCAACGCGAAGGAGGCTGGCGGGGCTTTCGTCGCGGCGGTCAAGGCTGCTTTCAGCGAGCGCAACTTCCAGGCCATTGAGCAGTCCATCCGAGCAAACCGATTTTATTCGCAAGCGGTGGAATCTGGGCTGTATATCGCCCGCCGGAGCGCCATCGCAACTGAGCGCGAGGAGGCATGGGTCTCTCGGCTCCTGCACCAGATTCCGGTGTTGGGCCAAGTTGCGAAAGGCTCCGAGCGTCACTACGTCGGCTACTTGAATAAACTTCGTATGGATGTGTTCGCCAAGTATGCCGAACAGTATGGGGCAAATTTGACATCCGAGGCTGGGCAAAACCTGGCTGGATTTATCAACGCAGCGACGGGCCGTGGTTCTCTGGGCAGGCTCTCTAGCCTCGGCCCCGAAATGGCGACGGTATTTTTCTCTCCCCGCTTGATGGTCTCCAGGTTTCAGGCCCCGCTCTATTTAGCGTCGAAGACTCCGGCGGCGAGAGCGGCGGCGGCGAAGAACCTGACAGCCTTCTTTGGCCTGGGCGTGGCGCACCTGGCTCTGGCGAAGATGGCTGGTGCAGACGTGGAGATCGACCCGCGTTCCAGCGACTTTGGAAAGGTCAAGATCGGCTCGACCCGCTACGAACTCTGGGCTGGCTATCAGCCCATCGCTCGAAACGTTGTCCAGATCATGCTCAGCGAGCGCAAGACGACGGGCGGTGGGGACATCATTGAGGCGGAACGGCTTAGTATGGCGGGGCGCTTCATCGCGTCCAAGTTCTCGCCCGCCGCTGGTTTTGCGATGGATGTGCTGCGAGGCGCGGGATTCCTTGGCGAAGAGGTGCCGCCCAGGACGAAAGAGGCCACTCTGGACTTGCTCTTCCAGCGTTTTGTCCCGCTCTCCATCCAGGACATCGTCGATGCGATTGAGGCCGAAGGGCCTCTCGGTGGGTTGTTCGGCGTTCCGGCTGGGCTTGGCGGCGGCGTGGTGACAATCCGCACCGTGCGCGACCTTCAGAATAAGGAGGCCCAGAAGCTAGGCGCGGACTCCTTTGACGCCTTGACGGGCGACCAGAAGCGGGCTGTCAACAGCCTGCCAGCGATCCAGAAGGAGCGAGATCGGACGGCGAGCGAGGGCTACAAGGAGTGGCGCGAGACGATGCAGGCGCTCAACGACGATCCGCAATCACGCCATGATCCAGCCTGGTATCGAAACCAGGTCGAGAATGCCAATATCAAGCGGTACGCCCAGAATGCCGACTACCGGCGTTCAGTGAAAAGTTACGGCGCCGAGAATGCAAATGAGAGGGCTTTGAACCAATTCTATGAGGTTTTCGCAAAGACGGATGAGCAGTTCGCTGGGGTCCGAAGCGATGCCTACTATGACGCCATTGAACAGAAGGTTGCGTCTTTGGAGACGAAGTGGACTCCAGAGCAGAAGTCATTTGTTCGGGAGAGAGAGACGCAGGACGTGCCTGGGGACTTGAACAAAGGCTATGTGGATGCGAAACAGCGCCTCCGGGATTCCGGTTATTGGGACATCCTGGACAGCATCCCGCTCTACAAGAGCAGCCCTCAGATCGCGGCGCTCTACGACGAGTGGGTGAAGCGCGGCGCCTCGGAAGAGGCCATGCGAGCGGCAGTCCCGGACTCGCCGCTTCTTGACCCCTACATCCGCAAAATCATGAAGACTATCGAGAAGCAGGTCAAGGACGCGCGGAAGGCGATGCTTGACGACGATCCGGATCTGGACGTGGCGCTGGTGCGCTACTATGGGCGGGCGCCCGTCACGGATGAGGGCAGGCTCATGCGGGCCTTGCTGCTGCAAGCGCAGGAGAAGCAGCGGCGTGCTGGTTAGCGCGACAAGGTCGTTGCCCTTCGTGGTGGAAGTCCGTTGTCTTTGCCCCGCCAAGCCTAAACTGATGGAGCGCGAGGACGGGGTGCCGGTCATTCGAGGCCGCCCGCGCCACGAATACCGAGTCTACCCCACCTACGTCCAGATCAGGTGTAGCCGGTGTGAACAAGAGACGCAGCACCCGTATTGACAGGGGGCGGGGCTTGACACTTAGCATAGAATAGACTCAGTACATAGCCGCAGGGTGGAAGCCCGCATTGAGTGTGAAAACACCGAGGCGGGCTTCCCGTTTTCAGGAGGTTTTATGGCAGACGACATCAAGCCAGGTGCAGAGCAGGCGAAAGCTGGGGCGGGCGCGGATGGGGGCGGCGCCCAGGAGCCGGAAGTAGTCTCTATGTCTAAGGCGGACTTCGACGCCTACGTGAAAACGCAGCGAGGCGAGGAGTCGAAGGCGTGGGAGACCAAGCACACCGCGCTGGAGACCGAACTTAGGAACACCAAGCGCCGCACATCCTATGATGCCGACAAGGTTGCTGCGCTGACGAACGCAGAGGCGACCTTTGTGGACATGAAGGCGGTCGTCGTGTCGCTTGGGGTGCCGGAAGAGGACATCAAGGACGCCGAGAACGTGCGGGACTTGAAGCTCCTGCTGCGTGGCTACAAGGGTGCCGCTGTCGTGGCTGTCAAAGGCGACGCCAAGCCCGGCGATGTCTCGGATGAGTTCGTGAGGTTCCAGGAGTGGCAGAAGGCTCAGACCGGCAAGGCGTCGGAGCCGATTGCGCCCAGAGGCGCGGGGGTGTCCTCCAGGCCGCAGGTGACGGGGGACAATATCGACGCGCTGTGGCTGGCGGGTCAGGTCCCAGGCGGCCCACAGGTTGTATCTGATGCCCAGTACCAGAAGTTCAGGCAGACGGGCATGTTGCCCGGCTAAAGGAGTCCCATAGATGCCCACATTGGAGCAATGTGCGTGGGCGGCGGGGTTCATGGATGGGGAAGGCTCCATCTATGTACGATCTGTGCACAGCAAAGCCGGGCATCCAACATGGCGTAGGTCGTATGCGATTGCAATTTCCCTTGGACAAGACGATATCCGGCCCCTGATAGTACTTCGTGCGTTATGGGGTGGAAGCATTGCGCCGCAGAGAATACGTGCCAATGGTAAGTGCAACTGTGCCTGGACGCTGACTGCAAAATCCGCAGCGTCCTTCTTGGCGGATATTCGCCCGTATCTTCAGGTTAAAGGCGAGCAGGCTGACCTTGCCTTAGAGATGCAAAGTTCGAAGAAGAATCTGGGCCCCCATCACGTATCTGAGTCAGTATTAGCCAAGTGGAAGGAAATAAAAGGTAGGATATCAACGCTTAACGCACGATACCCTGGCTATTATGACGTAAGCAGCCTACAAGGAGTACGATAATGCCTATTACCACAACGGGAAACATTACGAATCTGCAAGAGAAGGTCATCGGCCCGGCTCGGGCGACTCTGAAGGACGACGTGCTCGCCATCAAGGGATCATTCTGGATTGAGCGTGGCGAGGAGGGAATGGACGACACCTACAACTCGCCCAAGTTCCCCGGCGTCACCGCCGTTGGCTTGGTGGAAGGCGTCGATATGACGACCGAGACACTGGTGGACAGCAACACTCCCGTTTCGGCTACCGAAGTGGGCGCCTCCGTCGAGGTGACGGCGAAGCTGCTCAGGACGGTCAGGGGCAACCAGGTTCTTCGGATGGCGGGCGAGGCCATGGGCAGCGCCATCAACGTGAAGCAGGAGCAGGACTTCGCCACGCTCATTGACGGCTTCGGAAATGCCGTCGGGCTGGACGGCGCATCGGCCACCCTTGGCCAGTTGGGGGCGGGGCTCACGCAACTGCGGGCCAACTCGGAACCCGTGAACGATGCCATGATGCGGAGGGTCTCCGCTGTCGTCTCTCCGGCCATGTGGCACGACATTGCCCAGCAGCTCTTCCCGACCGGGTCCGGCGAGGCGCACTCCCCGAACACGCCCCAGATGAACGAGGCGAACGCCCGCACCTTTGGCAACTATCGGCCTGTGGGGGACTACTTCGGGACGCCCATCAAGATGTCCAACAACTTGGTCACGTCCACCAATGATATCCGAGGCGGCATCTTCTACGAGCGGGCTGGCCTCATCTATGAGTTCATGCCCGTGCGACTCCAGCCGGTGGAGTGGGACTACTCCCTTCGGGCGATGGAACTGAACATGATTATCGACTACGGCTACACCGAGATTACGGACGGTTTTGGCCGCGAATGGGACGCAGATAATGCGAGTCCCACATCATGACGCCGAGAACTTGATAGGGGCCGTAGTATGGTAGAGATTTTAGGGAACCGTTTCCGACGCGACCCCAACGCCATGGTGCACAGCGCCTATGTTGGGGTGGCGCATGGGGCGCGAACGGTGACGAAGGTGGTCGCCGTGAACAAAGATGCCGACCGGATGGAAACAACCCGCTCCTACGGGGCTGGCATTCCGCGAGGGCAGGGCGGGCGGATCGCTACACTGATTCTGGGTGGCATGGAGACGACCCTGGACGAGATCGAGTACATGCTGGAGGGGATCAAAGAGAAGAAGTTTGTTCCGCAGCGTACACCAGGGGACATCTCCAAGATGTGTCAGATGGTGGCAGAACGGCGGAATGACCAGATCAAGCATTGGCGCAAGAATCCGTCCGAAGTGCCAAAGGCGAAGCCGAAGCGTCCCGGTCTGTACCTGCCGAAAGGCTACAGGATGGTGCAGACCCCGATACCGGGCTTCAGAGTAGCAGCGAGGGTATAACGTATGTCACCAAAGGTTATGACCGAGGCGGAGATCGACCCGATTGCCGAAGAGGTCGATCAGCAGATGATGGAGACCGGCGAAGAGATCGGCATTGCCCAGCACAAGGTTGATCTGAGCGGGAACTTTGGCGATCTCTCTAATGGCGGCAGGGTCGGGCAGGCTGAGGTGATTCCGGTAGGGGAATCGGGCCGAGTCATCTTTGACAAGCGGCTTCGGGAGCCTGGGCGTCCCACAGTGCGGGCGGTATGGGCGTGGGACGGAAGGCCGTCCACGATTCCGCTGGCCTATGAGCCTTCGGGCAAGCGCCATGACGGTGGCCGCAAGTATCTTCTCAAGCGCCACTGTGTCGTCTGCAACAACAGTGGCTTCTACGGGCGGGCCTGCCCTGCTTGCGTGAAGGATGGACGAGAGCTGGCCCCAGTGGTGCCCGCCTATTACCTGCGGCAGAGCCAGGTGCCGAAGCAAGGGACCTACTTCGGCATGGTGGACTGCTTCGTCCCGTCCTGTGTCCGGCGTAGCAAGTACGGATTTCTGGACGAGCCGCAGATGCGGCAACACGCCATGAGTCGCCACCGGCAGGAGTACCGGGCCTTCCAGGATAGCCAGCAGGCCAGAAGCGACAAGCAGGTGGCGCAGTTGCAGGAGCAAGTGAACGCGCTCCTGCTGGCGCAGATCAACGGACGTGGCGCAGACCGCACCGAAGGGGAGAAGCAGGCGGTGCGAGACCGAATGGCGAAAGCGCGGGCGGCAAGGAAGAAGCAGCCCGCTGGAGTCGTATAAGCCAATGCAGGGGTGTAAGGCACACCCAGAGGACAGATAAGGAGTAAAAACCATGCCTCGGACTTTTTACGCTCCCGTAGGCGAGAACGGGAATGACTACGCCAATGCTGGCAATGCCAACTTTGGGCGCTTCCCGCTGGGTCACATCATGATCCTGCCCGACCACCGAGAGTACCGCTTCGCCCTGAATGACGGTACGGCGGAGGTGGCGGGCAACCTCTACCAGTCTGTGGTTGGCATAGCTGGAACGACGAACGATGCCGCAGACGTGGCGCGAGCTATCGGGGCAACCGTTATCAGCGCTACAACGACTGGCAGCACCACCTACGCAGTGGATAGTTATGCCGAGGGCATCGCCCACGTCAACGCCGCCCCCGGCGAGGGCTACTCGTATCGCATCCGGCGGGCCAACACCGCTGGCGCGGCTCACGCCTCCGCCGCCTCTGCTGCCGTGCTTACGGTGAACCTGGAGGCAGGCGAGAGCGTGAAGATAGCGCTCACGACGGCTTCTAACGTCACGTTCACCCGTAACCGCTACCACCAGGTCTTGATCCATCCGGGACCTCCAACCGGCGGTCTCGCTGGCGTATCCCCTGGCGTCGCGGCTGCTGACCGCTTCTACTGGAGCCAGGTCAAGGGGTACGCTGCGGTGCTGTGTGACGGCACCTTGCTCCAGGGCCTGCCAGTCCAGGCGACCATTACGACCTCCGGTGCGGTGGAGAGCTACAAGCGGCGGATGCAGATCAGCGCTACTGGATCGGTCCTGACCGCTGGCACGAACCTCCGCGCCCAGATCGTTGACCAAGACGGCACCGATCTGGCGCTGTTCATGTCGGTGAGCGTGACCACGGCCACCGTGTTCGACATCACTGGCGGCATCGCAAACAATACCCCGATCGTCGGCGTCTGCATCAAGGTAAACGCCAGCACGGAGTACAGTCTCATTGACCTGCTGATCCCAGCATAATAGAAGGAAGACTGCCATGAGTGTGGATGGAGAGCAGTCAAGGCTTGTTAGTCAGGCTGCTGACGCGGCCCCCCAAAAACCGCGTCAGCAGCCTGAGGTCTGGAACAGTAAGCCTCTAACCCTGAAGGAGATTCGTGCCTTGGGGATGGAGGAACACATCATGGACCGCTCGACGCATCCAGGATATTATGCGTCGAGCTGGCCCACGGTGGGCCGTGGCGTTGAGACTCTTGGTGAAAAGACCGAATATCGGATGCCGCACATAGCGCACAACTC
>ERZ1292644.1128-Hain-H14-01um-R2-1128-length-14581-cov-4_pt1 | contig 14581 bp, 16 predicted proteins | sample MGYA00564402_ERZ1292644 | MGnify/ENA primary metagenome ERZ1292644 (study PRJEB36523, sample SAMEA6512644) | groundwater metagenome | collected 2019-01-09 | study: AquaDiva: Metagenomics assemblies of 32 groundwater samples
TAGCTAACCCACTGTTAATCGTCAATGTGCCTACAAACGTAACACCGCTTCCAAGGTTGAACGCGCCGCCACCGTCAACAGTTGCCGATGCGATATTAGATAATTCGCCATTTTCCATCCCGACAATCACGGTAGCACTAACAACTGTAAATATATTACTATTATGCGTTCCGAGTATGCGAACTGTTCCGCCAGACAAGACGTTGATTATCGACTTCTGCGCGCCGACGTTATATTGCTGGAGAGATGAGCCTGAGCCTGCCCCGACGCCAAGCGTCACCGTCAGCGTCGCTGATGGTACTGATGAAGATGATCCGCTTACGATAGTTCCAATCCGCAAATAGGTTAGACGATACTCGCGATAGCCGAGTGGATTGATGATCGGCAAGCCGACTTGACCAGTGAACGATCTCCATTGTGTCACCGATGCAAATTCAACACCATTGAAGGTATCTAAACTCCAAAACAGGCCAACACCTATCAGATTTTGCAAGACGATATCATCCCCGGCTTGTGGGAGAGCATTGAGCGAATTGCGTAACCAATTTTTTGTATTATTGATATCCGACGGCGAGCTGTTGGCCGTGGTATGACCTTGGGTCACAGCAGCTCCACCAGCCGCCGTAAAGACCAATCCATCAGTCATCCCCTGAAATGGGGTCCCTGGCACCTTGGCTTTAGCGGTAATAACATTCGTGGCCACTGTCCAGGTAATCTCCCCAAATTCAGGCGGGGCGTCCGAGGCAGTAAGTAGCGCGTTCCAGCCGGTCGCCGCCGTAGACGTGGTATCTCCGGTAATAACGGTATAGGTGATCGTCTTGCCGTTAATCGTGGCGGTGAGGGTGCCGTTAACGGCAACCGCAGTGACCGAGGCCGTTTCGACTTGTGCCGTTTTTTGGGCGTTCCCGATGTAGTAGACCGTCGCCATTTTGGGCTCGCCTCATCAGATGCAAGAAAAAAATCCGGCTCCGTGGATCGACCAACTCGCTGCCGGAATGCGAGCCTGAGAGCAGGACAATTGCCAGGCCACGGCTCTTGAGGCTTTCGCCACACGGTTCACCGGCTTCGCGGCCATAACCAAGAAGGCCGCTTATCCCTCGAAGCTAGAGGGCCACTAATTGACGGCCTCGCCTTCGCGTTGGCCGGCCCGGACGTGGACTACCAAGGCCTCGATCTCATCGCGGTTGAAGCGGATCGAGCCGTCTGGCAAGCGATAGTGCGGCAATTTCCGCTGGCGGGCCAAGCGTGCTGCCGTGCCAAGTGGCCAATTGAGTAGTCGGTCAATCTGCTCCGGCCATAAACGCTCGTTGTCCACGCTTGCTTATCCTTTCTTGTTTTCGACTAACTTAATTTAACTTCCCTTGGGCCGTCCAGGGAGCTTCCCCTCTTTCCGCTCTGCGGAAATCTCCGCCGTCCGCAATCGGCCTTCTAAATCTGCAACCCGCCCTAAAGCCGCATCTCGCTCTTGCATCAATCCACCAACCGTATCCTCTAATTGCCAGTACAATTGTAGCAAATCGTAAATCTTCCGCCCGATCGTGTTGTACAGTTCGACGTGAGCCGCCAGCGGCTCCGGACCCAGGATTATCCGATAGGGCGATAGCTGCCCATCGGGGAGCGTTGCGTTACACTCCAGCACCACGTCATTGGTATATTGGTCACGGAAGACCCGAAAAGGCAAGACCGTTTTTGATGGGGGCCTGTCCGCGTGCGAGTGGACGGCGGCGTCCCGCGAACCGCGAATGTCCGCAGCGGAATATTTCATTGGCGTTTTTTTTTCTTCCATGACTTCTACCCCTACCATGCTGCCTTACCTTCCATCAAGACGCCAGGCCCCGATTCCTCGCCGCCGTCGAAGCGAAGGCCGGCGGCTCGCAGAGCGTTGACTTTTCGACAAATAACACCTAAAGTATCTACAATATCGTCTTCCGGATCGTCCAGGCCAGTGAAGGCCGACAATTGGTCACAAAACTCATCAAGCCAGGGAGCTTGCTCCGGGAGATAAATCCGCCCATTCTCCCCATAGATGATTGCATCCTGTGCCCGCACTAATTTATTGCGGCCCCGGATTGGCATTGTCTGGACTTCTGGAATCGACGGCTGCCGCCGGCACTCGTTAAGCATCATGAGTGAGAGGATATCGTCATCGGAGCAAACGGCATGCGGCCTCCAGCGCTCACAAATTTTATTCAGCTCGACCGCCCGCTCCTCCGGACGCATCCGCCGATTAACACAATCAAAGATAAACACCATTGGACCATCTGTCAATCCCCAAGGTGGAATGCCAGCCACTGTAATAGCCGTGGCGTCATTTTCTTTTTTCTCCTTCATGGCCCAATCGACCGCGACGACGATTGTGAAATCGCGGTGAAGGATCACCTGGCGCGTAGGCGGCTGGCCAATCCACCAGGCGTCGCCCACGAATCGGTGGCGTGGCCACGGGCGCGGCCTGAAATGGTTGCCGCCCTCGTCAAGGAAAAGCCCCTCAAGCTCTTGCTGGGCCTCAAATGACGTGTATTTTGTCCGCAGAATCCCCTCGAAACCTTCCGGATTGAATGGATTATCCCGCGTCTTCGCCCGAAAAATCGCCGTGTTCAACCCGCCCATCGCAAATGTTTTGTATGTCCAATGTGTCTTCCCTTTTGGTGTGAAAGTCGCGGTCAACCAACCTTGTTCCCCGGCCTGCCGCAAGCGGCCAATCGCAATTTTGAAAACATCCTCACTCATCAAGCTCGCCTCATCAAGCCATATACCGGATAGGTTTGGGCCGCGAAGACGATCCGGTTCATCGCCGGATCGAAAAAGAATCTCGGCACCCGTTGCCAGTTTTACCGACGGCGGGGCACCCCGCTTGATATCGTCTATATCAACTATCTCTAATTGGTTATCCGCAACTTGAAGGAAAGAGCGAAAGGTAGACGTAGTGAGCATGTCATAGGTCGGGCCAATCACCATGTAGAGGCGGCCAGGTTTGGCGCGGCGGATTAAATCGTAAGAGCCAGCCCATGATTTTCCCGACCCGATGCCAGCAACAAATGCCTTGAAAAGAGCCGGACAATCAAGAAACGCTTTCTGGGCCGGATGAAGCTGAATCGTTTTTTCCAGAATGCCCGTCGCCATTGGCAGCCCCGTTCACATTGACAAATGGCAATTGCGGCAATTGAAGAGGCTTAACGTCCTTAATCTCCTCTTTTATTTGCAGCGTGAGAATATGCTCGTTTCGATGCCTGATTTCATGCCGCTCGCGGAACTTGCCAGGCCGATGGGCACGGAGAAGGAAAATAAGGAGAAGGTCGCTGCCAGCCTCGGCCCGCTCACGCGCAACTTTTTCAAGCCGATCAATCCCCTCATCCATCGCTATCTTCCACGCATCAGCAAATTTACTATCATTCGATTTTCGCTGATATGCAGCGGGCCGTGTAATCCCAGCGTGTTCGCAAGCGGTCCTAACATTACAAGTGTTTTGCAGCGATTTTAGAAACGCCGGCATCCAATCGCCTGAACCCTTGTTCCTTTTTCGGATGTAAATTTTCATAACTGAAATCCGAATCACCCATCCGGCAAGCCGCCATCGAGCCTCATCGCCTCATCCACGGCCTCAGCCAACTTATTCCACCGTTCGACCAATGCTTCCCACTGGAGAGGCGTAGGGGCATCCCGATCCCCGGCCTTGACCGCCGCCTCAAATCGCTCCACTTGGGACATTATGTCCATCCAGAGGCCTTTTGTCAACAACGTGACCGTGCGGCCCGGAGTTTTTTCCAGGCGGGCGGCGAAGGTCTCAGGCTCGCCGCTAGGCATGTCAGTGGCAAAGCGGACGGAGAAGGCCGCACCAAGGGCGGGACCGTCGCGGACAGCGGAGCCCCACGGCTCGCGGCTGGCGATAAACCGCAGATGCGGTTCGACGAAGATCAAATGTTTAATCGCATTCATCGCACGGAATCCTTAATTTTTCGGCGAAAGCCCTGATTATATGGAATTACCCGGTCTTTACCTTATTATAACCGAGTAATTCTGACTTTTCAGACCGAAAAAAATATAAAAGAAATCTTTTTTGTGAACAATAAATAGTATATAAAGTTAGTATTAAAATAGCCAATAGGTCAATCTGGGCGCAGAGCGTACTAAAAGGCGTAAAAAATACGACTTTTCTGCCGATATTAAGTTATCCGTCATCGACCTTCACCGTAAATATGTTAGAAATGTCGGTATCGAATTCTGAATTATCTTCTTTTGAAACCGAATCATCTTCGCCAATATCGTCATACATAGGGACCGTCGATCCTTCCTGGAGTTTGTCGAAAAGCCTCTTCAACTCGTTTGGATTTATCGCTAAGCGAAAATCAAAAACCCACGAGTATGCCTTCCAAAACTCGCCGGAAGTATCACGGCATCTCACAATGAACTTGTTGGCATCAAGAACGGATTTTATAACGTCGTTCGGCTTGTCGAGTTTTCCAACTCTTCGCCAGCGTTCCTCTTTTTTTTCTCTGTCAGGAATTAGGCTCCAAGGTATGCACGATTTTAGTATTCCAGTCTTGTAGTATTCTGGCCTTGGGACATCATCGATTGACTTGCAAAACGAGTCGATTGCATTGATTGTTAAATTGAAGACAGTATGCGGTCTTCCTTCAACTGATGGAGGCAATAAGTCTACTAATATCTTATACGATTCATCGCTTGTTTCTAATCGGAAGTAGTTACCTTTTCTCTTGTGTATCTCAGCATACACAGCCTTCCATTCGTCTGCCCCATACACGTCGAACGAAAACAGGATTGGCGGCGGGGCTGGCCCGGTCCCTGGGTTTTGAATGCGGTGTCGCTTTTGAAATTCGGCAGCGTGTTCATTGAGGCGAGTTTCTACCGTAGCCTTGTAATGCGCTTTTTTGACGTGATTGCATTCAGGACAGTTTATTCGCTGGCATGGAACGTGAAGAATTTGCGCTCGCGGCTCTGGAATCCATATTTCTATTACCTTGTCGTTTTTATCTAAAACTAATTTTCCTTTTTCGTCTTTCAAGAATTCATAATGGCCGGCCCCCATGAATATACGTTTCATTTTTGGGCATTGCTTGTAATGGATTTGTTTGGATTCGGCGTATTCGGATAATCGCGGAGATAGGTTGGCAATGTCGATATCTGCGGTCACGGTCGCTGCATTGATTCCGGCGATAGCCAGGTCCACGTCGGCGAAGGTCGCGTCGAGGGCGGCCTGGGTGAGTGGCTCCAAGGACGGGTGGAGGGCTGTAGCCGCGGGCTGAGAGGTTGGCTCGGCGGCGGTCGGCGTGTCCGCATCGAGGTTAACAGGGGCCTTGGTAGCCGCGTGTCGCCCCTTGGTTGGCCGCTCCGGCCTCTCCGCGTCAAGCAAGTAACTACGTGATCGCCCGCGTGGGTCAGGCGTGCTTTCCGCGTCTTCCAGTTTGTGGAGCAATTCCCGATCTGACCAGGGCGGTTGACAGGTCGAGTTCCACGGCTGGATTGCGTCGAGAGCTTCGGAGATTGAGAGAGAAAATCCCCAAACAAGAGCACGGGCCACGCCCATACAAATTTTTGAACCTGTTCCGATTCCCTGGATAGAAGGCGGCGTCTCTTCCAAGAATCGCCGCACGCGAAAATCAATGAATGATTGCTCGTAGTAGGCCGGGCGGCTGGCAGGCGGGTAATTGACCGGCGTCCCCTTCGCCGCATATTTCTCCGCCCGCTCTTTCTCATTTGCCGCCACTTGCTCCGCGTAGGCGTCCAGCAACCATGCCGGGCAATCAGCGACTTGATCGACCGTTCCGTTTTCTGTGTACGGATAGCCGGACTTGTGCGGGGACCAGGGGGCCACGATGTAATGCTGACCACTGAATAATTCGACGCCGCCACCGGTGCGGCCAAGTTCGACCTTGGTAAGACCGAGGCCGTGAATTGGATCTGTTTCGGCGGGAGCCTTAAAATAAATGTGTCGGCCACCGTCCCGCCGACCCGTGCTGACTGAGTAGGTGTCCGGGACGGCCCCCGTTGGCGAGTATTTGGCAACGACAGTGGCGAATGTCTCAAGGCCACCGTGTCGCGGGTCCAAGTCGATAACGATTAGGCTTGACCGCCCGACGTGCAGGCCAAAACCCCGCCAATGATCGACACTTTGGCACTCCGCAAGCATTTCTTCTAGCGACATTCGTTCTGGATTTCCCCATTTTCCTTTTGGGTGCTTGCCGAGATTTTCGCATTCGGAATCGTAACAACCGCAGACAATGCGGCGACTTGGATTAGGATGATTGGGAATACTGATAATGCGATAGAGAGGAAATAAATGAAATGAGGTGGAGAATGAATCGGAGAGATATTTGCGTTGTTTTTCGAGAATGTCAGGCGAAGAAAACGGTATCGAAAATGGAATTGCCATAGCTAATATCCTTATTTTTGTGAGATAAATTTGACGAATCTTCCGCAGTCGGCACAATCGCAACGGACGTGAGGCGGCTTGTAATTGGTGACGAGGTTGTGAGAACCACAAGATTGACAGGTTAATTCTGGAGGCTGGCGGGGGACGCCAGCTTGCTGGGATGGCCGAGGCGGTTCACCGGTAGGGGCAGGTTCGCCAAATAAGTCGATAGGTTGGCCAGCCATTGGCGTCGATCCTCCATGCCCCATCCGTGGCCGGTGTCAACTCCTCGACGACGGCGGCCCGCGTACAGGGTGTGCGTTAATTAGTTATTTACGATTGGCTTTTGACGTTTTTCCCAAGATCGATATAACAAATCAAGTCTCTGCAATAGTTTGAAAACTCCACTTTCAGAAGATTCGAATTTTTCATTACCGATTATTAGCGTTCCTCGCCATGTTTCAGCATTCGCATCATAAGAAATATTAAAAGATGAACTGTCTGGAAGTCTTCCAGGCTGATATTTTTTCTTTGCAACCCACTTTGAAGTTTTCTTTTTTCTATTTTTCAGAATGCACGTTGGACACGGAATCTTGTAGGCATCGACGGCTGTATGACCACAAGTATACTTTGGATTTTTTCTTTCAACTTCAGCCTTCATTTCTTCTTTCGCCTGCTTTCCTTGCTTAAACCTCTCCAAAATAGAAGACATAGAATCCTCCCAGGCTTAATACATAAGCCTTAAAATGAGAATCTGTAATGCTTTTTGGGGAAAAACGAAAGTGAAAAGAAAAAGTGGGGTTGCAGTTACGGCCGGTGCTTGGTAAGCTACCCCCACGGAAATTTTTTCTTTTCAACCCGTGGACCTGTTCAATAACTGTTGAACTCAGTCAACGGGTTTTTCTTTTTCCCGCGAGACCTTCCCTTTTAACCAATCAGCTAATTGGCTGCAAGAGCAATTTTGCCATTTTGCCATAAGTCACTTGTAGGCAGAGGTCTATAAAACGAGAACAGCCTACGGATTTATAATCTGTAGGCCGAATCATCCGGCAGCCGATTTTGGCCGGCGGCGATGCGGCGGGCATCGCGCGGCGGCGGCCCGCCAGGCGGCGGCGGCAGCAGCGACGGCGCCTGGCAGCGTCGGTTCTGTTTCGTACATTTTCAGTCCCCCCTTGCCTTGACCAGCTCGAACTCGGCCCGCTCCGGGGCCGTGATCCGCATGAACTCGGCCAGCGCCTGGGCCGTGACCAGTTCGGCCCACGCCTGGGCCTTGACCTTGACCTGCTCGTACTCGGCCCACGCCGGGGCCGTGACCCGCCTGAACTCGGCCGCCCTCCCATGGCGCGGGGAGGGGGGATGATCGGCTGTGTGCAGACTGATGATGTAAGTACTTCTATCCACGTCCTTTTGTTCATCTGTGAGTACTGCACGATATGTTTCCCACAGCTCCGGCCAAGAGGATTTAAGGCGCCTCAGATTGTTTTCATCGGCGCTAAAGCCTAGTTCGGCCAATTTTTTGACGAAGTTTCCACCTATTTGAGCCATAAGGCAAAGAACTTCGTGGTCTTCATTTGTTCTCATTTTTCAGCTCCTTTCCCTTTCGTGTAATCACCAGTCCGTGCTGCTTCAACGGCTTCCCTGTATCTGGCTGACCGTTTATCTCTTCCGAAGAGACCATTTCACCTAGCTGTAGACCCCTGTCACTTTTCACCATGGCTTTCCCCTTTCCTTGCCGCGAGGCTCTCGTCGGTTGATTAAAAATCTCCAGCGGGATTGAGTACCAGGGCCATCCCCGACTCGGCAAATTCAATTTCCGCTTGCCTCGCGTCATCTTCGGACGCGAATTTTCCAATCAACTCAGCGGTGGCGTAGGGATGCAGCAAAATAAGCAGCCAACTCACTCCGTCCACCCAGCCTTGCTCCCGCGCGTTGATCGTCGTTTTCATTTTTGGTCTCCTTTCGTGGTTCGCCCCTGGTCGCCGGGGCCGCGTTGGGCGCTGAGTGCGCCCGCAACTCGCAACGCCCCCGATTTTCCACGATTCGCCGGCGCTCGGGGGCACACGCCGGCTAAGGGTCTCAGCTCGTCGCGCTGGCCTGGCGCTCGTACCAGGCCAGGTCAGCCGCCAGGATAGGCCGGCCTATCGCTGACCCGGAGCAATTCGGGCAGCCAGCCCACACCACATCATGGACTCCGGATGTACCCGATACGCTGTGGTCCCAAGACCTGCAATATCCACAAGCACATCGAGCTGACTTAGCTTCAGCTAGCCGTTGGCGGATCGCCGCCATGCGCTGGTCGCGCCGGAGGGTTATTGCCGCCGTCGTGTGACAGTAATAATCCGCCCCTAGCCAGCTCGACACCTTGATTTTCGCGCCTGGGTGCAGGCGCTTTGCCTCTTCCGCTACCAGCTCTTCGGCGGTGGCCAACTGCTGCCGCGCTGGGGACGATGAGCTATGTCGGATCGTCAGCTCGAGGTGCCCGCTGGTCTCCCGTCCGTGTGTGTTAATTATCATGTTCGTTCCCTTTTCGTGGTTGCGCCCCTGGTCGCCGGGGCCGCGGCGGGCGCGAAGTGCGCCCCTCAACGGATTTCGACGCACCACCCGTTAATGTCGGATTTGTCGGGCCTGGCGGTGTCGCCAGGGCCGAATACGATAGTTGCCCACCCTAAATTAGAGCACATTTCCCTAAACCGGGTAGCCCAACTTTCTTCAGTGAAATCGTTCCAAGTCCTCATTTTCGTTCTCCCTTTCGTGGTTGTGCCCCTCTGGTCGCCGGGGGGCTAAGCGTTCGGCGTTCGGGATCGGGACCTAGTGGGTCCATACATAGGCGGGAAAATAGCTATACCGCAGGGAGAATACTCGCTGCTCGGCGGCGGCGAGATCATCTGTGGTTAGGTCTGGTACTGATCCCCAGATTACCGTGTAGATTTCCATTTTCGTCTCCTTTTCGTGTTTTGCCCAGGGTCGCCTGGGCTGCGTGTTAGACGATATGATATATGCATTGAGCGTGCCAAAAACGAAATACATTTAAAAGATTTCCTAAGACGTTAAATTTGAGTATGTTATGGCTAATGCTGAAAAAGACGCCAAAGCCGGCGAATGACAAAATGACACCCATTTTTAGACACAACATAGAGTTTTTTAACCGAAATATATGTCATCTATTGAGTTGCGCCGATTGACGAAATGACACCCATTATTTCTGTTTCCTGCCTAAATGACACCCATTTTTTGTAGCCGGCTGACTGCGTGGCCGCCCGCGGGGCGGGACGGCGGCCAGGTCTGGACTGCCCATGGCCGCGGCGAGGATATCACGGATTCCCTGACTGCCGAGGCTGGCTAGCCGGGCAGCCAGGCGTCGGTCTAGACGCAGCGAGAGCTGGGTTGTGGTCTTCATATTGCATTTCTCCGCACATACCGTCTGCATTTCTTCGCACATACCGTGCCGCGACGATCCAGCGTTCAGCCAGGCCCGCAAATCCTTGATGCCAGCCGGCGGCTTGGCCCACGCCGTGGACGTTACCAGCTTGAACTCGGCCCACGCCGTGTCCGCCAGGTCCGTGATCCGCGCCGGGGCCTTTTTTTTCGCTTTTGTCTTCATTTCATTCCCCTTTCGTGTTATTAGCAATATCATATATTGTCACCTGCTTCGCTTCCGCCTCGGCCATGGCCAAATTCCTACACGCGATTTCCCAATACGCCCTCTTTAACTCAAAGCCTATACCATGTCTGCCCTGTTTAACAGCCTGGTAGGATTCGCTCCCAATCCCAGCGAACGGCGATAATACCACGTCCCCAGGCAATGTCCACAGGTCAATGGCCCTCTCGATAACGTCCAGCTGGAGTGGGCAGATATGTTTTTCGTCCTTATCTTCCTTCGCGATACGGTAATTAAGTACCTTCGTTTGGTTTATGTCAAACCAGACAGGTGAGGCGTACCGTTGCCAGACTTCCAACCCAAAGTCAGCTTTCCGTTCCGGGGCACCTCCGACGCAAATGTTCGACATTTTGACCTGCTCCGGACTACCGATGTAGCGGTCGAAGCAGTTATCACGCGAATGATTTCTGACTACGGGGCTGGCACTCATTAGCGTTCCGTCCTGGGGGAATTTCCTGAAAACTAACAGGTAATCAGCCATTCCTTGGCGGACTTGGCTACTATCGCGACAGAGAGTCTTGTGGAGAAGACCGTTATTTTTTGTTCTCTGCATCTCGATCACCGGGTCCTTCCAGATCGTAATGCGCGAATGGAACGTCCATTTGTGCGTTTCAAACAGTTGGATAATCCAACCTGGAAAATCTTTTAGTCCGGCTTCCTTGTCGCGGCCCTTGTATTTCGGCAAATCCTTGCAATGGACCGCACAGAGTCGACCGGGGACCGTCACCCGGTACAACTCTGGAACCAGGTATCCGAAGTGCCGCAGGAATTGTTCATCGTCATCGCTGTTTCCCATATCTGCCATGGAATCAGAATAGATGTATAGATTGCAGAACGGAGGCGAGAAGATTGTAAACCCAATGCTGTTGTCTGCTAATTTAGAAGTTTCATCAACGCAATCTCCAAGCCGCATCTCCCATCCTTTACCTCTAGCAACGTCAGTTTCCACGTCCATAAGTTCTCTCCTTCGTAAATTGACGAGCGACGTTTCCGCCGTCGCCGTTGCCATTTCTCCCATCATTGTACGATAATCGTCTTGCTTACGTTTCACGGTTGCGATAATATCGCCTTCGGTCGATGCAATGATAACATGAGCGCGGACTGCGTGAGTTTGTCCGAATCGCCACGTCCTGCGGACGGCCTGGAAATAATCCTCGAATGAATATGACAGACCGACAAATGCGACGTTGTGGCAATGTTGATAATTAAGTCCATACCCGGCGATTCGTGGTTTCGTTATAAGTACGCGGATTTTTCCTTCTGCGAATCCTATCAATCTATCTTCTTTTAGTTTGTCTGATAGGGAGCCACGAACGTCTATTGCATCCGGTATTTGTTTCTTAAGAGCGTCGGATTCATAGTCCGTGTGGCACCAAATTAGCCAAGTCTCTTCGCTTCCGTTGACGAGTGACGCAACCTTATCAGCTCGATTGTCAACTGTTATTCTCATTTCCTGGTGGATTGTTGTTGCCGTTAATTTTCCATCGCGGTACAAGTTGCCTTCCTCGAACGCGCCTTTCGTTATGTCAACGTCTACATTCTCTTCGATTATTTCCAATGGCGGTAAGATGAATCCGTCATCGCTATAGCCAAGATCGCTTGGATGTTGCAGGCAGACGGCCCAGCTAGACACCCATCGCCAGAAATCTTTTTCCGCATGACCTCGCAAGCGGTAACTACCGAATTCCATTGAATCGTTGATAAACCAACGGGCAATCATTTCGTTCGACGGCATGATTCCGAGAAATTCGGCATGGTTACCGAGTTCGAGGTGATCGTTTGGGGCCGGCGTTGCCGTACAACAGAGCTTGAATCGCGTGCGGTTGAATAGCGTGATTAGTTCCTGTTTGATCTTTCCCATGTAACTCTTGAGGATTGACGATTCGTCGAGGACGATCCCGGCGAAAGAATCCGCGTTGAAATGTTTCAACTTTTGGTAGTTAGTCACGAATATTCCGCTTCCGGCGCAGTCCTCCTGAGAGGCGGCGAACCGGGCGTCGATGCCGAATTTTTCACTTTCTTTGATGGTTTGACGGGCCACGGCTAGAGGCGTTAGGATAAGTACCTTACCGCCGGTGTGCAGGCAGACGTGGCGAGCCCATTCAAGTTGCATAGGCGTGTTATGCGTGACGATATAGTTTTCGGTGACGTAGCTTTGATTGCCGCTTCCGACGGAAAGGCAAATCGTCCTCTGCTCTCCACGCTCTTCAATTCGGTCGATCCATCGACCATTGTCTCGCGGGTTTGGATTCCACTTCGCGGCCTTGCGGGCTAGGTGAAATGGATTGAACGTCTTGAGAGAGAATGTCAGGACGTGGCACGGTGCGCCTTGCCGTCGCGTCCCGTTGTGAATGCACGAAGTATGCTTGAGTGCTCGCGTCGGCCCCCCGCCAAGCGACCGAATGAGCGTCAAGGCGTTGTCGGCAAGCTGTTTACTTGTGCTGTAGTATTGTGACGTGTCTGAGATCCATCCGTCCGTGTCCATCAGGCCACGCAGCAACCAAACGCGATTGTCCACCGAATCGAAAAGATATTCATTAGGGATAAATTTTGTCCTGCTTCGCGTTCCAAAAATTCCAAGCCGCCGCAACTCTTGGATAAAATCGCGTTTATTTTCTCCCCCATAGGATAGCTTGTAATCGTATCGAGATTTGTGCATTAACGTCCAACCAAGAGGTAAAAACGCTCGGATGGTTTCAAGAATTTGTTCATCGGCAAGTGTGACAGTGCATCCCTTCGTGATACACCCATCGCCAAGTAAGACGCCAAGAACATAGGGATGAATCCAGTGCTCACGTCGCTCGCCTTGTATCGGGACTACGACGGGGATATCGAGGTTCCGACTTTTGCCACTTTTTCCGTATCTAATTGGCATGTCAAGAAGTTGAAGTGTTGAGGCGACTCGCCATGGCTTGCTACGTTGCCGATCATTGTTAGTTCGAAAAATGTGCAGGTGGTTTGCATCGACGACGAAACTTGAGCCGTCCGAAAAGTAAACTTCGAATGTCGATTGAAGTCCGCGAATATATTTGGCTTTGAGGGGATACGCCAATCCATCGGAAGCAACGATCATGTCGCCGACGTTCAATTGCGTGTTCGGAACGAATCCGATTGGCGTAAGGATCAACGCTCCTTCCGGTTGTCCTTTCCCAAGTCCGCAGTCGGCAAATATGGCTCCCCGGCCAATCTTTAACGCCCATTGCGTAATGGCCCGCTGGAACGGAAATAGCTTCTGGTTGATAGCTGCGTCCTCAACATCGAAGCCGATGGGGGCAATGGCAACCAATTTATCGGATAGGAAATCTTTATAGGTATCAGTTATTGGTTCATTCATGGGTCCATATACTCCACGGTGATGCCAAGTTCTTCCGCAATCACCAGCTCAGCGGAAACCCCCTTGGATTGCTCCCACCCCGGCAGCCTCAGTACGATCATCCGTTTGCAGCATTGGAGAATGGCACGGTCGTAAGCGGCCCAAAAGTCGAAGTCGGGTGGAAGGCTGCCAGCAAGGGCTATCGGATGCGTGTGAGCAATTGGCGAGTAAATGAATACGCCGTCGCTCATTAGTTTGGCAGCCGCCTTGCAGGCACACTCAAATCTATTAAGACGCACTTGCCAGTCTGTGTCCGAGTACGGCGATGCGAGATAGACGAGTTGCCGCCGGCGCTCTGCGATTTCTCGCAATGTTTTTATTAGCATATTTCGATTCCTTTTCCAATCTTCGGCTTACGGTCCAACCAATATCTCTCCAAAATTCGGTACGTTGTCACTTCCGCGAATGCCCGCGACGGGCACAGCCACCAGTGTACCGTCGGAAACCGCTGTTGCCAGGCAATCACGCTCCGGTAGATCGTCTTGGGTAGCAACCGTGAAAACGGCGGCGGGTCCATCAAGATCATCGGCCAGTCCGCCTCTACCACAATCGCCACCACCTTATACGTCGCCAGTCGAGAGAGTTCGGCTTGGAACCGCCTTCGACCATGGGCGAGTGTCGAAACCAAATCCTCAAGCGATTTCCGCTCCACGGCTATTTGCCATTGGTGCCCGTCGATGGAGTAATCGCCGCTCGTGAGCGTACCGACCTGAGTTCGAACGTTGACGGGCCGATATCCTTGGCGTGCGTCGGCCTTGATGGTCCCAGCCGCAAACGCGAACGGGGCCTGTTCTCGGCTATCGACAGTTACGATGAACGGCGAGTCAATCGGATCGAGCATCTGGGCCGATGATAGCAGAGGTTTTTTTTCTTCCATGATTGGCTCGCTTCCTGTTTGCTTCCTCCACTCGTTTACACTTGGGGCACCGTCTGGCATTTTTACAAATGATTATCGGATGCCTGAGTTTTCGTCCGCACCGCTGGCAACAAATCGGAGAGACAGTCATTTTCTTCATAGCAATTCTCCAGTTAGCAATTCGCGCAAGAACGTTTTTCGCATTGGCAACGCGACCCGCCTAATTTGTCTTAGTAGCGTGGCCCGCTTCCCCACAATGATGCACGCCTTTTTTGCCCGCGATACGCCAGTGTAAATTAACTCCCGGCTGGCGATCATCCCGGCCCC
>ERZ1292644.1129-Hain-H14-01um-R2-1129-length-14563-cov-21_pt1 | contig 14563 bp, 12 predicted proteins | sample MGYA00564402_ERZ1292644 | MGnify/ENA primary metagenome ERZ1292644 (study PRJEB36523, sample SAMEA6512644) | groundwater metagenome | collected 2019-01-09 | study: AquaDiva: Metagenomics assemblies of 32 groundwater samples
AGCGCCAACAACATGGCAAGAATTTCCGAGGTCGTCTGTGGGTCGAGACTCAACCAACCCCGCCCCAAATTGGTGATTATCTGCCCGTTGGCGTTGAGAGGGCCATTCAGGACATATTCGCCCTTGGCGTTTCTCACGAGCGTGTTATTTACCATAAATTGCACGGTGACAACGTTCTGGACCTCTTTCAGGGCGGGGTCTTTGACATCCTTGATGGCGTTCCCCAGCATGGACAGATCCGCCTGGATCTCTGGATTCCCTCGGTGTCCTTCCAGTTGTTCGATCCGGTCTTGCATGCGCTCGATCGTCCGGCGCAACGTCTGGGTATAGTCCGTCATATACTTGGCAAACCACCCGGCGTCGTTTGGGGGTATTTGATAGCGTGGGTCGTCTTTGAGCGTAATCAGTTCACGATGAGGAAGTTTGCTCTGGTTGATGGTTTTGACGGGTTTTGTTGGCATGGCTATGCGGCCTGCGTGATGGTGCTTGTTGGAAGTTGCGTGGTACGAAATGGTGGGGTTCCCGCTTCCTGGCCAAGCAACGGAGTTGACTGTAATTGATGACTCGCCACGGCCGCTGCCACAAGTGGGGTGCGCTGATACTGCGACTGCCCCAGTGGGGCCCACTCGAGCACCGTCCCTGGCCACAAAAGGAAATCGGCTGTACTGCTGAAGTCAACGGCGACAAGACGTCCACACATACTTGCTGGCAACCGGTGGCGTTGCGACCGCATCCTCCCCACCGTGCTGTGCACGACATGGTATCCCTCGCCGCTCTCGCCATTGCGTCTCCAGGTGACCGTGAGAGTGCCAGCGGACAGGAGTTCGATGTCCAAGTAAAACGCCGCCACATTTTTCACCCCAGGCCACCCCAGGTCGGTCGGTTGCATTGTGTGCGTACGCATCGCGACTGGCTTGGCGAGCCATTGCAGGAGACAGCCTGGATAGAGCTGGAAGGTGCCCGTACAAATCATTCTGATGTCGAATACCGTGCCACTAATGCCAGATGTCAAAATCTGGCTGAGATGTCGGCCCAGTGTCGTATGCGTCAGCGTTGCCGCCGCAGTGCCACTTCCGTCTGTATAGATGTCGGTGGTCAACGTGCCGCTGATCAGGTCCACATCCAGCAAAAAACTCTCGAGGAGTTTTGGGCCAGGATAGCCAAAATCCAGCGCGGGGGTGCGGTAGGTGCGGAGAATCTGTGGTCTGGGAATCCATCCGGTCACGGTGCCTGGGTACAGCAGAAACGTACCAGTACATGTGATGCCAATCTGAAAGATCGTGCCAGCCAATGGTGTTTCGACCATCTGGATCATCGTGCGCCCGGTTGCCGTCTGGGTGCGGGTCTGCACGAGTACACCATCTGCATAGAGCACAAGCGTCAATGTGCCTGATTGCAGGTCGAGATCCAGTTGAAGATTTTCCAGGAGTTTCGGTCCAGGGTATCCCATATCCAACGGGAGACTGCGGTACGAGCTGAGGACGGCGGGATAGACGAGGATGTGAGGGATGAGACGGTACAGCGTCACCACGCCAGAGGCGGTCAGTCGGTAGCCGATAGCTCGACCGCGCAGCGCTGTTCCTACGGCAGTCCCTAGCGTGCTCTGCGACCGCGTGGTTGATGTCATGGTGCCTAGTGTCGTGCCGGCATTCGCGTAGCTCAGCACTGCCTCCACTGTCAGTGTGACGCCTGAGGTGTGGGCGTCGACTGTGCACTGCACCACTTCCTTATCATGTTCGAGCGCCTGCTCGTCCTCGTCGCGGGTCTGGACGGTGATAGGTATGGCTGTGCCGTTGTCTGTGGTACCACTGTCGAGATCAAACACCTGTCCCGTCGTTCCACTACTCCCGACGAGTTGTTTGTTGAGCCGGTCGTAATAAAGGCAACGCAGCGCTCGGCTATCACGCCACCAGGTTTCCGTGCGCTCATCAATGACGAGCATCGCATCTGGCCGCGTGGCGCTTCCGCTGGGATAGGCGAAATAGAAGCGGAGATTGTGCCAGGCCCCCACGCAAGTGGCTTGCGCCGCTTGGGCGGTATTGAGTGGGGCAATGCCATTTTGTGTCACGCCATGGAACAGCGCGTAGTGATTCGCATCTGAGATATTGATGGCGTTGGCCCCCTGGAGGCGCCAGAGGTTTCCGTCGCGTCCCAGGAAATAGATGCCGCGCTCCCCACGTTCCACGCTTTTACGTGCGCCAAGACCGGTGGGACACTGGAGGGGTCGTGCGTAGTACGTCGTCTCGTCCGCCCCAAGGATCTGAAAGACCCGTCCCGATGTCCAGACATATGGAATCCCGTCGTATTGCCGAATCTGCACGGGGGCGTCCCCTGCAGTGGAGATGGGGAGAAAGTTCTGAGGCGGAAAACTCTCTGGGAAGTCCGCCTTGCTAAAGTAGAGCTTGTCTTCAAAAAGGCCGAAGATCCGTTGCTGGTGTTCCATCACGGCCGTAAAGGCTGGCGGGCGATGGTTGTCCAACTCCAGGATCTCTTCCAGCGCGGCATCGGCACGAAAAGAAGAAAAACTGGTGATCCCTGCTGGCACATCGCCTTCATAGAGCGAGGCAGCATTCGTATCCGTGTCGTCACCGACCGTGCGGTATACTTCGACATGGGTGACCTGGGTATCAAGGTCCGCACCGGCGACCAGGGGGTTCGTGACGGTCACAGTCACAACTTGATTGCCCACGGTCAGGCTGGAGCTGAACGCGGATCCATTCCCGCGTGCGGCAATGACACTGTCAAAAGGACGGACAAGATTCGCCTGCCCTCCGTTCAAGGTGGGTGCCGTTGTGGCGCGGATCCGTATCCAGTAGCGCTCCGTATTCGTGAGCCCTGTAAACGTGATCCCCGTCGGCGTGGCTTTTTGCCACGGGCCGGTCGCAAACGAAAAGCGCAAGCGCGTCACGCCTGTCGCAAAAGAGAAATTGGGGTCTTCATCGGGCAGAAACGTGACCCAACTCCCAGCCCAGTAGGCGAACTCGTAGATCGGCACGCCCCCCGCGGCACCCGCCGACATCGTATAGACCACCTCGGCAAAGGGATAGTCGCCTCCAATCAGGTGTCCATCGTTATTCGTGGTGCTGACGAGATCCAGCGTTCCACCGGTTTGATCGGTATAGGTCGTCGTCCCGTTGACATAACGGCCATAGACCCTGGTGACAGCGGCTTTGCGTACAAACGCTTGCTTATAGCGATAGGCGGCAGGGTCGAGACTATTGCCAATCGCATACCCCCCCTGCAGGCGGAGTTCGTCCCAGTGCAACGTCAGGATGCCACCCCCATTACTCACCGCGCCGATCCGCATTCCGTTGATACTGCTCCAATCGCCAGCCGCCGTTCCCACCCTGGTGAAACTCTTTTTCGCAAGCCCTGCCTCAGCCCAGACGCCATCTGCGGCCGCCACCAGCCCAGGAATAAAGGACGTGGAATAGTACCCATCAATAAACTGCGTGCCAGCAGAAAAGTTCAGCGCAATTTCGAGAAGATCCATGTTCTGCAAACCCGCCACATGGAGCCAGAAGCGAAGGATGTCGTCGTCGGTGGAGGCTTGTCCCCCGCTAAATGTCGTCAAATTTATGGCGGCAAACGTCTTGGCTGCAAAGGCAGAGGTGCTCGCCGCGATCGTCATGCCTAGCGACGAATCGCCTTCCTGTTTGTTAACGAGGTTCCGGCTGAGCGTACAGTTGGTGGGCGTAAAATCGGTGGCAACCGTGGTGGCGTTGAACGCCTCGATGACTCGTGTCAGTATGCCACCAACCGCGACCGTCGGCGCCGTGGTCGGAGCGGCAATGCCCCAGCGGGTCAGCGTCGTCCCGTCATCTTTTTGCCTCAGTTGCTCCTGCCCATTGGCAAAAAATGTGTACTCTGTACGCTCGCCATTGCCCTTCATGGTGGCAAATTCAATGGGTTCACCGTTGAGGCCAGTCACGATAGACGCAAAGTTGCGGTAGAGCACACTGCCAGCGCCCTGGTAGCGCACACGAGTTCCAGCGGAGGTGTGCATGGTGTGGAGAGAGTGGCAGTCGCCTTGCGCTGTCGTTCCAAGCAGGGTATGGCCCTGGCGTGTCTTGAGCGCCCCTTCCTCGTCTGGAAGGACGTTCAAGGCTTCGACGAGTTCGCCTGGTTGGAACAGGTGGCGTGCACGGCGTTGCACAAAGCCTTTCTCGAATGATATTTGTGCCGGCATACTCCCTACTCCTAGTGTCGGCCGCTCACTTTCCGTTCACTACCGACCTTCCGCCCTTTCGTCGTCGCCATGGCTTTCTCCACGCTGCCGCTGCGCTTTACAGCGCGTTCTTCCGCTTGCTCTTCGCTAACGGTCTCCCGCCCAGCAAACGCAGTGGGAGTGATGATTTTACCTTTAGACTCAGCCATATTATCTCCTTGCGGCCACTTCCCGCCGCCTTGAGGGCGACATGCGTTTGGTGATGTCCCGTGCAAGTGCATGCGGATTGTCCACCTTTGCCCCACTACGCGGCTTTTCTTTCAACTTTTCCGCTACCACTGACGCCGCCTTGCGAGCCGCTGTTCCTTCTTTGAACGACACGTCTGCCACGCAATACCCTTTCTACCCTTGCGGGGGCTTGGTGAGATAGGCTTGGATATCCTTGGCTGCTGCGACGACGCCCGTCACGAACGCCAAGGTGACCTGGATCTTGGTGATCGGCGCTTGACCACCAGAAGCCGTCATGAAGGCACCGCCCCAGGCAATGACCCCGGCGACTACTGCACTCAAAAAAACCTTCGCTGCACTACTCCCATACCACATTTCTTGTCCTCCTACCAGACTGGGGATCCTACGTCATGGGCCGTGCTATAATCGTCTGACCATAGAATGTCCCCAGCAATATCCCTCACAGCCTTCTGCACCCCCCTTAATTTGCCGTCAGCAAAGCTATGCTCTGCTAACGCATTTTGCCCCAAACCCTGGTACTTATCGGCAACCGTAATATAGCCCTGGGCTAATGTCGGCTCATCAATGGCCACCTGATAGAGCGCATCCGAGGCGCAGAGATAGGTCAGTGCTGTTTCGTTGAACGGAACAAGCGTGGTGTCTGCCCATGTGGGCGGCTTGTTGCGGTAGACGTAGTGAATCCCGATAGCCGCCGAGGGCACCGGGGAAATCTCCACCTGCATCACCCCAGCACTGTCTTCTCCGCGGTAGATAAAACTCGCAGGTTGCTGCGAGGTAAAAGCCCGGCGGGCATCATGGCGGTCGACGCCGGCCACTGTCCCTTCACTCAAGCGCCACCAGTAACTGATCGAGATCATCTCTTTGAAGTTAGTCGCCATGGCGTAGATGTTGCGGAAGAGACTGTAGGCGCTGGCGGTGAATGCCGTGCCGGCATAGGACGTTTCTAGGGTGAGTTGCTGTCCAGTCACCCCGGTTACTTCGTAGTAGGTGTTATCACTGGCGACACGCAGCTTCCGGCCCACATCTGCGGCCACAAAGGAGGTCCCAGTGCCGTCAACCAGCGTCGTGATGGCATTCAGTGTGACCGTGCCACCACTTTTCGGGGCGACGGTCGTCAGCACTGCCTCGTCTTGCCTCCAACTCCACGGCTCTCGATACCATAGTTCCTCGATCTTCTCGCGCAAAAGCATCTCAGCACGCACATCGTCAATCTTATTAGACACCCGCTGACGAATACGACGTCGGAGTTCGGCAAACTGGAGCGGCATCTCCTATCTCCTCAGAGGACTCACCCACGGGACCGTCATTTCTACGCCTTCCTTCTCGAACAACCCCAAGATCATCCCCACCAGGCCATCCACCAACCCATCCAGGGCCTGTGCCAGCGGCAAGTCCTGCGTCTCCCCAAGCCGCCGGGCTTCCTGTGCGGCGACGGCATAGCCGACGAGTCCTTCATACCACTGGGGCATGTCCGGCTCCAGCGGCACCTCGATGCTCATGAGCACCACGTTATTGCTCGCAGCCTCTATAGATCCAGCAGCGCCTTGCCATATCGGCAACCCTCCCTGGAGACCTACCGTCGTCGGCATTGGCGTCAGGCGCAGGCGTAAGAGTGGCCCGAGGTCTTGCGTGTAACGTGTTGGCACTGTCGCTGTGGCCGTGCGCCACGTAGGGCTGAGGAGGTCGAGACCTTCTGCCACGGGCGCCGGCTCCAACTCGTTGGGATAATACAGTACCGTGAGGATGCTCAGCAATGTATCTGGGAGCGGGTAGAATGCCGGGAAGGGCGTTACAGTTGTCGCCAGGAGACTAAATGTACCGAGCGTCAGCGGCAAACGAACCAGACCACTTGCCTGTTGCAGGTGCACCTGGTTGGCGCCGAGCGGGTCGACCGTGAGAAACATGGCCTGCGACACCGATTCAATATTCCCCTGCCCGGTGATGGGCATTCCTGGTGTTGCAGTCGCACGCACGCGAACCCAGTATAGGTTGCCATCAAAGTCGGCGGGGAACGTTACATCGGTCGGTTGTTTCTGTGCCCAATCATCCGGGGCGACAAAGGCCATGGTTTGGGTGCCCGTCACCGCAAAGTTCGGCGTCGTGAGGAGCGTCAGGGTGCGCCAGAGTCCCGCACTCGCCCAGTAGGTGTATTCGTAGGTGCCTCCACTGGCCGCTGTCCCTATGACATAGACGACGCGCTCAAACATGCCAGACGCGCCGATCATGTGGCCATCGTTGTCGGCCGCGGAGGCGAGCGCCACATCGTTTGTACCCGCATCCTGGGCATCTGTCGTGTCGTCGGTGTATGTTCCACCGGTCTCCGTCCACTGGCCGACGGCCCAGTAGGTCGAAATCTGACGCACCTCGGTGAAGACCGGGCAGCGCATGGCCAGACGACGCACGGTATCCGTAAAGGCGAGCTGGAGATACTCCGTATCCCCCAGATCGAGGAGCAGGTCTTGAGCCTCTGCAAGCACGTCAACTTGCGACACCGGCTGCCTCCTGTGGTGAAGGCGCAGACGTGGCAGTACGAAGTCCTAAACCCGCCTTGATGCGCATGACGCCCTCTTCATAACGCCTCTCCCTGCTCAGCATCATCAGCCCAGACGTGACCTGGACAAGCTGCGGCACCCACGCATCGGGGATCTGGAGCCGTGATGCCATCTCAGTGAGGTCATTCGGCAGCATCAGACCACTCACTATGGCCGTCTCATCTGCGCTGGGTACGGGGACAATACCCAGGTAGCGCCATCCCACGCGGTAGAAAAAACCTGGGGTTCCCGCCGTCGAAAACCATGCGGTGTCACGATAGCGGAGCGAGGTGAGTGGTACACGCCACAGAGGCGTGCCATCACTCCGCGTCATGTGGGTTACCACGACCATGCGAGGGAAGATGGCCGTGAGGCTGTAGAGCGGCGTGTTGGCAAAAAGCAGGAATGGCAGCGTCTCGCGCACCAAGCGATACCGCAGGGCCACCCACTGCTGCGCTCGTGTGACGTGGCGCAGGAAGACGGTGGACGGTGTGGTGCGAATGGCTATTTCATCATCCAGGTCTTGCTGGACAAGGACGAACAGTGCGCCCACTGTAAGCAGCATAGCGATTATCCTCTACGCCCTACTGGATATTCGTATCAAAATCACGTTGACTCCAAGAACCAATATCTAATCCTGGAGGATCGGGACTCGTAATTATAGATGGCACACTTAGTATCCTTAATAATAATTAACTACGCGCCAACGTGGTGTGGTTGCATCATAGATGAGTTGAACCCAATGATTAGGAGTTATTGTAAGATTTCCTCCTGCTAATGTAATAATTCGATTAGCAGCTGCCGAGCTACCATCATCATTCAAAAGGAGAATATCAAATTCCCCAGCATTGTAAATATACAAGTGGCGTCCGTTAACCCCCCCAGCAATCCCAGATATATTACGAGAAGCATCTGAAGATAAACGCCAATAACCACCAAGGCCAGGATTATAGTCTATTACTACGCCAGTAATTTGTGCGGGTGTAAGGGAATCAAAGGTAAAAGGCATCATATTGCCAACAGATAGACTATCTCCAGTGTAATTTACGGACCTATTTCCGTTATTGATGGTCATTGACGAATTGACAATAAAAACGATGTTATCACCCAAGTCTACCGCAAAAGCACTTCCGCCATCATTCCTTACGTTAGATATGCTTATGGCAGCATTGACTGGATTATTGTCAATATGTACATCAAAGAGCCCAACTCCTAACGTACCCCCTATACGCTGAATATTACGAAGCGTAATATTTCTTGGGGTATTTCCAGAGACACCACCAGTAAGAAATCGAAAAAGTGTTCTAGTAGTAACACCTAAAAGATCATACACCCCAATCCCTTCCAGAATCGCACCATTTGCAGAAGTTAGACTAATTGCTCCACCCCTCGGGTCTTCAAAGTTGATATCACGAAAGGTATTTTGATACTGAAAATTTACGGCACTATTGTTGTTGCCAATTAGGACTGCATAATTTCCCGTATTTGTAAATCGACAGCGAAACCATGTGTTCGTATTAACGTTACCACCATCCGTAGGAAAGTTCCATGTCGGCACCGTAGCCGTTAGTGTATGTTGACTCCAGACCTGTTGGACAAGATTGTCAATGTATGTTCCTGATGTATTGTGAAACCACACTGAACGCGCATCATTTCTTTGTAACAAATACAGATTACTGAGAACCATCCCACCAATTTGATTACTTCCTGCGACTACAAAGATGTGTCCTCCACCTGTCCCCGATTCAAGTGTCATATCACGAATAACAAGATTATTCGGCAGTATATGGCTTCCCAAAGAAAACACGTCCGATGTCGCATTAATAATTGCTGAGGTTTCAGGGCCTAACCCTACAAATTCTATATGGACATTCGGTGTTGCGAGGGCGACATTTGTCGCATAGCGCTGTGGGACAAGGATTCGACCGCCAGTGGAGGCTACGGCGTCTATGGCGGCCTGAATGGCCGTACTGTTTACTGCGGCTGTTGCTGTTGGTGACGCGCCAAACTCCTCTACGTTCACAGTACGCCCAGAGAGAGAGAACCATTGACTACCCTCATCCATCCATAACCCACGTATACTATCCCTGACACGTATTCCCCTGCCAACCACACCGGGAGTTGGAAGCATTGCTATGTCTACTGTACTAAAAAACGGTGATCTGTTCCGCATATCACGCACAGAAGTAATGGCATTTGCACTTATAGAAACGCGCATAAGACTTGCGCTGTTGGGTGGGAGTGACGGCTCATTAGGCGTCGTATCGCCTTCGCATTGATAGTAATATGCTGTCGTACCTACGCGAGTCCAGCCTGTGATGCCGTTATTGTCACTGGAGATAATAACCCAGCACACATCACCTGTTCCTATGGCACTATACGCAATCGCCGTAGGCGACTGATTCACCCGCTCAGGGACAAATGCCTCAGTAGAAAAAGCAGGCGATGTACAGATGCCACCCGCACACGCGCCGGATGCTACATGGAGACCTCCACTGTAGATGAAGGCAAAGAAATGGCGTTCATCTCTTTGCGCTGCTTCGTGGTCCCAGAACCTCTGACCGTCTGTGCGGAAGGAGCCGGCATGTGAATCGGGGAGCGTGTTGAAGGTATCGTTACGGAGGGCGGAATGGTCTGCATGCCCTGGAAGAGCAAAGAGGGACAGCAGTAGGAGAGTAAGAAGACTACAGAACAAGCGTGACATCATTTCTCATGCTTTCTGTACTTAGATAGTTAGCTTACATCCTTAAGAATTCATCAAGGACGTACCATCTAAGAGTGCACCCACGCGGTGCCATTATAAAACGCGGAGCACGTCACTGCGCCACCACCCGTAAAGGTGCCATCAAGCGCGGGGCAGGTAGTGAGTTGGTCGTTGACACAAATGCGATCTCCCGTCACGCCAGCAGGGAGGGCGGCCACAGTGGTACAAGCGATACGCGCCGTGCCAGCAGTAATACTGACTGTACCGCTAAGTTGTGCCGCATAATTAGTTGTGGCTCCCGTGGGTGAGGTGACACTGAGGCCGGTGGCGGTGGTCGTTCCGGTAGCGACGGCTGTAGACTGAACGCGGACGCCGAAGAAGTTAGTAGTCGCGGCCTCACCGGCGGTTATAGTCGTAGATATATCTAATCCTGCCAGAGTCGCATGTGTTCCAGAGCTAGATTCCTGCAATGTTGTATCAATCAAGTGACTTCGTATATCGCCACCAACGACACCGACTAGGGTGGATGCAATTGCCCATCCTACTGTGGCTGATGAGCCTGTAAACGTTCCTAATTGTCGCCATTGATGGTTGGCATCTGTCGCCCCACCTATCGCATGCGGCCCTACACTGCTCACCACGAGTGGCACTGCAATCGTCCCAAGCCGCGTAATATTGTCCTGTGTCGCACTCGGCAACGTGCTGCTGATGCTCGGCACGCCTGCGCCGCTGGTGATAAGGACGCCGCTGTTCGCGGTGGCAAGCCCGGCAACCGTGTTCGTAGCGGAGGAATAGAGGAGCTGGCTGACTGTGGTGCTGGCTGGGTACGTCGCCGTGCTCCAGGCTGGCGCAGCACTGGCCCCGGAGAGGAGCACCTGATTCGCGGTCGCCGTGCCGGCCAGAATCGCCCCAGCAGAGGCGGTACTATAGAAAATCCCTCCATTACTTGCCGTCAAGGACGCATTCAGCCCCCCATCGAGCAGTGCTACATCCGTGCCGCCAGCACGGTAGACATACGCTGTCCCAATCGTAACCGCTGTTGGGATGTCCGTGGCAATCGACGGGACGCCAGCACCACTCGTTACCAGCACGCCAGAGTTCGCTGTTGCCAGGGCTGCAAGGACATTGGCCGACGAGGCATAGAGGAGCGTGCTGATAGCTACTGTATCAGGGATTGTGAGCGTCGAGGCAAGCCAGTTTGTGCCATCAGCACGTATTAGGGTGCCAGTGCCAGTCGCAACAGCCGGGAAGGTTGCGGTCGACCAAGTGGGCGGTGCGGTGGCGCCTGAGCGCAGCATCTGGCCAGCGGTAGCCGTTCCGCTCAGGATCGCTCCTGCGGTCGCGGTGCTGTAAAAGATACCACCGTTAGAGGCGGTGAGGTTGGCGTTGGTGCCGCCATTGGCAAGAGGGAGCAAATCAGAAAGCGAGGTAATAACACCCGTGCCCGTGGCGACACGCATAATACCGCTACTGAGTGATGAGAGCGCTTGTTTAGCGCTGAGTCCCGCATGCTCTGTTTGCACAATATACGTAGCGTTTGCCGGCGCACTGCCTCCAGCTCCAACCAACGTGACATACGCGCCAGTGTTCTGACTCGCCTGGAACGTATTGGTGCCTACATCGTAGTAGATACGCCCACGCCCCGCGTCGCTGACTGGTGGAGCAGCACGTCCCTGGACGCTGATAATTTCAATACGTCCACTGCCCCCGATTAATTCTTCCAAGCTCTGTTGCGCCCGCGTCGAATGAATATGGCTGGCCTGAATACTCCCGGCAAGCAACAGGGTCAGACCAAACATGACGTAGACAGGCCAGCGTTTCATAGTGCGTCATTTTTCTCTGGCGTCGCAGGAACGGAGGATTCCTGCGCGGTGGGTTTGGGATTATTCCGTTTGTCAAGTTCTTTCAGACTGATATCAAGACGTTTTTGCAGCGTTGCGGTGACACGGGCTGCTGTATCCTCAGTGTTTTGTCGGCCAGAGCGGACAAAGGCGAGGGTGGCGATCACTTCAGCAAGTTGGTCTTCACAGGATGGGGGCTGCTGGGCATGGAGTGGTGATAACAAGATACCGAAGAGCAGTAGTGTCAGACAGAAAATATATCGGTACACCATACAATGACTCCATTTAACTGAGGCCTTCTCGGCAGATAAGCCTGGCTTCGACCAACGTGTCCGTGAGTGCCCCTGCCGAGATTTCGTCAATAAGGATTCTGACATACCGCGCCAAGATAGCCGGCATGCTGAAATAATTCCAGCCTTCAGGATTCCCAGCTTTGTCTGTCAGGGTAGAGGCTGTAATGTCAGGATTGTCGTCCTCTTCGTCCCATTCCGCTCCATTGTGGCTCGTCTGAAACTCGGCACGGACATTGGCGGTGCCTGCCACGCTGGACACCCTGAGTGCCAAAGACTCCACCAGGTCCACGTGAAGGAGGTCAACCGCGGCACTCGTCAGCGTCGCCCCAGCTCCCACAGTAGTGCCTGTCCAAAGAATGTGTTCAATGGTCGAGAGTACGCTCATGCTGTCACCCCAAACTGCCTATAGGTGATATAGAGTGTGCCCGACTGCATAACTGACACTCTTGCCCCGGTCCAGATCTGCCCCTGAACCCCGTCATCAGTCTCTGGGAGCCCTTCCCGTGCTACCGAGGACCATACCGTCTGTCCGCTACTGTTGATGATGCGGACCTCATCGCCTGTACGATACGGCGCCACCCAGCGTAATTGCCACACTTCCATGCGCCCTGCGACGAGCGGCCCATCGGTAGGGCCGGTGATGATGTACGGGTTGCCGGCGAGGTTAAAGTGCGCATTCTGCCGGTAGAGCCCTATCCCCTGGGCGCTGTCCCCTTCAGTAGGAAAGCCGAAGGGCTGCACCGTGAGGAACATGGTCTGCGAGACCGATTCGACCGCTTCCTGGCCTACGATGGGCACTGGTTACGCCTTTCCATCTGCGATGAGTGCTTTGAACAACGCCTTCGCAAATATGTCACCCGACGAACGTATTCCTGGTGAATGTCGAGGTTCCTGCGTTCCAACTCACCGCCGCGCTCGTCATCTGTGCCCCTGCGCTGTCGCCAACCGTGACGAGCGTTGCCGTGCGTGTTGTTGCGAATTTCTGTGCGTGGTAGAGGAACATGATTGCGGAGTTCAAACTCGGCGTGTTCCCCGGAACCGCTGTCAGTGTCGTCAGTGCCGCCGGAATCCGTGAGCCGAAGTCGCTCACATAATCTGACAGCAGCGAGTAGATGTCACTCACCCGGCTCTGATTGAGCAGCACGCGGGAGTTGGCTTGCTGCGCCGCGCTGGCGGCATCAGAGGCCATCGACTGGGTGAGAGCTACAGCAGATTGTACGTCACTCAGCATGCTCTGGATCACGAGTGCCCGCGAACTAGCGACTGCCGCCGCGCTCTGGGCGTCAGACGCGGCGCTAGTTGCGACGAGGGCTCTGGAGGCCGCTAGCGTTGCGGCACTGGCTGCATCTGACGCAAGGCTCTGTGTCAGCGCTACCGCCGACTGCACATCGGAGAGCATTGACTGGACCACCAGTGCCCGGGAGTTGCCCTGTGCCGCTGCGCTGTGTGCGTCAGAGGCCATCGACTGTACCACCGTCAAAGCCGACTGCACATCAGAGACGAGACTTTGCACGACTAATGCCCTGGAGTTGGCCTGGGCCGCTGCGGACGCTGCGTCAGACGCCATGCTCTGGGTCAGTGTCACTCTGGAATCCACCCGAGCTCCGATGACATGCGCCCACACCTGGCTGGCGATATCGCTCATGGCCGAGGCCGTTAGGACTGTCCCTGTGGTACTGAGGAGACTGTGGAGATCCGAGAAGCGAGAATTGAGCGAACTATCCACATCTGACACGAGCGACTGGGTCACGATGATAGCGCTGTAGGCATCTGAAGCCATGCTTTGCGTCACGAGGATACGCGAGTTCGCTTGCGCCGCTGCACTCGCGGCGTCGGAGGCTGCCGACATAATCCGCTCAAACGCTGAGCCAAAGGTGCTGACACCGCTATGCGTATTCCAGCGCTGCGCCCAGACTGCTGATCCCACATCACTCAGGGCTGATGCAGTCAGAATCACGCCGGTGGTACTCACAAGGCTGTGGAGGTCAGAGAAGCGGGACGTGAGTGCGCTGTCCACGTCTGAGACCATGGACTGAATGACCAGGGCCCGGGAGTTGGCTTGCGCTGCAGCGGACGCCGCATCCGACGCCAGAGATTGCGTGAGAATAACAGCGCTATAGGTGTCTGAGGCGATGGACTGAGTGAGCAACACGCGGGAGTTTGCCTGGGCTGCAGCCGACGCCGCGTCAGACGCCATCGACTGAATCAGTGTGAGGGCAGAGTAGATGTCGGAATCATCGACTGTTTCCACGGGAAAGAGGCCGTTAAACGGCAGAATCAGGGAGGTATTGCCTTCAATATGGACTAGGACTTCATCGAAATTGGAGACTTCCGCCGATTTAATGGAGAGCCGAAAGAGGCCACTGCGCACCAGGGACGGGGCGCGCGAAATGGACTTCGACACGGCCGCCGTATTCCCTCCATGGACCACGCCATACAGCGTCCGAGCAGACGAAACCTGCGAAGCCGTCGCGGCGCTGTACTGCACGCCCGTGCTTTTCGTATACAAGGTGAAGAGTATTTGATTATCTTGACCCCGTTTGATCGCCGACATAACTATGCCTCTTTCGGTTTGACAAGAAACACGATGCCCTCAGCGACATACGGAGGGCCCCCGTACCACCCGAAATTACACACGAAGTACCCGCAACGTGTGACCAACTCAAACAGGGTATGCCAACTGTACCACGCCGTGTGTTGCACATTGACATTCTCATACCCACGCTTGATCCACTCCAACCCGGCTGCGCTGAACGCATTGGGTACCGTAATGACCA
>ERZ1292644.746-Hain-H14-01um-R2-746-length-19498-cov-4_pt1 | contig 14545 bp, 15 predicted proteins | sample MGYA00564402_ERZ1292644 | MGnify/ENA primary metagenome ERZ1292644 (study PRJEB36523, sample SAMEA6512644) | groundwater metagenome | collected 2019-01-09 | study: AquaDiva: Metagenomics assemblies of 32 groundwater samples
AATTGAGATTTCGGGAAATGGTACGCATAGCGATAATGACGCGACCGCTACCTTCACGCAAACAACGACTGTAGTTCAAACCAATGTTGCTGACGTCTACAATAAGGTTGATGCTAGTGCCGACACAGGCAATAATGACGCCAATGACAATACCGGTGGAGATGTTTCTATTGAAACAGGCGACGCCGACGTTGACGTTAAGGTAGAAAACACCCTCAACAGCAACTCCGCGGAAGTCAATTGTTGTCCAGAAGGGCCAATTGAGGTTTTAATTTCTGGGAACGGGTCAGACTCTGATAATACAGTTAAGTTGGGTCTGAAAAGTGAAGTTGAGGTTTGGCAGGAGAATGAAGCCGACGTAACCAACAAGGTTTACGCCGATGCCGACACAGGCAGCAACGACGCCAAGGACAACACTGGCGGAAGCGTTACCATCGAAACCGGCGACGCTAGCGTTGGAGTTGACCTTTCAACTTCTGCAAATGCAAATTCCGCCAGAGTTGGCGGGAGCGGCGGTGGCGGTTCTTTGTCAGCACGAATCTTGGGAAATGGTACGCATAGCGATAACGATATCGAACTTGAGCTATTAAGCTTAGTACTAGTGTCACAGAGCAATGAGGCTGATGTCTACAATAAGGTTGATGCTGATGCCGACACAGGCAATAATGACGCCAAAGACAATACCGGTGGAGATGTTTCTATCGAAACTGGTGATGCAGATGTCGATGTAACAGTCGACAATATGGTCAACTTCAACTGGGCAGCCGCAGATTGCGGATGTCTACTTGGAGACCTGTTGGCAAAGATTGCCGGGAATGGATCAGATTCAGACAACACAATAAAAGCTACACTAGGCCAGGAGCTGTTGGTTTTCCAAGGCAACTGTGCAGAAGAGAACCATGAAGGTGGTCTTCTTAATGGAAATGGTAAAGAAGAGTGTGAGCTGGAGAATAAGGTTGACGCTGATGCTGACACCGGCGGAAACGACGCCAAGGACAATACTGGCGATCCGGATGGAGATCCATCCATCGAAACAGGTGATGCCGACGTTGTGGTTGAGCTAGAAAACTCTGGCAATTCCAACGTTTACGGCTTAACCTCGGAATGGGACCTTCCAGATTTCGATTTCAATTTCAATTTTTCGTTCGATTTGAGCGATTTATTGAATTGGTTAATTGGTCAAAGCTAAAACCTAACCGAAGGAATCTAGGGTGGCTCGCTTACACTTCGGCGAGCACCCTAGAACCTGAGGGGGAGGGGTAAGAACTTAAAAATCAGGGATTTGAAAGAGGAAAAAGAATAATGAGAAAAAGATTTAAGAAAATAGTGACATTTATATTAATAGTAGGACTCCTTTTGACACAGGGGCACCTTGCGTATGCGCTTGATTTTCCGACTCCTCCTCCCGCACCGACCGCCCCACCAGCGCCTACGTCGGCCCCTACACCCCCACCTGAACCTACTCCTCCTCCTGCTCCCTGGGACCCAACGCCCACGCCAACACCGGAGCCAAGCGAAGAACCAAGCCAGGAAGGCTCAACGCCAGAAAGTGTTGGTTCTTCAGAATCGCCCCCTCCCACATCGACATCTAACGGGGCAATGTCTCAAATTACAGGAGAGAGTGCGGACGGGACTGTCGGAGGAGCATCTATCGATACGGGAGACGCAGCCAACACAGGAGCCATCGTAACAAACGTCAATACCAACAGCTCTGCCACTATCGGCGGAGATTCTCCTTCGGGAGTGGGTGTTATAAATAACGGAAATGGTTCGGATTCGGTCAATTCCGGGTCGGCAGCAATTGTTGAGAATAATAACACTTTTCAAAATAACTCCGCGACGGTTGGCAGTGATTTAAATCAGAGTACGACTACCGGTGACAACTCCGCCTCGAAAAACGTAGGAGACTCCACAATTACAACGGGGGATGCCAATACTTCGGGGACCGTGATTACGGCGGTTAATACAAACGTGGATGGAATTATGGTTGCAGAATTTAATGTGGTTGAGGACCATATGGGAGATATTATTTTGGACTTTTCAAGCGGCTGTATATCCGGGTGTACCGGGGGCGATGTTTTAGCCAAAAATTCGGGAAACGGATCTGAATCGACAAATACAGCTGGTATAGACTCGTTGGTAAATAACAATACTTTCCAGACAAACGATGCCAGCGTTGAAAATAATATGACCCTGGTCTCGGATTCGGGGAATAATTTGACCGACAATAACACGGGCGGAGATTCAACTATCGAAACCGGAGACGCAAATGTGGCGGCCAGCGCTCTCACTTTTGCAAATAATAACCTTGCAGGGGGAGTGATTTATGCGGTCGTTAATATTTTTGGAGACCTTATTGGTAACATAATACTTCCCGAAGGATCCCTCACGCCTTGCTGTCTCGGGTCGGCTTCGGCGGCAAACATCGGAAATGGTTCGGGTTCTACTAATGACGCTTCAATCAATCAAAGTACCAATGATACAACTTACCAGTTTAATAACGTAGACCTTACCAATAATTTGATCCTTGATACAACTTCCGGAGGAAATGATGTAAATGCTAATACCGGAGGGAACTCCGAAATTACAACGGGCGATACTTCCATCATGGCCCAGGTACTTAATGTCGCAAACAGTAACATTGTCGGAGGCAATTTCTGGCTCGTAATAGTTAATGAGGCGGGCCGTTGGATTGGTAGAATTCTGGGTTCAGCCGACGGGCAAAACTTCGGGGGTTCTTCCGACTTTGAATTCTTGGTTAATGAGTTTGGAGAGATAACCGTTGTAAATTCTGGAAATGGATCCGGGAGCACCAACACGGGGACGGTAGACTCGACCGTCAATAATACCACTGTTCAGACAAATACTGCCAATATCGTAAATAACCTCGACCTTTCTGCCAATACAGGAGGAAACTCTGCCAGTAAAAATACGGGAGGAGATTCGATTATCAAAACCGGGGATGCCAATATAATTGCCAATATCGTTAACTTTGTAAACAATAATATTACCGGTACAGGAAAGCTTTTTGTAACGGTGGTTAATGTATTTGGGAGCTGGCTCGGAAACTTTGTGGGTCCGGGATTTGAAGCAGAAAGCCAATCACCTTCCGACACGGGAGTCGGGGGGGCAGAAGTAGCCACCCAACCCGCATCCCAGGAGTCACAATCTTCGGCCGGTAGCCAAGGCTCCAATGCTTCGACCGGTCAACCAACCCAGAGAGCAAAACCTCCGAGGGTCAGCGGAATATTTAACATAAACTCCGGATCGGATTCGTCAGCAAGCCAGATTGCAAATATTTCAATTCCTCTTCCCGGAAGCGAGACAGCGGGGGACAAGACGATTAACGTAAATCTTGCCTGGATCTTGGCTGTTCTTTTCCCGGCAGGGGTTATCTCAATGATTTTAAGAAGAAGGGCATTGATAGTCGGGTTTTTAAAAAGAAGAAAATAGTGATTAAAAAGGGAGCTATCCTGCCCCTTTTAACGGCGTTTTTGCTTGTTTTCTTCCAATCTGCAGTCGTTTTTGTGCGAGCAGAGGAGTTAATCGTTTCTTCAAACGCTAGCGGCTCGACAAATGAAGTGAGTGTCGACTCTGCCAATTCGACCACGGTTACACAAGTAAATAACGCCGACGTTGCCAATAACATCGATGCTTCGGCAAATACGGGCGAAAATACTGCCTCCGATAATTCGGGCTCCTCCACCATCACAACGGGCGACGCTTCCCAAAATATAGAAGTCTCCACAAACCTAAATTATTCAGAAGTTATTATCCCTTGTTGCCCTTCGGATATAAATGCCGAAATTTCGGGAAACGGGGAGGATTCCACAAATTCGATTAATTTAGGGCAAACTAGTGAGACCAACATTAATATCTCGCAATATGCAAAAGTTTCTAACGAAATATCGGGAACTGCAAACACCGGAAATAACTCCGCCGACAACAATTCCGGAAGCGTCTCAATTAGTACCGGCAGTATCTGGGTAGGCGCAAAAATAGAGAACTCGCCGATAAATATCTATAAGGTTAAGGGGGGTTCGGGCGGCGGAGGTCTTAGCGCGAGAATTGCCGGAAACGGCTCCGGGAGCACCAATATTCTTTCTTTTACTCTTGGAGACTCATCTAGTATTAATATTGATAACCAAGCCAAAATTAATAATAAGCTTACATGGTTGCTTAATACCGGTGGAAATTTTGCAAACGGGAACTTGGGAGACGTTGCGATTTCAACCGGCGATATCTCCTTTGATCTTCTTGTTGCAAACGGACCGATTAACGTTGGCGGGGTTGACTGGGGTTGTTGTGATGATTTTGACCCGGGGGAGCCCCCGGACGGGGGAACACCCCCGGCTACACCACCGAGTGGGACGGTACCGCCAGGGGGCCCTGGCGCCCCTGGACCGTCCGGATTGGCAGCGGCTGCCGCCGGACTTTCAATCTTGGGCCTTTCGGCAACTGGAGGACTTAACTTTCCAATAAACATTTGGGCGGGCCTTTTCATGCTTTTCATGGGAGGCATGATAATATTAGAGGAAACTAAAGGATCATGGGGAAAAAGGCTAAAGCTCCTAAAAAATCTAAAATAAAGCTTGGAATAGCCCTTTTTATCATGGGCGCCATACTTCTTTTTGGCAGACTTCAGGCCCCGACACCGACAAAAAGTGAGAGTTTTTCCAATGAGCCCGTAATAATTGAAGGTTTTCAATTAGGTGAAAAGAAAAACCTTGAGACTCCAAAAAAAATTGTTATTCCGACAGTTGGGATAGACCTAGAAGTAAAAGAAGCAAAGGTAGTACGCGGCTATTGGGAAGTTTTTGCCGATAGCGCTGCTTGGGGAGAAGGATCGGGATACCCGGGAGAGCCCGGAAATCAGGTTATTTTTGCCCACGCGCGGGTCGGGCTATTTCTTCCCGTTAGAGAGCTAAAAGGCGACGAGCTGGTATATGTTTTAACGAAAGACAAGTGGTATTTATACAAGGTCAAAGAAATTAGAGAAGTTTATCCCAACCAAATCGAAGTTATTGCACCAACAACGGATGAAACCTTGACTCTTTATACCTGTTCCGGTTATCAAGATTCAAAAAGACTTATTGTAATTGCTAAAAGAGTATAAGAGAGGAGGTGAGAATATGGAAGAAAACGAAGAAAATAAAGCGGCAGAAACTACTCAAGAGGCCCCAGAGGAAAAGAAAGAAGAGGTAAAAGGGGATGTAGGGGAAAAGTCGGACGTTAGTAAATATCTTTGGATAGTTGGTCTAGTTCTTGTTTTGGGCTTTGCTTATTACCTGGTGAGTCGGGGCAGGAGTCAGAAGGCGACTCCTTCACCCAGTCCGGTTTCTAACGAGTCTTTGGTGCCTGGAGCCAAAAATGCTGTTGCCGTTTCCGATTACACTGTAGGAAAAACTGTCACTGTGGCAATTGTTCTTTTGGAAAAGCCCGGATATGTAATGATTCACGAAGACGATAAGGGCAATCCCGGAAAGATTATCGGAACAAGCAGACTCCTCTCGGCTGGAGAAAGCACAAATGTTGTAGTTACTCTAACGAGGGCCAGCAAAGAGGCAGAAGAGCTTTACGCGATGCTCCATTTGGATGATGGGGACGGAAAGTTTAACGCAACAACCGATACTCCGATTGAAGATAGCGAGGGCAACGTTGTTATGATGAACTTTACGGTCGGGGCTAGTTATTAATCCGGAAAGCTTAAAGGACATCCTAGAGCTCGCAGGAGGTGAGAGTTTCGCCGCCCACGCAGGTGTCCGTGCCGGAATTGCCGTGAAGGTTATCGATATTAGCTCCTCCATCAAGAAGGTCGTTGCCGGAGCCGCCGCGGATATCGTCGTTGTCTTCCTGCCCATATAGTTCGTCGTTGTCAGAACCACCCCTGATATTGTCGTTTCCGGAACCGCCTTCAACATAGTCTTCGCCCGAGCCGGTGTCAATTGTGTCGTTTCCGGGACCGCCATAGACTATGTCGTTTCCGCTTCCGGACTTCACATTGTCATTTCCGGGGCCTGCGATAATTACATCACTGCCGCTCTCGCTGTCTATACTGTCATTTCCTTCGCCCCCGACAACACAGTCGCTATTGGAACTTGAGTCAATCCTGTCGTTCCCTCCTTTGGCCAAAATAAGGTCTCCCTGCACCGTTCCGTGGAGATTGTCGTTTCCTTCCGTTCCTTCAACGATATTGGTGATTAGCCCCGCCAGATGCTGGCACTCTGGCGGAAGGTCTATGGTTATTTGGGTGGCAAAAATAATGTCAAAAACAACTCTTGCTTCCTGATATTCGTTTCCTGCACCAGACGGAAACTTTACCTTGACACGAAAGCTCTTCTCCTCACCTGGGGCGAGATTAAAAAGGAAGATATTGCCTGCTGAAAAAAGACCTTCGAGTGTGTCCGTAAAAATCGTGGGATTTATATTAATTTCCACGTCCAATATATCCGCGAATTCCTGGGTCTCCTCGGTCTTCTCAAACCTGGCTGCAATTGACAGGGTTGAGCCGGCATTACTTTTGACCTTTATTTCTTCCTCTACCTCATCTCCCGGAAGCATATTAGTAACTGTAAACACAGGGTTTGGGGTTTCGTCGCCGTGATAGGTAATTGTCAGGGGGTCAACAGCCTGTGCCTCCCGGGCTCTATTGATAATTATGTCTTTCGCCACAGAAAAGATTAGTGGCGCAAGAATTATTAGAAAAACTAGCAAACGAATTAATCTTTTTTTATTCATATTTTATGGTAAAGTGACTGCAGTACTTCTTAAGACCTGACCGCCGCCGACTGCCGAAATCCAATAATTGGTCGCCCCTCCGACAAGAGGAGCAGTCGCGTCACCCGTACCGTCGCCTGCGGGGTCGGTTGTAAATGCAGCCACCTCGGTCGGCGCCCCAAGCGGGCAGCCGCCAGGATCTTGGTTTATCCAGATGTCATAACTTGAGCTAGGAGTTGCGCCGTCAAGCACAACTACGGCCTTGATATTCCCGCCTTCTTTTTCCAAAATGACAAACTTTAGCTGGGGGTCGGCAAGATTTGTTGCCCCGGCCGGACAGGTAAATTCGTTACTGTCATACAAAGGAGCCGTTTTTTCTCCGTAGGTGGTTGCGGCGCCGAAGATATTGGCAAGGGAGGTTTCGATATCAAAAAAATAGGCTGCGGAGAAGGCGAGGATGACCAAAAAAGCCCCGAGTGCCGGGATAAGGGCCGCAACTTTGGGAAACTTACCATCTGGTTTAGAGGGAAGAAGGTTTATCGGACTGGACTTTTTTTTAAAAATCTTTCGGGTAAACCCGGAGAAGAATTTTGCAATTTCCCGCTTTAGCGATTTTAGCTCTTCATAAATTACTATTGTTGCAGGAACCACAACCAAAAGAAGAAATCCTTGCGGCTTTTTTGCAAAGTCGGCGGCGTAGCCCAAGTAGGGAATAACCAAGGCGACCTTGCCGATAATTTTGTCGTCTGTTATTTCCCAACTGTCAAAATCCTCATTGGCATCTCCGGCGGTTAAATATGTTGGCGCGTTCCCGACGCCCTCGGGATATTTTTTAAGTGCAATTCTGTGGGTTACCAAATTCTTAGCTCCCCCCGACGGAGAAAAAGTTATGATGTCGCCCTGAACATAATTTTGGGAAGGAATGGAAACAATCACGCTTCCTGTTTTTATGGTGGGTCCCATCGAGCCGGAGTAGACGACATACGGTCGGGGAGCCGAGGCCGTAAGTCTTTCCGTAAAAGGTCCGATCTCTTGAAAAAGATTGGGGAATTTAATCAACAAAAAGCCTACGGCGCTAAAAAGCGCCAAGGCTATAGAGGTACCTACCGATAGTATGAAAACTTTTTTATTAACACTCATTCAATACACGCACTCCCTCGGCTTAGCTCAGGATCTTTCGATCCTTCGATGGCGAGCTAAGCCGAACCACTCAAACTAAAGAGAAGCTTTTTATGGGCCGAAAGGTATAGGATTATTCCTTTGTTGCTCCACCTCAAAGCTAAGATCTGCCGTGAGGCGATCACCCTGGGCCTCGTTACCAGTGTCTTCTGGCAGTTCCCAAGCTAGTCCGAAATAGTAGTTGACACTTCCAACTAACCTTCCGTCAGTAGCAAGACCGTGACATTCAAGGTAAGTGCCGTTAGAGGTGGCATGTCCGTCCCCATCGAGATCAGTCAAGTCGCAAGCAGTGCCGAGGGATAAGCGGTAAAGTCCCAAGCCTACCCAAATATCCAATGTTTCTCCCCCGACATCTAATGGTCCTGTTGAGACCAAAGTGGGTTCACCTTGTTGTTGAATATTGTCTCCCTCTTCTGGATCATCGTTTTCTGTCTCTTGGTCGCTGTTTTGGAACCCAAGAGTTAAACCTTGGTCTAACCAGATTGAAAACTCTAAATTGTCTTGTAGTTCTCCCTCTGCTGGTATACTAGTAGAGCTACATTCTGGATCATCCAAGTCCTCTGATTCTGGTTCCGTACAGTCAACGTCTTCGTCCAATACATTACTGATGATTAATCTTCCCCATGCATCGTTATCAAAAACATGAAGGCTGATTGTATTCTCTCCCTCGTCACCAGGTTTAAGGTCCGTCAAATTAAAGAACCTTTCTTCTGTAAGATCGGTAGAATCCCAAGTCCCATCACAAGGTTCTCCCACTAACTCAGGTCTAGTTGTTCCCAAATCGGTATTTTCTACTTCCCATACCCCTTCTGGAGTACATACGAGCCCGGCATAATGTGCCTCGCTGTCAATCTGAAGATCAATTGCCCCAGCTTGCAATATGTTTTCTGACGATGTCTCTGTGTCGCTGAAGAATGCAGTGGTTGCTGCAACCGCCACAACAGCGACTGCGGAAACTGTCAATAAGCTAATTAAAATCTTTTTTATGTTATTCACCTCTCTCCGAGCCAGAGGCTCTCCGAGCCGGAGGCCCCCATAATCTAAATAAAGACTAAGGTACTTCCGTGTCGGTTATTCTGAGCTTGGCAATTATTAAGTTAAAATATTGATATCTTTTAAAAATTTCTTCTTTTTATCACTATGATGTTTTAGATTGTATTCAAACCACCTTGCTTCATTTCTTGTTTTAAAAGTTTTATAGCCTATTAAAACAAATGGTCTTCTAGTTTTCGTCGATCTTACTTTTCCCGAATTATGTAAATTTACTCGCTTAGTAACATTATCTGTTTGACCAAAGTAATATTTATTATCTTTTAAACTTTTAAGAGCATAAACAAAATACATACCATTATTCGCAAAGGTCGAGATTTTGTAAGGTTGTTTGTAATCCGCTGTAATCGGCAACCGGGAAATAATGGGCTGCATCATCCGCGATTTCGTTTTGAAGATAAGTGTCATCGACATCACTTCCGATTCCGACTACGAAGATTTCACTTCCCGCTAACCTTGCGGCATCGGCTGAAGCCGCGGCGACATCGTCTGCAGTGCCTGAAGGAAGCGGTCTATTGGGGTGGCCATCTGTGATAATTATCATCTTGTCAGGCGAACCCGGTTCCGCCCTGTCGTGGCCGTCTCCTGGGTTGGCAAGTTCCCCTGCGGCCAGGTCAATCCCATCCTTTAGATTAGTGAAGCCTCCTGAAACCATCGCATCTATTGCAGCTTTTAGACTTACAGGATTGTCTGTCAAGTGATGGTTTAGACTCCCTGTTGTTGCAAAACTCGATTTACCGGCGTGGATACCGGCAAGAGTTAGGCCCATGGAGTCAACAAAGTCCTTAGATGCGGTTTTGAGCTGCCCCAGTTCTACTGAATTAATGCTTCCGGAGCGGTCCAAAACCAGCATAACGTCTGCCGCATTGCATGCTGTGGGCGTGGGTGTCGGGGTTGGGGTCGGGGTGGGGGTTGGTGAAGGCTGCTCGCCGGAGCAGGTGAAGTTTGGGTTATTGCGAGATTGAAAAGCGTTGAACTCGATGTCTCCCATTACGATGTCGGTTTGAGTGGCATTATTGAGAGATGACCCATCGCAGGAAATTCCCCCGGTTGAGTTAGCCGGGGTTCTTGGGCTCTCAGGGCCTAAATTATCCTGGGTGAGGGGAGTAGTGCCAAGCGTCCCAAAACACCAGGCCTTTCCTATATAGTATGTTTTTGTTCCAAGAAGGGGTCCGCCTGCCTCAAAGAGATTGGAAAGAGCATCCGCAAGGGTAATTATTGCGCCGTCAAAAATATCAAGAGCAGTTCCCTCTTTAAAAATTTTTTCATCTTCATCATCTTCCAAAACATTGTCGCCATCGTCAATCCAAAATATAAAATTAAGATTCTGGGCGAGTTCTCCCTGACCAGCTCCAGGGTCTGTACAAGTCGGATCATCAAGAAGTTCCGGCTCGGTACAGGTGTTGTCGTCATTTTTGGTCATAGAAATGTTCATACAGGCCCAGTAGTCGTTTTCAGCATGAAAACTTATGGTATCCTCGCCAAGGTCGCTGGGTTTAATGTCTGTGAAGTTGAAGAAAAGTTTATCGTCTAAATCATCCAACGTCCAAGTGGTGTCGTCATTGAGAACCCCATTTAGATAACTTTCGTTGTCAATTTTTAAATCAAGCTCGCCGGCTTGGAGGATGTTGCCGGTTGAAGTTTCAGTGTCGGAGAAAAACGCAGAAGTTAGGCCGAATGCTAGGGCAGAAACTATTCCGATTGTTGTCAGGCTAAGCAGGATTTTTCTCATTCATGCCTCCGATTGCGGCGAGCAACAATTACCGTCTTTCGGGGCAGAAGACTTAGACAGAAGAGGTAATAATAACTTTTATCTTTTGTATGAGGTCTTGTCAACCGTATCTTAATAGATATATTTATAGTATTACAAAAGAAGAACCCCACATACTTTGAGTTTTTAGCTCATAGTGGGGTTCCTCTAGTTGACTTTATTTTTTTTGATAAACCCTTTTTTAAATGATTACGCTTTAGGGATTTATCGTATTTGACCCGCCGATTACTTCAAGAAAAGCATCTGATCTTGCAGTTCCGGTATCAATAGTCGTGGTTCCCCCGGTATTGTTCTTGGCTTTATTCTTTCCGGTTTTTGCTTTTGCTCCGACTAGAGCACCTACATTCGTGCTTCCAGCTTGAACTAGGGATGAGGCACCTTTCTTGGTTACCTTAATTTTATTATGGGAGCGAGCCCCATTGTCGGAAATCTTTGCGGTAAGACCATCGGTACAACCTTCTTCACAGCAGTTTTTCTGGCAACAACACGGATCCGTTGCTGTATTTGACCCACCGGTTACGGTTAGGGTAGCCGTTGCTGTTGCATTGCCCGTTGTGATTGAAGTATCACCTCCAGTATTGCCGCTTGCAGTATTTCCCCCTGTTGAAGCTGATGCCCCAACCAAAGCCTCAACGTTTGTTTCGGTGGCCTGAACAACTTCACATTTATTTTCCACCTTTACCTCAATCTTGTTATGGGAGTCTGCTCCGTTATCCGTTATTTCCAAGTCCGCGGCCAGTACACCCCCCGTAAGCAGTAGTCCCATGAGAGATGCAGTTGCCAAGGCGGCACCTGCTTTATATAGAACATTTCGCATGTTTTTCACCTCCTCTCTAAGGACAGGTTAAAAAAGACCAAAAAATGGGATAAATTTCTATGTAACGGGTTTAGAAGATAGTATTTGAAGCAGGGAGATTGTGGTAACATTTTTTGCCTCCGATTGCGGTCAGCAACTTTTAAAGTTCAAACAGTTTACCACCCTATATTGAATTTCTGTCAACTGTATCTTTATATATATTTGTGGTAATTTAGGTTGAAGTGTGAACCTAAAAAAGTGTACCATGGACATATGAAGGCCCTTCGTTTTCTAAGGCATTTATTCTTTCCCCACGAGAGCAATAATCAGAAAGCCAAGCTTCTGCACAGCTCGAGCCTTACAATAATTACTTTCGGCCTCATTCTTTTTCAGTTAGTATTACACTTTTTGCCTCAATACGGACCAAGGGTTCTTGGATACGCCGCCAATATATCTGCCAATGAGGTGATTCGCTTGACTAACGAAAAAAGAGTCGCAGCCGGTCTTGCCCCACTGACTCTTAATCCAACTCTTTCTGCCGCAGCACAGGCAAAAGGAGTCGATATGATTAACAAAGACTACTGGGCGCATGTGGCGCCGGACGGCACCCAGCCTTGGGCTTTTTTTACCAACTTCGGCTATAAATACCGCTTTGCCGGAGAAAATTTGGCTCGCGACTTCTCAAATGCCTCCGCGGCGGTCGATGCTTGGATAGCCTCTTCCTCGCACCGCGAGAATATGCTTTCTGGCAAATACAAAGAAATCGGAATTGGAGTAGTAGAGGGAGATATGGCCGGGGTGGACACGACCATAATAGTTCAATTTTTCGGTACAAAGTATGCGGACACTATTCCGGTTAGTCCAATTGCAGAAACTACGCCTAAAGGGACTCTGTCTCCTGAACCAGTGGCTTTAGCAACCCCTCAACCAGCAGCCACGCCTCTCGCCGTTGCTCTCTTTACTCCCCAAGCGTCGCCTATTTCCAGGGTTCTTATTTCGCCCTTCGCCAGCACCAAGGGAATTTCTTTGGCGACCGTCGGGTTACTTCTTGGAGTTTTGGTTGTTGACGGACTGGTAACGTCAAGACGAAGAATAGTAAGAATTGGGGGCAGAACTTTTGCCCACCTGGCTTTCTTGGGAATGATTTTGGCAATTGCATTAATATTAAAAGCAGGACAGATTATATGAAAAACTTTGGCAAACACCTACCTCACTATTTAGCTTTATTTGGAGTTCTTCTTCTCGGGGCTTTGGCTTTTTCTCTTTTCTCTTATGACCGCTCGTTCCAAGTTGGCGTGATTATCGCAACAGCTCTTGCCTACGTAGCTTGGGGGACGGTTCATCACCATATCCATAGAGACCTGCACCTAGCGGTTTTTATCGAATATTTACTGGTTGCAGCCTTGGGGCTGGTAATTATTTTTTCTTTAATTTTTAGTACTTGAGCGATTTGAGGAAGTTAGCGAAGTCTTTTCCGATATCGCTCCGGGTAAGCGCATAGCGGACCTGGGTCTTCATATATCTTAATGGGTCTCCGGTGGTCATCCACTCACCTTTGATTTTAGCTGCGTAAACAGGGTTTTTCTTTGCGTACTCGATAATTGCATCAATAAGCCAAAGTTCCTCGCCCTTTCCTAAATTATTGTTTTCATATTTTTCTTGAAGTATATCGATTATTTTGTGGTTTAGAACAAATCTTCCGAACTGGGCGAGCCTTGAGGGGGCTAAAGCTGGGACGGGTTTTTCAACGGCGTCAAGTACCCTGTCTTTCGAGCCGGGGGAGAGTTTATAGATTCCATATCGAGAAACCTCTGATTGGGGGACTTCTTGAACAGCAACCGTGACTGCACTCCCTCTTTTGTCGGAATAATCCATAATTTGCTTAGTGCAAGGGACCTTCGAAAAAACCAAGTCGTCCCCGAACATATATATAAATCGTTCGTTTTTACCGATTAGGTTTTTGACAGTTAAGAGGGGGCTTCCGTTTCCGTAGGGTAAGTATTTATGTTGCCGCACATAAACATAATTTGCCATTCTTGAAATTGTTTTGACCTTCTTAAGAAGCTCTTCTTTCCCGTTATGCTCCAAGAAATGCTCGATTTCAAAATTGGTGTCAAAATGATTTTCGATTGCGGACTGGCCCGAGCGGGTAACCAAGATTACATCCTCGATTCCGCTCTCTACAGCCTCTTCCACCAAATACTGAATAATGGGCTTGTCAATTATCGGAAGCATTTCCTTAGGCTGGTTTTTGGTAGCCGGCAAGAAACGCGTTCCGTAGCCGGCTGCGGCGATTACTACTTTTCTGATTTTGTTTTTACCTCTTTTCATGAAAATATATAGACAGGTAGTGAAAATTATAAGCCTAAAATGGTCGAAAGTCTAGAATTTTTAATTGTAAAGAGTATAATTTGGGCCTATGAACCTCCATGAGCAGAAATTTATTAGCCCCACGGTGGGGGAGCTAAGCGTGGCTGAAATGATTTCGGAAATTGAGGATTTTGTGAATGAGGTGCCGAGTAGCTTCTACAGGCTTGTAATTGGAACAGATTCACAGACCAGAAGCATAAATGGCCACGCCGAGATTGATTTTGTGACAGCAATAATTGTCCATAGGGCCGGACGCGGTGCAAGATATTTTTGGAAGAAAGTTAAGAAAGAAATGAAAGTGCCGGTTCTTCGAGATAAAATTTATACAGAAACAACAATGAGCCTAGAGGTCGCTCAAGAGATAGTCCCCGATATTAGGAAGAAAATTACTCCTGCTAAGTACGATTTTGAAATCCACATCGACGTTGGGCCCATAGGCCCGACAAGGGATATGATTAGGGAAGTGGTGGGAATGGTCAACGGGAACGGATTTGTTGCCAAAACCAAGCCTGAAAGCTGGGGGGCGTCAAGCGTTGCGGATAAGCATACGTAAAAAACTAATAACCCGGAGTAATCTTGAGCTTACCTTCGACTATTTGAAGCCTATCTTCGTGATTTGAAACTCTGTGAGAAAGCAGCGTTTGCTCACTCCTAGATGTTTG
>ERZ1292644.1133-Hain-H14-01um-R2-1133-length-14520-cov-6_pt1 | contig 14520 bp, 21 predicted proteins | sample MGYA00564402_ERZ1292644 | MGnify/ENA primary metagenome ERZ1292644 (study PRJEB36523, sample SAMEA6512644) | groundwater metagenome | collected 2019-01-09 | study: AquaDiva: Metagenomics assemblies of 32 groundwater samples
CGGCGTCCCAGTCGGCACTCATGGGGTCGATGCGGTCGCCCTTGACGTTGACCGCACTGAACATCGAAGGGTCGAGCACGACGGCCCGCACCTTCTCGCGCGAGTCCGCCACTGCCTGTCGCGCGAGCCGAATCTGGCTGGTAAGGTTGAAGCCCTTGCCGTAGTGCTCGCGGTAGACAAAGAGGTGATCGCCGCCCGGTGGTCGGGCGAACCAAAGCACGGCGTAGGGCGCGTTGTAGCCGTAGTCCACACACATGAACCGCTCCCAATCGGGAGGGATGTCGAAGGGCGCGATGACATGCACCTCGGGCCGCCAGCGCAGGAAGAACTGGCCGGTCAGCACGTCCCAGCTTCCCAGCGCCTTCGCCGCATACTCCTCCGGCGCGGTGACTCTGAGAACCTGAAGGCGTCCTAGGTAGCCCGGATCGCCCTCGAAGAGGGTCGTGTTGTCGGTCACGCGGGCGGGAATAAACTCGCGCGTCATACCACCCTCGGAGACAGGTGCGCGCCAGATCGTAAACGGTGGAACGTAGTCCTCATGCGTCTCAGGTACGCCAATCCGCCAGCGCGCCTTCACCCAGTCGTGCCCGACGCCTAGCGGGGTAGCCCCCGAACGGATACGCGGCCCCGGCCACCAGGCGCGGACGGAGCGACACCGGGTGAGCAAGTAGGTGTACTGGAACTGCGTGAAGTGCGTCAGCTCGTCAAAGAGCATCACATCGTACTCGGCAGTGTCGTAGCGCCGAGCGTCCTCATCCTTCTCACAGAACCGGAAGTGAATAATGCTACCGTTTGGGAAGATCAGATCGTGACGAGCGGCGGCGAAGTGGGCCACCGACGACGGAATTTCCTTCTGGATCTCGATCAGGTGCGTCTCCTCCAACTGCGGGTAGGTACGCCGGAACAGAACAATGCGCGCGCCGGGGTAGGTCATGGCGTAGTTGACCGCGTAGGCGCGCAGGGCGTAGGACTTACCACCACCGGCAGCCCCGCCGTACAAAATCTCCTCCGCGTCGCTCATCATGAAGTGGGTCTGCGGCCCACGATGCGTCGCGTAGAGAACGCGAGCGTCCCCGTTCATGCTAGGACGGGCGCCCTGGCGGATGGCCTGCTGCTGCACGCTAAGTCGCTTGGTCACTTAGGCTGCTTCCTCCGTCCTACGCGCACAACCTTCGGCCTAGGCGGTGCCTGCTGCGGAGCGGACTTCTGCGGCTTCCTGGAAGCGTACTTCTTGTTCTGCCGCTTCGCTTCCTCCCGCTCGGCCCGCCGCTTCGCCTTCGCTGGCTTCTTCTTCGCTGGCATTTTGGAACTCTCCTTCGATGTACCCCGCTACGTCCGGTTCGTCTAGCGCGGGCCGCCAGGGAATGATACTGATTGCTCCGCCGTCTTCGCCCGTAACCTCCAGCCTCGTAGGTACTTTGCCCATACCCCGGTCTACAAGGTACTGGAGCGCCGTGAGGTTCGGCGGGGTCTTGTACACTACCATGCCGAAGCCTAGCACCTCCTCGTGGCCGGACTCCGGGTCGCGCAGAATAAGATACTGCGGCTTCTGACCCCTCGGCACCGGCCCCACGGCGAAGACCCCCTCAGCTAGCTCAAAGAGCTTCCGAAGGTTGCTTTGTAGCCGCCTACGCGCCCATCCTTCGGCCTTCTCAATCGCCCCGCGTCGGTCTATCAGCCGAGGTGGGCGGGTCGTTGGAACGGGATCAATCTGACTTGGCGACACGTTGCTTACCGCATTTCTGACAGCGACGGTCTACGTACCACCGACCATGCAGCGTCACGACTTGGTACTCGTGGCCCAGTAGCAGGCACAGCCCAGCCGACCACAACCGCTGAAGCTGGTTTCGAGCCATCGTCGTTCACCGCTTGCTTCTCCATTCCTCCCTCCAGAAAGGCAGGGGCGGTGGCGAACGCAGAGGAGGATACGTTCATCGAGTCGCGGGGGATGCGCCCGAAGCGCACCGCCCAGAGCGCCCGGCGTCGCGCCTGCACCCCGTTCTGCCTATCGGCTAGTATACCAGAAACCATGACGTTTACGCAAGGGTGAGGGACAGGGGTAGCGGATTCGTATACTAAGCGTATCTGATTAGACTATTAGGAGTTCGCCCCTCGGCTACGACGATCTTCCTGCTGTGCCTAAGATCAACCCTCTCTCTCGTTAGCAGAACCCGGATGATCGTTACTAGAATACTATATATAGGGAGAAACACGTCTGTTAGGCTTGGTTTTTTTGTTCATTTGCGTACACAATTAGCTGCTGGTGAAGACGGCCCCGAGCGGCACCAAGTGCTCCCGCCAAGCCTCGTAGTAGCCGCTAGCGATGGCAAAGTTCCCCTCCAGCGTCAATCGCCCCTGGTGGATCATCTTCGTGAAGATCGGACGGATCAGCTTGCCCCCATCGGGGAAGTTGCGGTCGGGGAAGTAGCACACGTTCGTCCAGAACGGGATCACGAAGCTCAGAGCGTCGTTCTGATAGGCGAGGGCGAGCTGATCGGAGGGGAGCTGGTCGGAGCTGTCGCGCTTCTGGAGGCGGTGTCGGAGGATGGACTCGCGCACGAGGTGGTGGCTCTGGCGCAGGGCGACCAGGATCGCCTCGCGGTCGGCAAGCGGGAGGGCCACCGCGCTACGGCTACCGTCGAACGCATTGAGAACGGTGTTCGTCGCAACCGGAGGGAGGTCATGGCAGGCCCAGGGCGCGAGGGGACGCTGGGTGGCGTAGGTGAGCCTACGTGCTTCGGACGGTGGGGGATCAACGAGCAGGATCGTTAGCCCCGCGTTCGCCGTGTAGCCGTACGGATAGTCGTAGCTGCGATAGGGCGAAAAGGCTACTCCGTCCGTGCCGCAGAAGGGACACGAGGGGTAGCAGTCCCACTTCGAGACCGGCACCGGCGCCATGTGGAGGGCCTCGCGGATACCGTGGAGGGCGCGCGCCGTGCCGCTGCCACCCGGACAGGTGCAACACTTGGAGGGGCGCAGGGGCGGTGCCCAGAGGTACTCGTCGAGGGGCCAGCCGGGGAGCGGGTGTTCGGGATCGATGACGAGGCTGATCGGACGCTGCTGATGCGGCCTTTTGGCTTGCGCGCTAAGACGGCGCACCGTGCGCTCGAGCGCCGCAAAGTCGGCGCCATCAATCGCTACTACCTGGTGCTTCGGCTGGACGCGACGCCGGTTCCACCAGAGGTAGGCCAGCTTGTCGGCCTTCAAGACCCGCTTCTTCGTCGCTGCTGCCATCTGTTGCCCCGATCCTCCAGTAGCCGTCGGCCCTGGTGTAGCGCCGCACGACCGGCACGCCCCGATGCTTAGCCGTCCAGATCATCAGATCATCCGCATAGACCGCATAGATCAGGCAACGGGGCTCAGATGGACTACAAGAGGCGTTATGGACAGATGGACAGAGATCGTCTACGTCGCTACGGTATTGACAGACGCTATCGGAAATGTGTTCTACGAACAGACGACGCGCAGTACGTAGGGACTTCGGAAACGGACGAACGAATCGGTACGGTACAGAATCGCGTAGCGTAACCCATCGATCTAGACCACGTTGACGGCGCGCATAGGCGCGCTGATGATAGCGGTGGGCGTGCGCCCAGCAGCAGAAGCGCCGCTGGCGGGGTAGGAGCGGCTTGTCGCAGTCCTCGAGTGAGCATGTCAGGCGCCGCTTCTCCCATCGCTGTCCTCGTACCCATTCTACCTCAAACTCTGGTAACTGTCCAGCGCACTCGTCGGCGGGTGTAGGCGACTGGACGGCCAGGTGTTCGCCGACGTACGCCGGTATCAGGTACTCGCCCCGGCCACGTGGGTCTAGGTAGTAGAGCTGGCCGTCGAGTTCGATAGACTCCCGGCGTCGCCGAGTCATGTACGAAGTGGCCGACGAAAGAGCCTCCGCAGCAGCCGCGTAAATGGCCCGTAGTCGAGAGGTCTAACGTGGCACCCGCACTGCGAATGGCGGCGTCGTTGTCGCTTAGCGGACTTCATCTACAATCCCTAACCTAAGCGCCTCAGCACTATCCAACCACCAATCCGTGCGCTTCCACTTCTTCTCCAGTTGCGCGACCGTCATCCTGCTGCGGCTGGCGAAGATCGTCAGCACACGCTTCTGAATCTTCTTCACCCACTCGGTCGTGTCCTCGATCTCGCCGATCTTGCCGATAGCCGAGAACTGGATTTCGTGGATCAGCAGCCATGCTTCGCGGCCCATCACGCGCTGCTCGCCCGCTTGGAGCAGGATTCCGGCCATCGAAGCAGCGTGGCCGAGCGCCACGGTTGTTAGCTTGTGTTCCTTCGCGCGCAGGTCGAGCAGGAAGTCAAAGAGCGCCATTCCTGGGATGACGGCGCCCCCGGGTGAGTTGAAGATGACCTCGATGTCGCAGCCCGGTCGTAGCCTCGACCAGTGCGTCAGCGCGCTGATACAGCTACCAACACTGCTGCTGCTTACCTCGCTCGTGAACTGGTAGACGTTGTGATACTGGTCGCTCGCCAGGTTGTAGTCGTAGTCGCGCTGGGTCGTCTGCGCCGCCAGGTCAGCTATGTGAGCCTGCGACTCTGCAAACCGGCGTGTGGCATCCGTACTTAGCGTCTCGACGCGCACCTGCTCCGTCTCTGCTCGCAGCTTAGCAAGGTACAGCTCACGCGCCTCTGGATCGGCGAGGATGGCCGCAACGCCCGTAAGCTCGGTCTTGTCCGGCTTGTCCTTCTCGTCGTCACTCACGGCTCTCTACCTCCGTTCCTGCTGCTACTACTATGGTGGGCCTGGCGGGAGCGGCGCCCGCAATCGGTCGCGTACTGAAGCGATGTCGAACAACCGCGTAGTTATCGCAGCATGATATGCCTCCACCAGCTCTAGGCACGCGCTCCGGCTCGCCAGCGTCAGCCGCACTAGGTCAAGCGCCTGCGTTAGCCGCCCCGTGTGTGCCAGAAGCTCCTTCCGCGTGTCGATCAGCGCGGCGACCTCGCCGTGCTCGACCCCGGTTAGTCTCTCCGTCGGTGGCATCTCTATCCCTCCACTCGAAACTGTCACGCTATATTCGGCGCTGCGACGGTAGTATACCATGCCTGCTACCGGTGCGTCAAGACGCGTCGTTACGCGTCGTTACGCGTTGTCTGAACATATGTGCTACTCCTACAGGGCGCTAGAAAGAGAGAAAAATTGCACATCTGGGTAGGCAGACCTCTACCACTCAGGCCCACCGGTGCCACCCCCCTTCGCGCGCGCCCGTAGCGCGAGAGAGGCAGGTAGGCTTCGCGTAGTGGGGAGCGTAGGGGGGAGGGGGTAGGTGGACGAGGGGCGCTAGGGGTAGGGGATAGGGAGAGGGTAGCCGCGCCTTTTACCTAGCAGGCAGCCTAGCATTTCTTTCACCGCCGCTAGCGACCAGCGATCTCTGTTTGTGACCGGCGAGCGACCGGCGGCGCGAATCATCGTTGGCGTCCGGCCAGTAACAGTCCGTTTTGCCCAGTCGCCAGACTCTGCCCGGCGTTCAGCCCGCAGCGCTCGACAGGCGGGCAGGACAGCTCGGGGTAGCCGAAGCGGGGGAGCCGCTGGCGCCGGGGCAGGAGCCGAGCTGGACGGACGGTACTTGATTGGCAGTGACAGCCCTGCGTCATCTGAACGTCAAAGGATGTTTGACGTTTAGGTGACAGAGCCGGCCCGACCGCGACCTGGGACGCTGGCAGTGACAGCCTTTCGCCTTGTCCGTCCTGCATCCTTGACGTTTACGTAAGGGTACGAAATTGCTCTGAAAATAGTTCCGAAAAGGCTTGACATTGCCCTTCAGGGGGTGTAAGGTCGAGTCGATGATAGTGCTAGGAAGGAAAGGGTTATGGCACACTGGCACTACAATTCGGTTCTAAGAAGGTGGATGCGTTGCAGACTTGGTGTAGGCTGCACCCTATCATTGCCTACGCTCTACGGCACGCGCAAGCCACGGTAAGCATCGGGCCTAGGAAAGGAGGTGATAGCAGCATGAAACGGTGTAGGTGCGGTATGTACGTCCAGCCGAACGTGGCAGCGTGTGTGCGTTGTCGCCCGTAGTGATAACAATCAAAAGGAGATACCCAGATGACAGTGACACAGAAGCAGGAGCACTACACAGCGGCGGACGGCGGCGGGGTCTACGTGGACGGCGCTCGCGGGGTGCACATGGTCGATAGGATCGTGCAGATCGCCGAAGCCTACGGCTTCCAGCCAGGAGGCTGCGACGATGACGAGTGCCCGCGATGCGCCCACGACGTGCACGAAGCGAGCGATGGCACCTACACCGAGTGGTCGTATTGTATGTTCGCGGGCGAGCTCGCAGACGACGCCAGCGACTACATGAACGAAGCCTGCCCCGTCGATGGCTTCTACTGGGGCTTCTGCGAGGGCGACTGGGGCCTGTGGCAACAGAAAGAGGAGGATAGGACGTTGTGGAGCCTAACTTGTAACCGCTGCGGGCGGACATTCAGCAGTAGCATTGACTACCATACGCATGTGACCCAAGGCTGCAGCAAGCCGGGGCCAGGAAGGAAGGTGTAGCCATGCGGACATTCGGAGAACTGATAGGGCCTGAGCAGGTGGCGGCGGTCGAATACTGCCTGACCAGCCTGATGCGGGCCATCATCGAAGGCGGGATGCGGTTCGAGGATGAGGAAGACGAGCGAGTAGGCGCTGGTCTGCAAGCCCGAATCGACCGAGCCTTCGCTGAGGCCGAGCGGATGCAAACGCCCTGGTTCGTGGGCGAGTACATCATGGAGGCCGCGGGCGGCGACCTGCGGGCAATGGCCCGGGACGACGCCGAAGGAACGCAGTACGCGATGGACGACGACGGGCCAATCGCCCGGCTCACGGGTACGCTGGTAGACGGCTTCAAGGTAGGGGCGGCCTGATGGGTACGTTTACACAGCCAATCGACCTGAACGAGACGTTGACACGCCTCGCACGAATCATGCACCGACTCCGGCTACGAAGCCCGGCAACCGTAGCCGAGAAGCGGGAGTGGGCCGCAATCCGGCGGGCGGCAAGCGCGGCCCGGTCGGAGCCGGACGGCTTCTACACGATCACCGAAGCGGACTTGGGCCAGCCCTTCATACGGGCCTTCATGCGCGTGTGGGCTGTGGTCAATTTCCTTGGGCGCGTCCTACCTAGCGACGTAGGGAAGCGAGTATCCCTACGGGACGGCGTTCTACAAGTGGAGTCCAGCGCGCAGCGAGACGCGCGCCTAGCGCCGTCGCCGCTGGCGGTCGATACGTGCGAATGCGCCGACGTAAGCTGCAAGGCTGCGCCGTGGCACAAGGGCGTGGCTATGCAAGTCCACGGCGAGACTCTGTTCGAGGGATCGACAACGTGCGGGCGGCCTGGTGAGGTGCACCTGTTCCGCATGGACATGGGCGACGCCAGGCCCGTCGTGTTCTGCGATCCGTGCGGCGATGACGCCCTGGACTCCGGCGTGTTCGCGGCCCTGTCCGACCTGTGCGACAAGGCCGAGGAGCGCCAGATTCTAGCAGAAAGGCCACGCAATGATCTCTGATCGCATAGCCTACGACCCGGTGCGACAGCTAACCTACATTCGCCCCGTCGTCATGCGACGCGGCATAGATCAGGAAACGCGCTGCCCAACATGCGGGCGCGCTAGCGACTGCTGCTGCGGCGACGATTGCCCGTGCAGCGTCGAGAAGGAAAGGAAGGTGAGCTAACATGGACAACACAATAGCCGAACTGATACGCAGACTGGCGCGCTGCCAGCTAGACGGGGAGGGCGAGTGCGACGAACACGGATTCGTCAAGCCCGACTACGACTCCGACGGCACTCCCTGGTGCCCATTGGGCGATCAACAAGAGGTGCAGCCGTTCGACATGCCGAACGATGATGCAGTCGAAGCCCTGAGCAGCTTCGTAGTGGCCGCACGATCACTCGTTGCGGCGGGAAAGGTGAGCACCGATATCTTCCGCAACGCCAAGATCGGGACGGTGGATCGGGAGGTCGTATATCTTACAGCGTTGCTCCGCGAGTACGGGCCACACGTGGAACTGTCAATCACGGCAGACATTCGCCAGTCGGGGCGCTGCGTTGGTGGTGGTCAGGCGCGCGATACCGTGCGCGCCGTGGCCAAACGCGGGCACCTGGCCGAAGGTCTTACGCCCGCGCTGGTCGAGGGCTTACTAGAGGTCTGGGATCGCTGGCATCTAAACGGGCTACGGGCCGGTTGCCAGCATCAGCGTGACTTTGGCTGGCCGCGTCGTCCGACTGATGACGTGCGGAGTAAGCCATGTCCGATCTGTGACTACGGCTACGGTACGGCGTGGAAACACGAGGCGCTCCCGGACTATGTAGTACCGTTTCTGCGGCGATTCGCAGTAGCAGCAGAGGAGGAGGTGATCTAAGATGATAGCCTACAAGGTAGACGAACAAGACTTACACGATGCTGCGTACGAGGTGGGAGTGGTACCGCGTTCTGACCAGACCTGTAATCACCACTGCCCGGAACACGCACGGATGCAGGCCCAGAACGTAATGCTGATGCGTAACTATGTGTTCTGGGCTGTCCTGCTAGGTGTGGGGCTTGTCTACGCGCTCGGGATCGGGCTGCTGGCCCACATCATCGGGTGAAAGGGGCAGGATGATCGTGGGCATGAGAGCGATCTTCTATACGTTGCTTCTGCTACTGGTCGTAGTGGCAATAGTCGTCGGCCATGCGCGTATGCAAAGGTGGGAGCCGCCCCAAGGCCGGCGGCCCGTTGCTGCTACGGAGCGAGCCGCCGTCGCTACGCTGTCGTCTACTCCTACGCCCGCACCGATTGTCTACCGTGTCACTTACTACGGGCCGGGCTTCGAAGGCGGGCTGGTGGCGTGCGGCACCGACATATACGGCCCGTTTGACAGCAGCGATCCAACGACAGCAGCGGCGGGTAGCGGCGGGCCACCATGCGGAACCCGCTTGACGTTGTGCAACGGTAAGCTCTGTCTGGTGGTGGTGATCAAGGACGCCTGTGGGGGGTGCAGCCCTGATCACCTCGACCTCAGCCGTGCTGCGTGGGATGCGCTTGGGCAGCCTACCCATGTAGCGGCGACTATCGCGGCACCTGCCCCGCCGTCGCTGCCCGAGAGTGGCGATCTGTCGGCCCTGTCCCTGCCGGATGGTGTGACCACTCGCTACGATGGGTGCAGCCCTACCTACGCTTGCACCGTAGCGACGAACTACTACGATGCTGGCTCCCGGACTGTAGCGTTACAGCCCGGTGAAGGTTGGCTGAAAGAGGTTCACGAGCTGTGTCACGCCCACCAGCATTGGGCAATCAACGGCGGCGTCGCGCTCGATCCTAGCGACTACGACCTCGAGTCCTGGTACGCGAGCGCCGAAGGGGTGGAGTACATGGCAGCGGTTGGAGTGCCTGAGCCGTGGCCGTTCACGCATAGCGCGGTCAACGGGATCGAGTCGTTCGCGTGGTCGTGTAGTTGGTGGTACGTCCAGCCGGGAGAGCTGGCGTCGGTGTGCCCGGTCTGCTACCATTGGGCCGAGGAGAACCTGCCATGAAGCCGAGACGCAAGCCCGTAGTCTACGCGGAGATCAAGCCGACCATCGAGAAGCTGGACGATGTACCGGGGCCAGAAGCCAGCGCGGACGCGCTGAAGGCTCACTACCGGCGAGTACAGGACGCCTTTGCTACGCATCGCTATGACGACTTGATCGAGGTCTGCTACTGGTGCCTCGACGGAGAGAGCGGGCTGGCCTTTACCAAGCCTGACCAACCGCGCGGCACCCGTATGTATTGCTCGGCCCACTGCGCCAACGCCCACGCTGCACACATGCAGAAGGCGCACGGCTCAGAAGAGGAGAAGCCCCATGAGTAGACAACAATTAAGGAAGCCGTTTCCAAACACAGCGGTATCACGTCTGCCGCATCTGACATCCTGGCCGTTCGTCCCACCAGACGACGGGCCGCCCGACTGTAACGAGCCGCTGACCGCAGACGATGCTAGCGAACTCGACGCGCTACGGGAGCGATACCGCGAGGCCGACGCTGGCGCGCGCAGTAGTAAGAGTGCGCAGCTTGGGCACGGGCTGGGATCGCCGGGCCAACGGGTACGGGCGCTTCCGCTAGCTTCTCGATCAGCCCACTCGCACCCGACCGCCCCTACCTGGCAGGCTGATGGGTACAGCCTGGTCGTTCCGAGCTATCATGTCTGGCGCTGTGTTACAGCATCCTCTGCGTCGCACCAGGCAGGGCAGGGGGGAGTGGTGCCCGCACCGTGTCCGGCGACGACGATCCTGGCCTGCAATCGGAGGCTACGGATGACGGGGCCGTGTCCGGTGTGTCAGCTAGAAGGAGAGATAGAATGACAGTAACACCCGGTGAGATCATCCTCGTTGTGTTCGCGCTTGTCATACTGATCGCGTGTTGGGTCGAAGAGAGCGTCGGCCACGACTGGCCGTGGACGGACGACTAAGGAGAAGGAGTATGAAGGGCATGAAAGTGAAAGAGGTCGAGGTTCGTATTACACTCCGTCGGTGGTATCGCGTTGCGGCGGAGACCCGAGCGCTCGCTAAGCAAGAAGCGATCAGTCGTGCGATGCGGGACTTCCACGTACCGCGTAGCGCCGTTGACGCAACCGTGTTGGATGCGGTAGAGTCATAGAAGGGAGAAAACACACATGCAAGGCGTCATCCTGCTGCTGCTAATGTTCCTGGTGCTGGGCACGGCGATCACCCTGGGGATCGTGTTCTCGGACACCACCAGCACCGTAGACAACTCCTGGATGCAGTACCTCCCTGAGCCGCCGGAGTAGGGGGCCGATAGATGCCACGACGTAAGCTGCGTGCCGAGACAAAGGCAAGGATCGGTGCCGCCCTACGCGGGAGGCCAAAGTCCATAGAACACCGAGCTTCGCTCAGCGTTGCCCATCTGGGACAAGTCCCTTGGAACAAGGGCAAGGTGGGAGTGTCGGACGAGACCCGTGACAAGCTACGCGCTGCCAACCGTAGACGCCGTAAGGCGGGTAGTAGGAGCTACAGCCAGGTAAGTGTGAACGGCAAGCTGCGAAAGGAACACCGTGTCCTGGTAGAAGTTGGTCTTGGCCGTCCCCTTCGTGCCGACGAGTCCGTCCATCACGTCAACGGCGACAGGCTCGATAACCGCTTGGAAAACCTCCAACTCGTGAGCCACTCGGATCATATGGCACTCCATGCTAGGGAGAGGGCGAGAAGGCGCGAACTGTCATGCCGCGTCGAAAACTAAGAATCAGAGCCGACAAGCTGTCGCTTTACGACGAGAGCACCAGCAGCTATGATGGCTCAGCCAGCTTCGATGACAAGAATGGCTGGGACATCGAGGGGCTGCCGGTGCATGACGACCGGCCCGACTGCGCCCACTGCCAGCTCCGGGCGGAGAACGTCGAGGAGCGACACCGGGCCTACCGTCTGGGGGTTGCGTTTGCCCGCTTCCTGGAGACCGCAGCGCCACCCACGTTCATCGAGGGGATGCTTGCGTTCTGGGCGGGCGAGCTGCCCTACAGTGTAGTGGAGAGGAACTGACCCTAACCACACCAACAACCAAGCCTAACAGACGTGATTGGATTAATGATCTTATTCTAATAGGAGACATTGGTGACTAAGTACCGCGTGACCATGACCGAGTGTATAACCACGACCTACGAGGTCGAGGCCACCGACGAGGAAGACGCCTTCGACGCTGTACGGAGCGGTGAGGGCACCGTGATCGAAACCGAGTGGGCGGAGAGCGACGAGTTTGGCCCACCGGATGATACGATGACGGCGGTGCTAGTAGAGGAGTCCGACAATGGGTGATTCACCGGGCGCGCAGACGATGGGAACCAACGAAGCGCGGCAGTGGGACGTTGGACGGTACGAGCACCAGGACAAGAACCTCTACCAGCGGTTCCACCGGGACGTATGGCTACCCGATAGCTTGCGGCTCACGGCGGCTCAGTTCCTCCCCAAGCCGCTCACGCCGCTACCCCTGAGCCGTCACTACGGGGAACTACAAGAGCGCTACAAGCTACCCCGTAGTCTCTACATGCCCCGCGTCTACGACCTTATCGAGCTGTCGGTGGTGCGGGGCACCGGCGCCATCTTCCGCGCCTTGATCCGTGCGCCCTGGAACCAGCGCAGCGACATCTGCTTGGTGCTAGAGGGCGATCATGAAGTGGTTACAGCCTTCTACGCCAGACCTAACGATAGGCACCCGTCGCTAGACACTCGGCCCTATGAGCCGCTGCCCCCTACACCAGTCGAACAGCGAGTTTTAGATGCTCTCGATGAGTGCTAGATACAGGACGCGAAGGCGGACAGCGCGATGAGTTGCCGGAGCACGCCAGCGATGCTAGCTTGCGAGCAGTGCAGCTTGCATCAATGGCGGACACAGGTGGTGCCGGGCCACGGCAATCCCGACGCTGACATAGCGTTCGTGGCGGAGGCGCCGGGGGTCGAGGAGGATCGGCTTGGCGAGCCGCTGGTCGGGCCAGCAGGCAAGAGGCTCGACCGGCACCTCACCGCTTTGGGGCTGACTCGGGACATGGTATGGCTCGACAACACCGTACATTGCCGCCCGCCCGACAACGACCTGCGCCGCTTCCCCGACGCCCAGCTACGCTGCCCTCCCCTCTGGCTCTTTCCAGTGTTACAGCAAGTCAGGCCGAAGGTGATCGTGGCAATGGGCCGGACAGCGGGCGCGCTCTGGTTTCCCGGCATGGCCGCGCACGAGCTGTCGAGGCTGGCGCGCTCGACTGGCGAGTATCTAGTAGTGGGCGCCTACCACCCGTCAGCCGCGCTGCGGGAGAGCGGGGACTGGAACGCGCTGGACGATTCTATCGTAGCTAGTATCCGACGTGCTATACTGCTAGCAGAGGAGGAAGGATTATGACAGTGGTACAGTTTACCTACAGGGGCGACGCCTATGACTTCGGTCGAGACCTCATTTCTGTTGATCTGGAGGCCTACCCGCCGCGCTTCTACGTTAGGGATTATTGCGTGCACGTTCCTGTGCTTGACGACGAGGCCATTATCGTCGAACCTGCCTTCCACGACGGCGACTGGGACTTCCTTCACATCTACATCATGGAACTGCCTGAACTAGCGGGCTAGCTAGCTAATGCCTACCTACCTAGACCTTTATAGCTTGGCCCCAACGCCGGAACTAGCCGAGCGCCGCTGTCGGGAGCTGAACCTCAGCGGCAAGATCGTCCCTCCCATCTGGCGCCACGAGGTACTGCGGCAGGCTAGTAGCGACGACACCGTGATCTGCGGCCCGCTTGCCCTCCCTTTCTGGCGTAAGCTACATCCGGGTGTGCGACTCTACGCGCTCGGCGCGCTGGACAAGGTTGACCCTGTGGCCGCCCGCTTCGCTACCTGGTTTGAGTGGGCGACGGTGCAGCAAGGCATCCCTCTGGTGGAAGCGCGCCGGTTCGTAGACGCCCCGCCTAAGACGCCACGGCACAAGTCGTACATCAAGTTTCAGGCAGCGCAGTCAATTGCGGCGGTCATGGAGTTCAACGGCGGGCGCAGACCAACGCTGCCAGAGTTCAAGGAGTTGGCGGCTGTCGTGCTACCCCCAGCCGAGCGACCCTACCAAGCGCATCTGGTGGACGGCGACCAGGAGCAGCTCATAGCGGCGCTCGAGGCGTTTCAGTGGGCCGTGCAGAGCGGCGAGCGGGCGGGCTACGATGTTGAGACCGATGTAGCTGGCGAGCACCCGAACCCCTACGTTGACAAACTGGTCGGCGCGGCGGTATCCTTCGGGCAGGAGTGCTACTATGGCAGCGCCACTGGATCGTGGCTGGCGGCTCTCAAGCGATGGCTCCCTGAGCTACGATGGGTTGGTCATAATTCCCTCTATGACTACCTGGTGTCTCGCCGTCACGGAATCATGGCTTCGGCTCCTAGTGGAGACAGCATGTTGGCTGCCTATCTTCTTGGGGAGCCAGAAGCCAAGCTCAAAAGCCTAGTCCGCCGTCGTTACGCCGATCAGATGATCACCTACGACGAGGTAGTCGGAGTGGGTCAAAGCCGTGTGCCCATCAGCACCATCGACCCCGCTGTCACCTGCGACTACTGTTGCGGTGACGCCTACTACGCGCTTCGTGCTACGGACGATCTCGAAGCTGAACTCTCCGACCAGCGCCGGTCACTCTACGACGTAGACCTGGCCCTTGTGCCTATTCTCGCTGACATGTCGGAGCGCGGCATCAAGCTCGACCGACCGGCGGCGCAGCGAGAACTCGACAGCCTGTCCGAACGCATGGTGCGCTACGCGGAGGCGATTGATAAGATCGCCGTCGCCAGTGGCTATGTGCGCCCACCACATACCTACGTGTGCAAGGGCTGTCGCAACGGGAAGAACAAGCGGCTCACCTGCGAGGAGTGCCACGGTGTAGGGAAGTTCAGCGAGCACCAGCCGCTCAACCCCGGTAGCAGCGACCAGGTGGGTGATTGGCTGCACCGTCACTTGGGGCTGCCGGTGCAACGACTCACCGACACCGGCAAGCCCAGCGTGGACGCGCTGTCCTTGCTGCGCCTACGTAACGA
>ERZ1292644.1134-Hain-H14-01um-R2-1134-length-14517-cov-7_pt1 | contig 14517 bp, 24 predicted proteins | sample MGYA00564402_ERZ1292644 | MGnify/ENA primary metagenome ERZ1292644 (study PRJEB36523, sample SAMEA6512644) | groundwater metagenome | collected 2019-01-09 | study: AquaDiva: Metagenomics assemblies of 32 groundwater samples
CGTTCGCGGCTCTGCAGCGGAAGAAGGAGCAGCCATGACCCCCCAGCCCTCGGAGCTGCGAACGCGACTGATCGAAATACTCAACCGCAATCTTACGCCGTGGACGTTTGATGGCAGTGAACCATTCACCCAAGAGTTACTCGCCCTTCTGGGAGGAGGAGGACGATCCCCCGAAGAGCCAAACGACGGCATCACGCAGAACCCTCTGACCGGCAAATTCGCGAAGCGCGGATTACGACGCTGGCGATCTACGACACCCGGGAAGCTGCGGAGCGGTTCATGCGCGGGGAGAATACTCCCCTCATGCCATCAGGCGATCCCCTGCAGGCGCTAAATGAGGAACTTCGCAAGGCCAAGGAGGCCGCCGAGCGTCAGGTCCTCGCCCTGCGGGAAGCCTCTCAGAAGTTCTTGGTGACACTGAAGCCTGTCGAGAAGTCGGCGGAATGGTCACGCGAACAAGCCGAACGGTCACCATCGTCGCATCAGGAGTTCATTCGACAAGCAGAAGACGACTGGCACGCATTCGAGAAGGCCAAAGGTGGACTCTCCTCCCTCCTGACGGATCGATCTGAGGAGAAAGTGACAGAGTTTTTCACGCGAATGGACAGACAGCCATGATGCCGGACACCTCCCGTACCGCGCCGCTCCTGCTTGGCGATTCGACCGCCGAGCCGAGCGGCATCTACACGCGGAACGGCGGGCGCGGCGCGCGCATCAGCCCTGACGGCCTGTATCGGTATCGGCTCTGGCGGCTCTGGGATGACCTCGCGCCGGTGATGGTGTGGGTGATGCTGAACCCGTCAACTGCCGACGCGGGCGTAGACGATCCGACGATTCGGAAGTGCATCGGCTTCGCCAAGGCGGGCCACTACGGCGGTATCATCGTCGTCAACCTCTTCGCCTGGCGCGCGACGGACCCAAAGGAACTGTTGAAGGTAAAAGACCCTATCGGACCTGAGAACGACCAGCACATCCTCTGGGCCTGCACGGCGCCGTTGATGCTCTCCGTTGTCGCAGGCTGGGGCTCTAATAAGTTCGCCCAGAAGCGCGCCGGACGCGTCAAGGTGCTGATTCAGGGCGGCGCGCGGCGGGACATCAAATGTTTCCGGCGCGGCGACAAGGGAACGCCGTGGCATCCGCTCTATTTGCCGTATTCGTCGCCGCTCGTGTCGCTGATGAATGGTCTGGAGGCCCCTCTGGTGCCCTCCTCGGAGGAGTAAATGGCGAGCCAGTGCGAAGTTGACTTCAGCGACTACAGCGACGACGCCGATCCGGTGGAGTTCTTTGAGCGCCGCACGGTAGTCGCGCGGAAGCCGCACCGCTGCTCTGAATGCGGTGGCGAGATCGCTGTTGGCGAGAAGCATGAAGTCTGCGCCTATAAGTTCGAGGGCGCGTTTCATAGCGATCGCACCTGTGCTCCGTGCCGTGAAGCCGCTGCCGAGTTCGAGTATCACGTCATGGGTGGCGATCTCTGGGCGATGCTCGCTGAGGAATGGGACAACGGTGCTTATGTGCAAGCCTGCATCAACCGACTGAGCACGGCGCGCGCGAAGGAGCACATGCAGCGGCAGTGGGTGAAGTGGCATGACAAGCGAATGGAACGACAGCGGATGACGCAGGGACGGAGGAGCGATGCGTGAGAAGAACCGGAAAGAAGACATGAAACTCATCGTGGTGTATCGAGATGGCCGACAGCGAGAAATTGACGTCCCGCCAGATGCGACCGTGGCGCTAGGCACGGGGTTGAATCGCCTGACAAACGGCTGCATCGAGCATTGGTTCGATCGAGATGGCTACTACGATGGATGGGGCGCGATGATCAACCAGAGACATTGTGGCCGGTCGAATCGTGCCACTTCCACCGAAGGAGCACCCATGACCCCCCAGTCCTCGGAACTGCGATTTGAAATCCGAAACGCCTTTGAGTTGTGGCAGCTGATCGAAGAAGTGCCCTTCGGCCTTCGGTGGACATCGGTTGGGGATGTTCGCGCTCTTCTGGGAGGAGGAGGACGATCCCCCGAAGGGTCAGAAAGGAAGGATTCAACGCGCGTGGAATGGGCGGACGAACTCGAAACCCTCTTACGGAAGGCGGATCCCCTGCAGGCGCTGGTGCAGAAGTGGCGAGCGAAGGCGCGCAGCGATGGAGTCGTCGCGGAGGAAAGTAGGGACCCGTTCGTGCGAGTGCGGTACGACGCGCTGGTACTAGCTCAAAACGAATGCGCTGATGAACTCAACACCGCGGCGGCTGCGCTCCATGGAGAGACGCAGACGAAAGAAAAGTAAGCAGATACGCGCGTGGAACAGCCTGAGCTAATTCCGGCTTGGGGATCTACCGCGTCAACGGAGAGGAGCTAATTCGATGCGGCTATTCCTTGCGCTTGCGGTGATCGCGCTGATTATCAGCTGCGCGGCGCCGCAGAAACCACTAAAGCGCCAAGATACTGGAGCGCGAATGTCGTCAGACGTGCAAGCACACCCGGAGCGATATGGGTTCAACCCTCGACCAATCAAAGGGCCACACGGCCCAGAGGGGTCCGAGACCGACTGCTCAGCAATGTTCACGGATGTGGAGACCGAGATGGCGCTGATGCCGGTGTATTTCTTCTCAGATCGCGGTGCATGTCGAGAGCAGGACGCATGGGCGCGGCTAAGTGTGACTACTCGACCACACGAATACGACGGCGCGAAGTTGGTTACGATGAATACGCCGCTGTCGCTGTGGATAAAGGAGCGCGGCGGCGGCCTGTATGTTGATGGCATTGACGGGAAGATTCAATTGCCGCCAGAGCAGAGGGAGACGCCGCCGCGGTGACTCTCGATCAGCATGCCCGCGATCTCCTCCAGGAGAGTAGAAGGCAAGAACTACTCGCCAGCGGACGCCTGCGCTTGCGCGAAGTTGCCGAGCTCGTCGGCTTGTCGAAGACGAAAGTTCGGGACGATGTGACCCGCGGCGCGCTGACGGTGGTCAAGATGCGGTGCGGCACGCGGTGCATGTTCCTCGTCGAAGCCTCCGAGGCGCGGCGCTACATGGCGGAGCTGTTTCGGCCGCTGATGCTCCCAACAACCGCTAGTTCAAGAGGTCGTTGACAGATCACTACCGACTACGCTATGCTCTCGCTTGGATTTGGGGCGCGAGCTTTCGCGTAAAACTTGCCGGCGGATCACGGCGACGGGTGGCACCGTCGCCGTTTCTGCGTACCGACCTTCCACGCACACGGTCCGGTGCGGTGGAAGCGATATTCTACCACTCGTTTCTCGACGAGTGATCCCCCCAGAGGACAGTTATTTGTCGGTAGGCTTTGGTCCCCGCCGCGGTCTCTTGCGGTGAGCTTCCCGTTGCGCGGCCAACTCCTTCCAACTCGTGCTGTTGAAGGTTCTTGACCTTTAGGAGTCCACGCAGGCGGTCGGGCTGAAAAGACATGGGGCAGTGAGCGCATTCAGATCATAAATGATCTGGATCTAGAACTTTTATATTCCAATTATCCCCTTTCTCTGGTATCCTGCCGCCGTGATCACCCTAGCAGTTGGGTTGGTCCCCCCGCACCCACAAATGCCGTACTGGAAGCAAACTATCCCAGCGTTGGGGCGAGTGGGAAAACATTAGGACATTCTGCATCTAGCTGTAGGCATTAAGGTTGCTCAATGGAGTTATCACCATGACGCCAACGTCTTTCGACATAAAGATCGTGCAGAAACAAGCCACTCCGGAACCCGTTACTATGGCGATCGGCACTGGCTCGTCTGCGACCCGCGTTTCGTTTTCTATTGTCCTGCCTCAGATGAGTTCGGCCCCGTCTCAGCCGGCTGTTGGTCAGCTTCAGGTAACGAACTAGAGCCATCACCGCTGGGGGTAACCCGTGATAAGCAAACTTCAGGCTGTCGGGGAGCGGTCCGAGCAACCGCTCAACTGCGGGGATGATTATTACGCCGACGAACTCGCGGATACGCTGGAGCGCGTTGATCGCTTCGTACGCCCGCACCGGACCCTCTGGGAACGTTACTTGGCAGGAGATGCGCCCCTCTGTCTTGATCTGAGGGTGAAAGAATTCAACGGGCATTCGCGCCACTATCGTGCCGTCCTTCAGTGGTCCCCCAACGTAGCCAGACGAGACTTGATTTCCGTTGGGGTGGGTGAATCGAACGTTGACACTGGCGCCGATCGCGGTGAGTGCAAGCGCCTGATGCTTATCGCGGTTCGAGAGGTATTGCAACTGCCAGAGGGGATGGTCGGGCAATTTAGAGGCTTCTACTTGGTGAGGCTGAACCGCGTCGATAGTTTGGTAGCCTCTGAGAGAGATGCCGTTCAGCCGCCCTTGGTTGATGGCCTCGTTGTCGAAGTCCCTGGCGGAAGCGCAGATCGGGAACTGAGTGCGCTTAATAGTACTGAAACCGTTCGCCTGAATCAGTTCGTGCGCGATGTAGTCAAGAGCAGACCTGATGTTGTGGACGATGTCACCGGCAATTGCGGAGAACTCCAACGGTGGCTGTTGTCGAACGTGGAAGACAATTCCAGGCTCGCCGTTGCCTACGTCACATGTGACCGCGAGAGCGTATGGGCTAGCGTGGAGATAAGGCCCGACCTTCTCGTAGAGCAATATCAGGTGAGCGTCAGCCCGTTGGAGCTTGGCCACAACCTCCTCACGGTGTTGCTGATTGGAGTCACGCAGTGAGGGCGTGGTGGCGTCAGTGGCGCGCCTTCTGGCGGCTGCTGACCGCTTATGAGCAGGCCGTCTTCCGCACGAGGTTGTGCCTTACGCTCGGCATCTGCCTCACCGCCACGGCGGTCGCTGCGCAGCCTCGGTACGTGCTGGAGAGCGAGTCCGCGGTTAGCGAGGGCCGGACGATCACCGTGTTCCGGGACGTGCTCCTCCAGCGCTGTCATGCCGTCTATGTGGACGCCGGGGTGTCCATGTCGCTCGGGACGGTGCCATGCGAGGCGGAGACTGTCTGGCAGCGGGCACTGGATGAGGAGGCGCGGATTCGGGAGCGAGCGACCTTTACCGAACAGGTCGCCAAGCGCAAGGCGGCACAGACCGAGCGGGCGGCGCAAGCCCGTCGCACCCGTGCCCTGTACGCTCAACTCGAGGCCAACGAGCGCAAGGCCGCCGCGGCGCGTGCGAAGTAGCGCAGACATGAGCCTATCCAGCCTGTTTCTCGGCTATGCGACCTAAAGGGTCCGATAAGACGCCTGGTAGTGGTCGCAAGCCTGGCAGTCTCAACAGGCGCACCAGGGCCATCAGGGCGCGACTGCTCAGCGATGAGGAGCTGACGGTTGAGTCCACGGTTGAGGCCATCAGGCGGGGCCAGCAGTACGACATCCGCTGGCTTCTCGACGAGGACGGCAATTTCAAGCCCATTCACCAGCTGACGGAAGAGGAAGCCTGGTGCATCGCCGGTGTGGAAGTGGTCATCAAGAACGCGAAGGCAGGCGACGGGCACACGGACGAGGTGCTGAAACTGAAATTCGTCGATCGCGCGCGCTATGTGGAGCTCGCCGCGAAGCATCAGGGGATGCTGACGGACAAGGTGGAAATAACGGGCGACTGGGACAAGCTGGCGGCTCGGTTGGCGGCGGCTCGGGAGCGGGTCACGGTCATCGTCAGCGAGCCACCGCGGCCGAAACGGTTGCCGGCGGGGGAGAAATGACCGCCACAGTTGCCCTAGGAGCGACGATCGCGAGCCGGCCCATACCGACCTATCCCCCCCCTGCCTGCGAAAAGTCCAATTAAAATGAGGTACGCCCATCGCGTGGTAACAGGCGCATGAGCCCTCGAGAAGCCGCCTCGTTGTGCAGGGATCTGCTCGATGGTTTCGTGCTGGGTGTCTTGATGCCATGTCACCATAACCGGCCTTATGCGACCCAAGATCCCCACTTGGCGTGGGTTTCCACAAGCTATTTGTTGAGCGAGACAGGCGAAAGCGAAGGCGTCGAGGCGAAAGCGCGATGAGTCCAGCCCTGGCGACAGCACCGCCAGACCTTGACACGCAGCTTGTGGATCTCGCCAAGACCTGCTACCACGATCCACTGCGGTTCGTGACCATTGCCTACCCGTGGGGTGAGGCAGGCTCCTTTCTGGAGTATCACGCCGGTCCGGATACGTGGCAGGCCGACTTCCTGAAGGGTATCGGGGCGGAGGTGCGGCGCAACGCCTTCACCGGTAGAGGCCCGGTGATGCCGGTCCTGCGAGCGGTGAGCAAGGGACACGGGGTTGGCGGGTCGGTGATGTGCGCGATGCTCGTCGACTGGATTGCGGTTACCCGCCCCCACTCGCAAGGCGTCGTGACGGCCAACACGCAAGTGCAGCTCGACACCAAGACCTGGGCTGCGATTCGGCGCTGGTCGCGGCTGATGCTCTGGTCGCATTGGTTCGAGATCAATACCCAGAAGCTCTACCATAAGGCGTATCCGGAGTCGTGGTTCTGCACCGCCCAGACGTGCCGAGAGGAGAACAGTGAAGCGTTCGCAGGCCAGCACGCAGCCGACAGCACAAGCTACTACCTCATGGACGAGGACTCGGCCATTCCGTCGATCATCCACGAAGTTGCCGAGGGCGGCATGACCGACGGGGAGCCGATGATGTTCAGGTTTGGCAACCCCACTAGAAACTCAGGCGACTTCTTCGCTTGTTGCTTCGGGACCAAGCGGGAACGGTGGCATCCGACCATCATTGACAGCCGCACGTCTCGGTTCAGCAACAAGGAACTCATCGCGGCATGGGCCGAGGAGCACGGCGAGGACAGCGACTTCTTCCGGGTGCGTGTCCGCGGTCTCCCCCCTCGCGCCTCAGACTTGCAGTTCATCGACCAGGAGCGCGTCTGGGATGCCCAGAAACGGGAGATCGTCGCGTTCGACGATGACCCACTGATCGCCGGCGTCGATTGTTCAGGCGGGGGCTCGGCGTGGAACATCGTGCGCTTCCGTCGCGGGCTGGATGCGCGGTCGATCCCGCCCGTCCGCGTCCCTGGCGAGGCGACACGCCGTGATCGATCGGCGTTCTTGAGCATCCTCGCGGGGATTCTTGGGGACCGGAGCCCTGGCAAGAAGGTGGCGATGATGTTCGTGGACTCGGCCTACGGGGCGCCCTATGTGGAGCGACTGCGGACGATGGGCTACTCGAATTGCATTGAGGTCAACTTCGAGGCCGGGAACAGTCCAGACGAGCAGCATTGTGCGAACATGCGGGCGTACATGTGGAAGGCAAAGAAAGACTGGTTGGCCTACGGGGGCATCCCTGAGGACGATCATCGTCTCGAGGCAGACCTGTGCGGGCCGGGACATCACCTGGACCGCAAGGATCGGCTGGTCATCGAGAGCAAGGCGAGCATGGCGAAGCGCGGGGTGGCGAGTCCAGACGATGGCGATGCGCTGGCCCTCACCTTCGCGGCCCCGATCGCCCCTAAAAAGAATGCCAACCCGCAGAAGAAGCACCGGCAGCGGTTCGCCGGGCGCGGGCCGAGTGGGGGGGGGCTGTCGTGGACGCACCTGTGGTGGCTGCCGTTCATGGGAGCAGTGGTGTGCTGATGCAGGCAATACGGCACCGCAATCCCAACGGCTACGAAGGCGAGGCTCGTGTTCAAGTTGAGTGGTTATGTGGAAGATGCCACGGCGTCGAGAACAGGAAACACCGATGACCAGCCGCAAGCACGCGCTGAACCGCATCATTGCGTGGAGTAGCGTCTGTATTGTCGTCGGGGCCGCGTGCGTCGCGTACTTCGGGGCGTCTCGTCGGTCGGACATTGGCGCGCCGTGCATCACGGAAGCCTCGGAGGTGGTAATGGAACACACGCCCTCGACGCTGACGACCCGAGATACCGGACACTTGGCGCCACCGCTGGCTTCCGTTGCGGTGACGAGTGCGCCTCCAGCTAATATGGCAGCACAAGTCGTGCAAGTGGGTTCTCTCGATACCCCATTGACGTACGATTGGGCGACACAGAAATGGGTGCGCGTGTTGACGATTGCGCCGAGCGGTTGCAGGTGTAAGGAATCCCCATGAGCGGCCGTAAGCACGCGCGGGTCTGCGCCGGCTGCCATGAGCCGAAGCCCGCGCGGTATCGGACACTGCTCGATCGGCACCTCTGCGAGGACTGCTACCGGACGCCGACGGTGGCGACAGGCGTGGTGCAGGTTGGGCCGGTGATGGCCGTGACGCAGCCGGCGCCGGCAGTGGACGCGCCGGACCTGGAACTCTTTGACCTGAGCCATCTGGTGTCGAAATGAGGCGATGGGATCGCGCGAAGGCGCTGGCAGACGTGGCTCGGCGTATCGACCAACGGCTCCCGGCGGATGTCCGCCTTGCGATTTACGAGGATGTCGTAGCCGTGAAAGGCATTCAGCTCACCGTTCACGCAGACCGTCGGCCAGATTGCCGCCTGGTGGTCACCCAACTGGTAAAGGCGCTGAAGCTGGAGAACTGGAACCGATTCATCGTGCCTGAACTGTTGTTCCCCAGTTCAGGTGTGGTGCAGTGGAAAGTCAGACGGTCATCACGGTTCGCGATGCGACTCACCGAGCAGGGCGGCACCGTCACCTTCGACATTCTAGGCGGGCTGAGCCATGTGGAGCACCGATGAGGGGGGCGAGCGCGTGAGCGAAGTGGTGCGCATCGGCCTGCGATACGGGTCAGGTTTCACGGCATTCATGGCACCGCACGCGCGGGTCTGCGGTTCGTGCGATGCGACGGTTCCAGCGAACGAAACGCACTTCTGTGAGCACGCTGGTCCAGAACCCATTGTCGGCCATGCTGGCGACTGCGCGAAGGTCACGACTGCCACCGTCACCGGGAAGACGGGCGCAGCTTGCACCTGTGGAAAGGACGCATGAACCGTCGTCGAGTCTTCCTACAGGTGCTGTCGTCAGGCGTGGTCGGTCTGTCCCTCTGCGATGTGGAGTGGATTCCCACGCCCATCACGAGCACCCAGCCGCTGTCCACTGGGCTCCTGACGGGCCTCGACCAGATCACCGCGGCAATTGCCAGGGAGGTTGGGCGCGTCCTCGACCTTCGAGGTGAGTTCGTGCCAGGGGATTACGCCCTTGGGATGGCGGGCATGACGGATCAGTTCGCGGTTAATGTCGTCATCGCCGCCGATGAATGGACACGTAGTGTGCAGCAGGATCGAATCATCGTCCCGGCCGCCTACGCACTCGCTGAGCGGGTGCGCGATCGTGGCCTTAACCGCTTCGGTGCACTTCCGCTCCCACCGTTCGGCTCAGTGGCCGATGCCTTGGTGGCGACCGACGAGCAGACGGGTGTGACCGTGCGCGGCCTGCGCGCCTTCAATATTGGCAGCACCTACATGCGGCCCATCTACAAGGAGGAGCACGACGCACCGCCCTACGATGACGACGACGATAACCGTGAGGTAATCTGGGAAGAACTCGTCGAGACGTCGCCGCACTGGGTGACGCGCTTCGACATTCTCGCAGGGCGCCCGGCATGACACGCCGTGGAAAATGGCCAAAGAAACGATGTCCGCGATGTGGGCAGCGTGTCACGGTTGGTCCTAAACACGGGCATATTATGGCGCACGGACGATTCGACAGGAACGTCAATGGGGAGACGTGTGTTCGTAGCGGAGAGATGGTCTGGCCCGCACAGATGGCTCGAGCCCCAACGGGTGACGGTGAGGACTGAGAATGGGTGACGCCAAGGCATTCGGACGGATCAAGGCGAAAGCCTTGCGCTTCACCCTCTACCAGGTGACCATCGCCCTGATCAAAGAGGCTGATCTCCATGAGGGCTTGTGGCAGCTCCAGGTCGTCATCGGCCAGAGCGCGACGAATCTCTCGGTCAACGGGAAGATGACCCCGACGGCCATCACGCAGATTCTCGGGCTGCAGCTCGGGCGGGTGGAGAAGATGGACCTGTTGACGGTCGACGCCGCCCAGGTCAATCCCCAGTCGAGGATCATCGTGCCGACCTCGGTGAACTGATGAGCAAGAAGGTAACGCATGTGACACCGAAGGCAAGCCGACGCGGCAATCACTTCATCGCTCCTAAAGAGTTCGCCCGGATACTCATCGACAAGGCGCGTGATGTAGGCGCGCGACACGGACTGAGCCAAGAGGACTCTGATAAGGTGGCCATCGTCATCGCCGCAGCGATTGGGCGCGCAAGGTTCCCGTTGTAATGGGCGGTCACCACCACGCGCGGGACAGCCGGATGGTGAGCGTGTGGCGGCTGCTACCGTTGTTTCTCGAGCTCGCTGGCGCACGGCACTACGGCGAGGTACGGGTGCGGTTCCGGAACGGGGAAGTGGTAGGCCAGGTGAAGGTGGAGCGGGACTATCTGGTCGAGGACCTGCTGGAGCCGACACACATCCAGATTCAAGAGGCGCTACGGTGCGGACAGGCGTAGAATGGCAAACGTGAGCCAGGGCATTCACAAACCGTCGCATCTGGACATCGAGGCCCCACTGTTCGAGGGCAAGCGCCCACACATCTGGATTCAGTGGAAGGGCACCGACGTGTGCTGCGACATTCACTGCGTCTGCGGTGCCTCCCCGCACTACGACGGCATGTTCCTCTACTTCTTCCAGTGCCCGGAATGCGGGCGCTACTGGGAAGTCGGCACGCACATGCCGATCTACGAAGTGACGAAAGAACGAGCAGAGGGTGCGGCGTGCCAATACCCGACTGATCATGACGAGGTCGTTCCACCGAAGGGGAATGCGTCGTGAACCGTCGAGGCTTCTTCGCTACCGTGTTCGGCGCACTGGCGGCTGGTCTGAGCCGACCGCGGTACCGCGAGGATCTGTCCGCGGTGGAGACGGTGCGAAGGGCGTTCGGATTTCCCAGTGGCTACGGTTGCATCGCTCCCGGCACGATGGTGTCCGCCGAGCACATGTACTCCAGCACCGAGATGTCCCTGTTCAATGCCGATGGCACGCTGTGCGATGAAGCCTACGAGCGGGTGCAAGTCGAGCACCAGTGGGCTCGCCGTGAGTTAGCCGAGCGCATTGATGCCGCCTTGCCGATGTACGACGCGGGGGCGCAGACATGACTCGCCTGATCGACACCTACGGGCACAAGCCAGCCTGCAACGATGCGGGCAATCCGGCTGACTGTACGTGCGAGGTCGAAGCGCAAGCGATCATGCAGCAGCACGTCGATGCGCTGGCCGAGCGCATTGACCGGGAAGGCTTCGAGAAGTTCTACAAGATGTGGGCGGCGCATGCTGGCGTTCCCACCGAGTTCAAGGTTGAGCGTATCGGCCCATCTCGTGGCGACTATGACGGCATCGTGACTCGTGGAGTGGGCTACCGCGTTGTGCTTGAGCCAGGAGATCGCAGTCAGCAGGACGCCGACGAGCGCGCGATTCGCACTGGAAGATTTGTCGTAGAGGAGTCACCTAAGACGTAACGCGACGACGCACTCAAGAACGCGCTTACGAGGACAAACCCGATGCGCTCGTTTCAGCCGACCACCGGCTGGGCGAGCGCCTTTTGCTTTTTGGAGCGACGAAGCCGTGGACACCTACACACAGAAGCAGGCCGGCAAGAGCATGGGCATGGGCGAGGATCACGAAAGCGCAAGTCTCATGATGGAGGAAGAGGCCGCGCCACCTCCCGATCGGGGCGGCTGGGTCGTGGACAACGTCTCGCTCAAGCAGGCGAAGAACGGCGGCTGGATCGTGACCTGCTCAAAGCATCAGGAGCCGGCGCCGAAGAACGGACCGGGCTATCAGTCCAACGATTATACGTTCGCGTCGCTGGCCGAGGCCGTGCCGTTCATCGAGCAGGAGTTCGGGGCGAGCGCCGAGGGCTCCGCGTGGACGGCTCCGGCGATGCCGACCGGAGGCATGGCGTGAGCCAGTGGTGGCAGGACCCGCACACCGGCCTCGTCATTCCCACACAGGGACTCCCCACGCACCGGCCGGGGAGCCGCGAAGAGATGGCCGACGCCATCAAGGGCGACTTCCGGCAGCTCCTGGTCGATGTCCTGCACGACAAGCCTGGGCATGCGATGGCGGTGGCCGGTGGGGAGTTTCACTGGCGCGCAGTCTTCGGCAAGGAGTACGGGGCCTGCTTTGAAGGCAACCGCGGGCAGTGCGACACCCTCGCCGATGTGCTCTATCGGTTCATCTGCACCTCGTGGCGGAAGAAGTACCCGGGCGAGTCGGCCAGTGCCTTCCTCGACGCCGTGCATATCCCCTCGCCGCTGAGCGAGAAGGCCCAGAAAGAAGAGATCGACAACGCTTGGGTGCTGGAAATTGGCGGCACCGAAGAGGGGATGCGTAAGCATTACGAGGGAAGCGCGCGCACGCGAAAGGGGAAGGATCTCGGGTCCAAGACCGTGCGGGTCGGGGAGATCGGGTAAGCGCCCGTGGCTGACGGTTACACCCAGGAATCGGTCGGGCAGGTCCAGCCCACCTCCACCGCGCCCGAGAGCGAGGCGGAGAAAGCCATCGTCCAGGAAGTCGTCGACGCCTTCACCTTCGCCAAGTCCTACTACGACGTCCAGTTGCGCGCCGAGAACGACGAACTGGAGTTCGAGGGCGTCGATATGTGGACGACGGACGCTCGGACCAACCGTGACGAGCACACCGACGAAGCGACCGGCCGGAAGATCCCTGCCAAGCCCACCCTCTCCGTCAATCTTCTCGACCAGAACGTTCAGCAAGTCGTCTCCGAAGCCCGCCAGGCCCGTCTCGCGCTGACCGTCAAGCCGAAAGCGGGTTTGGCCAACACCAAGACCGCCGGCTACTTCAAGGGGCTCGTCCGGAATATCCAAGTCGAGAGCGGGGCGCTCGAGATCCGGCTGTGGGCGATGGAACGCGCGGCCAAGGTCGGGCGCGGGGGCTATCGGCTGGTGGCCGAGTTCGCCAACGACGGAGATTTCGACCTCGACCTGTGCCTCGAGCGGATTCTCGACTACTCCACGGTCCTCTGGGACCCCTACTCACAACGTGCGGACCGCTCCGATGCGGAATGGTGCGTGGTGACGGAGTGGATGAGCGAGCGCCAACGGCTCCGGCGATGGAAGCACAAGCCGATCATCCCACTCGAAGGTGCCTTCGAGAAGGATGACCACGATTGGTTCGCGGCTGACGCCCAAGACCCCAAGATGCGGCGCTGTCGAATCGCCACTTTCTACAAGGTGACGCACACCACGCGCATCCTGGGCTATCACCCCGCCGTCGGGCGCGGCTGGGTGGGCGAGGGGCCGGAGGAGAGCAACATTCCAGAGATGCCGCCGGAATATGCCGAGGCGGTCCGGAAGGAGGCGCCCGTGACACGGCAGCGGGAGGTCGATGAGCGCGCCGTGATGATTTACACGGTGGACGGGTCGCAGGAGTTGGAGCGGCACCCGTGGCACGGACGGTTCATTCCGGTCATCGAAACCATCGGCAAGGAATACTTCGTCAAGGGCAAGCGACGCTGGAAGGGCATCATCGCCAACGCGATGGACCTGCTCCGTGCGATCAACGTGCTGGTGTCGTCAGCCACCGAGATTGCCGGGGCGATGCCGCGCAGCCCGTACATCATGTACGAGGGTCAGGACGAAGGGCTCGAAGAGGAATGGGACGACCTCTTCATCACGAACCGGAGCCGCATCCATGTGCGGAGCATGGACCTCGAAGGGAAGCCCGCGCCCCTGCCGCAGCGGCAACAAACCGAGCCGCAGATCCAGGGCCTGATGCTCCTGATCCGGATGATGCACGAGATGTATCACGCCGTGACCGGGAGCGTGTCGCCGCATATGCAGGCGGTGAATCCCTACGACCGCAGCTGGAAGGCGATTGACGCGCTCCAGCGACAGGGGGCGGCCGGCACCTCCTACTGTTTGGACAATCTCGCCACAATTTCGATGCTCTACGAGGGCAAGGTGCTCCTTGATGCCATCCCGCACTACTACGACAAGCCGGGCCGCATTCTGAACGTCTCGGGCGAGAACTCCGAGGACGAAGTCGCGATCATCATCAAGACGCCGTTCATCCGTGGCGGGGACGGCGAGCCGATACCCGTCCCCTGTCCGGTGTGTAAGGGCACCGGGCAGCAGCGGTCCACGACGTGGAACCCCTTCGCACCGATGGTGCCGTGCGAGGCGTGTCATGGGAGCAAGCAGGCCACCGAAGAGAACATGCCAGAGGAGTGGCAGGAGCGCGAAGTTGAGTACGTGGACTTCGGCGCGGGGCAGTTCAAGGTCGCGGCGGCCATCGATCGCTCGTTCCAGGTGAAGCAGGAAGAGGCTCTGGCCGGCATGGCGCAGCTCGCGCAGGCCGCCCCGGAGATGGTCGCGATTTACGCCGATCTGTGGGTGCGGGCGATGGGCTTCTCGGGGTCGAACGAGATCGCGGACCGCATCAAGAGCCGGATGCCAGAAGGCGAAGAGGACCTGAAGGATATCCCGCCGGCGTTGATGGGCCGGTTCATGCGGCTCCAGTCGCAGCATCAGCAGGCGATGCAGGCGTTGCAGGAAGCGCAGAAGATGCTCGAATCCGACAGCATCAAGGCCGCTGGCGAGAAGGAAATCGCCATGATCAAGGCGGCGCTGCAGGGGAAGGTCGAGCAGAT
>ERZ1292644.1135-Hain-H14-01um-R2-1135-length-14513-cov-8_pt1 | contig 14513 bp, 13 predicted proteins | sample MGYA00564402_ERZ1292644 | MGnify/ENA primary metagenome ERZ1292644 (study PRJEB36523, sample SAMEA6512644) | groundwater metagenome | collected 2019-01-09 | study: AquaDiva: Metagenomics assemblies of 32 groundwater samples
AGTAGGGCACCAACATCGATGAGAATGGCAGAAAGATCAGCCCCTCCGCCGGACTCAACTCAATCGCATCGACATTGATCGGCGTCCACTGCGGCCGCGCTGCAGCGTTCAGCGCCAGAATCGGCGACAGTCCGTACGCAAAGCTGTTCCATCCCTGGCGATCCCGGCGCTGCAGCCCGTAGCGGCCCGCCGCCTCCAAAATACGGATAACCGGCGTTACTGGAAACCGTGTCTCTTGGCGATCACTGGGGATAGGAATAGGACCAGACTCGATCTCGCATGGCCACAGCGACGTCCGGTTACAATGCGCGTTGATCGTCGCTTGGATAAAACGGCTCTGCTGCTCCGAGAGACTGCACCCAAAGACGCTCTCAGCTTCCAACGGCGTCAGATACAACGCCTCGGTTTCTGGCGTCGTATCTGCGCCAGTGACGCCATCAGAAACAGAGAATGTTTTTAAGAACGTTACCAATATTCAACCCCTTATGTTATACTAGGGTTGCGGCTAGGGAGGTACACCCGAAAGCCCGCCCTTACCGGGTTGCCGCATCCCATCGTAAGGATTCTCTCAACTCTGTAAGGGAGCTGAATCATGCTAGAACTACCTCTCTGCGCATGCGGCTGTGGAAACCACGTAAATCATTCCAAAAATCATTTTATTTTCAATCACCACAATACAAACTATGGACTCACGTTAGAACAACGTTTTGTGTTTTATGTCAACAAAACTCCTCATTGCTGGCTATGGACAGGACCAACAGCCGGAAGAGTAACAAATCGTTATGGAACAATAACAATTCATTACAAACGAATAAAAGCCCATCGTCTCTCATACACTCTTTTTCGTGGTTCTATTCCTGAAGGACTCCTTGTGTGCCACATATGTGACATCCCTCTGTGTGTCAATCCAGCCCATCTGTTTCTCGGGACTTATAGCGACAATAATCGCGACTCTTTCGAGAAACATCGCAGCATCCTTGCAACACATCCAGAAAGAGTCTTGCGCTATGGTGAAGCCCATCATGAAACCACACTTACAAATGAGCAGGTCTATGAAATTCGGTTACTCTATGGCACAGTATCTGCCAAGAAACTTGCGAAACGATTTTACGTTTCCGATATCACCATACGCAACATCGGTATACGAAAAACCTGGAAACAACTTCCTGAACATCAATAGAGTATCTAGTCTTCACGCTCCTGCGGCCCGCGTGGTCGATCGGTCGTCACATGCCCCAGGTCATGGAACCGATCATAGAGCGTCTTGGGCACCTGGCGCGCCACCCCAAACTCGAACTCCAAGCGATACATCGGCGGCTCTTCGCCAGGCGCCAACTCGCCTTTGCCTGGCCCAGCGTAGAGCGTGTGGTGTGCGCTCTTGCGGTTAATATTGGTATCAGTTAAATAGACACGCGGAATTTTGATTTCTTCAACAGGCATTGTGAATACTCCTTTTAGAAGGAAAAACGCTCTCGACCGTATTTGTCTCTGTTAATAGGCTAGCCTTTTCACATAGGCAAAACTCTTGCCAGCAATCACGTTAGCACTATTTACGCTCATCTGCACGGTAATGAGTAACGTTTGATCCACGGTCATATTTGCACCAACAACACTCTCAGAACACACAGAAAAGCGCCTCGTTGTGCCCGTATCGACGATAGTATTCAGTACAGTATTGGCGCCACGGTGTCGTCCGTCACACCATCAACAAGTGCTCCGCATTCCTTCACATTCTTGCCGATACCAGCAACAGCAGCACCAGGCCCAGGAATAAGCCCTGGCTTTGCAATGTTCCCGACGAGCACAATGGCCCCATTGGTGATAACCACATCCATGAGACCGGCACACCCGATAGGAATGGCAGGTGTAGTATCGACAGCGTTGACAAAGTAGTTGGAACCTGTAGCACGCTGCCAGTTGCCTGTAAAATTTCCGGTGAGTGAGCAAACCGCCACGCGAGCAACGTCCGAGCCAGGATTCGCACAGTTTGCTCCCACGAGAGCATAGTTAATGGGCGCCGTACCCCCAGTGCCATCAGACTTTGCGCCTACCCGATCCCCAGGATGGCCAAGAACAAAGGCATCGACAGAGAAAGCCGCAGAGGGACAGGTTGCAGCAGTCGCATGCAAGCCGCCAGAATAGACCCAATCAGAGGAAAAGTAACGCCCCAGGATACGAGGAAGTTCGTTGGGATCAGGTAGCGGCGTACTCACAGGCTCATTGCCTACAGCAAAGACAAGGGTAGGCATGAGGACGCACAGCAAAAGTTTCCATGGAAGGTTGTGCCACACACGCATATGCTTCACCCCCTAGAATCCTATATCTACCCGAAAGTACGTCACGCTCACCGTATCGGCAGCATTGACCGGATTCGCCCGGATTTCTAAGTCCTTATCGTTCGAAAAATTGTCTACAGCACTCGTAAGATAATCAAATTGTTTAAACACAGTCCCAGCCATTGTCTTGACCGCTATACGCTGGCTTGAATTATTAATGTTCAATATTTCAGCCTCAATTGCCCAATCTGCAATATCGCCAGCAGCTTCACTAATCGTGGCAAGAGTGGTACCGCCATAGACTAGGCTGATGGTTTTGCTATTATTGACCCCGGCAACTGTGCCCACGGCTTTGACCTTCGTCGTGCTACTGTTCCCTAGGCTGAATTTAGGAACAGTGGTGACGACAAGCTGCTGATCACCAGCGCCCGTACTGGCATGCGTCGTCCCATCAATAGCGAGCGGCCCGGAAGCAGAGGCCCAGGGAGGGTCGGCGATAGGGAGTTGTGGCAAGGTCGTCCCCAACCATAAACCAGGCGAAGCAACACGCACCGTCGAGACACCTGAAGTATTGTTGTCGAGAAGAATGTCCAAAAACGTAGCTGCAGCGGAAATAATCACTCCATGACATGACCGGGTAAACGCTGCGGTAGGAACAACCGAAAATACGTTTGTGGCAATACCGTCAAGAATTTGAATCCGTAGACTGCCTGTTCCACTCACGTTCTTAACATACAGGCAGAACATAGCGTACTGACCACGAAGCCCCGTGTTGTGCGTATCAGAAATTTCAGGAAAGGGAAACACCAAAAGCCCTTGGGCAGAATTATGATCAAAGTCAGCGCCATACCGCCCAAAGGGAGAATCAGTCGCTCTCCGTGGTGCAGCCACAGAATACAGCCACGGTCCTGGGCCTGTAGTGGTGGTTGGCCAGGATTCAAACGTCCCTTGCAGAAGGTTCTTCCCACTGTAAAACTGGTGTGCAGCGACGACATCCATATTTTTAGCCGCATAGGTACTATGCAAGATAATCTCTTGATCAATAAATGGAGGAGTTTCAAGTGTACCAAAGAGTCTATTGGGGCCAACAATCCAACCCTCGTTGGTTGAATAATTGGCATTAATAGCTACATACTTTCCATTCACCTGGTTGACAGGGTGTTTAGTAAAACTATTGCCTCGTAACGTGATGTTTTTACCATATTGAATATCGATGGGATAGATGTCTGTACCAAAAGTATTGATATAATTATCGAGTATACCGACAGCCTCAATGTAAGTCGCCGTGTTAATGATGCAACGAGCACAATACTCAAAATAGTTTCCAGCAACATGCATTCCTTGAGTGCCAACGATGTGTAATCCAATATTGAGAGCTTGCATCACATTGCCAATCACAGCATATCCTGATCCAGTCAGGTACATACCAGTGCCACCTGTCGTGACAGGTACCTCTATAATTCCGTCAATTCTATTAGCAAGGATAGTGAAATTATTCGACGAGTTGGTGGTGAATATACCGACACCATTCCCCTGAATCGGCCCAATAACATTTTCACGGAGAGTCACATCCGCTGTGTTGTTGGAGTAAATACCTCCACTCAGACCAAAGGTGGGCTGTGTGCTGAAATTGACTATTTGCATTTGCTCAATGATCGCATTGTAGGCAATGAGCAGTTTAATCGTCCAGAGTGCCGCCGCATTGTTACTGAAGATTTCAAAATTCCGCAAGATCACATCCCGACTTTGATTCGGAGAGGTGCCATCACCAAGACGCAGACAATCATCGGCCTGCGTGCAATACAGATGCGATTTCCGGCGACTCACTCCTTCAATAATCAGACCAGTGGCACTGAGCACATTGATTGGCGCTGTGACTTTGCAATACGTCGTCGAGGAAGGGATAAACACACGGCAATGGTTCGTAATGCAATAGGCAATAGTGGCATTGATGGCTGCGGTATCATCAGTGGTGCCATCACACTTCGCTCCATCCTGGGCAATACTTCGTATGCCGAGGGATGGAGAGATTGGGCTTACGTAAGTCCATACAAACGTTCCCGCGCCACTATGCCATGTCATGTTATCCGCATCCACGAACAGCGGGCCATTCACCGTAAACGTCACACCACCATTGATCGTCACAGTCGTCCCAGACGGAATCCACAACGTGATGTTGAGTGGAACTGTGACGTTACTAGCGAGGTTCCACACACCGGTTGCTAAAAATAGCGTACGCTTATCGGTCGTACCTAATGCGGAAAGCGCTGCATTCAGTGTCGTCGCGTTCAGCCCAGCACCATACTTATTGGCATTGACGTAACTCACGTCTTCTTGGTTCAGGGCACTCTTTGGTACGGCAATGCTGTGCTTGGGTGGGGAGACGCAGGTACTTAGAAAAATCACAAGTATGGCAAACCATAGTAGCTGTCTCACATTACGGAAAGACATGAAACACCATCTCCTCTCGCCGCTGAACCGCACCCATGTCCGTGTATCCCATGCTTGCCCCAGCGGGAAACAGCCCAGGAACGCCGAGTGCTTGAAGATTGACGCCTATCGCGTAATCACTACTCGCTGCATTCGCATACCCAGGATTCAAAGCCTTATCGTGTGTCCCAGCAATCGCATTGGTCTGGGTCGTACCGACGTTACCGAAATAATTGTTGTAATCCATAAGGATGCCAGTGTACACGCCACCCGCTGTCGTTTTCCGAAAACCATCACGTCCATTGTTCGAGAAGATATTGTTGAGAACAACGCTCTGAGCATAGAAACCTAAACCACTTGCGATGTTCACGCCGTCGACCGCGCTCGATCCACACGATGCGGCGCTACTGTTACAGTCGATCGTGTTATTGATAAGGACTGGCGTTGGCAACGCGGTCGTATAGCTGACGCCATGGCTCCCATTATGGGCAAGGAGATTGCCGAGGAGGTAATTAATCCCCGTGGCAATACTCAGGACCCCAGCGCCGGTATTGTTGTGGATATTCGAGTTGAGCACGGTATTGCCAATGGACGTAAAGCTCACGCCCACCGTCGTGTTGAGGTCTGCTTCACAGTTGTAGAGAAAATTACTAAAGGTGCCCAGAAAGCCGATGGTCCCGTTGCCAGTGGACCGCACGTTCTGGAAAACACTGCTTGAAGTAAACTGAATACCCACCGTCCCAGCTCCGGAGACGACGATGTTTTTGAGAAGGTAGAGGCCTACAGTGATGTTCACGCCCACGGTTCCCGCACCGCCCCGCGCGTTGGTCGGACGAAAGGTGCCTGTCGGAGCGTCTCCCCGTGTGGTGTTGTACCCTTCCACAGTCATGGGCGCTCCGGCAGCAGCCCCAGCAATACTCAGAGTCACTGCCTCATTCCAGGTCTGCCCCGAGGCTTTGTGATAGATTATATTCCCCGCGACCATGGACGCCGCCAGCGTCGTGGTCGTCTGGCCGTTGTACGACGCTGTCGCACCCCCGAGCTTCCCCACGCCCGTGGTAATCGTCCGCGAGGCTTCCATCGTCACCTGGCCGGCACTCACAAACGCCACAATCAGGATATATCCTGGCGTGCCCGCCGCCGCCGATTCGAGATGCAGGCAGTTCCCCACCATGGCGGCCGTGAAGGGATTCGACGCAGAGGTGAGCGCCGTCGACGCGGCGGCGGTCAAATCCGTGAAGCTAAACACCTGGGGGGCATCGTAGGTGTAATCAATGCTTGAGCCCACACCTCGGAAGGCGTTGTCATAGCAGCCACCGTTCAAATTTGATCCCGTGGTGGGCTGGACCTCAAAAATCGTCGTGGCCGTCAAGGCTGCCCAGGCCGGAGAGACCCAGAGCAGCGTTATGAGACACCAGAGAAGTCGTCGCGGTCTTTGCATGAGATCACCGATCAAAATTGATCCACGTGGTATCAGAGCCCGTCGCGTTAGTTATTCAGTATTTGTATGGGCGCCACGGTGGCCTCATCAAAATCATTACCCGTGATGATGTGGTCACCAGAAAAATTCAGCGAGTAAAACCCAATACGGGCTGCAACACCACCAAGAGCCTTCAGGGCATTATAGACGACCGTGACTGATCCTGTAGTCATATAGCCACAAGAACGACAACCGACCGCCCACGCTACCGTATCAGAAGCGTCTACGAGTGGGCCGAACATGTTAAATGCAACGCGGATGTTGGTGGTTGGTGCTGGCACACTGATCTGAATGCCAATGCCTGCCCACGCATAAATCGAATTATGCGAAATATCCACGTCATCGCAGAACACGCATTGAATTGATCCGGCGTTGATGTTGTCCTTGATCCCTTTGCCGTGAATAATGTTGCCCGTAATCTTGATCCGTTTTGACGGAACAATCAGACCCCCATTCGCATTGATCCCAAACCACGTATTCTCACGGCCTGAGGAACTGCCATCCTTGCGAGCGGACGTGATGAAGTTATCCGTAATGCTATTGTCAGCGCCCCCATAACCTGCGGCTGAACCACTACTCCCTGACACGGAAATCCCTTGACGCGTCGCGTAGACATGATTTCGGGTAAAGCTGCACTCGTAACAGCCATGTGTATCGAACCCGACCCAGTCAATATCCTCAGCCTCATTGTCCGCTACGACCCAATTGGAACAAAAGGGGTTAGCCGCCTGCTTGGTGCCCGCTGCAGGATCACTGCTATAGCCAGCACTCCGATGCGTCAGGCTGAGCCCATACTGGTTGCCGGACTTTCCGGGGCCAATGGAGGCAAATCGACTAGAGACGACTTTGCCACCATTGGAACTATTAAACATGGCGCCAAAGTAGCCTAGATGGTGGAAGTTGCTGTGCTCAATAAACACGCGGTCCACGAAGCTTGTAATCAGACCACCACTGCCAGCATCAAAGAATTCGCTATGGAGGACCGTCAGCCCTTGAAGACGATTGACTGTGCTTATACCTTCCACGGTCACTAGGTAGGCATCGTCAATATAAACACCGACATGTGGACCGCGAAGTGTGCAATCTTCGAGACGGAACTGATGCCCGGTAACCTGGATTCCCACCTTCGATGGATAGCCCTGGAACACCCCAGTGCCCAATGCCGTCCAGTAGAGTGTGGTTCCCGGTGAACACTTCACCGTGATACGATCACGCGTCACAAGCAGCGCCGCGCTCAACCGATAGACACCAACACTGTTAAAGGGAAAAAAGAGGGTGCTCCCCGCTGGTGCCACATTAAAAGCAGCCTGGAGGGCCACCGAATTATCCGTTGCATTGTCATCACGAGCCCCAAAATCTGTGAGCACGTTGATCGCCGCACCATCAGATGCCCACACCAAGAGACAGGCAACTATAAGCGCTTTAAGGGAAAATATTGAAAACATTTCCACCTCCTCGTTGTTGCACCGCCCCAACATCAAGATAGCCCGTGGTCGTGCTAGCCGGAAACAAACCAGGCCATCCTTGTGCTTGCAACGCCGTCCCTATCGCATAATCGCCCGCTGCCGCGTTGGCGAACGCTGGGTTGAGTGCCAGGTCATGGGGACCAGCGGAAATGTTCGTGCGGGCCGTCCCGACATTGCCAAAGTAGTTGTTGTAGTCTGTCCACACCGTATCTGCTTGCACGCTCACCTGGCGTATACCATCTCGCCCGTTGTTGGAAAAGATGTTACCAACCATCATACTGCCAATTTTGACATAGTTCCCGCTACTAATATTTAATCCGTCCACAGCACTGGACCCGCACGAGGCGGCACTGCTGTTACAGTCAATCGTGTTGTTGAGTAGGGCCAGCTGGCTAACGTTGGTTATGGCGATGCCGAAGCTCGTATTCCGGGCGATAATACTGCGCGCGATGGTCACCGAACTCGTCGAAGAATTAGTCAAGCCTGTCGTAGTGTTGTGATGTAGATAACACCCAGACACTATAGCAGGGCCAACCGCCAGGTTGACCCCGATGGTGGTATTGAGGTCCGCTTCGCAGCTCAGCAGAGCCACCGTGCCGCCCGTCAGAGCCTTATAGCCCTCTGCGCCACACGCCGTGGCTCGGGTATTAATGAGCGTGACTGCCGTGCCTGCAATATTCCAGCAGATCGTACCGGCCCCAGAGACGACGAGGTTTTTGAAGATCAGAAAATTACCGGTCACGCTTAGCCCGATTGCACCAGCGCCAGCACGGGCGTTCGTCGGTCGTGACGTACCAGTAGGATTATCCCCACGTACTAGGTTATAACCCTCGACAATCGCCGCAGGACCGCCAGACCCCCCAGAACTAAACACCGCCGCTTCATTCCAGGCTTCATTTTTAATCCACACCTTATTGCTCAAAGTAAGCGAGGCGCCCAGGGTAGTGGTCGTCTGCCCGCTAATAGACGCCGTTGCGCCCCCAAGCTTGCCGACGCCAGTGGTCCAGGTCACACTGGTGTCAATCGTGACTTGCCCGGCACTAGTAAAGGCAGTGATCACAAAGAATCCTGGTGTGCCTTCGACACCACTCTCAAAATGGATGCAGTTGCCAACCATGGCCGCAGTGAAGGGATTACTGGCACTGGTCACTGTGGTAGACGCCACGGCAGTCAGATCGGTGAAAGAGAAGACGGTAGGCGTGGTATAGGTGTAATCAATACTGCCCCCGACACCCGTAAAGGCAGAGTCGTAACACCCGCCATTGAGATTACTGCCCGTTGTGGGTCGCACTTCATAGACACGGGTTGCAGCCACCGCCGCAAAGCAGTTCCCTGCCGCGATAAGGGACAACAGCAAAGCAAGTAGATACTTCACTGTACCGCCCCTCGAATAAAGCCAGTGATCACGCCTGTCGTCTTCGTGAAACAGGTCACCGCCGAGGTGAGCACCGCCGTAATCCCCGTGCTGTAGACCGCAGGCGGGCCAGGACTGTAATTGAGCCCCACGCCACCATTGGCCGGCAGGGGCACGCACTCGAGCGGGGTAATCGCGCCATCACCTGGGGCCGAGGTAGCATTGAGAATAACCAAAAAGCCCGCAGTTGCCGTCAAGTTAGTCGCATAGACACTATACAGATTGCCGGGCGTGGCCTTTAGGACATGACCGGATTCTGCGGAGCCTGACACAACCGGCGTAATGCCAGTGCCAGCCGAAGGACTTGGCCCTATGACAACACCGCCGCCAGCTGTCCCAGGCGCCATGTTCTCAAGATTCCGATTCGCCTTACTACTGATCCCCTGTGCCTGTACCTCTAACACCCCGAAGACACACAATATAAGGAATGCGATCCTCAGTCTTCGTGCCATAGTAACTTCGCCCCCCCCCAATAGTCTCGCATACCCTGACCGCTCCTAACTCATCCGCAGGAGAAGATCGCCCGTAATTCGCGTATCGACCGGATTGGACCCTACGCCGCTCACAGCAAAACGAACGAACGGCGCCAAGGGACTCGGCAGCGGCACCGTAAGCCATCCGGCAGAAATCCCGGCAAGACTCACCATGCTCGTCAAAATGGCCGTATTGTCAGCAAAAGCTCCAAAGGTGCTGTTATCTGGGCTCACTGCAAACTCAAAACTAAGGTCCGCCCGACTCGTCGGTGACGAAGCCATAAACAGAAACGCTTCGAGACGAATCACGTCATGACGCATATTGAGTGCCGATGAAATGACCCCTGATGCGAGCCCAGACACGAGCGCTGCATCAAAGAGACGAATGGAGTGCAACCGTTCCGCCATGCTGCTCTAGACCTCCAAACCTATGCGGTAAAATTGGCCACATTCCCAGGGTATGAATTCAGCAAGAGACTACTCGTCAACGCACCACTAAATGCGCTCCACGTGACGCCACTCGCTGCTGCACTCGCGCCCGCCGCGTTCATGGCGGACACCGCAACATTCAGTGCAGAAATGGCCGACGTCGCAGCGTTCATAAAGGATACTAGCGTGGCAACTTTTCCCGCGAGGTCTTGGTAGGCAAAGGCCATGTGTGTCGCATTAATATCACGGGCTCCTGCCAGAACTGACGTACTGGATGTGACCGGCATAGTTACTCCATTCTCGGGTTAGTCGGGGACACCTACGGGCTGAGAAGCTCCTATGGCTACGCCATTGAGCACGAACGGAAGGGTCGCTATAGGGACTCCGGATTCTGCAGAAATCGGCTGCGGAAGATTCACAGGCGTATGGACCTCCTGTGCCTTAAAATATGCTGGCAACGCGATACGCATGTCCGCCGCATACTGCGCCAAGTACCGTTCCATACGTACTCTATGCGCGGGCACCATGTTATACGGCGTGAGGACTGCCAACGCCGCGGCATACTGCTGGGTGTGATACAGGCAATGTCCAATAAGACGCGTTCGATCCGCCTCCGTTAGGAAGCTACCAGGAACCGGGATGTCCGCGGCGCAGTGGTCCCAAAGTGTTTGTAAAGCAAGGTTGTAATGCTGGTGAGCAATTAAGCGGTGAAGAGTCGTGGTACGCTCAGACCCTGGCACCACATCCTTCAGACGCCGGATCGTCTCCCGCAAAGCGCAGCGCACGTCATCAGCAACCCCAAGCATAAGCTGCGCCGTAGTCGCCAACCGATCCGCCGTATAGCGCTGCTGTAGACGCGCGTCCGTCAGCCACGCATCGCCCTCCGGAAGCGCTGCCATAAGTTCAATCATCCGAAATTCTCGGATCAGGAAGAGACTAAACGCCGCCTGGGACACGGCTAATTGCGGCTCCAGTGCCAGAAGTGCCGTCTGCGCCGCCTCCCCGAGCCCGTCATGCACCAGATCTTCCTCAGGATCACAGCCTTGCCACCGCTCACGTTGGGCCTGGCACCGCAGTACTGCCGGCGCCCAGTCTGTCACTAACAGTTCCATCTCGTGCTGCAAGGTCTCAAGCGCTGGCACCAAGGTAGGCGCAATGGTTGGGGTATACCCCTGCCATATGCGATGCATCGCACTCTGTAATGCAACGCGGCTACCAGCCGTCCCCTGCGGACACTGCGCGAGGGCATCCGCCAGTGGCATATTGGGAATGCCCGCGAGGGGAAGGCCGCCTTCAGAACAATTCACGAGACGCCCAGGATACTCGGCGGCCAGCCGTTCAAAGACCGTCTTCATGCTGAGGAAACTATGGCGCGTCCAGACGGGATGTCCCTGATAATCGGGCATCTCGATGAACGCCTCGATAGGCACCTCGGCTGGTGCCTGATCTTGCGCCCGGGCCCCTACCGCATGGTGCGCATCTCGGGGCATCGAAAGGTCTTGTCCTAGTAGGAGAATCGGATTCGCCCCAAGCGTCAACGCCACCATGATATTCAGATGCGCCACCGTCTGGACCTGCGCCGCGGACTTTTTCCCTTCCCCGAAGCGCCGGAACCATTGCACCGTGTCGCTCCCATTCTCCGCCACAAACTTCGGTCCGGGCCAACGTCGAATCGTCTGAGGATACGTAGAATGGAGATAGACGAGCGGACAAGCCTGATCAAGGGGAATACCACGAAACTGGTCCGTCCAATTCAATCGCTGAAAATCGATCGTCGTCACCACGTCGGGCTGCAGGTGCAACCCCTGCAGTAACGCATACGTCGTTCCGGCGGAAATCAGGGCTACACGCTCTCGGATATCGGGCACCAGGAGCTGCCGCAGGTTCTTTTCCAGCGACGGCCCAGCCGCCACACACACCGCCGGCCGATCCCTCCAGAGCTCTTCGAGATGCTCATAGCCTGGCGTCGTAACGTACTCAGGGATGTTCCGTAAGTCATTGTCCCCGATCACGCTGCCGAACATTTTCCACGTCGACAACCCAACCATGTGATGCCGCAACATGTCGGACGTCCGCGCCAAGAGGTGTTCATACGCCGCGTGGTCGACATGCAGGACATACTCACCGATCAATGGCATCCCGATAGCGAGTTTTTCCTGCACGTCCAGCGTCAACCAGTGCTCTTCAGTATGCGTCGCGGCATCCGGCCCGATAAAGAAATGCACACGCTTGTCGGAAAAGAGGGGTCGCACGTCGCAGCAATAGAACATCGCCTTGTACAGGCTGGGTGACAGTTCCCAGATACTCAAGCGCTGATAGGGCTTCAGACGCCGCGCGATTGCCGCCGCTGCATAGCCCAGCCCCATTCCACAGACCGTCAGCACGCGTACCTGAGGCGTATAGATCGACTCCGCACACCGCTCGGCCTGCGCCATAGGATCCTCGATGTCGCAAAGTCCTACCCACTGCTGCTCGGTCACTGACCATGCATCCCCGCAGACCTGCCCTCGAACATTCGGCATCAGCCGCACGTTCGTCATCGGCAACGCTGCCAATTGGGCCGGCATCTGCCGCATGACGTCCGACGGATGCTGCGCGAGGAACGCCATGTTCACGGCATATTGTTCGTCAGCTGTCATCGTCGCTTCTCTCCCCAGAGAATTGTGCTCCGACACGAGTACGGCGTGCATCTCTGGGGGTGGGCTGCCCCCCGCGCCCGCGCCGGAGTCACCTGCCCGATGCTCCCCACTAGGGTTGCATCCGTCCTTGTAGCAAGGCGCTCAGGTTGAGCCCCTGCACCGCCCGCAGATCACTCCACATCATCGTTGCTGAAATCGTCGTGCTTACCGGAAAGTTGTTCGGCACGTTGATCCAGCCCACCGGAATCTCGCCTGCCGACGGCAGCGGCAGCGGCACCAGATCAAAATAGGACGACGCCCCACCCGAGTTCACGACACTGGCGGACGTAACCATAGCCGATCCGTAGAGAAACTGCACGGCGGCGTTCGCTGAGTTGAGTCCACCCTGCGCCGGCAGCGCCGACACCGTCATCGTCACGAGCACCTTGCGAATCTGGTTGCTCGTCGTACTCATTGCAGCGGTCGGGGTTCCTATCAGGTTCGCCGCGGCGCCGACGATGAACGGCACGCCCTGAATCATCCCGTGGATCCCACTCGTCGGCGCGGTACTCGGCACCACGACGTGGATCGCAAACCCCGACGCTCCGCCCGAGATGATCGCGCTCGGTGACGTCAAGTGCGTAAACATGCGCCGGATCAATTCTGCCCACGTCTGCATCGGCGCGCTCACCCCGTTCACGCCAGTCGGCGCCCCTGCGGGCGTGTTGGTCAGGGCTGCCAGCCCGGTAATCAGTACCGGGGGCTGCGCGATCATACTGTCAATCGGAATGCCATCACCTGCTGAAACGGCCACACTGACTACACCGTAGACATTGGTCCGTAGTACGTCCATACTTCCCTACCTCCTCTCAGACACCCATAACCCTCCTATAGAATATGAGGAGGTAGAGTTATCTTACAACCGTGATGACTGAATGTGCATAACTGGTCTGGTTGCCTTCCACGACCCCCTGATTCGTCGTCGCATCGGCCTTACCCTTGAACACCGGTGCATTGAAATAGACGACCGCGTACCGCGTGGCAAGACCCCCTTCAAGCCCTAACTGAAACACGCGTGGCACTGGTGTCGTGATGTAATGACTCTCGACCAACTCTTCCGAGACGATCACGGCCTTGTAATCCGTCTTCCCGGACTCCGTGGTGCTGCCTCCCGTCGCCCCATTCAGCAAGAACGCATCAGGGATCAACGGAATATGGCCGGCCTGCGTCGCCAGCGCCTGCACCAGCAACCCGCCCGTGACCGTATTTAATACGGTCGTCGGGATCTGCCGCTGATTGAGACGCTCTTCCTGGTCAATAAGATCGCCAAGGATGGGATTGACGTAGACCGCCGTGGGGCGCACCGTAAACTGCGTATTGGCCACCATCGAAGCGATTTCCGCCTTGATGCCGTCGATGATCCGTGCGGTGCTCGCGATGGTCGCGGTCCGGTTGATCTGCGTCAGCCCCCCGACATATTCCATGCTCGTCGGAATAATCAGGCTCGTATCGTTCCCGTTCCACAACCCGAGGTCACTGGTTCGGAGAGTCCCTTGCACCGAATCTTCCACGTCTTTGGCCACCAACATGGCGAACTGCCCTTGCTGGCGCGTTGTTTCCACATCGAACAGATTGAACCCGATGGAGGCGTAGATCGCTTTGATCGTCACGTACCGTTCACGACGGGTCGGATCTCCCGTGGGCGTGTAGGACAACGTGCGCGGGTCTTGGAAGACCCCGGTAACAATCCGCGTTTGTTCAAAATACCGACTCGGCTGCCCAGTCGCCGGGACATCCTTGATGCGCTGGCCTAACATACCACGGCGCTTCACCATGTCAAGAATCTCGGGCTGGAATACCGGCGTCAAAATGGCGCCAGGTCCCATGAAGTCTGCCGCCGCATCCATGGTGGCAAACCCTGCTTCAC
>ERZ1292644.1136-Hain-H14-01um-R2-1136-length-14495-cov-4_pt1 | contig 14495 bp, 26 predicted proteins | sample MGYA00564402_ERZ1292644 | MGnify/ENA primary metagenome ERZ1292644 (study PRJEB36523, sample SAMEA6512644) | groundwater metagenome | collected 2019-01-09 | study: AquaDiva: Metagenomics assemblies of 32 groundwater samples
CTAGGCGTGCTCGGCGGCGGAACGTTCCAGGACATCCCGTTCGACATGGTCGGCGAGTTCCGTGCGATCCAATTCCACTTTTCGCAAGCGGGGTCGTCTCAGGACATGGAACTGCATTATCTCGAAATTCACTACACCGTCGGCGCGATCTCTAAGGAAAGCGTGTAATGGCGCTATCCAGGATTACGACTTGGGCGTCGGGTAACGTACTGACCGCGTCAGACTTGAACGGTGAGTTCAACAATATTCTGAACAACGCCCTCAGTCTGATTTCGCCACTTACTGCGGGCCTCGACCTCAACGGGTTTAGTCTGACCAACCTTGCCGAGCTAGAGATAGACGACGGTGCGGCGAATCCCACCGGACTCGCACGGATTCGTCGTAACGGCCAGGCGCTCGTGTGGGATGGTAGGGGAGCACAGACGTCGACCCAGGCTACCGTTCTGCGTCTGATCGCCCAGTCGTCGGGCACGCCCGATGCCGATATCGGGACGAATATCGAGTTCTATAGCGAGTCGGGGGATGAAGACCCGGCTTTGCTGGGTCAATTCGGTCTCGCGTTCAGTGACGTTGGTGCGGGAACGGAAGACTCCTACGCGTCCATTGCGTTACGAATCGCCGGGGCAGCGACGGCTGTCGAGTCTTACCGGTTTCGGTCTACTGGGTCGGCTCGCGTCGACTTCCTCCATGCCGGGACGACATCCCGCACCGTGACAATCCCCACGGCCGCCGATGACACGCTCTGCGCCATCGCGGCTACCCAGACGCTCACCAATAAGACACTCACGTCACCCACGTTGAACACCGTCGCGGGCTTGACGATGGGCACGCACATGCCCATTGACTTGGCCGCGTTAAGCGGCACCGCCGTATCCGGAGCGGCATACCAAGAGAACCTGATACAAGGGTGGGCGTTCACTTCCGGGGGCGCTTCACCGACACTCACAGACAGCTTCAACGTGGCGAGCATTGCGGATACCGCGGTTGGCCAAATGACTGTCACCTGGGAAACAGATTCGCTCAGTTCTAACCCGGTTACCCACAATACTGTCAATATCTCCGGCGGTGGCATTGATTTTACAGGAACGGTCGGGTCTGCCGTGGCGGGTAGCGTCATCGCATTCTGTATCGCAGCCAGTACCGGTGCCGCGACGGACCCAGGGACCGGATATATGGTTACCCTGGGCGGAAACTAAGGAGACCTATGCCTATCGTGTGGGAGTTCCCTGACGGTCATGTCGAACTTGAACAACTCGAAGACGGGTACCTCGAACGAAACCGTCTTGCCGGCGAAACGACAGACGCCGCTGTCTTGCGGCTCGGACAAATCTTAAAGCTCAAAAAGCCGCATTATGTCGCGGGAAGCCCGAGCGCGACGCTCCTTCGGCGGGCAGAGATCCCGGTTGACCGTTCTCGCCGGAATGCGTGGCGACTCCAGGACAACCCGGCAGCCCCGGGGACGAAACTTCTCCGGGACGACCCCTCGGTCGTTCTCCCTCCTAAGGTGAGATCGAACGCGGAACTCGAAGCTCTTGTCGCCGAGCTGGACGCGCGTCTCAAGAAAGTTGAAAAGCCTTAATGGCGATTGCCGCCCCGCTTTCCTCGATCAACTTTTCGCAGGAAGCCCCCGGTATGGGGATCGAGGAGTACATTGCCCAAATGATTCAGCGGGCGAACCAACAAGGCGTCGCCCCCGGGACCGGGGTCGAGGCTCTCGGGTATACCGCGCCGTCAGCGACGTTCGGCTCGGGCGCGACCCTGGGCCAACTCCCATTGATTGAAGGCGTGAAGGGCTGGCAGGAGTCGATCACGGCCCAACTCGCGGGTGGCGGGGGTGTGTCGTCTCAGGGCCCAGCCGGGGCGAGTGTCTCGTCGTTTATGCAGCCGAACAACGTCGGCGGGGTCTCCCAGCCGTCGCTGCCGTCTGCGGGAATGGGGACGCGTTCGGGAAGCGAAGTGTCCCTCGGGGGCGCCCCAGAGGATCGGGTCAGTGGCGAGATGGCCGCCGGCCTGAATCTCGGGGATTCCTTGACCAACGCGGGAAAAGCCGGTAAGGGTCTGTTCGAGTACCTGACGGGCGAGCCGGGGCAGTTCGCCCAGAGCCCGGTACGGAGCGCCGACGTCGAGGGCGCGTACCAGGGCTACCGGACGGGCGAGCGCCAGGACTACTCGACCCCGACAACCCCGTCGCTGGCGGACCTCGGCTCTCAGGGCTGGGGCGAGTTCGGCAGCATGCCGGATTACAGCGGAGACGCCCTCGGCGGTGGGATCGAACCCACGCTCTCGGGCCTCGAAGGCAGTCTGCCCGGGGGCGGCGGCAACTGGGCCAACTTCGGCCTCAACCTCGCCGGCGGTGCCGGCGGCGCCCTCATCAACTACCTCGCAGGCCGATACATCGACGACCCAACCTTGGCAGGTGCGGCCGGCATCGCCGGCAACGTCGGTACTACCGCGGCGTCCCAGTTAGCCCAGACCGGTGCAACCTCACTCGGCGGGGCCGCAGGCGGCGCCCTCGGGGCGATCCCCGCCCTTCTCGGGCAGTATATGGCCCAGCGGACGGGCAAAGAGGAATACGGGCACTTAGGGACGATCGGCAGCGTGGCTGGCGGCGCCGTAGGCGCGGGGCTGGCCGCAGCCGCGGCACCCACGGCAGCCGCGACGGCAAGCGCAGCGGCAGCGGGCACTACCCCGTTTATCGCCGCGGCAGGTCCGGCAGCGATTGGCGCAGGCGCCCTAGTCGTACTCGGCGGCATCTTGTCGAACAAGCTGGGCGAAGCCAAGAAACGTAAACTGGAAGCCCGGCAAGAGCGTTCGACGACAAGTACGAGTACAACGGATGCCCTTATGGAAGCGCTCGCCGGAGGGATGGAGAGCCCAGAAGCCTTCCAGGCCATGCTAGGGTCCCAAATGGGGCTCGGCGATATCCGCGACGAGTACGAACGCGATTTCCTTACTCCTGCGGAAGCCGAAGCCCGCTGGGGTAACACGCCGTACGTCTCCTACAAACCGTACACGTATGACGCGGAAGGGGGCGCCCGCTTCGAGGGCGACGCCCCTAATTTTAATCAAACCTTCAACCAAGAAACGGGAACTTGGGACACCGCCCCCACGTCACAGTACATGGTCACGGGTCACCGCTACGGTAACGCACGGGTCGGCGATATCCTCGGTGCTTTGTCGAGTTCGTTGGGGATCAACTCCCCGTATCTTTCCCAATACGCGGGCGGTTTTCCGCAAATGGGCCGGATTAACAGTCCCCAGGAACTTATGGCCTACTCGGGCATGGGCCAAGACCAGTGGAGCGAATTGTTGAACTACCTCAACCAGTCCAGCCAGCAAGGGCTACCTCTCGGCTAAAGGACACTCATGGCGACACAGGGCGGCGTTATCGACCTTTCCGGCTTGTATGGCAAGGAAGCGACCAGTCAAACCACGTCGAAAGCCCTCGCCGGAGCCTCCACGGGCGAGCAGAAGCTTCTAGGCGGGGCGCAGGACGTAGGCGCCCTCCAGAATGCCCTCATGACCTCCATGATGCAAACCCAGGCCCCGCTAGCGGGCCTGGAGGGGCTCGACGCGGGTGCGATCCAGGCGCTTCAGGGCTACCTGAGTGGCCAGGGGCCTTCGTCTGAGATCATGCAACTGATTAATTCGATCTACGACCCCCTCCAGCGACGTGCTGAGGGCGAGTTGGAGCAGTCGGCCCGAAACATCGCTGGATCCCGGGGGCTCTCCCTCGGGAGCGCCAAGCGCCCGGGTGACACCCCGGTTACAGACCCCTACCTGCGGGCCCTGGCGGACCTCAAGGGCCAGTTTACGTCCCAGCGGGCTCAGGGAGCCCTGGGGCAGCACGCGGGCATGGGCCAGTTCGCCATGGGACTGAGGCAGATGCAGGAGAACCTGAAGAATCAGGCTAACCAGACGCGGTTGATGACCGCGTCGACCAACCCCGGGTCTGTCAGCCTACAAAACCAGATGTTCGGCCAGCGGGCCGCGGCCGCGCCGACTTCGACGCGGCGTACGGGAACCCAAGGCCGCGGGGGCGGCCAGTTAGACCTGGGCGGGCTCTTGAACGCCATCGGCTCGATCCCGACGGGCGGTGGTTCAACGGTCGCCGGATCCGCCGGCTCCTGGCTTGGTAGTGGCCTCAGCGCGCTCGGCGGGCTTTTCGGATAACCATGGCTGACCTCCCGACCCAGAACGCCGTATCTCCGCTTCCGCTCGCCGGTATGATGGAGCTCCCCGAGGATACCCTGCTCCCGACCCTCCAACGGCAGGTGCAGCACTCGCAGAGCCCGCTCGGCGGGTTCTTGACGCGCCTAGCCGGCAAGGACCCCCGGCAGGACGTCGCGGCGCTTCAGAAACACCAGACCGACCGCGCGGTCCTTGAGCGGACCATGCTCGAAAAGCGCATGGCCTTCTTCGACAAGGCCAACGATTTGATCGGGCAGTTCGGTCAGATGACGGACGAGGGCCAGCGACGGACCCAGGGACCTCTCCTGCGCGCGCAGGCGGAAGCCTACCTGGCGGGCTCCGGGGCGAAGGTCGCTCCCGAACTCCTCACCCAAGTCTTCCAGTCCCCCGGGCTGGCCATGAATCTCGCCCAGTACCGCCTGGGGCAAGACGAGATGATGGACGCGGGTCGGTTGTCTGCCGCGCTGACAGGGCACAAGGATGCCGCGGCGACGCATGCGGCACTAGAAGCGCACGTCAAGAGCGAAGTCGAGCAGTACAAGAGTCAATACAACAAGCTCCTGCCGCAACTCGCGGCGGAAGTTCGTCAGAAGCACAATCTCCCGCCCGAACAACTCGTCCCGTCGGGCCTCGTGCTCTCGAAGCTGAGGTTGCACCTGCCCCGAAAGAGCGCGCTCGCGGACATGACGATCGACGCCATTTACGATCCGAAGAACGAGAACATGCTGACGGCTGCCGGGATCCAGGCGCCGTCAACCGAAAAGGCCCTCGCGGCGAAAGCGGCGACACCAGGGGACGCGGAGAAAGACGCCGCGGAGATCCTGTCGAAACTGAGTCCGAACGCGGACACTACGCAGTTGTTCAACTCTGCGATCGCGGTTACCGGAAAGGGCTACTCCGCAGCGGCCCTCGTCGCTCTTCAGCGCATGGGCGACCCAGTGTTCACGAAGATCCTCGGGCACGCCCAGGCGGCGTCCGACGTGCGCTCGAACCTCAAGGAACGCGCGAAAGCGCGCGGAGTCGCACTCGAAAAAGTTGACGTCGAAGTCAACTTGCCATTCGCGTTCTCGACGGCGTACGACCGGGGCCAACGGTTGTACGACCGAGTCTCGGGTCAGAACATCTCCCAACACAACCAGGCAACGCAGGCGTGGGCGCTGGACCCCAGGAACAACGTCGCGATCCTCGCGAAAGAACAGGCCGAGCAGTTCGATTCGATGACGACGTTCGACGCGCCCATGGCTGTGCTCCGGGCAGGGATCGACCAGCTCGCCGAGCGACCGTTCGAGAACTTCGGGACTGGCGCGATGCTGTCGTTGATGGATAAGGCTGGATACGCGAACGTCACGACCATGTTGGAAAAGATGGCTCCGTCTATGTTTACCTTGGCACGGTCAGTCCAAGGGGCGGGTAAGATCTCGGATAAAGACTTAGAGATCGTACAGAAGGGCATCTATACGTCGTTCTCCACGAAAGCGCAAGCGAAGCTCGCGCTCGACCTCCTCGATATCCTCCGGGAATCAACTCGGCGTCGGCTCCTCGGGCAGCCGCCGATCGACCCGCGCGAGATCACCGCGCGCGCGAAGGCGCTATTCCCCGAGCAGTACAACCTGCCGAGTGGCGGGAGGAAACAACGTGGCCGGTAAGCAAAACTATCCGCGAGAGCAGCTTCGTTCCCCTCTTCGGGAACCCGCGCCCGGCGGATACCAAGCGCCCACTCCCGAGGAAATCGTCACCGGGGGCTACAAAGCGGCCGTAGAGCCCGTGACGAAAGGCGCCGCGTACATGATCAACCGCGCCGCACTGCCGCCGTGGGCGCAGGATACCGGGCTGGACCAGACCATCGCGGAGTTCATCGTCCCGCAGTCCCCCGTCGACATGGCGATCTTCCTGTCGTCGGTCGGTGTAGCTCCCCTCGTCGCCAAGATGGGCGTCGCGGGAGCAACGAAAGTCGTCATGCGGATGCTCGGCCCCGGACTGGTCGGCGGGGCGACGGGATACCTCACTGACGAGTCCCTGTCGGGCTTCATCAAGGGCGTGACTGCGGGGTCTACCGCAGAGGTCGCTCGGTGGGCCGGGTATTTTCTACGGAACCGAGACGTCTCCGGTCGGATTACCCGGGAACTATCGAAGCTTGACTCCATGCGGATCGGGGAATACCTCGAAAAGCACCCTGGGCTCGTCGACCTCCAGGGGAAGCCGATCGTTCAGGGGGCACGATCTGTCGAGGACATGATCAAACTCGTCGGCTCGAACCCCCGGGGTAAGATCGAGCCGAACACCCGGCTCCGGCACCTACTCAGTAACTACATGGAATCCGTCGACGACAAGATCGCGCAGAACGTCGGAAACGCCAAGTTTCAGAGTCCAACGGATCCCAGCACGTTCTTGACGTTCCGCGAGGCACGGCACCAACTCCGGCTCCTCCGGGAGAGTGCGTACCCGCGGCGCGCTGCTAATCCGGAAACACGGCAACCTTCGGATATCGACCCGATCGCCGCGTACCTCGACGCGCGGAACAGGATGAAAGCGGATCTCGCTCGCGCGGACAAATCGGGCCAGTCACTCCAGATCTTCGAGAAGGGCAACCGGACCTTCGGCCTCGGCCGCGCACTCGACCACGTTCTCAGCGCCGGCCCGCAGACCGGCGGGTCGGGAGCGCCCGTGTTCCACACGGACAGCGTGCTCAAGGACGCGGAGAAGTTCTGGAACACGGATTACGCCATGACGAACGCACTCGGCGAATACGGCGAAGAGTTCGTCAACGTCGTCAGTCGAGGCACCGGGTTGTACACGAAGGACACGGCGGGCGGGAACCGATTCATCGGACTCCCGGGCGTACGGACGTCCTTCCCGATCCCGCCGCAAATCAAGCCGCGGGGCGCGGGCCAGATCCCGGGAATACCCGGCGGATCACAGCCCGACCTGGAGAGCACGATTACCGGGATGTTGACTGGCCGAGCGGCCGGGCTCGGGTACGATAAGACCATCTCCGACGACGCCAAGGACCGGCTCGAAATGGGACCCACGATCAGCGGGTTGCCCGGCTTCCGCACGCCGGAGCCAAAAGGTCACACGCCGTACCCCGGCGCACTACCGATCGAGTAACCGCGAATGACCTACTTCAACCCGAGAACCGACCCGGCACTATTCCGTTGCGGCTGCGAGCGCCCCGCGTGCGACGCGCCACCCCCGACGCAGGAGCTTCTCGACCGGCTCGACCTGATGCGGTATCAGTACGGGTACCCTATTGTCATAACCAGCGGCCCCCGCTGCGCCACCTGGAACCTGAAGAAAGGCGGCAAGGCTAACTCGGACCATCGCACGGGGGAAGGCGCGGATCTCGACTGCCCCGGCAGCCGCGCCCGCTTCGAGTTGTACGACGCAGCCCGCCGGGCCGGCTTTCGCCGGCTGGGTATCGGACGGAACTTTCTTCATGTCGGGACCGCCGAACGACTCGATCAAGACGTGACGTGGTTGTACCCCGACCGTGCAACAGCGACCTGACGCACACAAACGATACCGCGACAAGGACCAGCGTAGGGCATTTATGCGCGCGTGGTGGGCGCGCCGGGTCCGTGCTGGCTACTGCGGGCGCTGCGCGCGGCCGCAGGTTCCCGGTAAAACAAAATGTGTGAGACATCTCCAGCAGGGTGTTGATAACCAGCGCCGCTTGAATTATGGTCTGTCCCCAGAGGAATACCAACGGCTCCACCGCGCACAAGGCGGCGCCTGCGCCATATGTCGCCGACGGCTAAAGTTGCACATTGACCACGATCACCAGAGCGGCCGCGTCCGGGGCCTTCTCTGTAACTCTTGTAACAATGGCCTTGGCCGCTTTGCTGACAACCCGGAGCGCCTCTACCGCGCCGGAGACTACCTAGTGACCTACTACCCAAAGGAGACACCATGAACCTGCTCGAATTGTACAACGCCCTCGCCCCTTGCGTGGGCCCGTTCCTGGCCGAGAAATACCCGCAGATCGGCATGGCAGCCGGCGAGCTTGTTGTGATCGCCGCGGCCGTGTCTCGGATTTCTGCGGCACTGAAGGGCGACGGAAAGGTCGGAGTGCTCGGCGGGAAGTTGACGAACCTCATCAACGTCGTTGGCCTCTTCAAGAAGTAACCCCGAGTTCGATCCCGTATACTGGGAACTCGTACGACGCCGCGCTGCCGAACTCGGCAGCGATGGCTGCACGGGGGTCCCAGAGTTCTATCACGAAGGTTGCCTCGAACACGACATAGCGTACCGAACGGGTGCGGACGTCTACGGGCAACCGACCACGCGGCGGAAAGCTGACTTACGCTTTCGTCGTTACATGCAGCGGCGTTCGGTCTTCGGTCGTTTCTCGCCGATGGCCTGGTGGCGTTGGATAGGGGTTCGTACGCTAGGGCGTAAGTCGTGGCGCGGTACCAATTTGCCAGCCGGGGCTTGATTCCGGCACACAGGAGGGAGAATACCTATGAAACGTTGGATTGCCGTACTCGCTGCTGCATTCGTTGTCGGCCTGTCGGCCCCCGCCGTCGCCTGGGATCTGGACAAGATGAACCAGACCATCAACGAGACGAACTTCATCCTCGACAACGTCTGCTCGGCCACCCTTATCAGTGTGAAAGAGAAACTCGTCCTCACGAACTACCACTGCATCGACAGCAAGATCACTGCCGAGGATCGGGAGGAGCTACAGCCGGACGGAACCATCAAGAAACTCCGTAGGTTCAAGTACGACGACGTCTCCCTTACCCAGAAGTCGTACAAGGACGCTGCCCTGGTGGGCTCTGCTGAGTATATGGCTGAAATCGTTGCCCAGAATAAGCGGGCCGATCTCGCTCTGCTCCGGATCAAGGCCGACTCCATCCCACACAGCGTCTATAGCCCTATCCTCCCGGCGGATAAGACGGTTCGTCGAGGCCAGCGGGTCTACATCGTTGGCAACCCAGCCATGCTCGACGCCTCCGTGGTTGAGGGGGTTATCTCCAGTGTGAACCGGGTGTTCAACGTGGAATGGGCTGAGGGTGAGAAGGTTCCGTTCTACCAGATCGCAGGCGGCCTGACTGGGGGTAACTCTGGAGGGGCGCTCTACACTGACGAGGGCTACCTGATCGGGGTCCCCGCCGCGGGGTTTCGACAGGAGTTCCTGGGCCTGGCGATCCAGCTAGGAGCCATCAAAAGCTTCCTGAAGGCTAATTGTTATGCCTCGGTCTACGAGGAGATGTCCCCCAACGTCAACGACGTAAAGTGTATCGCGGACAAGAAAGCTAAGGCAGAGAAGTTCGTCAACGGCGGTAACGGCGAGAAGAAGCGCCATGAGTAGTCCTGTACGATATACGGCCCGTGGGGAAGCCCACCGGGTCCGTCTTGCGTTAGAAGCGCACGACAAACTAGACACCGAACGCTTCTCTGACCTCAAACTGATCCTCGCCGAAGTCCACGCAGATATCAAGTCGCTCCTCGCGAGTCGATCGTACGTCCGCGGCGCCTGGGCAGCGATCGTCGCGCTCGCCGCGGCGGTCTCCGGCATCGTCGCCGGCATCGCTGCCTGGCTGAAATAACAACGACCCCAGAACGGGTATGGTTTTACCCGAACTGGGGTCATTTGTCTGTCTACTGACGCCTAGAGCAGGAACCTCCCGAGCGGGGTCGCATTAAAGACCGCGACAAAACTGTCTACCTCCCTCTGGTTAGTTGTTCACTTCCACACACGCTTAACGTCACACCCGTGCCCCGCGGTGATGACTTGCTTGGAACTATCGAGCACGATGCACTGCCCGGCGTCCATGCGGATTACCGTCGTGCAACCCGTCAGCAGAAATACCAAGAGCGGGCCAACCAGCCAGTGTACGTTCATGCTACTTCCCTCCGATTAACCGTGAGAGTTGGTCCATGACGAAGGCGGCCTCCGGGGCGTACACGACCCGAATCAGATGGTAGGTGACCGGCCCGAAAGAAACAACGCTAATACTGCCGACGATAGACAAAAATAGTCCGAAGATAAATGACCCCACGGAATCACGCCGAGCCGCGTGGCGTAGGAGAGGAATAGACCCTAGCCCGAAAACGAGTCCAAGGCAGACCAGCCACAACAGCGCCCACGCTTCTACGACACCGAGTTTGATCACTTCCGGGTAGAGCCGGGCAGCTTCCCCACCAAGCCCCGACACGGCTTTCTCGAACATGTCGACCAATCGCGTTACGGACTGTTCCACCGCATTTCCCTCCCTGTTACGGTAGATCCTCTTCGTAGATCCACGCGCTCAGCATCGTAAACGCATCCCGGGTGCCCAGGTTTGCATACAGGGCATAAACGACGTCACCGGGCCGGAGCATCATACTCGCCCCCGACGATTCGCTCACCCGATATCCCGGCCCGCTAATGCACAGGATGGGGTTCATGCCTGCGGTGACGGTTGCAGGACCGATCACGCTCTTCGAGGGGATGACGACGAGGAGCAGCGCGACCTGTCCCAAATCCCCACTTCGAATCTCGCAGTAGAACCCCGAAAGCGTCGCCTTCCGCTCGCGGGGAACCTCATAGTACGCTCCGACCGTATACGGGGTCCGCGCCTTGGTCAGGTGCTCTTCCAAGAATGCGATTGACTCCGGTTGCCCCGCCCAGACGGGCACGGCGGATAACAACACACCCGCGGCGAACAGCGCCGCGAGGATTACTGATACAATCCCAAGTTCCCTCGTACGATGTTTCCCTCTCTGAAATAACACTCGCTGATCCCCCCTGTCGCTCGGATTTGGGCGTCGTAGTTACTTTGACACTCAGCCAAGAACGACCACCCGCCTTCCTCGTACCACACGTCACCGTCCGCGGTCAGCACCCGTAGCGAGAAAAACATCGCGAGGAGCAGTTTCATCTCGTCACGCAGACTGGATTATGTGGCAGTTCGTTATCGCCGTGTTGTGTACTTGTGTTCCGTGCGGAAGAACGTCGAGGGCTTTCTGTATCGTGACCTGGTCGGCGTCCACCTGGAGGATACGCATGATCGCGTTCGCGACCGCTTCGACAGCCCCGACACTGACTCCTACTTGAATTCCGACCCGAGCTTCACTCTTCATTTCGTCTCCTCCTTCGCGAGCGTCCGCAGCTTTGCGGCGGCGTTCATCAACCGCTCCGTGTAGAACGCGAACGCCGACGCCGCTGCGATAAGTGTGTTGTCCACGTCCTGAAGGATCTCTTTCTCGGCTGCGGAATACGTCTGGATCATGTATCCTCCCGATGCGCATACACGTCATCGAGGCGCAGTAACATGCGAATCTCCCGAAGCAACTCATCGCGACCGGCCGCGTACCCGCGATGGTACGCCTCGATAACAGCCTGCGATTGCGTGACTCTCCGTAACTTTTTCATAGACCCTTCCCCGTCGTCCGGCACTGTAACCACGGCTGGCCCGGCATCCCTAGCCGCCGCCAGAGCCCCTCCCGGTGGATCTGGCGGATCAGCGTGCAGTGCCGAAGCTCGATCTCGTATAGTTCGTGTCGTACCACGATCAGTTCTTGCCGCGTCAGGTGGGCGCTCCACGCGCCCACGCCGACGAACAACATGGCCCCCGAGAGTAGCAACGCCGTGAGTAGCAAATTGACGCCGAGCAAAAAGCGGATCACAGCAGCGCCCCCGCCGCAACGACGGTATGCGGACAGTAGCCATGATACCCCAACGAGGAATTGCAATTGTGACACAAAACCCGAAGGTTCGAGGGGAAGTCGTTACGAACCACCCAACGACAAAAATCTGCGCCCGCCCGCCCAAGTTCCTTCCGGTGCTTACCGCCGCCGCCTTCCGTGTGGTCTATAACGAGGAACTCGTATTTGTCTTCGCTGCAACAAACACATTTCCCCCCGTAGTAGTTCAGGACATGCAGTCGAAGAGCGCGTTTATGCCGTTTAACGCGCGCCGCGTGTTTTGCTTTGTTGCGAAGATACCAGGACCGCAGATACTCTTTTCGTTCCCGACTTATCAAAGTGGTATCCGGCTTTCGTACTGACAAACTTGGCACGTATATCCGACAACGGTCTCGACCGCGCCCGCGTTGTGTCCGATAATCCGCATAGGAACGGACGTCAATACTCCGTCCCGCTCCCGACACTGCCGACAGGGCACGAGCAACGGTTCCTCGTAGGTGCCGTGGAACAGTTCAGGGTCCGACATGTTCGACACCCGCGGCCAGAGACAGGGCCTCGGCTTCCTCTTTCGTTGGAGTCTCCCCGGGTTCCTCCCACTCGGGGTGCGACGCTTTGTACATCGCCTTGGTCATCACGAACTGCGGGAACTTTTCGAGCATCACGTCCAAATCCTCGTGGACCGCGTGCAGAAGTTCGTGTAACAGCACGTAGCGTTGGACCTCGATCGGTAACCGAACGTCGACCTTGAACAGTGCCATCTGGGGTTCGAACGCATAAACGAAATTCCCGTCGAACAGGTCGTTCTCTTCGAGACGGACCTTCGCTGTCAACCCCGGAATCGTGATCCGGGACGGGATAGCCCAGTCGCCGGAGAACGCTGGTTTGCTCATGGCATCTTTTCCTGAACGAATTCGGCTCCATTGACGTTGAATACGATTGCGGCGGCGTGATCCTCGTCCGTCTCACCGTTAAGCCACTGGACGAAGTGCCGGGCCGCCGAAGCACGAAATCGAAACAACTCGGCTTCACCCTCGGCGAGCGTCCAATTAGGGACCCCTGGTGAAACATCCGGGTACTTAACCGCGCCCTTAGTTACGTGGTCCACGAGCCGCCGGGCCATCGGCCCGACGAACAGGCGCCACCAATCGAGCTTCCCCGTCTGAACGTCCCGGACCATTCCGGAGTCGAACGTCACCCGCTCGCCGCTGTCTTTGATTGCATACTGGTTCATGTGTGGGCCCTCTCGCCCCGTAACGCAACGAACAGTAACGCAGCGAACATCTCGTCCCAATTGTGGAAGCGGCGTCGGGCTATCGTATGGTAAAGGTTCCTTACCGGCCCGACGACCCATACTCGTTTCATTCGCCCGAAGGCGAAACCCATTTCCGCATCGCTGCCCCCCGTACTAGATGGCACGAGCGTATCAACGATGACGAGGTCGGACTGACCGACCTCGCTAAAGTCGAGTGCCGCATCGACGCGCATTCGCTCTTCCGACCCGAGGGCGAGATCGCGAGCCGGAATATCAAGCCAGGACGCCGTGACGGTATAACCGCGTTTCTCTAACATCCCGCGGTACCCACGCAACCGAAACCGCTCGCCAAACGAACCCGCGATGTAAATATTCATCGGTTGTCCCCACTTCCCCGCGCCATGTTGCGCGCGTGCCGGTCGTTCAGTTTCGCGACATTCGCGTTTATCACGTCTTGGAGCGTGTAGCCGTAGTAATCCGCCAACGCCGTCAGATACCAGAGAACGTCGCCCAGCTCGTCATCCAGCGCGTGGAGCGCGCCCAAATCGGCGAGAGCGAGGAGCTTCCGCCGAGCGAGCGCGGCGGCGGCGGCTAGGCCGAGTGCGTAGTACCCGAGAGTGAAGTCCCCTTTCGGGTAGATATCCACAGTTCGCCGCCACTCGGAGTACTCATTTGGTGTCATGTCCCCTCCCCTTGTTCTGAACATAGAACTCGTGCGTAGCCGCCGCGAGTGCGGCGAGTTCAGCGATCGGGCACGCGAGACAACGGTTGTCGTGCCACGCGGCGCCGAGCTTCTCCTTCATTTCTAGAAGCGCCTTCTCGATCTCGTCGGACGCCATGACTATACGTACTGTCCCGGCACCGGGCGGGTGTCTTCTGCCGGCGGTTCAGCAGGTTGTCCCGAGAAAGCGCCGCCGGGCGTCATAAACACGATCCGCGGCGAACCTGGTTCCTCTTCATCTCTGTCGCCAGGGTTCAGCTCGGCCTCTAGCACGCGAAGCGCATCACGGTCCACCTTCTCTTGTCGTGCCGCGGCGCCCGCGCCGAGGACTGTCGTCTCCGCTGTCCGAAGAATCATCCACGAGGCGCGCGTGGGGACAACGACGACGTGGTCGAGGTCGCGGATACCGTAAACCGCGCCGTCCTTGATCTCGTAATCGTCGAGATAGAACATCTGCCGGCGGCCGTTCACGTATGTTAGAATCATTATGTAATCCCGGGGTGTCTGTTCCGTCAGGTCGGGCGTTTGGACTACGGCACGGTCCAGGATCGGGACAACGTTACTCGTCATCGTATTCTCCTTCGTCATCGGTTTCCCAGAACAGACCGCAATCCCGGCAGCGCCACCCGGTTTTCCAAAAGGCATACGAGATAGCGTCCGCAGGGTCTACGTTCGTTGAACCGCAACTCGGACACCACG